>Ga0224523_1000253_pt1 | contig 32381 bp, 29 predicted proteins | sample CFST50metaG_FD_182732 | JGI IMG/M metagenome (GOLD analysis project Ga0224523, IMG submission 182732) | Peat soil microbial communities from Stordalen Mire, Sweden - C.F.S.T50 | ecosystem: Environmental > Terrestrial > Soil > Wetlands > Peat | place: Sweden: Norrbotten County, Stordalen Mire... | reverse complement strand
TCCCGATGGAAGTATTTATCATTTACACCTTCATCCTGAGCAACTAGCTGACACCGTATTAGTTGTCGGTGACCCTGGCCGTGTACCAGAAGTATCAAAACATTTTGATCGCATTGATCATCAGGTGTCGAATCGCGAAATGGTGACCCATACCGGGTGGGTTGGTAAGAAACATATTACTGTGCTTTCGTCAGGTATGGGTACCGATAACATCGATATCGTTTTGAATGAACTAGATGCGTTGGTAAATATTGACTTGAAGGAAGGTGTAATCAAAGAAAGCCACAAACAACTTTCTATCATCCGAATAGGCACTTCAGGAGGACTACAGGCTGATATTCCTACCGATAGCATGGTTGCTTCTACTCATGGTATTGGCACCGATGGTTTGCTTTATTTTTATGCACGTTATGCAGAAGTGATTGATCAGGAATTGACCGATGCTTTTATCAAGCATACCCAATGGCCTGAAAATCTGCCACACCCTTATGTTGTAGCCGCCGATCCTTCATTGCTGAGCCTGGTCAGCAAAGACATCTATACTACTGTAACGTGTACTTCTCCAGGTTTTTATGCACCACAAGGCAGAGAACTTCGATTAAAACCTACATTAGCCAATATCGGTGATTTGCTAAACTCATTCCAATACAACGGGAGAACTATTGGAAATTTTGAAATGGAAACTTCAGCGCTTTACGGTTTAAGTAGGTTGTTGGGTCATAAAGCATTAACAGTGTGTACCATTGTTGCTAACAGATACAGGAAAGAGTTTTCACAAAATTATAAATCTGCTATCGAAAGATTGATCGTTCATGTACTGGGTAGGGTTTGCAGTCAGTAATCTCTAAAAATATCTGTATTCATTCATTATTTGACAAATTAGAAATCAACATTATTATCTAATGAGAAGAATATGAATTGAATACCCTGTTCATATTATAATCAGCGATAGTTCTGTTTTCGGTTCGTTTTTTGTTATTTTTAGAAATAATAATAAGATTTTATTATGGACACGAAAGAATATTCAGATCTTGCTAACTTAATGGAAATGCTTGATGATCAAGACGATTTAATATTTTATAAGATCAGTGAAAATATTCAATCTTATGGACCGGCAGCAATTCCTTTTCTTGAGGTGGCAAGTGAAAATGCTATGGATGACTTAGTTTATTCACGCATTAAGAAGATTATCCATTCAATAAGATTACAAAACATCTATTGTGAATTACTTAATTGGGGAACCCTTGCATCTGATGATCTTTTGAAAGGTTACTATATTGTAAGCAAGTATCAATTTCCTGAATTAGATGAACAGTATATCATGACAAAAGCGGAAGCTTTAAAGAAAGATGTATGGCTGGAACTGAAAAAGAATATGACCCCCTTTGAAGAAGCCAAAGTACTGAGTAAGGTTTTTTTTGAAGTGAAAAAATTCAAGGTAAATGAGAATTCGCCTACAATTAAGGATGGTGTTTGTCTGAATGGGTTATTAAATAGTGGAAAAGGTCAAGAGGTGGCTTTTACAGTATTATATACAGGGATAGCACAACGTCTGGGAATACCGGTATATGGTGGGCTCATGCCGGAAGAAATTTATCTGACTTATGTATATTCAAATAATCCTGATCACTTTGATTTAAAAAATGATGTAATATTTTATCTCAATCCTTTTGAAGTCGGCACTTTCTTTTCAAATGAACAAATGAGTGAAATTCAGGAGAGTTTACATCCTGATGATTTCAAGGAGTATCTAGGGGCTTGTACCAATACTGATTTTATAATGAGGTTGTTAGATACTTTTAAGCATACATATATTCGAACCCATCATCCCGATAAAGCTGATGATATGGATTTCCTTATGAAAGCGCTTCAAGCAGTTTAACCATTTTCATTGTTCTATTAATAACGTAGAGACGCAAAATGTTGCGTCTCTATAGTTTCATGATAAAAAGTAAGTTCGGTTATCTATAATAAGCAGCCAGAAAGGATTCGATGTTTTTCTGCACGCGACTGATTACATTAGAAGTATCGGCTTTCACAAAAGGTTGTCCTGTAATCTGTTCGTACAACTCAATATAACGATCAGAAACTGAAACCACATACTCTTCTGTCATTTCAGGAACAACCTGGCCTTCCTGGCCCTGGAACCCATTTGCCATCAGCCATTCGCGTACGAATTCCTTCGAGAGCTGTTTCTGTGTTTCACCCTTAACCTGCCGCTCTTCGTAACCCTCTTTATAGAAGTAACGTGAAGAATCGGGAGTATGAATCTCGTCGATGAGATAGATTTCGCCTTCACCCATGCCGAATTCATATTTGGTATCTACCAGAATTAATCCCATGCTGGCTGCGATTTCAGTTCCTCTCTGGAAAAGCTTATAGGTATAGTCTTCCAGGCGAGTATAATCTTCCTTTGAAACGAGGCCCAGTCTTAAGATCTCTTCGCGGGAGATATCTTCGTCATGGCCAACAGCGGCCTTGGTAGTCGGAGTAATCATGGGTGCAGGGAATTTATCATTCTCCTTCATCCCTTCCGGCATGGCGACACCACAGATCGAACGTTTACCTGCTTTGTACTCCCTCCAGGCATGACCGGAGAGATAACCACGGATCACCATTTCAACTTTGAAAGGCTCACACAACCGACCAATCGTAACCATTGGGTCTGGAACTGCAATCTTCCAATTGGGGACGATATCTTCGGTGTCGTCTAAAAACTTAGCGGCTATCTGGTTTAGTACCTGACCTTTGTATGGAATACCTTCGGGTAAAATCACGTCAAATGCTGAGATGCGATCCGATGCTACCATTACGAGTAGTTCATCATTGATGTTGTACACATCGCGTACCTTTCCTTTATAGACACTCTTTTGATCCTTGAACCGGTAGTCTGTCCGGACGATGGCGTTTTTCATTTAATATTTGTTTTGAGATTTATTCGTTTCTGTTTTTTAATCTTTCGTAATTGTTGATCTCGGTATCGCGGTCATAAGCGTTGATGATTTGAGCAACAAGTTTATGTCTGACAACATCAGAGGCATCGAGTTGAACGAATGCAATGCCTTCGATCTCTCTCAGGATCTGGCTCGAATGAATCAATCCCGATTTCTGATTACGAGGTAGGTCGATCTGTGTCACATCACCGGTCACCATAAATTTAGATGTCTTACCCATACGAGTGAGGAACATCTTGATCTGATTAGCCGTAGTGTTTTGGGCTTCATCCAGAATCACGAAGGCATTGTCGAGAGTCCGGCCTCGCATAAAAGCAAGAGGGGCAATTTCGATGGTGCCGTCTTCAAGATAGGTGATCAGTTTTTGTGGAGGTAGCATATCGCGGAGCGCGTCGTAGAGCGGCTGAAGATAGGGATCCAGTTTCTCTTTCAGGTCACCGGGCAGGAAGCCAAGGCTCTCGCCGGCTTCGACAGCAGGACGTGTGAGCACGATCCGACGGACCTCCTTGTTTTTCAATGCTCGGACAGCCAATGCCACAGCTGTGTAGGTCTTACCGGTTCCGGCAGGTCCAACGGCAAAAACAATGTCATTGTCTTTAAAAGCATCAACTATTTTCTGTTGATTGGCAGTCTTTGCCTTGATCATCATCCCACTCCGACCATGTACCAGCACCTGATGATCAGTAACGATCGTAGGTTGGTCATCATCCTCAGACTGCATGATCTGACTGATGTCAATGTCTGATATTTTTCCAAAGTGTTCAAATTGAGCAAGTAACAAGTGAAAACGTTTTTCGAAGTTCTCAACAGCTCCCTCTTCTCCTGAGACTTTCAGTATGTCGCCGCGTGCGACAACCTTCAGTTGAGGAAAACAATCCTTGATTTCATTCAGATGACGATCATTGACTCCATATAAGTCAATGACACTATAGGCTTCCAGATTGATGGTTTTTTCCAACATGCAACTCGATTCAGTAAAAAAAATAAGAACACAAAGTTTGTCAACTTCTGTATCCTGCGCCCCAGTTCAAAAATAAGATATTTTCAATCAATGTTTATTCAACTTTTTTGAATGAAATTCTTTACTTTTGGTCATGCAAAGTTAGTTCAAAATCATTTTGTTTTTTAAGACTTTAATCTGAAATATTACTATGCCGATAATTACATTAACAAGCGATTGGGGATATCGGGATCCTTATCTGGGCGCAGTTAAGGGGGCCTTGTTACGGCAAATCCCCGGTATAGTTATTGTTGATATCTCACACGATATACCCAAATACAATATCCGTCAGGCTGCTTTTATTATCCGTAATTTTTATAACGATTTTCCTGAAGGGACAATACATATCATTGGCGTTTTAACTGAAGAGAGCGAAGATCATCCACATATAGCCATTCGGTACAATGGTCATTACTTTATTGGTGCCGATACCGGTGTCTTCTCGATGATATTTGATGGCGAACCACAGGAAATAGTCATGTTGGATGTATATCTCGATTCAAACTATCAGACCTTTTCTTCCCGTGATCGTTTTGTAAAAGCAGCAGCACATATTGCTTCGGGGAAACCATTGGTTGATTTGGGCTTTCCGCGTGAAGGATTGACACAGAAAATGTTATTACAACCTGTTGTGATTGGAAATTCTATCCGGGGCAATGTGATTTATATTGATTCATACGGCAACCTGATTTGCAATATCAGTGAAGCATTATTCCGTGAATTGGGAGCCAAACGAAAGTTTACATTGAGTTACCGTGGTCATAAGGCAGCCTCTTTTAAAGAACATCGTGCCTATGGCGATGTCCCCGAAGGTGAGATAGTCGTCCTGTTTGGCACTCATGGATTACTGGAAGTAGCCATCAACCGTGGCAAAGCCAATAACATGTTGGGTCTGGAGATGGATTCTACAATAGTAATAAACTTCCTGGATTAGTTTATTCCTAATAATAGGGATTCTTATATAAAAAGATGATCAATCGTTGATTTGCTTTCAACTTATTTTGGGTTCCTGTAATCCTACAATTTACTACTTTTGTACTCTTCGAAACGCAATACTATGTTTGCTCTTTTCAAAAAGGAATTTGGTGGTTTTCTCAATACGTTAACAGGATTTATCGTGTTGGCTGTATTCATTTTAGCAAATGCACTTTTCTTGTGGGTATTCTCTACTGGCTTCAATATCATCGATAATGGTTATGCTACCATTGATAGTCTTTTTACGATAGCTCCGTTGACCTTCCTGTTCCTAATACCGGCAATCACTATGCGGCTGTTTTCTGAAGAGAAAAAGAGTGGCACAATAGAATTGTTGTTGACCAAGCCACTTACTGATATTCAGGTAGTGATGGGTAAATATCTGGCTGCACTGGCGCTGGTGATCCTTTCCCTGGTTCCTACAATTATATGGGTTGTCACTGTTTATAAACTTGGACTTCCCATTGGAAATATTGACCTGGGCGGGACGCTGGGATCATATATAGGCTTGTTGTTTATCGGTGCGCTCTTCGTAGCAGTCGGACTTTGGGCTTCATCTATCACAGATAATCAGGCTGCAGCCTTTCTGATTGCAGTCTTTCTGTGTGGGTTTCTTTACATGGGCTTCGAATTTATTGCACCCTTCTTTGGCAGCGCCACCCTCTTTGTCCAGTCTTTAGGGGCAAATGCACACTATCAATCGCTCAGTCTCGGGGTTGTGGATAGCCGCGATGTCATCTACTTCCTGGGTTGCATCATTCTTTTTATATATCTCACCCGTCTGTCATTGGAAAGCAGAAAATGGTAAGCATCTAAACCTCAATTTCATATAATCTCTATTATGTCATCAGATAGCAAAAGACAAAATATAAAAAGCATCGCGATCATCGTGGCAGGTATCATTGTGTTTTCTATCATTTCCTCATGGTTTTATTTTCGGATTGACCTCACTGCCGAAAAACGACATTCCATCTCTCCGGTTACGCGTGAATTGCTTTCTGAGATCAAAGAACCCTTGCATGTCACCGTTTACCTCAAAGGCGATTTCCCTCCCGGTTTTACAAGACTGAGTAATGCTACCCGTGAATTCCTTAATGTTTTTTGTGCCTATAACCGCAATATCAGTTACGAATTTGTCAATCCCAATGCTTATACCGATGCAGCACAACACGATACGCTGGTAGCCAGACTGATACGAAAAGGATTGAATCCCACCTCGCTCAATGTGAACAAAGACGGTCGGAACGAACAGCAATTGATTTTTCCTTCTGCTCTTGTCACTTACAGGGACAAAGAGGTGGCTGTTGATCTTTTGAAATCACAGGTTGGCGTCCCCCCGGAAGAAGTGTTGAACAACTCCATTGAGGCATTAGAATTTAACATGGCTATCGCTTTGCGGAAGTTAACCATAGAAAGAAAACCTGCAGTTGCATTCCTTGAAGGTCAGCGTGAAGCTGATTTGATCAGGGTAGCTGATGCCGTCCGTTCCCTACGCGAATATTATGCCGTCTACAAAGTCCATCCCAATGGCAATCCTGATAGTTTTTTCCTGATTAAAACAGACCCAAAAACCGGGAAGCAACTGATAGAACCCAAGTTTCGTGCTTTGATTATAGCCAAGCCCGATTCTCTCTTCAGTGAGGCAGATAAGTTTTTGATCGATCAATATATTATGTATGGAGGTAAAGTTTTATGGTTTATTGACCCTGTCTCTGCTTCATTGGATAGTATTCGAACCAAAGGGAGGACCATGGCTTATGCACGGGATCTTAATCTGGAGGATCAGCTTTTTCGATATGGGGTCAGGCTCAATGCAAATCTTATCATGGACATGAATGCACTCTCCATTCCGGTCGTAACAGGTCAGATGGGGGGGCAGCCTCAACAAACCATGATGCCGTGGTACTTCTACCCTTTGCTCATGCCGGGAATAGATCATCCGATCATCAAAAACATCAACGCAATCAAAACAGAATTCATCAGCAGCATTGATACGGTGAAGGCTGACGGTGTCCGAAAAACAGTACTGCTTTCAACCTCAAAATATTCAAAACTGGTGAGTGTCCCCATTGATATTTCTTTGGATATGTTGAGGGTACAACCTGATCAGACCATATTCAACAAGCCCCCACAATCTGTTGCTGTTTTGCTGGAAGGAGAATTTACCTCTTTATTCAGAAATCGCATTCCACCTGTACTCAAGGATGGCGCTAAATTTACTCCACTCAATCAAAGTCGGAATACCGGTATGCTGGTGGTGTCGGATGGTGATGTAATTCTGAATCAGGTTCAGACCTCCAACGGACAACCCTTTCCTTTGCCATTGGGTTACGATAGATACTCCAATCAGTTATTTGGAAATAGTGATTTGTTATTGAATACCATCAATTATTTGTGTGACGATGCAGGACTGGTGACGCTACGTACCCGGGAAGTTAAACTAAGGTTGCTTGACAGCGAAAGCATAAAGAATAAGCAACTTGCTATTCAGATTATGAATGTATTACTCCCGATATTAATCATAATTATTATAGGACTGCTTATATTTTGGAGACGCCAATATCGATACATAAACATAAAGCACTGATCTGATGGATAGAGAAATGAGAAGACAAGAGCGGGCGCTGGATGAATCCAGAACGCAGGCGCTTCTTCATAATGGAGAATACGGTGTTCTTTCAACCACTTCTTTTGATGGAGAGGTGTATGGAGTACCTATGAGTTATGTCGCTTCAAATGGGGTTATCTATTTTCATTGTGCAATGGTTGGTCATAAAATAGACAATATCAAAGCCAACCCATTGGTAAGTTTTTGTGTCGTGGGCACTACTGCAATTTCTCCTGCAGCATTCACTACAGCTTATGAAAGTGTCATTGTTGCCGGTATCATTGAAACAGTGACAGCAGAAGAAGAGAAGAAAGATGCTTTAAGGTTACTCGTAAAGAAATATTCTCCAGGTTTTGAAACAGAAGGAGATCTTTATATCGATAAAGCCTTTCAAAAGACGAAAATATTAAAGCTAACCATTGACCGAATTACCGGCAAAGGAAGACAGCTTTAATATTTAAAAGAATAGAAATTCTATAATAGTGATGAAATAAGATTGGATGCTTTTATTTAAAGCACTTTGATCTTGATGTTTTTGAAAGACACATTGTTTCCATGATCCTGCAACAGGATATGTCCTTTTGGCGCTTCACCAAAACCTTCGAAGTCCTTAAATTTACTGCAATATACCAATGCTCTGAACATCTGACCCGTACGCTCGTATTCAACAACCTTCATTCCGTTAAGCCAATGTTCTACATGACTGCCTTTTACAATTATCATTGCATGATTCCATTCACCAACCGGATTAACTTTCTTGGTAGGCAAAGCTGCAATCAGGTCATAGAGCGAACCACAGGTTCTGTTGCCTCTTACACCTAATTTTGCATCAGGATGTACTGCATCATCCAGAATCTGAAATTCAAGACCTACCGAAGGATCTTTGGGATTGTATTTTTCGGTGACGAAATATTTTATGCCACTATTGGCACCAACCGTGATTTTATAATCTGCAACCAGTTCAAAGTTGCTGTATTCGTCAATAGTGACGATATCACCACCCGAAGGACCTTCTTTTGCATCACTGTGCACGACAGATAATTCATTGTTACTGATCACCCAACCTTTTGCCGGGAATTCCTGTTTCCCAACACCTCTCCATCCTTTTGTTGTTTTGCCGTCCCAGAGTAATTTCCATCCGCTCTTGATTTCAGAGGCAGAAAGTTGATTGGGTGTTGAAGTAACCTGTTTTGACGGATTTACTTGTGACTGAGCTATTACTATTGTCATCAGTAGCACACAGGAGAGTAAAATATTTTTCATGATGATATTTTGTTTAAGAACGTAAATATATAAAAAAAGCCCCATTCTGAATGGAGCTTTTTTCGAAAGCAAGATTCAATTATGCGTTACAGGCTTTTCACCTCAGCTACTAACTTCTGTAGGGTAGCCTTGGCATCACCAAATAACATACGGGTTTTGTCATTATAGAAGAGATGATTTTCGATGGCTGCATAGCCTTTTCCCATTCCTCGTTTCATGACGATGATGTTCTTAGCTTCGTAAGCCTTGATGATTGGCATACCATAAATCGGACTTCCTGGATCATCTTCGGCAGCTGGATTGACAACGTCGTTGGCACCGATAATGATGACCACGTCGGTATTAGGCATGTCAGGATTGATTTCATCCATCTCGATGAGTTTCTCATAAGGAACATCAGCTTCGGCCAAAAGCACATTCATGTGACCCGGCATACGTCCGGCTACAGGGTGAATGGCATAGAGAACTTCAACGCCTTTGTCTTCAAGTAGTTTGTCGAGGTCATGGCAGAGATGCTGTGCCTGAGCAACTGCAAGACCATAACCGGGAACGATGACGACTTTATGTGAGTAACTCAACAAAACGGCGGCGTCAGAGAGACTGATTTCTCTGATGTTACCTGCAACTTTGTCAGCTGAGGCGGCTTGTCCACCAAAAGCACCAATAATCACGTTCATGAGTGACCGGTTCATGGCTCTACACATCAACACCGTCAGAATGGTACCAGCCGAGCCCACTAAGATACCACCAGTCAACATGGCCTGGTTTCCGTAAAGGAATCCACCCATTGCTGCGGCTACCCCTGTAAATGAATTTAACAGTGAAATCACAACCGGCATATCTGCCCCTCCGATAGGCATGACGAAGAATACGCCATAGACCAGGGCTAAGCCAAAAAGGATAAATACAAAAGGCTGCATTGATTCTGCAGAAGACCCGGTGGCCATAATGAAAACAATGAAGCCCAGCAGAACTAACAGCAACCCCATGTTCAAAAAGCGCAACCATGATGCACGTATATCTCCGATGCGTCCGTCAAGCTTCCCAAAGGCGATCATACTACCTGCAAAAGAGACGCTACCTATAAAGATACCCAATAAAATTGCAAGGACATGACCATTGGCCATGCTGCCGGCTTCAATTTTGGGAAACTCCATCAGGGCTATTAATGCGGCAGCACCACCTCCCATTCCATTGAAGAGGGAGACCAGCTGTGGCATGGCAGTCATCTTTACTTTTAATGCAACCATCCATCCGATGACGGTACCGATTGCGATGGCCAGCAGAATAAGCGGAATATTTCCAATATGCACACCGTTAACAGTATGCAATGTAATGGTAGTAACAATTGCCAGTCCCATACCAAAAGCGGCGATGATATTACCTCTACGGGCGGTATCTGGGTGGCTGAGCATTTTTAAACCGAAAACAAAACAAAGCGAAGCTATGATATAGCTGATTTCAAGAATCGAATCGCCCATGGTATAATGAATAGTTTGGATAATCTCTTTCATGTGCTTATTTTTTCGGTTTCTTTTTAAACATGTGTAACATTCTATCGGTAACCACAAAACCTCCGACAACGTTGAGTGTCCCAAGCACCACTGCTAGGAATCCAAGAATCATTGCTCCGGTAGTTGTAGCATGTCCCATTACGATGATGGCACCAATGATCACAACACCATGGATGGCATTGGCACCCGACATAAGGGGAGTGTGCAGAATTGCAGGTACATTGGAAATAACCTCGATGCCCAGCAATATAGAGAGGGCCACTATGAATATGGCCTCCTTGTGCAGATATATAAATTGAAGTGTTTCTTCCATGGGTTATTTGTTTTGGATGATTGATTTGATACGGTCACTCATGATCTCGCCTGCATGACAAACACAGGTTCCCTTAACAATGTCATCGTTAAAATCCAACGTCAGGGCACCCTCTTTGCTGATCAATAGTTTGGTGAAATTGATTACATTTTTACCAAACATCTTGCTTGCATCGCTCGAAAGATCAGATGGATAATCTGACTTTCCAATGATTTTGATTCCCTTGTGGATGATGGTCTTTCCGTCTTGTGTGACTTCACAATTGCCACCGGTAGAGGCTGCAAGATCAATTACGACTGAGCCGGCACGCATGTTTTCTACGGTGTCTTTTAGCAGCAATAGCGGAGCCTTTCTGCCAGGAATCTGTGCAGTGCAGATAATAATATCCGACTTGACAGCATGATCATGGATAAGCTGACGTTGTTTTTGCTTAAAATCTTCAGTCTGTTCAACTGCATAACCACCGGCTGCAGCATCTTCTTTTGCACCTTCAACTTCAATAAATTTACCACCGAGGCTCTTGACCTCTTCACGAACGGCTGAACGGACGTCGAAGACTTCCACAACAGCTCCAAGCTTACGCGAAGTAGCAATTGCCTGAAGGCCTGCTACTCCCGCCCCAAGGATCAGTACTTTTGCCGGCTTGATAGTCCCGGCCGCACTCATAAACATGGGGAAGAAATGGGGTAACTGTCCGGCCGCATCCAAAACAGCCTTATAGCCTGATACAGTAGCCATTGAAGACAAAATGTCCATGGCCTGTGCACGGGTAGTGCGGGGGATGATGTCCAGGCTGAAAACAGTTTTACCTAGTTTCATTAACTTACCGACAAGTTCAGTATCCATCATCGGGTTAATGACAGAGATCAGTACCTGTTCAGGTTTTAACTTTTCGAATTCAGTGTCGGGTGCATGAATAATGAGCACAACTTCGGCCCTCTCATAAATTTCTTTACGGCTGACTACTTCAGCTCCTGCAGTCCGGTATTCTTCGTCAGAGGCATAGGCACGTTCACCTGCACCTTGCTCTACCAGAGTCTGAACTTTGAATTTCAGTAGTTCAACGACCCCTTCCGGAAGAAGTGATACTCTGTTTTCAAAATCAGGCTCCTTAAGGATTCCTAGAATCATAGGGATAAATTGTTAATGGTTGATTATGGGAGAATAGACTTTCAAAAACTGAAAGCTTATAAAGCTACGAAGATAATATTTTTAAGCATAATTCACGCTTACTACCATGCAAAATGATTAGATTTTGATATTTTTATTAACTTTTCATTAACTTTGCAGTGAATTAATAGATGGAATCAGAAATGAAAATTCAAACTATTTGTCAGTATTGCTCTGCGGGTTGTAGTATCGGACTGAATATTGATAATGGGAAAGAGGTGGGAATTATTGAAAAAAAAGGCATAGTCAATACCGATGGTTTTATTTGCCAAAGGGCAATAAACGGGTATCGTCACCTCAATAATCCTCATCGTCTGACCGAGCCAATGCTCAAGACCAGGATGGGTTTTCGTAAGATCTCTTTTGAGGAAGCATGTTTTCTGATCGAAGAAAATATCCGTGAGGTGAATCCTGATGAGAATTATTTCTTTGCAGGCGCACAGATGAGCAATGAAGAATTATACCTGATTCAAAAGATTGCCAGGGCCGCGGTCAGTACGAATAATCTGTCATCGTTTCATTATCTCGGTAGGGGAGGGGAGGGGTATCTGCACAATTCCAAATCAAATATCCCGGTATCCGAAATTGGCAGTACCGATGTGGTTTATATTCTCGGAGACACGCTACCCTCAACAAATCCTTTCACCTGGTCTTTGGTGCTAAAGGCTAAGAGAGAAGAAAATATAAAAATAGTCTGGATCACCCAAACCGGAAAAGGAGAGGTCTCTGGCACTGCTGATGAGAAAATAGTGGTGCATTCCATTTATTCTTTTTTGAAGTTGATCAATCATCATTTGATTGAAAGCGGACAAGCTGACAAAATGTTTACCGATGAGATCTGTCTGGACTATACACCTTATAAGGAAAGCATATTGTCAGAAAGCCCGGAACTGCTCTTACAAAATGCAGGAATCACTATTTCTGAGGTTGAGGCTTTCGTAAAACCTGTTTTGTCTTCTCTGAAGGCCCTGTTTATTTTCACCGAGGACGAACTTTCAGGTAATGCCTGTCTCGAAGTGCATCACCTTGCCATGCTGACCGGGAAAATGGGACACATTGCAGATGGGATTATTGCCATCAAAGAGAGCGCTAATTCACAGGGATTGACAGATATGGGTATCCATCCATGCTTCGGTCAGGGAGGTGTTGAAATAGAAGATGAAGATTTAAGGCTTAAAGTTGAAACAAACTGGGGCATTGAGAACCTTCCTCCAAAAGCAACGAACGACTTAGCGTCAATCCTGAAAAGCAAACCCAAAAACCTTTTCATTTTTGGTGAAGATCCTGTTGGAAACGCCATAGCAGACAAGGAACAGATTACATCTTTCATTACCAATGCAGGATTTTCTGTAGTACAGGATTTCTATATGACACCTACTGCAGAGCTTGCAGAACTCGTAATCCCCGCAACCTATCTCTTTGAAAGCGGAGGAACATATACCAATACCCAGAAAATCATCCAACAGGTACACAAACAAACCAACACTGAGATAGAAATGTCCTGTTTCGAAATATTAGCCAATGTTGCTGCCCGATTAGGTCTCTCGGTAATGAACACCCCCACCGAAGCATTGCTCGAATCGGTGATGCTTTTCCCCGCGGCCTGTTCGCATAAACGTCCTCGTTTTGTTTACTCCAATGAAGATAACAGTAATCGCATCTTCCGGAATGGCGCAACAAGCAACGGTTAATTCAAAATCTGTTTTAAATTTGTCCGTAGGACATAAATGTCAATAGAAATATCGTTATAATATATCATTTCCCCTTAGGGAATCAACCTTTAATGTAAATGCCCAACGGTCAAAAAGAGGGGAAAATATATTTCTAATTTCTATAAATATGCTATATTTGTACTGGAATTTACCTTAATAGTATATTCCAGTAGAGAAATGGATGATAAACCAACAAAAGGAAAATACTTAGAGACTATCTTAAGGTCTCCCCAAACGATCTTTTCAATCAAAGATGTTTCTTTGATGTGGGGCGAAGATGATGAATCCATCATTAGTATTAGATTAAGCAAATATCAAAAAGCTGAAAAGTTAATCAGGTTGCGACGTGGCTTCTATGCAAAAGATAACAATTACAATCGTTTTGAGATGGCAACTCGCATTTACACTCCTTCATATATCAGCTTTGAAACGGTTTTGACTCGGGAAGGTATTAATTTTCAATATTACGGGAATATTTTCGTTGCTTCTTATTTAAATCGTGAAATCAGTGTCGGAGACCAGAAAATCACTCTTATTTATATGAAAGATTATGTTTTAAGTAACGACGTTGGGATTGAGCACAAAGATGGTTATGCCGTAGCATCGAGTGAGCGCGCATTTTTAGACCGCATATATGTAAGTAAAGATTATCATTTTGACAACTTAACTAATTTGAACTGGGATAAGGTATTTGAGATTTTGCCTATTTATGACAACAAGCGTATGGAAAAGAAAGTAAAAGAGTATTTCAAATCGTATCAATCAACTCAATCAAATAAAACAATATGACCTTAAATTATTCAAAACACAAAACTAATTTATAAAAAATAATTGGCCGATTAATAAAGAAATCGTTGAAAAGAGAGCAGGTGTTTCTTTCAGGCAAGCCTTAGAGAAAGCCATATCCCTGCTTGAAACAATGAACAACAAACATATTTTAGACGGTTTGGGCGAATTATTGTCTGAACCGCAAAAAGACTCTGCACGTGCTAAGTTAAAAGACGACACAATCTTCTTATTAAAAGTTATGCATGATAGCGAAGAACAATAAAGAATTAAAATGGGATCGGAGGCCATTTTCCACACGAGAAGCTTGCTCAAAATGGAATAATTGCACCATCAGCTATTTGTTTTCATTGTCAACTGAATATTACACTCCATACAGCGCCACCAAATACAATGCAAACAGGATTCGCAGAGATTCACTTTTGGTCTACATGTGTAATCGATTCGAATAACTGGTCAAATAGTATCGATTTGCTAACAATCATTTGATCAACGAAAGAGAGATGGAGATTCCTTTTTCTTTCGATGTTCACTAAACCAAACCAACTGGCAAAAGACTCAAAAAAACGGATGGCATAGGCCCGGTGATAAGTCTGTATATTATCTTGTTGTTCCTTAGTCTCACTGTGATCTAACATTTCTTTTTCAAATGCCTGCATCAGTTTTAAGCTGTAAAATTTGCTATCCCTTGCTTTATCACCATATTTTCTTAGTAATACCAGTGAATAAGCCCAGCCTAATTGCCCGCATTTTCCATTGTCCTCCAGCCTATAAAAATTTACCCAGTGAAAACGTCTGGCAAAGAAAAAAAACAAACTCTTAAAACGCTCCGTCTGATTTTCTTCCATCATTTTCTCGCCGTTTTTGGTCAATGAAAGTGCGTTATCCTGTTTTTTGACGATCCCCTGATCTATTAGATATTGTTTTAAAGGCCCTAAATATGGAACCTCTTCCTCCCGTACCCGGCTAAAATATTCCATGTATGGCCATTTAATCAGTTGTCGACTAACGAGTAATTCACAGACACGAACAGGTAGATTTCCCTTTGCCGTCAGCTTAAGTTTACCGGCATCATGTATTTCTGCCAATAGTAATTCTAATAGCTGGAATAAGGGAACCTGTTCCAGATGCTGATCCATCGCCTTATTAAACTGCAACAACGCGTGTGCAGAAAACGGCTCTTGTAACAAAACATTCATTTGCAAAGGACTTATCCCGTCAAAGTCAGCATTGGGCGTATTATTGATCTTCTGCTGGAATTCCGCCATTAACTTATTCAATTGCGGCAAGCTCAGCCCACCACTCCTGGCTTCGGGGTAATGCTCAAAAAACGACAGCATAAAATCGTTGGCTATTCCCATATAGTTATATTATTAGGGTAAATATAAAGAATTAAAGCATTTGAAAGTTTAACAAAGGTAAAACAAAAGCAGTGCTTTTTATCACCTAAATTGAGCATAATGGTGACAGTCCCCATTATCCTCAGATTGTTTTTTTAAAAAATAACGCACAAGTTTTTTTCTCTATTTGTTTAAAAGATTAAGAAACATTTTACCCTTTTGAGTAATACGATATTGTTGTTTAGAGCTTTTTGCATATTCTTGTTCAGTCCATTCTACTAAATCATCCTTCAACAGTTTAGCCAATACTTTTTTAAGTTGCCCTGATTTCGATTTTTGCCCTAATGATTCTGAAAGTTCTTTAGATGACAGCGTTTTGATCTGGACTAATTTTAATACTTTTCCATACATAGTCTCCTGCTGCAACTGGTGCTGTAACTGGTGCTGTAACTGGTGCTGTAACTGGTGCTGCAACCCGGGCTTTAACTCTTGCTGCTGTCGATAGGTCTTGTTAGAAAACGTAACCCGGAATGCAATTCCAGGTTCTTTCCAGTCAAAATCAATTTCAGGATAGATTTTTAATTCTTCAGCAATCAGTTTTAATCCATTACCCCACTGTTCAATAATGCGAAGTTTTTTGAAAACCGGAGCCAATACTTTATTTCGAATATCAGACTGGCCGGAGTCCATATCACTGAAATCAATAGTCGGCATAAGCTTTCCCGGACTGGTAATCTCTATTTTATCGTCGAATATAGATATTTTGATATCTTTCCCTGTTAAGGAATAATCGCGGTGAATTACAGCATTTCGGATTATTTCACGAATGGCAATAACAGGATATTCCCATCTGTCGTTTCTATACACCCCTGTGTAGTCTGTTGTGCCTTGAGAAATGTGTCTTAAAACAAACTGATAAGCTTGCTCAGCCTGAAGACCTACGTTAATCTCAATACTTTTTTGGTCAATAAAATTTCCCGGTACAGTACCTTTAAACCGGGCACATTCAATTTTGGAATATGGAAACAATTGCTTTCTCAAGTCATCATCAGACAATAATATAAAAGCATTAGTCGGAAGTTTATTTTCCTGTTCCAGACGATAGAGTTCGAGCTTTTTCAGTACCTGAAGGGTCAGCTCTTCATCCGTTTTATCGTGATAGAATTCTTTAAATGTTTCGATTTGTATTTGTTCAACTGTTTTGGAATAAACTAACTCGCTATCAAATGAGATGTTTTGTTTATGTCTTTCGAGTTCAGCAATCATTTCTTCAGATGCTAAACGATTAGTGGAACCAACACGAATAAAAGCACCATTTGATAATGTTTTATTTTTCAAATGATATGGTGGTGCACTGCCTTTGTATATATGGGTACGGATGATATGTTTACCTTCATGTTGCAATAAAGTAATTTCCGGAATAATAACTGGTTCGCAAAGATCGTGGATAAGACCGGCTATTCTTTCTTCTAATGAGAATAAATCTTCTTCATTCAATCCAATAACATCACGAGGATTATCTCTGATTCCAAAATACAATTCCCCTCCGGCATCATTGGCAAAAGCAATAATGGTTTTCGCTAATTGTGCATTGACAGGAAGAGACTCTTTAAATTCGAGCCTCCGTCCCTCAGGTTGTTGTAATATTTCTAAGAGTTTTTTCATGATTATTATCCCATATTAATCATTTACCTCATGAACCAAATTATCTCACTACAATAAGTCAGCAGCGCTAACAGAAATTCCAAGTTCTTTAACCAATTCCAGTGTCCATGTATTTAATGGGTGCCTGGCACCATTAAATACAAAAAACGACAGCATAAAATCGTCGGCTATTCCCATATAGTTATATTATTAGGATAAATATAAAGAATTAAAGCATTTGAAAGTTTAAACAAAGGTAAAACAAAAGCAGTGCTTTTTATCACCTAATTGACAAAGAACCTGTTTCATTCTAATATTCAGTCAACAGGTAGTAGAAAAATACTTAAAGGCTTTTTTGATAGCCAAAGGAGTTGATGTCAGGAATACGCACAATATTGAATTCCTTTTAGCGGAATGTGGAGAAATAGATTCAGATTGTTAAATTGATCCTAAAGATTTAAATGACTTCGGAGTTGATATCCGTTATCCGGTAGATTTATATGTGCCTTCTGACGAGAAGACCCTCGATCATAAACAGATCGCACTGAATGTGAAAGAGTTAGTAGAGTAAGAATTGGAATACCTCATATAATTACCAAAATATAAACCAGAGAGAATGAAAATTGTGCCTGACCCCATTTCCTGACCCCATTTCCCTGCGAAACCAAGATTTTTGAACAGACATTGCGGAAACAAAATGATTGATTGTAAGTTTGACTCCTTTAATTCTCCATATTACCCATTAATTCTAATTATTTTTTAAAATAGAATAACCACAAAATAAGATAGTTATATAATTGTTAAAAAAAGTTAAAAAATAATTCGAAAAATTGAGTTACCTTTTGAAAAATCATGGATTAAGATAAAAAGAAAGGGTTTCAAATTAGAATACCAATTTTACCCTTTGCTCTAAATTTGAAATGTGTATCAACAATAATTGAACACATTTAATATTAATGCGCCTGAACTACTAATAAGACTAAATGAAGCTTTTAGTAGAATTGTAATTTACATTGGAAAACAATAGCCTAGCCTACAAAACTGTATTAATACGATTTTTCGTCTTATATATTTTTTAAAAATAACTAAGTTTTGAAACAACTTTTACTCTTTTCCAAATTCGTGTCAGATTATCTCCAACGCTTCTTCAGAAAACAGCTTTTTTCTAATCAATTTATGAGAACATTGAAGTTTATTATGTTTCTCATACTGATTTCATTCGCAACAATATCAGAAGCTCAGACTATAGTATTCACGTATGATGATGCTGGTAATAGGGTGGAACGGGAAATAATATTCCAGAAAAGCAGTAAGGCGAATTTAGACACTGCTTCTTCTTTTATAAAACCTGTTTCTGAAATGATGGGTAAAATGAAAATAACAATTTATCCTAACCCTACCAAAGGACAACTTTCAGTTGAAGTTGCAAATATGCCTATTAATGTATCAGGTGAAATAAGAATTTACAACATAACAGGTAATTTGATATATTATCAAAAGACGTTGGAGTCTTCAAATACATTCGATTTTTCCATTTACTCAACGGGTATATATGTTTTATATATAAAAGTTGGACAGAATGAAAGCAAGTGGAAAATAATCAAGCAATAGATCCATATGATCTTTTTCTTTCATTAAATCCATAAGGGAAAAACTGACATCCAATTTGCACTGAAACATTGTGATATTAATTATTGTATTTTAAAAATAAATAAACTAAATAAGCCATGAAAACATACATTTTACTAATTTCTCTATTCTTTATTTCGATCCTATCTATTAGCGATGCCAATGCTCAGAATAAAGATAGTCTGGATCAAAAACAGATAAAGTTTTATAGCAAACTCTTAACTGTCGGTCAGGATACTGCGAAACAGGTAGTTACCATTATGGATACTTATAAAGAAGGTGTCAAAAAAGTGGTTGCTGATGCCACCCTTACAGAAGAAATGAAACGGGTCAAAATTGATGGCCTTATTGACGAGAAGAATAAAAAACTTGGGCTTTTGCTGAGTCCGTCAAAACAGGGAAAAATTATCCCCTCGACCGAGCGGAAAAACACAAAACCTGGTAAATAAAACGATTATTCAATTACTCCTAATAAAGATGATATGTCCAGATTATATATTTCAGACCCAATCATAAGAGGTAACAGGATAAAACTAGTTTTGATAAGTGCAATAGCATTACTTTGCCTTTCGGCATTACCTGCAAGGGCACAAATTCCGGGCTCCCGGTATAATCCTATAAATGCGGGATCCTTCGGTTCTTGTGGAAGCTCTTCTTTCATGGATTACCAAAACAATAATCCCTCAAATGGATTTGGGGATAATTATGGGCAGTCTAGTGACGATGTGTGGTACACATTTACGGTAAACAGTACGATACAAATCAATATCTCATTATGCGGGAGTAATTTTGATACGTACCTTCATCTTTTAGATGGAGGTACGTATGAGATAGCTACTAATGATGATAACGGGCCATTGTGCAGTGGCTTACAGTCATCAATTCAAACAACCTTGTACGCCGGGACATATTATATTGTAGCTGAAGGGTGGGCTGACCGCTGTGGGGATATTGTTTTAGAGATCAGCACTAATGGAGGAAGTGGTTCTCTTCCACAGGGTACTACTCTTGCCACTGCAATAGATGCCGGATCATTGAGTACGCCATTTACCGATACCCAAAATAATTCATCCTCTAGTTGCTATCAGAACTATATGGGACAACCGAGCAATGAAATATATTACAAGTTTACACTGACATCCACCTCGGACGTGAGCCTATCACATTGTGGAACTACTTTTGACACTTATATGCACTTGCTTGATGTTAATGGGACAGAAATTGCCTCCAATGACGATAACGGGCCATTGTGTACTGGTGTTCAGTCCTCTATTGAAAAAGTACTAAACCCGGGAACCTATTACGTGGTATCAGAGGGCTATGGGTATTATTCCGGAGACATCACAACATCACTATCAGCCGTGATACAAAATGGCGGTATTGTTCCAGACCCAATCGTTTATACAACTCAAGCACTAGATCCTGATGCAAGAACTCTTGACACTAGTTTGCCGATAGGCAGCACTGCAGGACAAGCGAGTGTTTCGCTAACCGGTGCGGGTACTTATTCAATTCCTCTTTTCACTTCGCCAGGTACATCAGGCATGCAACCAAACGTTTCTCTTGTTTACAGCAGCCAGTCGGGCAATGGAGTAGCAGGATACGGATGGAATATATCCGGATTGGGAGCAATTACAAGACTTCCTCATACCATATATCACGACGGAGATGTAAAAGGGGTAAATTTTGTTGACGATCGTTTTGCACTAGACGGACAACGTATAATTAATGTTTCCGGTAATTATGGAGCAGATTTAACAACTTACTATACAGAAGTTTTTAATGGAAGTAAAATTGTGTCACATGGTAATTTGGGGGATGCTCCTGTCTGGTTCGAAGTATTAAATAAGGATGGCAGTATTGTTGAATATGGTCGTACAGATGATTCACGCTTTAAAAGCCAGTTACCGAATCAGGCAACAGTTTCATGGAATATCAATAAAATTACTGACGCCAATGGTAATTACATTCAATTTATTTATTATCGAGGAGACATTGAGTGTTACTTAACTGAAATAAAATATACCGGAAATGATTCTGATCCAAATAACACATTAAATCCTTATAATTCAATAGGTTTCTATTATCATGGTGATCGTAATGATAAGTCGACTGTTTTTGTTGCCGGTTCACGTATCGAACATAATGTTTTGCTTGACCATATTGATATTCGGGCTGAAAATAATTTAGTGAAATCATATAAACTCAAGTATTATTTTGACTTTTATTCAAAGCTCAATGAAATAGAAGAATATGGGAGTGACAACAAAAAATATAATTCTACTGTTTTTGGATATGGCAGTAAAGAAGAAACTTTTAGTAATGAGTCAACTAATGTTGTTGCAGGTCAGAGTGTTGATGTTTTCCCTGGAGATTTTAATGGTGATGGCTATGGCGATATACTTGCTGCAACTTATGTTACTACTGATAATATAAGATATCACACAAATATTGAAATTTATATAAAAGATCCAAATCCCAATAATAATACATTTAACCTAATAGCTACTATACCGTTACCTCAAAAGTCTAAAATCATAAATAGAACGAACCCCCCAACTTTTTACAACTTATTTCCTAATGATGTCAATGGAGATGGACAAAGTGATATTATTATTGCACAAACATCTGTTCAAAGTTATGGGCTAAAAATGGATACATTAAAGTACTATATATATTCAAATAATGGGAGTCAGTTTACAATGGTCCCAAAAATCCCTCAACAGAATTATTATCGAATAAATAATGAGAATTATATTTTCGCTGGTGATTTTAATGGCGACGGAATGAGCGACGTATTAACAATATTGGGTAATTCTTCAGGAGATTATGAAGCTTTTGTAGGTTATGGAAATCAAACTGGAAGTTTTGGCTCTATAAGTATAACAGGGGCTCACCATTTTGATGTATCTACTTGGAAAGACATGGATAAAATCTATATTCAGGATTTCAATGGCGATGGAAAATCTGAAATAATGTTAATAAAGGATTCAAATTGTGAAATTTTTTCATTCATATCAGACAATGAAGTACAGTCAATATATTATGCTGGGTTTCCAACAAAATGGCATTGGCTGGAGTTTGGCGATTTTAATGGAGATGGGAAAACAGATATTTTATGTAGAGGGGGTGAATCAATAAATAGTCCCTGGTATCTTGACATTTTTACAGGAACGGAATTTCTTGAATCTCCTTTCTCTTTTAATCATGTTCCTAATATTACAGGAGACTATTCTGATGATAAATTGGTAATTGCTGATTTGAATTCAGATGGTTTAGCTGATATTTATCATGAATGGGAATATTATAATGGGAGTGGATCCCAAATTGATATTTACTATTCAAAGGGTACTGATTTTGATCATAAACAGTTTAGTAAAGCCGGTAGTCTTGGATATTTAAAACCAGTAGCACTTGATCTTAATGGTGATGGAAGAGTAGAAATTTTGAACCAAAGTTTTTATTGGGATCCAATTGAAATACGATATTTTGGAAAGGATAGTAAAGCTAATTTACTAGAAAAAATTAGAAATGGTTATAATTATGATACAAGAATTTCTTACAAAAGATTAAATGAATCTAGCGATTTTTACACAAGAACTGCCATCACAGCATATCCAGTCAATACCATTCAAGCTCCATTGTACCTTGTATATCAATTGCAAAACGAAAATGGAGTCGGCGGATTTTCGGCTGTTACATATTCTTATAAAGATGCTTTGCTTCATAAAGCTGGTAAAGGTTTTCTTGGATTTAAGGGGATAACTTCAATAGATCCAAGTGATATGATACATTCAAATTCTTCAACACTTGATGAAAACTATTATTTTTTAAAACCCGATTATTCAAAAACAGAATTTCCAGTCGGAACTTTACTTAACGAATCAAGCTCGGTTTATACTTTTATGAATATTTATCAGGCTCCATCCAAAGTATTTTTTCCTTACCCGTGGTTAGCTTTTAATACAAATTATATTTCGGGCACAAAAACTATTACAGAAACATCTGTCGATCAATTCGGGAATCCTACAAATAATAAAACTTCATACTACCCGACTCTTTCAAGCCCATCAATGGGTTATGTCCAAACTATTCCCTCTAATTATATTAACGCCGGCAGTTGGTGCTTGTCTAAACCGAATGATTTGCAAACGATTCAATCTCGTACTGGAGAAACGGATTTTACAAAAAATAACCATACAGAGTATGATAATAAAGGCAATGTAGTTCAAACAATCGAATATTACGGATTACCGAAAAGCATTACAACTTCTTACTCTAATTTCAACAGAGCAGGGCTGCCACAAACAACAACTGTTTCAGCTGCTCAACTTCAGCCCAGGGAAAGCTCGGTAGTATTTGATGATAAATTTCGTTATGTACTGCAGACAACGGATCCGGAGGGACTTACTTCCAGTGCAACTTACGATCCTGCATTTGGCAATAAACTTACGACAACTGATGCTAACGGATTAGTAACCACTGCCGAATATGATGGTTTTGGAACACCGCTTCAAACAACAGATCCTTTGGGTGTATGGGACAAAACCGAATTGAAATGGTACACAAATGGAGATAAGCCCAATGTGATATTTTATTCCGAATCAACATCCAATAATGGTCCTACTGATCGTAAATATTTTGACAAGCTTGGACGTGCATTATTTGTTTCACATGAAGATTTTTCAGGTCAGAATGTTTTAACAAAAACGGAGTATAATCCATTAGGATTGGTAACCAGCGTTTCTGAACCATACTTTGATTATGCAACCCCTTCTTTGTTTACAACTTCTACTTACGATAATCTTAACAGATTAAATACTATTACATCACCTACCGGTGTTGTTTTGACACACACTAACCCAACTCCTCAACAACCCGGTTTAATATCGTCAGTCAGCAATAGTGCTACCAGCATTACTACCTCCCAAACCCTTGATGCAATGGGAAAAGTTGTTAAAGCCACTGATCCCGGAGGCAATATTATTTATTCTTACTATAGCAATGGCAATCCGAAAGATATTATTGCTCCAGACAATAGTACGATCTCTATGTCTTATGATCAGTATGGACTTCAAACAGCGTTAACTGATCCTGATGCCGGAACAATCACCTATGACTATAATGCTTTTGGCGAACTGAAAGAACAAACTGATGCTAAAGGCAACAATTTTACTATGACCTATGACAAACTAGGCCGGTTACTTACTAAAACCTGTACAAATGACAATACGGTAACCACAAATACCTATAACCCTTCCACAACATACAATGCAAAGGGATTACTCAGTTCAACCTCGCATACAAACGGAACCTCATTCAGTTATCTCTATGATAATTTTTCGAGGGTAGTGCAAAAAACCGAACACGCCGATCAGGATTATAATTATTTTTACACATACGATTCAAAAGGTAATTTACAGAATTATCAGTTTCCATCAGGTTTTACCATTTCTCATACATATGACAACGGGTACATGAAACGGGTCTCAAACAACGGTGATGGCTCTTCAATTTTCGCACCAAAGGATTATACCGCCAAGGGGCAATTGCGTTGGTGGGATAACGGGGCAGGAGATATCATACATAACTTCAATGAATATGATCAGTATGGTTTTCCAACCAATGTGTTGTGTGGTGTAAATATGGGGAATTGGGGCATCCAAAACCTGGAGACCCATTTCAATATTCAAACCGGCAACCTGGAGTATCGTACTGATAAGAATTTTATGGTAAACGGTTCATACCTGACAGAAAACTTCACTTACGAAAACGTACATAAAAACCGCCTTGAGTCATGGCAGGCGAGCGGGCAACCGTCATCATATACCATGACCTATGGGGATAATAACGGCAATATCCTTACAAAGAGTGACGTTACATCAGCAGGTAACCCCTATATTTATGCAACACCTAACAAACCCCATGCTGTAAGTTCTATCACAAACCCATTGCTAACTCCCGCTGAAGCCCTGCAAAACATAACCTATAACAGGTTTAATAAAGTGGAAGAAATAAAACACGACAATCAGGGACTGCTTCTGAATATAACTTATGGACCAGATAAACAGCGCATAAAGAGTGACTTTTACATAAACAATGTATTGAATAAAACCAAGTACTTCATAGGTGGTGACTATGAAGTTGAAAAGCTGCCCAATGGCTCAGAACGCCGAATCCATTATTTACCCGGTGGTGGCATATATGTGAGCAATGAACTTGGTACAGGTCAAATGTACTACGCTCAAACCGATTACCAGGGCAACAGGAGCAGCGTAACCGATGCCTCGGGCAATGTGTTGGAACGTTATAGTTTTGACCCATGGGGCCGTCGCCGTAATCCTACCGATTGGAGCTTTAACAATGTACCTACCACTTTCCTTTTCGATCGCGGCTACACCGGACACGAGATGTTAGATGCCTTTGGCCTGATCAACATGAACGGACGGGTTTATGATCCTGTCATGGCTCGTTTCCTGAGTCCTGATAACTATGTGCAGGCTCCCAATAACTCTCAGGGATTAAATCGGTATAGTTATTGCTTGAATAATCCTTTAAGGTATGTTGACCCTGACGGAAATTGGGCCATAATTGATGACGTTGCTGCAGCATTGATAGGTGGTACAATTAATTGGATTTCGAATGGTTGTAAATTAAATGCCAAAGGTTTAGGCTATTTTGCTGCTGGAGCTGTTTCTGGTGACCTTGCATTATACGGTCCAGCTGGTTGGGCTGCAGGTGGTGCAATAACAAGTGCAACAAATGCATGGTTAGGTGGTGCGAAGGGTTGGGATATTGTAACTAGTGGGGCAATTGGTGCTGTCTCAGGTCTTGCAGGAGGCGCAGCTGGCCAATATGCCTCAAAAGGTCTTGGAGGTATGGTGATCAATGGTTTTAATATCACAAGTCCCATTGCGAAAGGAATTATTGGTGGTGCTATTGGTGGCGGTATAGGAGGTTACGCTGGTGGCTTTACCGCAGGTTATTTGGCAACAGGTGATATGGAATCTGCTAGCAATGCAGGATTAAAAGGGTTATACACCGGTGCTGCTATAGGAGGCGGTGTTGGCGGTGTTGCTGCATATAGACAGGCTGTTAGAGATGGTGTAAATCCATTGTCAGGTAGGCCAGCTAATAGCTTTACAATCGGTGAAGACATGAAAAATAGAGTAATACCTGCTGCAAAAGATTTAGGGAGCGAATATTTGCATTTACCTGAAAAATACGGAACTGGGTATCTTGGTAAAGATATAATAGACCCTGCTGCTATGAATTATAATGAAGCACAAATTGATATTAAAATACAACAAAATTCTTATTTTTATGATGTCGGACCAAAAGGACCTTCAATAAAAAGTCCATTTTATGAAATGGAAGTTGGTAAAATTATGTATAATCCTAAGACATATAATGTCCAAATTCAACAAATATATACAATTAGGGTTTTAATAATTTATAAATAAAAGCAGCATGGATATTGATGAGTTGTATCAAGGTGAAAAGTTTTTTGTTGAGGTTTATCGGCGTTTTAACTTCTTAATTTTAAATCAATACACTGGAAAAAGCTTTCACCTTAATGGACCAGAGTTTTGGATGGATTTTGAAAGTTATCTCTACAAAAGAAGAATAGAAATTGTATTAGCGGAGAATTTTGATTTTAAAGTAAGAATTACGCGAACTAATCTATTTAGTAAAAAGACTTTTGAGGTGAAAGAGGTTTGCGAGTACTTTGGTTGTGGATATTTAAAACATCTTGAATATTCCAAAGAGATACAAGCTAATGCGGAATTCATACAACAACATTTAATGCCTATTATTACTGGTGAAAAATGGATAGATGAGATGGTGAAAATGTAATTGAGGTGTATATTGTAAATATAAAGCAAATTTTATATCTTAAGGCCATTTTTCAAAGCTCCTTTGCGAAAGAGAAAAATGGAGGTCGAGAGATAAAGGAGCCAGGAACCATTTCTAAGAAATGGTTCCTGGAAATAAATGCTCTTGCCTACTCGACTTCCAGGTCTTCTAATTTTTTTATACATTGTAACAATAAAAATAGTTTAATGTATATTCGCTTGTTGTTAGCAACTTAAAATGAAATGATGAAACATTTAATCTTAATTTTTATCACGTTAATATTACTTACAAATGTCTTTGGACAGAATACAGAATTTAGGGCATCAATGAACTCAGGTCTTTTTTCATACACAGGATTATCAGCGACCGGAACTTCTTCAATCTATTGTGATAAATACACAAAATCGGGTTTTATAGATAACCCCTATGGTGAAAAAAGTGGATTATGCTATGGCTTTTCATTTAATTTCAAAAGATTATCCAGGATGGATCATTTTTGGGGACTTGATTTGGGTTATGAAATTTTGCGTAGCAATGTTTCTATTAATAAAGTATATGAATATATCGCAACGTCTTCAAATAGTTTTAATGTAACTAATACTTATAGCGCAACAGGACAAACTTTTTTAAACAACTCCTATATAAATCTGGATCCTTTTGTTGGACATAGATACAAATTTAAGCAAATAAATTTTGATTTAACTGCCGGTGTCGATATGGAGTTTTGTTTAAAATCAAGTGAAAAAGGTAATGTTACTTCAACGGATGGAACGAAATATACAACCTCAAAAAATTATGGATCAATACCATTAGAAATCAGGCCAAGAATTCATCTTCAAATAGGATATAAAAAAATCGGTCTTTATTGTGGATATTCCATTGGGATAGCCCGTTCTTACCCCAATGGTTATTTTGGTTATTATAAAGTTCCTTCAAACCTTATACGGTTTGGAGCCACTTATTTAATTTAATGATGTATTGGCAGTTAGCAATAATTGTAAGTTGCGTTTGAGAAAAAACTTTGAGTTTGCAACGTAAACGCTTAATTATTTTTACGAAATAAATATGAAGAAGATTAAAAAGTTATACAGATTCTTATCTCCTGATTTTCTGTCATTATTTTTAGAATATAAAGTTAATTTTGAACCCAGATTCGGACATGGGAAACCACCACATGATCTGCTTTATGAAATTATTAATGCCAATCGTGACATATATGGAGATTTGTTAAAGGAGATATTGAAATATAAAGAAGTCTTTCAAAGTATTCACAAAGCTGAGAAAGGAACCAATATTTATGAACCGGTTTATAACAATGGTTTTTTACCGGGGCTGGATATTTTTGGCATATATACTATAATTGCGAAATATAAACCACAAACTTATGTTGAAATCGGATCGGGTAATTCAACAAAAGTGGCTTATAAATCTATAAGAGATAATCATTTAAATACTAAAATTATTTCAATAGATCCCAAGCCCCGCGCTGAAATTGATGAATTGTCAGACAAGATTATTCGTGAACCCTTTGAAAATATTAATTTCGATTTTATCCTTTCACTTAAAGAAAATGATATTCTATTTATTGATGGGTCACATCGTATTTTACCGAATTCAGACTCAATGGCGTTTTTCCTTGAGGTTTTACCAAAAATCCCAAAAGGTGTAATTGTTCATCTGCACGATATTTATCTGCCCTATGATTATCCGCAATTTATGTGTGATAGGTTTTATTCTGAGCAATATGGTTTAGCGATGTACCTCCTTGCGAATTTTCAAAAGTATCAGCCACTTTTGGCTAATTATTTTATAAGCGAAGATAAGGCGTTGAGTTCAATTATTGATTCAATTTGGGACCATCCTAACCTCGAAGATTTAGAAAGACATGGAGGCTCATTTTGGTTTACAATCAATGGTTAAGCTCAAAATACTCCAATGGTTCTAAATGAGGTAAAAGTGAAATAAATGATGCAAAATGGGATCAGGCACAATTTAGGATTATCGGTGCCTGATCTATTTTTTATGACCATGTTTTTTCAGATTTTCGGTTTTAAAGACATGTTGAAACGTCTATTTTTTGAATATTTTTTAATAATTCTTCGATAGTTATTCAAGCACCGGTAACGGAGATATCTATGCAAGGTGATTGTTGGGTGTTTAGTTGGTTCGCTGTAAACCAAACAAGGTAGGAGAAAACACCCTTTAAACACCAATCCCTAACGGGTACGTGAATAACTATCGAAGAATAGTCAATTTATTACCAAATTTTCATCTTGTCATGGTCGCTTTTTTGTTGTCTTTTGGAAAGAATATGTTTTGTTTGAAAATGAAACAGGTCAAAACACATCATACACTATTACGCTGCCAGCCTTAAACGGAAGATATTCACCAGTTCCCGCCTTGGTGTAAAACTCAATCCCTACACACTGCAACACCGTGTCCGTTTCAGTGAGAACGGTACCTTCCGGGAACTTAGCCTTCACCACATCCGTCAGTGGAGTATTGACCGGGATATAATCCGAGTAAGCATAGACGCTCAGCGAGTCATTTTTGCTCAGTGGGTTATATTTTAGTAACTCTTCACGGTATTCATAATCCGAGATAACGTTCAGGTGGTTGACGACACGAAAATATTGTGCACTGGTGGGGACGAGTGTTGGGTCGGGGTTGAGCCCGTTCACGGTGATCGTAGCCTCGGTACGTGATTCGGGATGACTCCTGGTAATGCTCTTTCTGAGTTGATGGTCGATCTTTTTGTTTTTATGGAGCGTCAACGTATTCAGTATCGGTTTATTGAGTGAGAAACAGACCTTCCTTTTACCCCTGGTCCCTTCTTCGTCCCTCAGGTTGATCTTCTTGACCAGCGCGATCAGTCGTCCGGTGAAGTGGGTGTCGGTATGTTCCGGAATCAGATGTAACAGTCCCTGGCGGATTGCCTTGACTATCGTTCCGCATCCTTTGAATTCCGACATGTTTTCCCTCGTCCTGGCAAAGGCTGGGTTGTTCATGATTAGGTCACGGTTGCCACCCCCCTTTTCACCGGCTAAGGTTCTGGGGTTTTTACGATTCTTCCAGTGGCGGATGCTCTTGAAGCTCCCCAAATATCTGATGTTTCCTGTTTGATATGCCATTGTTGTAAGTTTTAATATTGATTACTTCAGCACTGTAAAGAAACTTGAATTTATCCCTTCCTGTGCCGATGAATTGTTCATACTGTATAATAGGCTACGATGGCTGCCGACCCGCTATTGGGCTTGATAGTGGGTTGCCCACGGAATGCCGAGATCGAGAACTCCACACCCACAGCTGCCGCCAGGGTAGTCCCCGGGCTGGTGAGTGCCGGCTGTTCCAACGTGGCCTGGAGGATGACATCCCCAGAAACGCTGTTTCTGACGATCCATTCGCTGACCGCGCACTGCGAGAGTAATTCAAGGTCAGCGACCACCGGTTCATACTTTTCGGTCACGGGGTTCCAGACCATGTCGGTAATCTGAAGGATAACCAGATAAAACCTCATTGCATAGAAGTTTGTCTTCCAGTGTGCATCTTTGGATGGGATAAAGCCGTGAATGGTCAGGGTAACGGTTTTCTTATCGGGTGATAAGGTGATTTCATAATTGCACCGGAGTATGCGGCTGAACGGGCTACGTTCATTCAGGTCTATTCCCAAAAGGAGACCAGGGTCGTTGTTAACTATAACATCGTGTAACCCATTCGCACAGTTTTCATCTTGTTGCTGAATGAGATATCCGGCAGGCATGATTTGATTGAAACAGCGCGGATACATCAGGTGTTCGATATCTGAAAGGCCTTTTTTGACTGAAGCTGCCCATTTGCTCCGACCCCCGAATTCTCTCACGAGTGCCCAAGCCCGTGCATAGTTAGGGTTGTTCCAAAACGCGTCTCTGGTGTGTACTCCTTTTTCAGAAGCAATGTTTACTTTTAAAACCGGATCATAATAGAAACGTACGTTTCCAAAGCTGCCGGTAAAATTGAAAGGGCCATTGTAGATTGCCATAATTTTAGATTTTTAATTGTGATTAAAAATCTAAAATTACTGCTCTAAAAAAGGGAAATCAAGGATTATGGGGGTGACATACGATGACATTGGACGACAATTAGCGACATTTTCAAGATATTTTATAAAAATAGAAGAAAAAACGCTTAATTTACCCTCGAAAGAAACAGAAAATAAAAGCTTGATATTAAAAAGAGAATTTACTCGTGAAATTTAAATATCATGAAGTGGCATGACACACATTGGCCACACATATGCCCCACCCTCGCCGTGCCTGTGCCGTACAGCTTCACCGGGGTCAGAAACGGCGAGGGTTTGGGGTATGTTCTTTCAAGGTATGGGGCATGAAATAGTTATAAATTGATGTTCCCGGAATATTAAATGTGTGATCCGGGTTTCATGATAGCGTTATAACAAATTTTCTTTTACTGAGAAAGGGAAAGTTTAGGATTGATTTATAACCGGGAATTTCTATTCGAATGATTTCAAGGTAGCAATGACCTGCTCCATCATCGCGTCTGTGAAATCCAGATGAGTGACAAAACGGATGGTCTGAGGACTGAATATGACGGCATAAATATTTTTCTCAACCAGTTTATTGATGAAGAGCGTGTCTTTCATCTTTTCGTTCAGCTTAAAGATGAGGATGTTAGACTCCACGGGATAGACTTCATCCACGTAAGAGAGTTTCTTGAGTTCCTCGCCGATTAAACGGGCCCGTTGATGGTCTTCTTTCAGCCGTTCAACATGGTTGTCGAGTGCATAGATACCGGCAGCGGCCAAATATCCTGACTGACGCATTCCGCCACCCATCACCTTTCTTATTCTGGTTGCCTGCTTAATAAAGACATTCGATCCTAGCAAGAGGGAGCCTACCGGGGCGCCAAGACCCTTAGAGAGACAGATAGAGATGGAGTCGAATAACTCACCATATTGTTTGGGGCTTTCGTTGGTTTCGACAAGCGCATTGAAAAGACGAGCTCCATCGAGATGATATCCAAGTCCATATTGTTTGCAAACAGCACCAATTTTCTTGAGTTCATTGAAATCATAGATGGCACCGCCACCCTTGTTCATGGTGTTTTCAACACTTACCAATCTTGTAACAGGTCGGTGGATATCATCGGGGTTCACATGTGCTTCGACATCTTCTGCTGTGATCCGGCCATGGTCGCCTTCGAGCAGACAGACAGAAGAAGCTGAGTTAAAGGCTATTCCACCACCCTCATAATAATAGACGTGTGAGAGTTTATGACAGATGACCTCATCGCCCGGGCGGGTATGGACCTTGATGGCTACCTGGTTGGTCATGGTGCCAGAAGGAAAGAAGAGAGCTGCTTCGGTGCCGAAGAGGGCTGCGGCCTTGGCTTCTAATGCGTTAACGGTAGGATCATCTTTGAAAACATCGTCACCAACCTTGGCTGAAAACATTGCCTTTAGCATTTCCGGAGTGGGGCGGGTCACTGTGTCACTACGTAAATCAATCATTTTATTAAGCTTTTATATGTATGTAAATATAGTCAGTTTATTTGGTAAAAGCATTCGCTAATCGCTGTAATCCATCGAGCAGCATAGAACGCGGGCATCCTATGTTGATA
>Ga0224523_1000251_pt1 | contig 32522 bp, 30 predicted proteins | sample CFST50metaG_FD_182732 | JGI IMG/M metagenome (GOLD analysis project Ga0224523, IMG submission 182732) | Peat soil microbial communities from Stordalen Mire, Sweden - C.F.S.T50 | ecosystem: Environmental > Terrestrial > Soil > Wetlands > Peat | place: Sweden: Norrbotten County, Stordalen Mire... | reverse complement strand
AAAAGGAGTCAGAACTATTAAAATTACTGAAAAAACAGGCTCTCTGATTGCATTGAAGGATGTTACGGATAACCATGACCTTATGATTATTACTCAATTCGGTAATATTCTAAGAAGTCCTGTTAAGGCTTTGCGAGTGATGGGAAGGGCTACTCAGGGAGTAAGACTTATAAATCTGAAAGAAAATGATATTATAGCATCAGTTGCGTGTGTGCTTGTAAATGAGGATACTGAAGAAATTATTGATGCTGAAAACGTTCCTGAAGATGAAAATATTATTTCAAAAGATGAAAATGGCAAAGAATTTGAAGATTAATAACTAATATTATACATTTGGAAAAATTTATAAGACAACAAACAAATTAAAATTATAATCATGAAAAAGGTTTTTCTGCTCATAGCAGCTATATGCATTTCCATAGGAGCATTTTCACAGAAAGGTAAAGTAACTGCGGCTTTAAGTTACATTGACCAGAATATGCTGGACAAAGCCAAAGAATCTCTGGATCAGGCTTTTACTGATGAAAAATCAAAAGACTGGTTCAACACATATTTTGCAAAAGGGAAACTTTGCCAGGCAATTTATACTGCCGATAATCCCAAGTTCAATTCATATTATGCTGATCCTCTGGCAGAGGCATATGAAGCATACGAGAAGGCCTTGGCTCTGGATGAGAAAGGTGCTGCAAAGAAAAAAATTCTTACAGGAATGGTATATTCTTCTCTTGCCAGCAACTTTTATACTCAGGGAAGCAAGAGGTTTGAAGCAAAGGATTATGAGGGAGCACTTAAATCTTTCTCAACTCAGATTAAAATATCTGAAGGTCCGAATTATGTTGGCGCACTCGATACAGGAATGTATTATAATGCTGGTCTTGCAGCAGTAAATGCTGCGAAATACACCGAAGCAGTTAATTATTTTCAGAAGTGTGTAGAAATGAAGTACCTTGGCATAACTCCGTATTACCAGATGTACCAATGCTACATGAATCTCGGCGATACTACAAAAGCTGAATCTTTTCTGCTTGACCTGCCCAGTAAATTCCCTGGCGATAATACTATTACTCTTCAGCTGATTGACCTTTATATAAAGAGCAACAAGTATGACGAAGCATTTAAATATATCAAAGTTGCCAAGGAACAGGATCCGGGAAATTACAGCCTCTATTTTGCATCAGGCATTATGTTCCTTAACCAGAACAAATTTGATGATGCTATTACTGAATTATCAAAAGCTGTTGAACTGAAGACTGACGTTTATGATCTCGAGTATGCAATGGGGGTTGCCTATATCAACAAGGCTGCTGCAATGTTCGTTAAAGCCAACGACATCATGGATGTAACCAAATATACAGCTGCCATTGATGAAGCTAATGGCGTTTATGCAAAAGCTTTACCTTTTATGGAGAAGGCTCTTGACCTGAAACCTGACGATGTTTATGCATTGAGAAGCCTTAAAGAACTCTATTACAGGCTTAAGATGACTGATAAATACAATGCTGCCAAAGCAAAGCTTGACGTTCTTGATCAGAAGTAATTAAAAATAAGTATATAAAAGGAGGGATACCGTCTGGCATCCCTTTTTTTATGATACGAGGAAGTAAAGAGGAATTCCCTGGCTATTATAAAATCTGTTTGAATGCAAAATATATCTATTTTACATAATATTAATTATAGGCATTTATAAAATATATACTATAAGACAAAAACATAAGCCTAAACATAAGAATCATAGAGCCTTACGTCTGTTGACCATTCTATATTTCTTATCTAACAGTGTTGACTCAGAAATAATATCCCTATTCAACTATTTCCATCTTTCCAGCTGTGCAATGTGCGAAGTATAAAACCATCTTCTGATTGGTCCGTATCCCATTTCCTTTAACTTTCCCTTTACCAGGCTTATCATTTCCCCGGGACTGGTGAAATTATCTTTAAAAACACCATCCTGGTAACAATAGCTGCAGTATTTTATATTCTTTGAACCATCAGCATTGGTTCCTCCTTTTCCCGGATCTTTATCCATAGGCATTCCACAACTCTGGCAGAACTTGTCAAATTTTTCCATAACAAATAGGTTTGATTAGAATCTGATCATATTTTTGTATTAAAATATAATCATTTTTATTCAATTGTCAAATATTTTATAAAATATTTTTGGAATAATTAACAATTAGCTGATTCTATAGGATTTACAAATTTACCTGTAACCAATTGCTGCATATCCAACCCAGTGGCAATCAGTAGCAATGGCAGTCCTTCCCATCCTGATATCGTCAACGGGAATATGATCAGAAGTGATACTTGTTGAATAACCTACCAGTTCTCCGTTTAATGGCTTTGAATCATTCAGATAATATGCAGTATAAAGTGCTGCCGGTACACTATACCTGCCACACCAGGTCCATTTATATTCTTTATAATTCTCTGATTTTAATGTATATGAGCTGAATAATCTAAAGTTATCCAACATGACCTTTCCTATCAGGCATTTTTGAATAATCTCATCCTCATGTTGAAGAGCTTTTCTATTTCCCATAGAATCGCAGCCGAAAAATGCCATATCGGCTCCGTTCCAATCCTGGTTGCCATAATGGACTGCATCTGTCGTGGCCACAATGGCAAAATCCTTGCCCCACTCCCACTTTTGCTTTATAGCTATTTGCCTTATTGCCTCCGCCAGTGCCTTTCCGCACTCCTGTAGCCTGTCAGGGCTCATTGCCGGTACCAGGATAGGGACTATTGATATATCCCTGTCAAAATATTGAAGAAAGGGAATCATTGCTTCGATGGAATGTTCGACTTTCTGAAGAGTGTCACTCCGCATTGCATATCTTCCTTTCAGCAAGCTGAATAGCTCATCATTCGCCGGTGAGACCGGAACTGCCTTCCATGGAGCCTTCCAGAAGCTATATGAGCCAAAAACAAGTGAGTCGGCAATTCCAAGCCGCGCAGCTTTATGCGCAACTCCAATCAATATAAGGTTTTTTGCCTTTACGTTCTGCAGAAGTTCAGGATATAACTTGCCGACATAAGTATAATCATCGTGGGGACATATTACAAATTTCCAGGATAAACTATTTTCTTTTTTCCATCCCCGTCTATCCAGCCTTGCCATGAGGCTGTCCATCTGCCAGGAATATTGTGCAAAGCCAACAGTATCCACTAATTGCCTGACATTTTTCACCTGTTTCGATCTGGTATCAGACATCCTGCAAGCCAATAAAACTGAGAGGATTGATAATATGACTAAAATATGTAACGAACGCCTCACTTTGTTTTACTTAGAATCGAGTCTTAATTATTTATTGTTTTAAGGATATCGGTCAACAGTTTGTCGAAGTCCAACCTATGTGACCTGGGCGAATAACCCAGTACTACGACCACAATTTCTTTGGAAGGGATTATGAAGATCTCCTGTCCATCATGACCTTCAGCAGAGAACATATCCTTCGGAACTGATGAATTATCTTTTGCCAGGTTCAGCCAGAAAAATGCCCCATATTGGCCTTTGCTGTCTGATGCAGGTGTAATAGTATAAGTTACCCACCCTTCAGGTAATAAACGTTGGCCATTAAATAGTCCGTCATTAAGGTACATCAAGCCAAATCTCGCATAATCGCGCGCAGTTGCATAGACGTAAGATGATCCAACAAGTGTACCTGAAGGATCGACTTCGAATATAATGTCAGGAGCTCCAATCTTGTTAAACAGATGTGTATGAATATATTCATAATAAGCTGTATCATTTCTGAATTGCTTTCTAATAAGATAACTGACGATATTTGCTGTTCCAGAAGAATAATACCAGTGAGTGCCGGGAGGAAATTCAGCAGATTTGTGAATTGCATATTCGGCCATATCGCCTGTATTATGAAGCATCAGGTTCACATCCGACCTGTTACCATAATCCTCATTCCATTTCAGCCCGCTCTGCATATGAAGCAGGTCATTCAGCGTGATCTTGCTCCTTTCATCTCCCTGCCATTCTTTAAATCCGGCAGGAGCTGAAATGTTCAGTCTCCCTTCTTTGACAAGCAACCCGGCAAGTGCATTGGTAAAGCTTTTTGCCATCGACCAGCTAAGGAACCTTGTATACTGGTTAAACTGAGGCTTATATGCTTCGGCAACGGGAATTCCCTTATAAAGCACCATAAAAGCGAAAGCGTCACCACCGTATGCGTTATCTGATATAAGCCGTTTTGAGATATCGTTTAATTCAATTGCGTTAATGTTCTCAGGAAGTGGCGGGACAAGATCACCGAGCGGCCAGGCAAGAGTATCCTGTGAATAATCAGGCTTCCCCTTGTAAGGATAGCCTTCGTTCCGAAGAGTCTTTTCCGGGATATCTCTTAATAGGGTGACTCCATATCCATCGCGATAAATGGCTTTTGATCTGCGCCAAAGGAAGCTGCTCTTAACGCTTTTCTCATTAAAATCCACCTTGTTCCTGGTTAGTTTAATGAAAGAGAAGTTCAGGTCAATAGAATCCACATCCTGAGGAGTTCTGTTCGATACAAAAACATCGGAACAGAGGTTCTTGGCAGCATAGCCAGTGATTATCGGAAGAAGTGAGTTCAGGTAAATGGCTGCACCCGAGAGAATAAAAAGCAGTATAATCAAAACTCCGTAAAATACTCTTTTCCTTGTCATTATGAATAATTTTAAGTAGTTATCCCTATTCATTTCAAAGATAACTAAAAACAAGTATAAAATTCAATACAATTGCATCAGAGATATTTTCAATGCAAATAATTCCAGGAAACTTTATTAAACTTGTATCATTGAATTTAACCTTTATATAATGGTAAAAATAGAGAAATCAACAATGCAGTTCCTCTCTGACCTAAAAAAGCATAATGAGAGGGAATGGTTCCTTGCCAACAGGGGAAGATATGACGAAGCCAAGTGTAATTTTATTGATTTTATTCAGGAAGTAATTAACGAAATTACATCCTTCGATCCCATTCTCAAGGGATTAGAGGCTAAGAGCTGTATTTACAGGATAAACCGTGATATCCGATTCTCAAATGATAAATCGCCATATAAAACACATTTTGGAGCATTTATTCTTAGAGGCGGAAATAAGAATATGCATGCATATGCCGGCTATTATATTCATGTCGAGCCCGGTAAATGCATGCTTTCAGGAGGTGCATACATACCACCGACTTCATGGCTATCGGAAATAAGAGCAAAGATTGATGAACAGGGCGACGAGTTACTGAAAATTGCCGGCAATAAGGATTTTATAAAATATTTCGGAGAAATCGAGGGAGAAAAGCTTAAAACTGCTCCGAAAGGCTATCCAAAGGATCATAAGTTTATAGAACTACTCAAATATAAAAGCTTTCTTGCCACCTCTATATTCCCGGATGAGACAGCTCTGTCAAAAGATTATCTCAACCTGATTATCAGTAGATGCCGGACGATGAAACCGATGATCGAGTTTTTAAACGATTATTAAACATTTCTTTTCCCGGGAATCTTTCTTACACGAAGGTTCAACGGAGTAACCTCCAGGTATTCATCATCCTTAATTTGTTCCATTAGTTCTTCGAGCGAGAACTTCAGTTTCGGAGCGATCTTCAGGCTATCATCTGAACCAGAAGCCCTCATATTAGTAAGTTTCTTGCCTTTTACAACATTAACTTCCACATCATTGGGGCGCGAGTACTCTCCTACAACCTGACCCTTGTAAACCTGTTCTCCGGGATCAATATAGAACCTGCCCCTGTCCTGGAGCCTGTCAATTGCGTATCCTGTCGCCATCCCCTGTTCAAGCGAGACCAGTGAACCATTTGGCTTGGGCAACAGATCATCACCTTTATATTTATCATATGCCCTGAACCTGTGATACATTACGGCCTCACCTGATGTAGCAGTTAGCATATTATTCCTCAAACCGATTATTCCTCTTGATGGAATATCAAATTCCAGATGGATTAGATCGCCTTTAGGTTCAATGATAGTCATTTCACCTTTTCTTTGTGTAACCAGCTCAATAGCCCTTCCTGACTGCTCGGCCGGGACATCAACTGTCAAAGTCTCATAAGGCTCTGATTTAACTCCATTTATCTCTTTTATTATCACTTTTGGCTTTCCGATCTGGAATTCATATCCTTCACGTCTCATCGTTTCTATGAGAATCGAAAGATGAAGAATGCCGCGTCCAAAGACATTGAAAGTATCTTCAGAATTTGTGGCTTCCACTTTCAGGGCCAGGTTTTTCTCAGTTTCCATGAATAACCTGGTTCTCAGATGTCTCGATGTTACAAATTTGCCTTCCTTACCAAAAAGCGGTGAATTATTGATTGTAAAAACCATGCTCATGGTAGGCTCGTCTACCTCAATTCTCTGAAGTGCTTCAGGAGCCAGCAGGTCGGCAAGCGTATCGCCTATTTCAAAATCCTCGAGACCGACTATTGCACATAGATCACCGCAACGGACGCTATCTCTTTTAACTCTTCCGAGTCCTTCAAATATATAAAGCTCCTTTACTCTTTCTTTTTTTACTTTTCCGTCCTTTTTGCATAGCGTATAATCGACGCCGGTCTGAATTATTCCTCTGAAAACACGGCCGATAGCTATTCTTCCAACATAGCTTGAATAATCAAGGGATGCGATCTGCATCTGTGCAGTTCCTTCTATGTATGGAGGTTCAGGTATCTGTTCCAGTATTGTGTCGAGAAGATAAGTAATATCTTTCGTGGGATTCTTCCAGTCTTTGCCCATCCAGCCAAACTTTGACGAGCCAAAAACTGTCTCAAAGTTAAGCTGATCCTCAGAAGCGTCAAGGTTGAACATAAGGTCGAATATATCTTGCTGAACATCATCCGGCCGGCAATTCTCCTTGTCAACTTTGTTTACAACTACGATCGGCTTTAGACCAAGGTTTATAGCCTTTCCCAGAACAAACCTGGTTTGAGGCATAGGACCCTCAAAAGCATCGACGAGGAGAAGGACACCGTCGGCCATTTTCAGGACGCGTTCCACTTCGCCTCCGAAATCTGCGTGCCCTGGAGTATCAATTATATTGATCTTAACGCCTTTATAATTTACTGAAACGTTCTTTGAAATGATTGTTATTCCCCTCTCTCTCTCCAGATCATTGCTGTCGAGTATCAGCTCACCGGCATCCTTCCTTTGGTCCATCACCTTGCATTCCTGAATAATCCGATCTACCAGTGTTGTTTTGCCGTGATCGACATGAGCAATTATTGCTATATTTCGTATTGACTGCATAGAAAAATTCAAGACTGCAAAAGTAATATTGTTAGCGGAAATTTCGTAATAAACAGATTAAAATCGGTTTATAATAAATAATTCCTATATTTCGTTTCTAATCATAAAAGCAATTATATGAAAAAAACGATCTTCACATTTCTATTCACCGTCCTGATAATGATGTCGGCTCACGGGCAGACCAGTGTAAAGCTTGAAGTAGGCATGAAAGCACCAGACTGGACATTTACTGATGCTGATAAGAAGCCTTTTACAATGAATTCCTGGCCGGGAAAAGTTCTCCAGATTAACTATGTCGATCCCGATGAATCTGATCTGAACGATCCTTTCAATGATGCAGTGAATAAAGCAACTGATGTTGACAAGACTATCAATAAAGATTTATTCAAGGGCTTTGGCATCGTCGACTGCAAATCGACCTGGAAACCCAATGGTCTGATAAGGATGATTGCAGGCAACAAGGCAAAAAAATATAATACCACCATCCTGTTTGATTATGATGCAACACTTCAGAAGCTGTGGGGAATGCCGAAGGACAGCTATAGTGTGGTCATTGTAGATAAAAAAAGGATTGTCAGAGCTTTATACAAGGGAAAGATACCTGAATCGGATAATGCAAAGCTCGTTCAGCTTATTATAGATCTTACTAAAGAATAATTATAATATTTTCTTAGCAAAGCTTGACTCTGTGTCTCTCCGTGTCAACTCCGTGGCACTCTGTGTAATAAATATAATTTAAAGAACTTATACAGAGTTACACAGATAATTCACAGAGAACCACAGAGTTTTTATTTTAGATAATATGGTTATTCCTAACCTATTGCTTATAGCCGGAACCGGGAATAAATCGGGAAAGACGACACTTGCCTGCAGGGTTATTGAGCAATTCCGGCAATCTGGAATTTCAGCAGTAAAGATCACTCCACACTTTCATGATATTACACCTGGACTTCTTCTGCTTTCCGAGAACAAAGGTTACTCCATATATGAAGAATTAGATCCGCAATCGGCAAAAGATACTTCACGGATGCTTAGAGCCGGAGCACAGAAAGTCTTTTTTGCAAAAGTAACCGATAACGATCTCCTGACTGCATTCATAGAAATACTTAAGTTCATGCCAGATGATACACCGATTGTATGCGAGTCACCCGGTCTCAGATATTTTCTTGACCCTGGAATCTTTATAATCATGAGGTCGGAAGAAGCAAATAATACTAAAGATATCAATAAATTGCTAAAGTTGCCTCATGTATTGATGAAGCTGAATGATTTTAATAAAATGGAGCGTCTTCCCTTTAGCTTCAGTAATGGGAAGTGGGTCATTAACACTCTTTTCAACTGATCAGTTACTCTCCCTGATATCGGAAATATCGCTGCCTATCTTTGCCTTGATTCTTTCGAGATCGTTCTTCATTGCTGCAACTGCCTGGATAAGCTGTTTTTCAGGCAGAACCGGGTCGGGAAGCTCGCTGCTGATGAAGTGCACGAATTTCCAAATTTCCTTTACCTCGCTGATATGAACTTCATATGGCTCATAAACGGGATTCAGTGAATAGAGGATCAGCTTGCCGTCGTTTGAAAGGTTATTCTCAACCACCTTGAAGACAATTCCGTCATTTATAGTGAAGATCACATAGGCTTTCCCGCTTATTATCTCATGCCAATCCTGGACAAACTCGCCAGTGACCCAAGATCCCTCAGGGATCGGAAGCATAGAGTCGCCTTTAAGCTGGAAGGTCCTATACTTTCTTTTTTCCGACAGGAACGGGAGCCTGAACCTGGGCAGTTCGCCGATGAATTCAGGGTCAGCATATCCGGTAGCATAGCCTGCCTTTGCCTTTTCCGGAACAAGCTCTATGTTTTCGAGGTTGTCGGAGTTGATAGTTGTTGCGAGTACCCTAAGGTTGCTCCCCTTGATATAAGCATCATATCCTCTTTCGAGTTCGCCAAGCTGGCTCTCCGAGAGTTCAGGAATATTGATCTTCAACATTGTATCAATTGACAGGTTGAAGTATCGCGAAAATGATACCAGGATATCAATCCCGGGCTGGGCCACACCATTCTCATAACCGCTCAGGGTTGAACGTTTGAGATTAAGGGCTACAGCAACATCATCCTGTGTCCTGCCCCTTCTTTTTCTTAAAAATTTTATGTTGGAAGCGAAGTACATATTGGAAATTGATTATATTGTAATCATAATAATGATTAATTTCTAATCAAAAATAATGCATACCATTAATATATGCAAGTTTTTTAAAATATTTTTTAGAGAATTATAAAGAAAGAGCCTTCGTACTCCTTTGTGATACCCTTTGTGCTCTTTGTGGTTAAAGGCTTTCTTTTAACCACTAAGGACATGAAGTTCACACGAAGGGACACAAAGGAAGAAAAGTTATTTTATAATGTTCATAGCTGGAAATATAGAAAGATCTGTCCTGCATCTTGACCTCGACACTTTTTTTGTATCAGTCGAAAGGCTTAAGAACAGCAGACTGACAGGCAAGCCTGTAATAATCGGTGGCATGTCTGACCGCGGCGTGGTATCCAGCTGCAGCTATGAGGCAAGAAAATACGGGGTAAACTCTGCAATGCCCATGAAGATGGCCAGGAATATGTGTCCCGATGCCATAGTTATACGCGGCGACATGGAGGCATACAGCAATTACTCAAACCTTGTGACTGAGATAATTGCTGAAAAATCGCCGCTCTATGAGAAATCATCGATCGACGAGCATTATGTAGACATCACCGGGATGGATCGCTTCTATGGGTGCTATCAGTGGTCACATGAATTGCGCCAGCAGATAATAAAAGAGACCGGGCTTCCGATATCGATCGGACTTTCAGTAAACAAGACAGTCTCTAAAATAGCGACCGGAGAGGCAAAGCCGAACGGCGAAATAGAGGTAAGAAAAGAGATAGTCCTCCCCTTCCTCGACCCGCTTTCGATAAGCAAGATACCGATGATCGGGCAAAAAACTTATCACATGCTCCGGTCAATGGGCATAGCAACAATATATACATTAAGGAATATCCCTGCCGAGATGCTCGAAAAGCTTATGGGAAAAAACGGCATTGAAGTGTGGAAAAGAGCAAACGGGATAGATTCAACTCCCGTCATAAGCTACTCGGAGCAAAAATCGATAAGCACCGAGCATACCTTTGAAAAGGATACCACCGATATTACCAGGCTCAACCAACTGCTCGTAAGTATGGTCGAGAAGATCGCCTACGAGCTTCGTAAGCAGGAGAAGCTCACATCGTGCGTAACAGTTAAAATAAGGTATTCGAATTTCGACACTCACACACTGCAGAAGCGGATACCGTATACCGCATTTGACCACGTGCTGACGGATATCACCAAGGATCTCTTCGCCAGGCTCTACCAGCGGCGAATGCTCATCAGGCTCATAGGTGTAAGGTTCAGCCATATGGTGCGCGGAGTGCAGCAGCTCGACATGTTCGATGATACTCCCGAGAAGGTGAGCCTCTATATGGCCATGGATAAGCTCAGGAAGCGTTTCGGACGCGATGCGGTGCGAAGGGCTGCCGGGGTGATGACCAGCAGCGAAAGAGAGGAAAAAGCCCTTAAACAGCTCGAAAATACCCGTAAAGCGCAGGAAATGATGGAGGAACGACTCCGGGGCTATATGATGTATGGGTTTGGACATTAGAACGGCGCAAAGGTACAATGGCACAAAGGCACAACGGTATTAATCTGGATAAGAATCTGTTCTTCCGTTGCACTGATGCACCGTTGCACCATTGCACCGTTGAGCCATAAGAACATGTATCTCAATTGCCACACATATTACAGTCTCCGCTACGGCACCATGTCAGTGGAACAGCTTGTGCAGAAGGCATCTGCTGCACAAGCTGATACTGTAGTCCTGACAGATATAAATAATTCAACGGCAATACCTGAATTTGCAGGGGAGTGCACTAAACACAACATAAGGCCGGCAGTCGGAATTGAATTCAGGGGCGGCAACGACCTGCTCTACACCTGCATTGCCCGCAATAATAAGGGATTGAGGGAACTAAACGAATTCCTTTCAAAATGCAATTTCGAGAAAACAGAGGTTCCCTTCCCTGCCCCACGCTTCTCAGACTCATATGTCATCTACCCGTTCACAAATCCTCCCGGACGACGGATGTACGACAATGAGCGCACAGGCACAAGGATCGCGGATATCAACAGGCTGCTATCGGTCGCCTCATCACTTATTCGCGGGATGGTGATCATGCAGCCGGTTACTTTCGCCGGTAAAAACGACATATTCATTCACAGGAGCCTCAGGGCAGTCGACAACAACATTCTTCTCAGCCACCTTAAAGCGTCACAGTGCGCCGGTGAGGATGAGTTCTTCATTTCACCCGGCGATATTAAAAGAATGTTTTCCGGATACCCTGAGATCATAAGAAATACCTGCAATCTGCTGGATGACTGCAGCCTGACTTTTGACCACGAGAGCCAGAAAAACAAAAAGATATTCTCAGCAAGCAGGTACGACGACAAGCTGCTTCTCGAAAAGCTTGCCTGGGACGGTATGGAGTACAGGTATGGCAAGCATAACAGCGAGGCAAGAAAAAGGATAAGCCATGAACTTGAAATAATCGACAGGCTTGGCTTCTCTGCCTATTTCCTGATAACATGGGATATTGTCAGGTACTCGATGTCAAGAGGCTTCTACCACGTGGGAAGAGGAAGCGGAGCAAATTCAATAGTAGCTTATTGCCTGAAAATCACTAATGTTGACCCAATTGACCTGAACCTTTACTTTGAGAGGTTCATAAACCCTAAACGGAGCAGCCCCCCCGATTTCGACATAGACTATTCATGGAAAGAGAGAGATGAGGTTATCGATTATATCTTCAAAAGATACGGGTATAACCATACAGCATTACTGGGCACAATAAGCACCTTCAGGGGCAAGTCGATCGTAAGGGAACTCGGAAAGGTCCATGGTCTGCCAAAAGAAGAGATTGATTCACTGATAGATAATCCTTCGTCAGAACGAAACCGCAACGAGATCACCGACATAATCTTCTCGACAGGGCTGAAGATTGCCGACTTCCCTAATATGCGGAGCATCCATGCTGGCGGCATCCTTATATCTGAAGAGCCAATGACATCATTCACCGCACTGGATATGCCTCTAAAGGGGTTTCCTACCACACAGTGGGATATGTATACTGCCGAGGAAATCGGCTTTGAGAAGCTCGACATCCTGAGCCAGCGCGGTATAGGTCATATCCGCGAAAGCGCTGAGATAATACTCCGGAATCGCGCGGTCGATGTTGATGTGCATGCAATACAGAAGTTCAAGAGCGATCCTAAGATCAGGGAGTACCTGAAAACCGGTGAGACAAAGGGATGCTTCTATGTAGAAAGCCCTTCAATGCGCGGACTTCTGCAGAAGCTCAAATGCGATGATTATACAACGCTTGTGGCGGCCAGCTCGATAATAAGGCCGGGCGTCGCACGCTCAGGGATGATGCGCGAGTATATTTACCGGTTCCATAACCCTGATAAGTTCAAATACCTGCATCCCGTGATGAAGGAGCAGCTCGAAGAGACCTTCGGCGTAATGGTATACCAGGAGGATGTTCTGAAGGTTTGCCATCACTTTGCAGGCCTCGACCTGGCGGATGCCGATACGCTGCGGCGCGCTATGAGCGGTAAATACAGGTCGAAACAGGAGATGCAGCGGATAATCGATAAGTTCTTCTCAAACTGCCGCGAAAAGGGATATAGTGCGGATGTCACCAAAGAGGTGTGGCGGCAGATTGAGTCGTTTGCCGGATACTCATTCTCCAAAGCCCACTCGGCATCATACGCAGTTGAAAGCTTTCAGAGCCTCTACCTCAAGGCACACTACCCGCTTGAGTTCATGGTTGCAGTGATCAATAATTTCGGGGGCTTTTACAGGACATGGGTATATGTTCATGAAGCAAAAAGATATGGGGCAACAATTCAACTACCATGCGTAAATAAAAGCAATTACAAGACAACAATTTATGGATCAGATATATACCTAGGATTCATACACATCATGAGCCTCGAGAGCAACCTGGCGATGGCAATTGAAGATAATCGCAATTCAGAAGGAGAGTTTGGCGGGATGAGCGATTTCATTGCCAGGCTGAATCCCGGACTGGAACAGATGATCCTGCTTATCAGAGCCGGTGTTTTCAGATTCACCGGGAAGAAGAAAGCGACACTTCTATGGGAAGCCCATATGATGATGAACAAGAGCAAGCCTGAACCCATGAAGCAACTTTTCTCCTCTCCTCCCCGCGATTTCAGCCTTCCAGACCTTGAGCACAGCAGGCTCGATGATGCATACGACGAGATCGAGCTGCTGAGCTTCCCAGTATCGCTCACATGGTTCGATATGCTAGAAACATCGTTCCGCGGCGAGGTTGCTGCGAAAGATCTTATTAAACACGTCGGGGAAAAGATCAGGATGGTCGGCCACCTCGTGACAATCAAGTATATAAAGACAATAAAGAAGGAATGGATGAACTTCGGATGCTTTATCGATCCGGAAGGAAATTTCTTCGATACTACACATTTCCCGCAATCGCTTAAGTATTATCCATTTAAAGGCTCCGGTACATATCTGATCATGGGAAAAGTAGTTGAAGAGTTCGGATATCCATCAATTGAGGTCGAAAAGCTGGCAAAACTGCCGATAAAAGCGGATAAGAGATATTGAAAAGCCGGTGACCGGTGACCGGTGACCGGTGACCGGTTGCCGGAAATTAAGCACTATCGGATCGAGTTACTTTAAGGATACCTTTTATAGAATGGATTTTTCTCATAATTCCATGAAGGACATCATTATTGGGAACCATTATATTAAGCATCCCTTCAAACAGGCCATCGTCCATTTTATAGTTGAAACTCCGTATTGTTACATTATTGGCTGCAAGAACATCGGCTATTCTATTCACCATGCCGATATCTTCTACTCCTGTAATTTTCACGGATGCTACGAAAGAGGGAGCAGCTTTAGTTTTGGTCCACTTTGCCGAGACCACTCTGTATGGATATCTCGACATCATGTTATGGGCATTTGGACAGCCACGCCTATGTATCTTAATCCCTTCCGAGATTGTCACGAATCCAAATATTGAATCTCCGAAAACAGGATTGCAACATTTTGCCAGATGGTAATCCAGACCCTCTACCCTGTCTTCAATTACAAGAAAATCAGAATATTGAGATTCAGGCAATTCCCTGGTTTCTTTTTCCTGTACTAATGATGCCGGCTCAGTAAGCGCAGGAGTTTCCTCTTTCAAAAGAACCTCTTTAATCTCGAGAAGTTCAATTTTACCCTCTTCGATCAGGAAATAGAGATCCTGTGCTGTCTTTAAGTCGTAATGGTTAATCAGCTTCTGAATCGATATATCACCATATGGAATCTTCCAGTTCTTAAGCCGGCGCAGGAGCATCTCTTTCCCATCGGCAGCTGCTTTGACTTTTTCTTCATTCAGAACCTGCTTTATCTTTGTCCTGGCTTTGTTTGTTACCACAAACGAAAGCCAATCCTGTTTAGGCTTTTGATTCTTTGATCTGATTATATCGACATGATCGCCATTCTGAAGAATATATCTTATTGTGACGTTTCTCCCATTTACTTTACCGCCAACGCATGATGCACCGACCGCAGTATGAATATCGAATGCAAAATCGAGAACGGTGGCCCCTGAAGGAAGTTGCTTAAGGTCGCCCTTAGGTGTAAAAACGAATACTTCATCGGTATATAATCCCGATCTTACCTGGTCAAGGAATGAAGCATCCTCTTTTTCGGATGATTCAAGTATCTCCCTCATTCTGGTCAGCCATGTATCCAGTCCCCCTTCTCCCTTTATTCCTTTGTAACGGAAGTGAGCAGCCAGGCCTTTTTCCGCTATCTCGTCCATCCTTTCAGAGCGAATCTGAACTTCGACCCATTTACCCCGGGGACCAATTACAGTAGTGTGCAGCGATTCGTAACCGTTTGATTTTGGAACTGAGATCCAGTCGCGGAGCCTGCTGGGGTTTGGCTGGTACAGGTCGGTTACAACAGAATAGGCTCTCCAGCATTCCGATTTTTCGTTTTCTTCATCACTTTTAATAATGATCCTCACGGCAAAGAGATCGTACACCTCTTCAATATCGACACCCTGCTTTTTCATTTTAAGCAGAATGGAATGTATTGATTTTGTGCGGCTTTTGATAGTGAACCTGAAGTTTTGCTTTTCAAGTTTCTCCTGTAGCGGAACAGAAAATTCCTTAATAAACCTGTTCCTTGAAGCGGTTGTCTGCTTCAGGCGGTTTTCTACATATTGATATTGTTCGGGCTCAAGATACTTTACTGCCAGATCCTCAAGTTCCGATTTAATGTTATAAAATCCGAGGCGGTGCGCCAAAGGTGCGTATAGAAAATATGTTTCTGATGCAAGCGGTAACCTCTCTTTTTCAGATGCATTATCGAGGTTGCGCATATATTCAAGCCTTTCAACCAGTTTTATGAGGATAACGCGGACGTCATCTGCAAGACTGAGCAACAGTTTCCGGAAGTTCTCAGCCTGGTATGACGACTGCATAGAGTCTATTCCTGTGACCCTTGAGAAGCCATCAAGTATCTCCACAACCTTTTTGCCGAATTCCTTTTCAATATCCTTTTTACTGATTTCAAGGTTGTCGACGGAATCATGAAGAAGAGCAGTGACTATTGATGTAAGCCCTAATCCCATCTCCCCGGCGATGATCCTGGCAACAGAAAGCGCGTGGAGTATCTGGGCCTCACCGGTCAGGATCACTTTATCGCCGCAAGCCTTTACCGCAAGATCAAGAGCTCTCCTGATCACTTTATTGTCTTCCGCAGCGACCGAGTTTCTCGAGGCCCTGAGAAGAGCCCTGTATCCCGATTGAATCTTTTCTGGTTCCAATTTAATCCTGATTTATTGTTCCAAAAGATCTGCACAAATATAGATGAACCTGCAATTAGTTGTGTAATTCTTAAAAAAAATCCCCGGAACTTCCTTCAGCCCGGGGATCCTGATATTTAATATCAAAAATTATCTGAAAGATATTCCCAGGCCTGTTGAGACAACGTTATACTGTGCCCTGGTATAATCTGCAAAAATCGTTATTACTGCAAGTTTAATCCTGAAACCTGCGTTGGCTCTGAGTCCCGAGAAATTCTTAATGTTCATTTTGGGAAAATCACTGCCGTCCTTGATGCTTCCGCTTCCGGCAACATCATTATATTCAACATGTGGTGTACCACTGACAACAATAACCGGTGCAGGAAAATATCCCTGAAGTTTTACTGAAGTTTTTGTTTTGCTGTACCCGAGACCAGCATAGAAAGTGATTATTTTCAGGTTGACTGAACCTATCGCGCTTATATTCAGAGCATCTACTATAGTGTTAAGGTTCTGGTTGCTGAAATAGGTCAAAGGATTTATTGTTGTATAATTCCACGTAACCCCACCATCAGGCTGAAGGCTTATTGGGACATTCCCGGTCATCCTTGTATATCCTGCAAAGATTGAAGCATCCAAAGGCAGAAGCTTATTACCAGGTATATATTGCATTATGCTGTGCATCAATCCGACACCCCACATGGAAACATCACCTCCCTTAATCGGAATTTTTGGCAGGAATCTTGCCTTTAATTCGGTACCAAGCGGAAGACCTATTCCTATCTGCACCATTGGGACAGGTATGTACTTCCAGTTGGTTCCCGGAGGAGTGTTAAAGGTGGCAAGAGTATATGCTCCTTCTTTATAGGTCATTGATGGTCCGGAGGTATTGGGGCCTGAAACGGATGAGGCTATCCCGGTTCCTGTTAATGATGATGAGAGTCCGATTTTAGTAATATCGAAAGTCCCCGCAGATTCCGGAACTACGCCGACGTTTAATGAGGCAGTAACATCAAATCCACCAAGTTTATGAGGCTTTGCTGTATTATACCAGCTTCCGTTCAGTCCGGCTCCGAAAGCATTTGCCCAGGGTGATATATATGCCTGTATAAATTTTACCGCATCAGCAGGGGAGCTTCGCAGGAAGTCGACGTTGCTGAATTGTGAGAATGCAGCTGAAGAGATAAATAATGAAATAAATATCAAAGCTGCGACTCGTCTGTTAGTTGGTTTGCTCATTTTTTTATTGGTTAGTTCGGTTTATTTAACAAATATAGAAAAATCCTGATATAAAATTATCAGGATGATTCTCTAATCAATAACAACTGAAGAGCCATAAAGGTTGCATCTGAAACAGAATAAAACTCCTATTTTTCTGATTTCTTCTTTTCAGCATTATCAAGTTGTTCCAACTCTTGAATTCCTGTCTCTTTCGAAATTTGTGATAATTGTTTCAGGTCTATATCTCCCCTGATGGATATAAGAGAGTTTTTATTATCGCCTCCTGAGATTAATAGGAACTCCGATATTTTGCTTCCATTTTTGCGAACCAGGAACTTGGTGACCTCCTTCTGTTCCTTAACAACCATAAGTTCCTCATAAGCAGAGAAATCAATCTTTTTTGAAAGCTCTGCATAAAAGTTTACCTTGTTGAGATTCAATGAATCCTCAGTAAGTATCCTAATGGACGTAATTTTTGGTACCGGATTATCCTTACTGTTTTCATCTCCGCTCATCTGGGCAAACATTCCGAGCATTTTGCCAGAGATATAGACAGATGTGAATCCTTCTTTATCCGAATACTTATCGAACAGCTCGTCTATCGGATTAGTCTGTGCCCTGACTGCCAGGCAGAACATAAGCGCTGTAAATATCAATAATGACTTTTTCATTTCGACCGTTATTTATATTATTTTCTATTTATTATTTCAATATTCGCATTTGAAAATTTGTCAAGCATCCTTATTTGCTTAAGGTTACCCGTAAGTACCGAAGCAGATTTGCTGACCGAACCAAGCCCGGACTGAGCAGCCCTGGCAACCTTTCTTACAGGTTCAAGTGCCGATGTTCCTTTGTTCAGCTTATACGAAACCTCGGTCAGAATCTTCATTGTTTCAGCATATGCCAGGCGAGGATCAGAGAAGGTATCTTTGGGTTCAGAATGATGTTTCAGCATGAAATATGAAGCAATAAGTATCAGTAATCCGGCTGCAATGCTCATTACTGTATATCTTCGGATTATCGGAGTCCGATTCATTTTTGGCTCTTCAAGATGATCAATGGCAATCTTGATTCTTGTTTCGAGTTCATCATCGGGAGCAGCAATTTGACCTGACACTGAATAGAGCCGGAAGATCTCCTTTTCAGCTTCATAGCCGGGAAGGACATCTTTGCCTGAGAAATATTCTTTAAGTCTCAGTTCCTCTTCTATCGAAGTCTCTCCGTTATAATACTTCTCCAGCAGTTCTTTCAGAAGTTCCTCTTTCATATGAGCGTTTTAAATATTCCTCTTTAATAATCTGCCGTGCCCTCGACACGGATACCCTTATGCTATTTACATTTGCTCCTGTAATTGACGATATCTCCTCGTACGAAAGTCCGTCTATTTCCCTTAGCTGCACAAGTTCCCTTAAATTTGGAACCAGACCGGATATTATCTTTCTGACAATCTCACTTGTCTCTTTAGCTGCCATTTGATCGTACGGTGAAACAGGATTCTCAATGTTCATTTTTGCGGGCATTTCAATTCCTCCGTCACTAAACTTTCTTCTCCTGACCACATCGATACATTTATTTTTAACTATTGTAACAGCAATTGCTTCAATATCATCATATTCATCGAGCTTATCTCCCATTGTCCACATTTTCATGAAAACCTCCTGAACAGCATCTTCGGCTTCCGGCTTGTCCTTAACAATCCTGAATGCTATCATGAACAATTTCCTGTATTGCGAATGGATTATTTCATCAAATCTTTTCCGGGTCATCAGTCATGACAGCTTTATGCTGTTTCAGCTCAAAGATACAAACATCATTGTTCAGTCCACATTGCAGGTCAGGTTCCTGCAATGATCTTTCTTAATATTTACTGAAAACTTTTTTGCATCCTGAACTGAAAAAGAGCCTTTTATCTGGATCACAACATTGTGTTCACCTCCCGCAACCATCAGGAATTCATTGAATTCATTGCCGTGTCCCTTAACAAGCAGAATCGTGTTCTGGTCATAGCTTTTAATGCGCATGAATTCTTCATATCCTTCTGTATCGAGGTTCTTCATCACCATATTATAGAAATCCGGAACCTTTGCCTGATCATCCTTCTGAGCGATCAGCCTGAACTCGGTAACTTCCTGCGGTAAGCCTTCTTCATCGTCATTATCGCTGCTTGTCACAAATTTCAGCAGATTCCCGCTCAGATGCATTGTATAAAAGTTATCCTTATCGGAATACGAATCAAAAAGCCTGTCGACGGACCTCTGTCCGCATGCTGAAATGGATATCACCATTAAAATGGCACAAAACGTTCTTTTCATAATAACTTGTTTAAGTTGATTAATAAAGTTTTCTGATGAAGACGATCATGTGACCAATTCATTACAGGAAAATCAGGAAATTTTTGAAAAAAGAATACAGGTGGACTTCTACTTTATAGGAGAACCCGGTTCTCTGGAAATTGAATAATAATATCCTCTGTCAATAAGCGTCGGAACAATTCGCTGGAAGAGAGCTGTAAATCTGCCCTCCCATGTCAATATCTTATTTCTTTTCTTTTTTCTGATGCCTTTAAGCACCCATTTTGCGACATGTTGAGGTGACATAAGCTTGTCTTCGATCCTGGGAGATGAACCCTGTTCCGATCCATCTCCAGTTAGCGCATGCTTCCTGATCTCAGATTCGGTATATCCGGGTGCTAATATCATTACATGCAAGCCTTTTTTCAGGTTTTCTATCCTGATTGTCTCCATGAAGCCATGAATTGCAAATTTTGATGCAGAATACCCTGTTCGGCCTGGTAATCCATGGAATCCGGCTACCGAAGATATTGCAACCAGGGATCCTTTGTTCGCAACCAGATATGGAAGAGCATATTTCGTACAATAAACCGTACCCCAGAAGTTCACATCCATTAACCTATGGAGGACTTTGAGGTTGACATCATTGAAGGAGGCCCGCATCGAGATTCCTGCATTATTGACCAGGATATTCAAAGAGCCATATCTTTCAACAGTCTTTTCAACAAGGTTCCTGCATTCTTCTTCGACAGTTACATCTGTTTTAACAAAGGATGCGTCAAGGCTTTTTGCTTTAAGATCAGCAACGATTGCAGAGAGTCTCTCAGAAGACCTTGCGGCCAGCATCACCTTGCTGCCTTTGGCAGCGAATTCACGTGCTATCGCCTCACCAATTCCGGATGAGGCGCCGGTGACAATGACTACCTTATCTTTAAACATGGGTTTGACAGATTCAAAATTATTGTATTCCATCTAAAAATACAATAGTTATCAACTTGCTGTTCATTCCAAAAAACAAAAAATGAAAAAATGAATTCGTGCTTTGCAATAATTTAAAATTATCATACATTTGCACTCGCAAATTTATCAGGATGATTTAGTAGCTCAGTTGGTAGAGCACATCCCTTTTAAGGATGGGGTCCTGGGTTCGAATCCCAGCTAGATCACAAAGGAAGCCCGACGATATTCGCCGGGCTTTTATTTTATTTAAAATCTTTATGGATGAGAAAAGCGTGATTTCTTACCTCGAAAGCACCGGTATCTGCCTGTTTATTGATTCTTCAAGCGAGATGAGGGTTTCTGTACGCATAATCCCTGTAATATTCTGGATTTTCTCGGTGAGTATATCCTTCAGATGCTCATTATCCCTTGTATAAACTTTTATAAATAAAGAATAATTGCCTGTGGTATAATGACATTCGATGATTTCCGGAATATCAGTCAATTTCTTTACGACATCACGAAAATGCCCTGGATGCTCAAGGAAAATACCGATATATGCGCAAGTCTTGAATCCGACCAGAACCGGATCAACCTTGAATTCCGATCCCCGAATGACACCGATACGTATCAGCCGCTGTACTCGCTGGTGAATCGCAGCACCCGAGACACCGCAATCCCTTGCAACTTCAAGGTACGGTATCCTTGCATTCTTTGTTATGATATCAAGTATCTTCCTGTCGAGGTTATCAATTTGTAGATTTTCTGCCATTTCAATAAAGTATTTTTAATGGATTGAAATAAAATATCGCTTTAACTAAAAAATTTCAAGGAAAAGATAGATATTATTTTCTGAAATACAAACGATTTATTTCATCTGTTATTCAAATGAGCAATTCTCTCATTAAAATTACTTCGGACGGTTTATCAGTCCGATTATTTCCCAGATATCTGAAAACCCTTTTGCAACAAGATAGCTTTCAATACCTTCCAGTATCTTCACTGAAGCCAGGGGATCAATGAATGAGGCTGTGCCGACCTGTATGGCAGACGCTCCGGCAAGTATGAATTCAATTGCATCGTCAGCATTCATTATACCTCCTATGCCTATTACAGGGATTTTTACAGCATTAGCCACCTGCCAGACCATCCGCAATGCTACAGGCTTTATGGCAGGTCCGGATAGGCCTCCCGTAATCGTTGAGAGTGATGGTTTCATGCTCCTTACATTGACTGACATTCCCAGAAGCGTGTTGATAAGAGAAATTGAATCGGCTCCTTCTTCTTCAGCAATTCGGGCAAAATCGACTATATTGGTAACATTAGGAGACAGCTTCACGATCAGTTTTTTAAGGCATACTCTCCTTACAGCTTTTGTAACCTCACGCGCTGAAACCGGGTTTGTGCCGAAAACCATCCCCCCCATTTTTACGTTTGGACAGGAGATGTTTAGCTCTATGGCTGGAATTTTGTCAAGCTTGTTAATCCGCTCTGCAAGGGCAACATAATCATCTATACAGCTGCCATTTATGTTGACAATAACATTTGTATTGTATTTTGAAAGGTGAGGGTAAATATTCTTTTCGAAATAATCTATCCCCTTATTCTGCAATCCAACGGCATTAAGCATACCTGAGGCAGTTTCTGCCATCCGCGGGTAGGGATGCCCCTCTCTGGGCTCAAGGGTAGTCCCTTTGACTACAATACCACCCAGGCGTGAAACATCAAGAAAATCATCAAACTCGGAGCCATAGCCAAATGTACCGGAGGCAGTAATTACCGGGTTTTTAAATTGAAGATCACCGATTGAAAAGCTAAGTTTTACCATATTAACTCTTTAATATTAAAAACCGGGCCATCAATACATGTGCAAACATTTCCTTTTACAGTGTTAACAACGCAACAAAGACAGGCTCCTATACCGCATCCCATGAGGTTTTCGAGAGATACTTCACAATCAGTATTGCTTTTTTTGCACCAGCCGGCTATTGCTTTCATCATCATTTCAGGCCCACAGCAATAGACCATATCATACCTGGCCTTCCCAAGAAGTGAATGATCTGTGACAAAACCCTTTTCACCTGCCGATCCATCCTCAGTTGTCAGGAATACGTTCCCGACATCTTCATAATCCCTGTATTCAAGTATGCGATCGCTGTTTCTGAATCCCAGTAGTATGTCGGGGATAATACTATGTGACTTAAGGTACCTGCCGAGATATAATAGTGGCGCAATGCCGCATCCTCCACCAATCAGAAGAGTACGAGCTCCTTTTTCCGGGATGCTGAATGAATTTCCCAGCGGATAGATCAGATTCAGTAAATCATCTGTTTTAAGCCTTGAAAGCGATTCTGTTCCTTTTCCTACGACCTGCACCAGGATCTTAAACCTGTTATTTATATAATCGACGTCATGAAGCGATAAAGGGCGACGCAAGAAGGTTTCCTTACTTCTATCAACCCTGGCTTGTACAAACTGACCCGGCTTCATTTCAGGAAGTTTCTCACTGCTTTCCAGTTCTATTATAAAGAAATCTTTTTTAAGAGGCTTATTATCAATAACTTTCAGAGATTCAATCCGCTTCGTCATCAACAGAATGTTTGAGACAAATATACTTTATAAAAATTATTATTTTGCCATTTTTTTACTTTTAAGGCTACTGAGATTCCTAAAAATCACTCATCCAATGGAAAGTATTCCCTGAATGTGCCGTTATTGTAAAACCAGGCTATTTTTTCAACATCAGTGCTCACTTTTGCCACAGCAGGCGCTTCCGGAGGCTTTCTGAAATCCTTTTTTTCTATGTCTGAGAATAAACCCGGTTCATTATTCGAGGCTTTCTGCTCATTTTCCTTCGCATCTGTGAATAGTTCCTGCATTGATTGATCACGGTACATATCTCCCTTGCCAAATAAAAGCCAATCAGTTGATAAAAAAGGATATTTTTCAAGCATTTTCAATATGAAATCAAGGCTTGGCTTGTTTCTTCCCGAAATTATATGAGAAATACCCGAGGGCTGTACACCTATCTCCACAGCAAATTGAGAAGAAGATTTGTTTTCAGCTTTAAGAAAATCAAGTATGCGATCTTTCATGATAGAATTATTAGTATTACAAATGTAAATTATTTCTAAATTACATGTGTAATTTTATCAATTTACAAATGTAATTTAAACTTGGGAAGTAAAACAAAAGTGAATACAAAATAATTGTATTATCCTGTATATCTGTATTTTACAAATGTAAGATATCTAATGTAAGATAATAGATTAGATTCATATAACACTGGTATATAGTTATATATAGCATTTCTCTAAAGGATATAGGCTGAATTTAATATAAAATGCTATATAAACAAAGCCAAATAGATCAGGTAATGCTATATATATAACTGATATTTATCTATTTATTCAATATTGGTTTGCTTTATCATTATTATTCACAACTGTAATTAAAATATGATATTTAATCCAATTACATGTGTAAATATTACATTGTTTTACACTATTTACAAATGTAAAGTTGTAATTAGAATGAGAATTACCTAGGAGATTAATTATTTACTGGCATCCCCTGCCCTTATTCTTTACCAGAAATGAATATTTATTGATCGCAGAGTAAACGAAAGAGAAAATTGAATTCTCAGAGAGTTGACTGAACTTAATGAGATAATTCCGGAAGAAAGAGAACAAAGCTCCTATTCAGGCTGAAACTGCCTGGCAGCATCATCGTCGAATTCCTTCTCTGATCTTGCAATAATGGCTGTAGCCAGGCAATTACCTATCACATTGACCGATGTCCTGGCCATATCCATAAGAACATCTATTCCCAGTATTATAAAAACGGGTTCAACCGGCAGCCCAAAGCTAACAACAGTTCCCATCAGGATCACCAGCGCAGCCCTGGAGACACCTGCTACCCCTTTGCTGGTCAGCATCAGGGTAAAACAAATTATTAGCTGTCTTCCGAAGGAGAGATCAATTCCTGCTGTCTGAGCTACGAATATTGTAGCCAGTGAGAGGTAAAGCGTCGTTCCGTCCAGGTTAAAGCTGTATCCGGTTGGAATCACGAAGGCGACTATTTTCCTGGGGATCCCGAATCTCTCCATAGATTTCATTGCTGAGGGCAGGGCAGATTCGGAATTCGAAGTGGCAAAGGCAATCGTAGCAGGTTCAGATACTGCCTTTATAAACGGCCGTACCGGTATCCTGAAGATCAATGCAACCGGTAGCAAAACGAAGCCCAGAAATGCAATAAGGGCAACGTACAGCGTTACAAGCAGCTTGATGAGGTTATAAAGTACATCAAGGCCCATATGTCCCACAGTATATGCGATTGCGGCAAATACTGCAACCGGGGCAAAGTACATTACAATATTTGTAAATTTGAACATAACCTCGGCAAGGCTTTCGCTGAAACGGACCACCGGGCCACGGTATTTTTCGTTCACCATAGCGACTGCGATGCCAAATATAATGCTGAAAATGACAATTTGAAGGATCTGTCCCTCGACAATGGATTTTGCAATGTTCTCAGGAAAAATGTGCAGGAGAAAATCACCAGCCGTCTGGGCTTTCATTGAAGTAACTGCCGAAGCGTCAGGATTCGGAGGCAATATCACACCAACGCCGGCTTTGCTGATATTAATGGCAGCAAGTCCGATGAAAAGTGCAACTGTCGATACTATTTCAAAGTATAATAATGACTTCCATCCCATTCTGCCTATCTGCTTAATATTGGCATGGCCTGCAATCCCCACAACCAGGGTTGAGAAGAGAAGAGGCGCAATAATTGTCTTGATGAGTCTGAGGAATATATCACTCAGGAACTGGAGCTTACGGGCAACTGCCGGAATATCGTACCCGAATTCAGCTCCTGCAAGCATACAAACAAGGATCCAGGTCGTAAGGGATCTTTTCTTAAAGGCATAGATCACCAGCAAGCCAAGGCTAAGGAGACGGAATACCAGAAGAACAATATTGCTGATATCCAGTATTTTATATGCCCTCAGAAAGAACATTACGAGGGTGACAGATATCACTCCGATCAGAATGATTGGAAAGAGTTTCCTGGTATCCTTCATGAAAACATCTTAAAATACCCTTTAACTGCAGTTTCCTGAACAGCTATCGGAGCTTTTATTGCTGCAACTGGAACAGGAATTGACTGAAGCATAGAGTTCATCATCAGTTGCTTCACGTACCTCTATTATTTTTCCCGAAAAGCAGAGATCGGCTCCAGCCATTGGATGATTAAAATCCATTCTTACATAAGTATCTGATATTTCAATAATTGTCCCGGTAACACGGTTGCCGTTAGTATCCATCATGGGGATTACATTCCCGACCTTGCATATATTTTCATCTACCTTACCATCATTTTCAAATATTGAATGTGGCAGATTCATTATCATATCTTCCCTTTTATCGCCATAGGCAGATCCGGCATCGAGCACAAAATTGAAATTATCACCTGTTTCAAGAGAGAATAATTTCGATTCGAATGACGGGAGGAGCCCACCTGTACCAAAGACAAAAGTCATTGGCTTGCTCTCTTCAAGGGTCTCAATTACCATTCCTTCCGAATTCCCTTCCCTTAGCTCATAAATAAGAGAAACCATCTTGTTCTTTTCTATTTTCATTTAACTATCTTAATTATTGTTTGAAGGCAAATATAGCTAAAGGCAGCAAAATCATTTACTCTTAGATAGGAGAATATCGAAATAAAGGCAGCAGGATCAGAAAGTAAAACTAATCCTGATCTCAGGATTACTGTAGATCTCGTATTTTGGAGTCTCCAATGTCCATAATACCGCAATATTAATTGCGGCGCGCTTCCCTACAGGTTGGCTTAATCCTGCACCCGCAAGAGGGGTATTTATGAAAAATCTTTCTGAATTGACGGGAGGCATTTTCCAATATAATGATTCAAGGCTCAGCAGTTCATCTTCGGCCTGAAGAAAAATGCTATAATGCATCCCAATATGGATTAAGTTATTAAGATCCTGGATAACAACAATTTGAGTGTATGCGTTTCCTCCATAAATATCTGTCCTGCCATTAGAGTCCTTATAAAACCTGTAATCAGGTCCGACAGCTATTGAAAGTCTTGGAAGAACCCACAGACCTATGACTGGTGAAAGCTGGATGTCAGTAATTCCTCCGAACTGCAATCCCATGCTCCCGCCATAGAAGAGTCTGTCCTTCAAAGCCGGAATATTGCTTTGTTCCTGTTGAGCTGACGTTGGCAATATGGATAACAATATGGATATCAGAACTATAAATATCATGATTCCATGTTTACCATGACCATATTCTCTGTCGATGATTTTCATAACTACATTTTTATAACTTTGATGTGATCATTGCAAATAAACGAAAAAAATCGGCTTTTAATATCCGGCACCATGATGAACATTGTAATTAACGGCGGTACAAGCGGCATCGGAAAAGAGATTGCGCTATACCTTTCAGGGAATAAGGAGAACAACATCCTTGTCACAGGAAGGAACAAGACGGCGCTTGAAGAATTAAGAGAAGGGGCTGGCAACAGGAATATTCTTACGCATCAGATTGATTTGGAGGAATTTGAGAAGTACGCGAGATCTTTTCAGAAATTCGTAGCATCCCATTTAGGTCATGTTAATGTGCTTATCAATAATGCCGGTTTGCTGATAGTGAATGATTTTATGAGATCATCCACAGAAGAAGCCAGGAAAATGATGGAGACGAATTTCTTTGGACCTGCCGCGCTTATAAGGGCATTGCATCACCTGATGCAAAAAGGGTCGCATATTGTCAATATTTCAAGCATGGGAGGGTATCAGGGCAGTACAAAATACAGGGGACTCTCCTATTACAGTGCTTCAAAAGCTGCGCTTTCCAGCCTTACTGAATGCCTTTCTGAAGAATTCCGTGAGTCAGGCATTATTGTAAACTGCCTTGCACTTGGGTCTGTCGGGACTGGAATGCTGGAGAAAGCTTTCCCGGGTTACAAAGCGCCGGTAAATACCACAGAAATGGCAGAATTTATTTCCTGGTTTGCTATAAATGGAAGTAAAATCTTCAATGGCAAAGTTTTACCGGTAGCATTAAGCAATCCGTAGTCATTTATACTCTATGAGTAGGTCTTCACCTCTATCTTGCCATTCAGTGCCAGCAGGCCGTTGAAAGCGAGCGACTTTATCTCATCTTCACCCGGATAAACGGTCACAGGCGCAATAAAATGGATCATCGCTTTTATCTGGTTCACAAGGAATTCCTGGTAGGCCATTCCTCCTGTTAATATTATGGCGTCTACCTTGCCACAGAGTACAGTTGCCATTGCACCGATCTCCTTTCCGATCTGGTACGAAGCAGCATCCCTGACCAGGATCGCCTTCTGGTTGCCTTCGTCGGCCATCCTGCAAACCTCCTTGTAGTTGTTTGTACCCAGGTATGCTACCATGCCACCCTTTCCGGTAATCATCGATTTGACCTCATCATGGGTATATTTTCCGCTGAAGCATAGGTCGGCAAGCTGACCTGCAGGAAGGGTTCCTGTCCTCTCGGGAGAGAATGGACCTTCGCCATGGAGAGCATTGTTCACATCAACCACTTTGCCTTTCCTGTGTGCACCGATGCTGATTCCGCCTCCAAGGTGAACGACAATCAGGTTAAGATCTTCATATTTCTTATTTACCGATGAAGCATATGCCCGCGCCATTGCTTTCTGATTGAGAGCATGAAAAATTGAAACCCGTTCAATTTCAGGATGGCCTGATAGCCTTGCAACAGGCTGAAGTTCATCAACAACAACAGGATCTACAATATATGCTTTGGCATTCGGCAGGGAGCCGGCAATATCATGGGCAATCAACCCGCCAAGGTTGCTGGCATGCTGGCCCATAATTCCTGTTGTGAGGTCTTCTATCATTTTATCATTTACTTCATAAATTCCTGATTCAATAGGCTTTACCAGGCCTCCCCTTCCAACGACCGCTGCAATTCGATTAAGATCGGTATTCCGGTAACCCAGCTCCCAGATTATCAGGTCGCGCCTGAAATGGAACTGATCCGTTATTTTTTTAAAATCTGCAAGATCCTCTGCGGAATGTGCGAGAGTAAGTTCAAAAAGTGAAGTATCTTCCTCGTACAGGGCGAATTTCGTTGAGGTCGATCCTGGGTTAATGATGAGAAGAAGCCGTTTTGTCATATAGAATGAATTTATTGATTATCAGATATATGTGTCAGGCCATTAGGCATGCAAGTGCAATGCAGTAGTATTTTGATTTTTCACTTTCACTTCGTGACATAAGTACAACGGGTTTCTCAGTCCCTCTTATCAAACCTGCAAGTTCGGCACCTCCGAAAAGCATCAGGCTTTTATAGAACGGATTACATGATTCGAGAGAAGGGAACAGCAGTATATCTGCATCTCCGTTAACAGGTGTAAAAACTCCCTTTATTTCAGGGCTTTTGCTATCGCAAGCAAGAAAGAGATCGAGAGGACCATCTATTATGCAGTTTTTTATTCTGCCGTCGAGAGCCATTTTGCATATTTCTATATAGTCGTCAGTGTACCTGAAATGGTCGCTCTTTTTCTCAGAAGCTCCTATAAGGGCTATTTTGGGAATATCAATGCCGAATCGCTCAGCCATTTCGATTGCGTAATTTGCCATGGCAATCTTCTGATTCAGATCAGGATATGGAATAACTGCAGTATCAGTAATAAAAAGAAGCTTCTTATAAGCAGGTATCTCAACAGCCCCGACATAACTCATAGTTGCACCGGGAATCATGATTCCATGCTCTTTATTCATCACTGCCTTCAGGAATTTATCTGTTCCAACAAGTCCCTTCATCACTATATCTGCTTCACCTGATTTCACAAGCCTTACCGCTTCCTCCGATGCGGAAGTTTCATTATCGGAATCAATGATACTGAACAGGCCGGAACCGAAGCCTGAGTTATTGCAAATCTCTTTTATCTGGGATTTGTTTCCAATCAGGATAGCTTCAGCGAAGCCATCATCAGATGCTTTACAAACAGCGCGGATGGTATTAAAGTCATGGGCCCAGGCAACAGCAATTCGATGCCGCTTCCGAAGTGCGAGCACATTCTCAACCATCTGATCGAGGGTCCTGATCATAAAGCAATTATTTGCTGGCGGCTGCAGACAACAATATGCTGTCGTATTTAGCCTGTTCTGAATCGGATCTGGATGTCAGAACGATTGGAACGCGCGCACCAAGTATCACTGCAGCCACTTTTGCCTTGGCAAAGAAAACCAGAGATTTATAGAGTACATTACCAACTTCAATATCGGGCATTAGCAGAAGGTCGGTATCGCCTGCAACTTCACTCCTGATCCCCTTAAGCTGTGCACTTTCAAGGCTCACGGCATTATCAAATGCCAGCGGTCCGTCGATAATGCAATTTCTAATCTGGTCGCGCTGGTTCATTTTTGAAAGCAATGCTGCATGAAGAGTGGCTTCCATATTTTCATTCACCATCTCAACGGCACCAAGAACTGCAACCTTGGGCATCTTGTATCCAAGCCTGACAAGACACGAAACTGAATTGTTAATGATGGCTATTTTGTCCTGGAGATTAGGTGCTATGTTCATTGCCACATCAGTAACGGCGATTACTTTCGGATAGGTGTCCACTTCAAAAAGTGCGAAGTGGGAAAGCAGATTACCGGTTCTCAGTCCCCATTCCTTATTCAAAACACATTTCAGTAGAGTCGATGTACCTACTTTTCCCTTCATCAGGATATCGGCCTCTTTTTTACTGACCATTTTAACGGACATTTCAACTGCCTTATCCATATCAGGTTCATGAATTATCCTCACCCCTGAAATATCATAGTTATTCTCTTCACATATATTCTGAATTCCCTCCTTATCGCCGATAAGAATTGGTTCAATGATGTTGTCTTTCCATGCTTTTATTACAGCTCCCAGGGAATGCTGATCCTGGGCGGCAGCAAGTACCAGCTTCCTTGCAGGACCGCCTGCGATAATTTTTTTCAGGTCAGAAAGGCTCTTTAATACCATGTGATAAGGTTTTAGTTGAAATTATACGGTTCTCTGTTCTACAATAGTACGCGTATCTGATGCAATTACTAATTCTTCATCGGTAGAGACAGCCATAATTGTCACTTTTGATTCGGGTTTCGAAATGACCAGGTCTATTCCTCTAGAGCCTTCATTGATTTCTGAATCAAAGATGATTCCAAGGTTCTCCATGTCAGAGCATATCATCTTTCTCATATTGAAATCATTTTCCCCTATCCCGCCTGTAAAAACAAGCAGGTCGGCTCCGTTCAGGACAGCCATATAATAACCAATGAATTTCTTTGCTCGGTAAGCATACATCTTCAGCGCAAGCTGTGCTTTTTTATTTCCGGCGCTGGCAGCAGTCTCAAGATCTCGCATATCGGAAGAGATCTGGGATATCCCGAATACGCCGCTTTTCTTGTTTATCATGTTGCTGACCCCGGTGACATTAAGATGTTCCTTATCTGCAATATAAACAAGCACTCCGGGGTCAATCTCCCCGGTCCTGGTTCCCATAATAAGTCCATCCACGGGTGTGAATCCCATCGAAGTATCGATTGACTTTCCGTTAAGTATCGCAGTTACTGAAGCTCCGTTTCCGAGGTGACAGGTAATAATTTTCAGGTTTTTCACATCCTTTCCAAGAAGATCCGCAGCTTTTGAAGCAACAAACTTATGGCTTGTTCCATGGTAACCGTATTTTCTGATCCTGTACTTTTCGTAATACTCATATGGAATAGCGTACATATAGGCATAATCAGGCATTGTCTGGTGAAATGACGTATCGAATACAGCCACCTGAGGAACTCCCGGGATCAGTCTTTCAACTGAAAGTATCCCTTTGAGGTTTGCCGGGTTATGCAGAGGTGCAAGTTCAATGCATGTCTCGATGTCTTTCTTGACATCATTGTCAATGAGGACACTCTCCTTGTAGTTCTCGCCTCCATTAACCACTCTGTGACCGACTGCCTTAATCTCGTTTACATTCTTTATTACACCATGCTTCGGATCGCACAGAACTTCCATTACCATATTTATACCTGTTGTGTGGTCAGGTATATCTGTTATTACCTTGTATGGTTCACCGCCTGTGGGTTTATGAGTAAGAATACTTTCATTCAATCCAATCCTTTCAAGCAGTCCCTTTGCAAGCATCTTGCATCCGTCCGACATATCGAACAGCTGATATTTGATAGACGAGCTGCCACAGTTTAATACTAAAACTATCATTGTAATAAATAGGTTATCTGGGATTATTAATTATTTAATACCAGCTGCCTGGTTTGCAGCAATGGCAATCATGCTTACGATATCGTTGACGGAGCATCCTCTCGACAGGTCGTTAATCGGAGCAGCCATGCCCTGTAATATCGGGCCAATAGCTTCAGCATGGGCCAGTCTCTGAACAAGCTTATAAGCAATATTTCCGCAATTAAGATCAGGAAAGATCAGAACATTCGCTTTTCCTGCGATCTTGCTTCCAGGGGCTTTTTTCTGGCCTATCGATTCAACAAGGGCAGCATCACCCTGGAGTTCACCTTCTATCATAATGTCAGGGGCCATCTGCTGAGCTATTTTTGTAGCGCTGATAACCTTATCAACCAGTTCATGCTTTGCACTTCCCTTTGTAGAAAAGCTGAGAAGAGCCACGCGAGGCTCCATCCCTGCGATTACCTTTGCAGTATGGGCAGAAGCAATTGCAATCTCGGCCAGTTCCTTATCGGTAGGATTCGGAGTAACAGCGCTGTCAGCAAAAATCAGAACACCATTGTCTCCAAAGCTTTTGTCTTGAAGTATCATGATAAATGCACCTGAAACTATAGATATCCCCGGTGCTGTTTTAATATAATGAAAAGCTGGT
>Ga0224523_1000249_pt1 | contig 32642 bp, 25 predicted proteins | sample CFST50metaG_FD_182732 | JGI IMG/M metagenome (GOLD analysis project Ga0224523, IMG submission 182732) | Peat soil microbial communities from Stordalen Mire, Sweden - C.F.S.T50 | ecosystem: Environmental > Terrestrial > Soil > Wetlands > Peat | place: Sweden: Norrbotten County, Stordalen Mire... | reverse complement strand
GACATAATAAACTCTGCGACAGGTTCAATAGACCTACACCACAGAACATTATTGCCAGTTAAGTAAAACAATAAATCAATAACTTTATAAAATATTTCAAAGAACAAACATACGAGAACCACAGAGTTTATATTTTATACCTTCTGATCCCATTTTTCAGAATAGTAACATTAAAGTTGATTAATAAGCCCAAAGAATTGTTTGAAAACTTCATATAAGTAAGAATTTGAGCTTCATGAACAGGATTAAATTCATCCACGACTTTTAATTCAACTACTACTGAATTCTCCACCAGTATATCAATCCTGTAACCACATTCTAGTTTTATTTCTTTATAAACAACCGGAGTCGGTTGCTGTCTCTTAATGGTTAAACCATTTTTAATCAGTTCATATGACAAACACTCTTCATAAGCTGATTCAAGTAATCCAGGTCCCAGACTTTTATGAACCTGGATCGCGCAACCAATAATCTTCTGAGTAATTTCATTTAATTCCATAGTTTTCTTTTTTTTATTCTCTGTGTGACTCTGTGATTCTCTGTGTCTCTCTGTGTCAGTTCTTAAAATATAATTCTCTATTTGACAACTATGTTTATTTTAACCTTAGCGGTTAATGGTTTTAATGGATTTTAAATATTAACGACACGGAGGAAGTTAGACCAAGTCTTTCATGTGTCATGAAACCCAAATCAATCTGAACCATTCTGACCAGCCATCCCAATCCGAAACTGAACGAATTATTATCAGTACTGAATCCTCCTCTCAGCCAGAGTTTCTTAGCTGCCTCATATTCAAAACCGGTTCTGACAATCAAATTGCTTCCTGAGCTCATTTCAGCCTCGAGACCTGTAAACAGTGAGTTGTTAAGATAAGTTCCGGCACCAACCCTGATTGATGTCGGCATAGGAGTTTTTCTTAATGAATTAGGAACCGGATTAAAAATATGAATACCAAAACTGGTCTTTTCTGAAGGTGTTATCAACAGACCAACTTCGCATGAGATAAATTGATTTTTATTGTATTCTCCTGAAATTTTTTCTGAAAAATAGTCCACCTGCAACCCTGCAGCCAATTTACCGGATAGCCTCATGCCGCTGGACAGACCTGTCATATCCCTGCTAAAGTCAGAATATCCAAAATGTGAATATACAGCTCCAACAGAGGCTTTTCCGGCCGGAACAATCAATCCGAGAGTACGTGTTCCCAGTTCACTGATATTAAATCGGTTTTCGTAGCTGAATCCGAATGAGAAGGAGTTATTTAATGCGAGCGTAGCCTGGTTATGAAAGGAAGACCAGAAACCGTTCTTCATGATACAGACATATCCTGTTCCTGCTTCACCTGCTCCGGCGGAAGGACGATATGGATCTCCTCCTGAGGCGGCTAAACAGAAAAAAATAAATAAATAAGAAACAGATATTTTCAGCAGCGAGCTCAACTGTTTCAAAAATTGTTACCATAAATATACAAAAAAGTTCAATCCATGTAACAGAATTGAACTTTTTTTTCTCCGTGCCTCTCGGTGTCTTCTCTGTGTCCCTCCGTGTTAGTTCTTTATTCTTTGTAGTTACACAGAGAAACACAGAGAATCACAGAGTTACACAGAGAAAATATTCTTAATTAGTCTTATATTGATATTTTACTGATTTAAGTTCTTCATTAGCCTGAACGATCTTCTTTTTGAGAGATTCCTTATACTTTACAACCTCGGTCATCAAAGTCTTATCACCAGTTGCAATTATCTGTGCAGCAAGGATGCCTGCATTCTGAGCAGCATTTACACCAACTGTAGCAACCGGTATCCCGGGAGGCATCTGGAGAATGGAAAAAATTGAATCCAGTCCTTCGAGAGAGGCTTTAATTGGCACTCCTATAACAGGGAGAGGTGTCATCGCGGCTATAACACCCGGAAGATGCGCAGCCATTCCTGCTGCAGCTATAATAACTTTTATTCCTCGTGCTTCAGCATTTTTAGCAAATTTTTCAACCTCATCGGGCGTACGGTGCGCCGAAAGAGCATTCATTTCAAAAGGTATCCTGAAATTATTTAATATCTCTGCGGCTTTTTCCATAACAGGCAGGTCAGATGTACTTCCCATTATGATGCTGACGATCGGTTCCATTTAAAATAAATTAATTTAACTTGCTGAGAAGGACAAAAATAAGGTATTATTTTCATATTTTCGCACCGGCAAACGGTTCAAATCTGGGGTTCATGAAAGAAATTAACATTCTTGATAAAAAGTTCAGGGAATTTTTGACGGAAGAGGTTATCCGGCAGAGGATTGAAGAACTGGCCCGACAGTTAAATACCGATCTGTCAGGGAAAGATGTGGTCTTTCTCGGTATTCTGAACGGAGCATTCCTGTTTGCTGCAGATCTTTTCCGACTAATCCGGTTACAGGCAAGGATTTCATTTGTGAAACTTGCCTCATACGAAGGGACGAGCTCCTCGGGTTCAATCAAAGAGCTTATCGGCTGGAATGAAGATATCAAAAACAAAACGATTGTTGTTGTCGAAGATATCGTGGATACCGGTAATACTTTGGAACGTATTGTTGATGAGCTTGTAATTAGAAAAGCTTCTGAGATAAAGATTGCAGCCTTGCTCCATAAGCCAACGGCCTATACAAAGGAGATCCCCCTTGATTATGTTGGTTTCGAAATACCTGATAATTTTGTGGTTGGATACGGACTTGATTACGATGGTTTCGGAAGAAATCTGCCATCAGTTTATACTTTAATACATTAGGGTCAGAAGACAAAAGACAGAAGTCGGAAGTAAATTAATCTTCGGACTTCGGACTTCCAGCTTCCGACTTTTAAGCAACAAATATTACATAACTTTAAATTTTTCTTATGGTAAATTTTTTGATTTTTGGCCCTCCCGGATCCGGTAAGGGAACACAGTCGGTCAGGCTGGCCGGGAAATTTAATCTGCTTCATCTTTCAACAGGCGATATGCTGCGGGCCGAGATTGCAGCTGGTACCGACCTTGGCAAAAAGATGAGCCTTATTATGTCGAAGGGTGAATTGGTCCCTGATGAAGTTGTGATTGAAATGATTGCTCATAAAATAGATAATAGCAAAGGGATAGCCGGATTTCTTTTTGACGGATTTCCGCGAACCGTTACTCAAACAGTTTCTCTTGAAAAAATGCTGAATGACAGGAGAATGAAGATCGATCAGATGCTGGTTCTTGATGTCGATCATGATGAACTGGTTAAGAGATTGGTAGCCAGAGCTGAGCTTTCAGGAAGACCCGATGATAAAGACCCTGCAGTTATTGAAAACAGAATTGATGTCTATAGAGAGAAAACAGAACCGATAATAAATTACTGCGCGCAGAAAGGATTATATCAGCCTGTAAATGGCATGGGTACAATAGACGATATATTTAAAAGGCTTTCTGATTATATGAAGAAGTTTGTTTAGCCCCATGTCCCTTTTGACCCCCTAAATCCCCCCAAGGGGGGACTTTGAAATCCTTCTCTGTTTATAGCCCCCCCTTGGGGGGTTGGGGGGTAGAAAAATGGGAAAGGGCTATAATTATTTTATTAAAATTGATTTAATATCATTTAATTATAGTTTTGAAAAATAAATATATATGTCCGGATCAAACTTTGTCGATTATGTAAAGATATATTGCCGCTCGGGCAACGGAGGCGCCGGATCAGCTCATTTCCGCAGGGAAAAATTTGAGCCCAAAGGCGGACCTGATGGAGGCGATGGTGGAAGGGGAGGACACATAATACTGAAAGGCAATGATCAGATGTGGACTCTTCTGCACTTAAAATTTCAGCGTCATATATTTGCCGAAAATGGAGTAGGAGGCAGCAGGCAGCAGTCAACAGGAGCCGAAGGGAATGATATTGTCGTTCAGGTTCCTCTTGGTACCATAGCGAAAAAAAGTGAAACAGGCGAACAGATATTTGAGATAACAAAGAATGGCGAAGAAAAGATCCTCGCAAAGGGAGGAAGAGGAGGTCAGGGAAATGTCCACTTCAAATCCGCAACAAATCAAACACCGAGATTTGCTCAACCAGGCGAACCCGGAATTGAACAGGAATTTGTACTGGAGCTTAAAATTCTTGCTGATGTCGGCCTCGTAGGATTTCCGAACGCCGGTAAATCAACTCTTCTTTCAGTAGTTTCTGCTGCCAGACCAAAAATTGCCGATTATCCTTTTACCACACTTGTCCCAAACCTCGGAATTGTCAGTTACAGAGACGATAAATCATTTGTGATGGCAGATATTCCTGGAATTATTGAGGGAGCCCATGAAGGTAAAGGTTTAGGGATAAGGTTTTTAAGACACATAGAAAGAAATTCCATGCTTCTTTTCATGGTACCAGCCGACAGCAAGAACATCAGAGAGGAATATGAAATCCTTCTTAATGAGTTAAAAATGTATAACCCTGAACTGCTCGATAAGAAGAGGGTTCTCGCTATTTCAAAAACAGATATGCTGGATGAAGAACTCATTAAGGAGATAAGAAACGATCTTCCGGATATTCCCAGGGTCTTTATCTCATCTTTGACCGGTAAGGGAATAGTAACATTGAAGGATATGATTTGGAAAGTATTAACTTCGACTGATAGGTAAATGTTTGAACGACTTGACCAGCAGCTCTTTTTGTTTATTAATTCATTAAATTCACCATTTTTCGACCAGGTGATGCATACACTCAGCGGGAAATTGATCTGGGTTCCGCTTTATCTGGCAATACTTGTTTTTCTTGGAATTAAATACAAAAGAAAATTCCTCATTATCATAATATTTATAATACTGGCAGCCACTCTGGCTGATCAGTCTTCTGTTATTGTCAAAAACCTTGTTCATCGTTTGCGCCCCTGCCATGAACCATCCATTATGAGCATCGTTCATCTTGTAAACGGTGATTGCGGAGGAGTTTACGGTTTTGTTTCGTCTCATGCTACAAACACTTTTGATGTCGCTCTTCTCAGTCTATCGTTCATCAAAAAAAGATGGTACACTATAAGTATTATTTTGTGGGCAAGTATTATATGCTATAGCAGGGTATACCTCGGCGTACACTATCCGGGTGATGTGTTGTGCGGTGCTATTCTCGGTTCTTTTATCGGCTGGGGTATCTATAGCTTATATGTTATCACAGATAAGAGGATACTAATAAATAAGCCATATTTTAATCAGACTCCGAATTATCACCCGGCGCCATAAGTATTGCCCCGCTTCCCAGCTAAAGGGGGGTAAATATCGGTTTTTAAGTAAAATATTCTTTATTTACGAGTATTAGTCCCGCATTGCGGGATTGGGGGGTGTAGTTAGGGACAAAAGTAAAGAGTGAAGATTAATTAAATTGAAGTTTAATGTTTTGCATAAACCTTGATACAAACGATCCATACTTCAATCTTGCAGTTGAAGAATCACTTCTTAAAAAAAGCAAAGAAGAATATTTTATCCTTGGAATTAACTGGCCCTGTGTTATTATCGGGAAGCACCAGTCGGCCTTTATGGAGATAAATGCAAAATTTGTAAATACAAACAGAATCCCGGTGATTAGAAGAATTTCAGGAGGAGGAACCGTATTTCATGATTATGGAAACCTGAATTTCAGTTTTATCAAAAACAGTGAAAGTGGAAAACAGGTCGACTTCATAAAGTACACTCAACCTGTTATTGATTTTTTAAAATCCATGGGAGTTGAAGCGAGGTTTGAAGGGAAAAATGATCTGAAAGTTGATGGATTAAAGATATCGGGGAATGCTGAACATGTTCATGGCAACAGGGTCCTTCATCATGGGACCCTTCTCTTCAGTGTATCACTTGAAATGCTTCGGAATTCTCTCCGGAAAGACACATCTTCTTACACTTCAAAAGCTGTTGTCTCTAATCCGTCGTCTGTAATAAATCTGAGTGAGAAATTGACCTGCTTCCGGAATATTGATGAATTCAAATCAGAAATGATGAATTTTTTCCTGAAGAATTTTTCTGAGAATTTCCCTTACACTCTTAATAAGGAAGAAATACAACAAGCTCTCCATTTGGCTGATTCAAAATTCAGAACATGGGAGTGGAACTGGGCCTATGGACCTCAGTACACCTTTAAAAGAAGTTTTGATATAGGCAATAGAGAGCATTCCTGTGTTATGTTAATAAAAGACGGGATTATCTGCGAGTGTGCAATAGCAGGAGGCAGTCAGATAAAAATAGCTGCAAAGAAAATAATCGGTTGCAGGCATATGTTCGATGATTTATCAGACGCTTTCAGGATTGAAAATATTTTTTTGACAGAAGAAGAGATCTATAATTTCTTTTAATTTGCTATTTTGCTCGTGAAGCTTATTTAACACGTCTCAGTGGTTCTCTGTGCTTCTTAGTGTCACTCTGTGTCAGTTCTTAAATTTTTGTTACACAGAAACACACAGAGTCCCGATAGTTATCGGGATCACAGAGGTTCACAAAGGTGAAAAAGACAATAAATGGATATCATTAAGTCATTAATCGTTTGGTTCATAGGTATTTGCTGTGTCGTAGTGACATTTCCTATAAATCTGATAGTCTGGTTATTGTCTTTGCTATTTGATAGAAAAAGGGTGATTATACACTGGTTTCTGATGTATGAAAGCCTGTTTCTTTCGTATTTAATGCCAATCTGGACAATCCACATTGAAGGCAGGGAGAAAGCAGAGAAGAAAATAACTTATGTGATCATTTCTAACCATCAGTCAATGCTTGATATATTACTTATAAACTGCCTCAGGTACAAATTCAAGTGGATATCGAAAATAGAAAATTTTAATGTTCCTGTAATCGGATGGTATCTTAGAATGGCCCGGTATATCACTGTGGATCGTGGAAATGAGGAGAGTAAACTTGAAATGCTTGAAAAATCATCGGATTGTCTTAAGGAAGGGATGTCAATTATGATATTTCCTGAGGGAACCCGGTCATTGAACAACGAAATAGGATTTTTCAAGAGAGGAGCTTTTCAGCTCGCTCTTCAGGCAAACGTTCCAATCCTGCCTGTTCTGATAGACGGGACAGGAGGGATTCTTCCAAAGCATGGACTGATTTTCAGGAGCGGATACCAGATAAAGATAAATATTCTTGATCCGGTTAATCCTGATGATTTTTCTATCAGTGATCCGGATAATCTCGCATTGCAACTAAATGAAATTATGACAACAAGATTAAATGAAATAAGGGCCCAAAACAATCACAGGTGACACACAATATATCATATCGCAGAATACTGAGCAGAATGGGTTATTATAACTACCAGAACGGACTTATAATTCACCATGTAAACCAGAAAGGCGGATGGGAAGGTCACCAGGAGCATTGCAGAAATCTTATTGAGCAAGCATTGAAATTATATAAACCTGAAAAGATAACTGTTCTGGGCAGCGGTTGGTTGCTTGAACTTCCTCTTGCTGAAATGATTGGACAATCAAAAAAAGTTTGTCTTATAGATATTATTCATCCTCCTGATGTTATAAGCCAGGTCGGAAGTTACAGGAATGTTGAATTAATTGAACAGGATGTCACCGGTGGATTAATTGAAGAGGTCTGGCAAAAGACCAGTAAATACTCTTATTTTAATAAGATGAGATCACTTGAGGATATCATTGTGCCCGAATTCAATTGTGACGGTGATCCGGGAATGGTTATTTCGCTTAATATTCTCACCCAGCTCGAATCGCTCCTGATAAGTTATATAACAAAGAAGTCTAGAATTAAGGAAGAAGATATTGACCTTTTCAGAAGTGAAATACAGAAGAAACATATAGATTTTCTCAGGAAGCACATTTCAGTTCTAATTACAGATTTTGCTGAGGTAATCACTAACAGGACGGGAGGCGTCAGAAACATTCCAACTCTGTTAACAGATCTTCCGGTAAGTCAGTTCAGAGAAGAATGGACATGGGATTTTGACCATACTGGAGCGGATCTTTATAACAGCCGAACCAAATTCAATATTGTCGGCCTAATAACCTGAAGAAATGGATAAAAGCCTACTAAGAGAAAAATACCTTGGCACTGCAATATTCTACAGGACCCTGGAAAAGAGGGAAGATCGACTCGTTCTGATTCTCTCGTTTCTAAGATTTGTCGTATTTATAGGAGGGTTCATAGTTGTCTGGATCGGGTTTACAAAAAGTGTTATAGTAGGCATCTTACTATTTCTCTTATGTACAATATTGTTTCTATGCCTGGTAAAACTATTTTCAAACCATTCGACCAGGAGAGAATTCATGGCCAATCTTACTCTTATAAATCAAAATGAAGTAGCTGCCATCTCAGGCAATTTTTCTGCTTTTGATGACGGCAATTCATATACTGATATAAGGCATGATTTCTCTTTCGATATAGATCTTTTTGGCTCCGCCTCGCTGTTTCAATACCTGAACAGGACCGTAACAGGTTATGGGAGGGACATTCTAGCAAGCTGGCTTTCAGATTCTTTCAGCCTTTCAAAGGAATTAGTACCACGTCAGGAAGCTATAAAAGAACTTGCTTCAAAAGATAAATGGAGGCATGAATTTATAGCAACCGGAATGAAAATACCTCTTGAAAAGGGTGAAATATCTGGTTTGCTAAGATGGATTGAAGAGCGGCCATTAACTGTTTCTTCATCATTAAAAAAACTTCTGATTTTTGTCCTTCCGGCATCCGCATGTGCTTCTCTTCTGCTTATGATAGCCGCCATCTTACCATATCAGATCTTCGTACTTATCTTTCTGATCAATCTCTTTTTTATAGCAGCCGGGCTGAAAAAAATCAATGAGATCCATAATGCCCTGACAAAGAAGTATAATTTTCTGACTTCGATAAAGGGACTGCTTTTGACCTTTGAGAATGAGATATTTGTTTCTCCTGTTTTAAACAATATTAAATCAAATACTTCAGGGGAAAGATCCTCTGCATCTGACTCAATAAGAGAGCTGGGAAGACTTATCCGGTCTTTTGATAGCAGGAGTAATATGCTGGTCGGATTTGTACTGAATGGATTATTTCTGTGGGATTATCAAAGTGTTTACAGGCTTGAGAAATGGAAATCTAAATACCAGACTTTGTTTCCCCTCTGGCTCGATATGGTGGGGCAGGTTGATGCTTATATCAGCCTTGGAAATTATGCATACAATAATCCTGACTTTTCTTTCCCGATCAAATCTGATAATCTCATTGTATTTTCAGCGAAGAAACTTGGGCATCAACTTATTGATGAAAACAAAAGAGTTTGCAACGATTTTATTCTGGGAAAAAGGGGAACAGTCTGCATTATTTCAGGTGCAAACATGGCAGGTAAAAGCACTTTCCTTCGCACAGTGGCAGTAAACTATATTCTTGCAATGGCAGGCGCGCCTGTCTGTGCGTCGGAAATGAGTTTCATTCCGCAAAGGCTATTTACAAGTATGCGAACCCTTGACTCTCTTTCTGAAAATGAATCATATTTCTATGCGGAGCTCAAAAGGCTTGGTATGCTGAAGCATCGAATTGAAGAAGGAGACCCTGTGTTTTTTATTCTCGACGAAATCCTTAAGGGTACAAATTCGGCTGATAAAAGCACCGGATCAAAACTATTTCTTCAGAGGATAATTCAAAATGAGGGAACAGGCCTGATAGCAACTCATGATACATCGCTTGGGAATCTGGAGTCGGATTATCCCGGAACGATAGTCAACAAATGCTTTGAAATTGAAATCGACGGAGAGAATATAAGATTTGATTATAAACTTCAGGATGGGATCACACAAAAGATGAATGCTGTGTTTCTGATGAAGCAAATGGGAATATTGGATTGAAACAGGCTTTTATTATTCATGAAGTTATTTTAAGTAATAATATTGTATAAAATCCGAAATAAATATTGTCGGAGCTGAATATTTGTTAGTTTCAAAGTTTTAAAACTCAATTATTATAAGACATTTTATATAGGTTCTCCAGCAGATTAAAACGATGAGATTTTATGAATAATATCAAATTTGAAGATAATTCAGGCAAAATAGAGTTAAAGAGAGAACTGGGTCTCGCTGCAGCCGTAGCTATAGTAGTCGGCAATTGTATCGGTTCCGGTATCTTTACCTCTGCCGCCTCTTTGGCTGCAGCATCAAATCCCAAAACAGCAATAATTGCCTGGATAATAACATCGGCAGGGTCTTTGCTTATCGCATTAAGTTTTGCCAGTCTTGGGACAGCGATGCCAAGAACCGGGGGTCCCATCGTTTATACCAGGGCTGCCTTTGGCGATTTCGCCGGGTTCCTGATCGCCTGGACATACTGGATAGGCGCCTGGGTTGGAAATGCTGCGATAATTACTGCATTCATGCTCTATTTTACCTATTTTTTCCCTGTGACAACCACCCCAATATTAGCTTTCTTAATCACCTCGGGTATATTATGGTTTTTTACAATTATAAACATTCTGGGCGTTAAAGGTGCAGGGATAGTCAGCATTGTAACTACCATTCTGAAAGTGGGTGCCCTGGTGGTATTTGTAATCATAGCCGCTATGCATTTTAACCCTGATATGCTTGGGACCGTATCAAGTGCAAAGGTTTCAGGTATGGGTACATTGCCGGCTGCCATTGCTATTGCTCTCTGGGCCTTCGTGGGAATCGAAAGTGCGACGGTTCCGGCCGGTGAGATTAAGAACCCCGGAAAAAATATCAGAAAAAGTACAATTTACGGGACATTAATCGCAGCTGCAGTCTACATAATTGTTTCAATAGTGGGTATGGGAGTCCTGGATCAGTCCACCCTGGCCATTTCGAACGCGCCACTTGCTGATATAATTAACAAAGCTACCGGTGGAACATGGGGTGGAGATTTTATAGCGCTGGGAGCTATAGTATCCACTCTTGGCGCATCGTCAGGCTGGATATTAACCACTGCCAGGAGCGCATTTGGCGCTTCGCAGGATAAGCTTTTTCCGGCAATGTTCGCGAAAATACATCCAAAATATCTTACGCCGGTTACCTCTCTTATTATAAGCGCTCTTGCTGCTAACGTCCTGCTGGTTCTCAACTACATGGGTACTTTAAGCAGCGCCTTTAATTTTATGTTGCTTCTTGCTACTCTGGCATTTTTGCCTGCTTATGCTTTTTCCGCTGCAGCGGATATTGTCCTGCTGAAGAACCATTCATCAGATTTTAATCTTTTTAGCTTCCTGAAAAATTCCTTATTTGCGTTGCTTGCTTTTGGATATTCGATATATGCAATTTATGGAACAGGAGCAAAGGTGGTAATGTATGGTTTTATACTTATGCTGACAGGTATCCCGGTCTATTTGTTCATGATGCTTCAGAATAATAAAAATGATAAAGGGGTGGATAAATTAAGACAGGATGCAGGAGTGGATTAAGCTGGAATAAAATTAAAGGGTAACGCCATATTAGTGGCTAATTTTTTAAGAATTAGAAAAGTGTGGGAGTAGTCTTTTATCAACATTTTTAATGAAATCGTAATCACCATTTAATCAGCTAAATATTTTAGATTTAGATTGATTACAACTTTTCCTTATTTAAATTTCATACCCATTGTTGAAAAATTGGCAAAAAACGACAGTTCTAATTAGTTATATTTGCCCAAAATTTCTGCAAAATGTCAGTTGGGTATTCAGAAGAGCATATAAAAACGCTTGAGTGGAGAGAACATATCCGCCTGAGGCCAGGTATGTATATCGGGAAACTAGGGGATGGATCTTCTCAGGATGATGGGGTTTATGTCCTTCTCAAAGAGGTAATGGATAATTCCCTCGATGAATACATGATGGGATATGGGAAGAAAATTGATGTCTCTATCAACGGCAAAGAGGTCAGGGTCCGCGATTATGGACGGGGTATTCCTCTGGGCAAGGTACTTGATGCCGTTTCCAAAATGAATACCGGGGCAAAATATGATTCAAAGGCATTCAAAAAATCAGTGGGGCTTAACGGTGTCGGAGTAAAAGCAGTAAATGCTTTGTCGAGCAAATTTGTGATAAGGTCCATACGCGAAGGACAGGTCAAAGTAATTGAATTTGAGCACGGAAGAACGGTAAAAGACTATCCACTGGAAAATACAGCCGAGGAGAACGGAGTTGAGGTTATATTCGAACCCGATGAAGACATGTTCGGCAACTACTTTTTCATTTCGGAATATGTAGATACAATGTTGAAAAACAATGTATATCTGAATTCCGGACTGGTGATCAACTTTAACGGGAATAAGTTCATTTCACGTAACGGATTGGTTGATTTGCTTAATGAGAATATGAACAAGGAAGGTCTATATCCAATCGTTCACCTTACTGGTGAAGATATTGAGATAGCATTCACTCACGGACTTCAATATGGAGAAGATTATTATAGCTTCGTCAATGGTCAGAATACGACGCAAGGCGGCGCACATCTCATAGCTTTCAGGGAAGCAATAGTGAAAACTATCAGGGATTTCTATAAAAAGGATTATGACCCGTCAGACATACGCTCATCAATAATTGCAGCCATAAGCATAAAAGTTGAAGAGCCAATCTTTGAATCCCAGACCAAGACAAAACTGGGATCAAAAGATATGGGACCTGAAGGACCATCCGTTAGAAATTTTATAAGTGAGTTCATAAAGAAACAGCTTGACGATTTTCTTCATAGAAACCCCGAAACTGCTCGTACTATTCTAAAAAAGATTCAGGATTCGGAGAAAGAGAGAAAAGCTATATCGTCCATTCAGAAACTTGCCCGTGACAGGGCGAAAAAGGTGAGTCTTCATAATAAAAAACTAAGAGACTGTCGCATCCATTATAATTCCAACGATTCGAACAAGCTTGATTCTACCCTTTTCATAACTGAGGGCGACTCTGCAAGCGGTTCCATAACAAAATCGAGGAATGTGGAAACACAGGCTGTCTTCAGTCTCCGTGGCAAACCACTTAACTGCTTTGGACTCACCAAGAAAATTGTATATGAGAATGAGGAGTTTAACCTTCTTCAGTCCGCTCTGAATATTGAAGACGGCATAGAAAACCTGAGATACAATAATGTTGTTGTTGCGACAGATGCCGACGTTGATGGAATGCATATCAGATTGCTTCTGCTTACATTTTTCCTACAGTTCTTTCCCGATCTGGTAAGAAAAGGGCATGTTTTTATTCTTCAGACTCCCTTATTCAGGGTAAGGAATAAAAAAGAGACGAGGTATTGCTACTCCCCCGAAGAAAAAGCGAAGGCTATTGCAGCGCTTGGACCAAATCCAGAAATGACCCGTTTTAAAGGACTAGGAGAGATATCCCCCGATGAATTCAAACACTTCATTGGAAAGGATATGAGACTTGAGCCGGTTAGAATGAAAAAAAATGACTCCGTAAACGGCTTCCTGGAATTCTTTATGGGTAAAAATACACCCGACAGACAGGATTTTATTATTGATAATCTGAGAATTGAGGAAGATATGGTTGAGGAGGAAAAACCATTGAACTAGTTTAAGGAATTGCTGATTTATTTATGGAAGAAGAAGAACTTGATATTATCAACACTAAAGGCAACACTCCAGGGCCAACAGGACCTGCTGCTCTTCATTCCGTAACAGCACTCTCTGGCATGTACCAGGACTGGTTCCTTGATTATGCATCTTATGTAATTCTTGAAAGGGCTGTGCCTCACCTTCATGACGGACTGAAACCTGTACAGCGCCGTATTCTCCATTCAATGAAGAGAATGGATGATGGTCGTTACAATAAGGTAGCCAATATTATCGGACATACAATGCAGTTCCACCCTCATGGGGATGCATCAATTGGTGATGCGCTGGTTCAGCTTGGACAGAAAGAACTTCTTGTGGATATGCAGGGTAACTGGGGTAACCTTCTCACTGGTGACGGTGCTGCAGCCCCCAGGTATATCGAATCAAGGCTTTCAAAATTTGCACTTGAGGTTGTATTTAATCCTAAAACAACAGAATGGAAGCTCTCTTATGATGGCCGAAACAAGGAACCTGTCACTCTTCCTGTGAAGTTTCCGTTGCTTCTGGCTCAGGGTGGCGAAGGAATTGCAGTCGGGCTTGCATCAAAAATACTGCCTCATAATTTCAATGAGCTGATTGATGCTTCTATTGATTACCTTCAGGGAAATGATTTCGTTATTTATCCCGATTTTCCTACAGGAGGATTGGTTGATGTTTCAAAGTATAACGACGGCCAGAGAGGAGGTGCAATAAAGGTAAGGGCGAAGATTGAAAAAGTCGATAAAAAGGAACTCATAATAACCGAAATACCTTACGGAAAAACTACCACTTCACTGATTGAATCCATTATAAAAGCGAACGAAAAGGGTAAAATCAAGATCAGGAAAATAGATGATAATACATCGGCAAATGTTGAAATTGTTATTCATTTACTTCCCGGAGTATCTCCTGATATGACAATCGATGCTCTTTATGCACTTACCGATTGTGAATATTCAATTTCCCCAAATACCTGTGTTATTGTCGATGATAAACCCTCGTTCATGGGAGTCAGTACCATTTTGAAGCATTCTGCTGACAGAACGGTAGAACTTCTTAAAAGTGAACTGGAGATCAGGCTTGGCGAACTCAATGAAGACTGGCATATGTCGTCTCTTGAGAAAATTTTCATTGAGAAGCGAATTTATCGTGATATTGAAGAGAGTGAGACGTGGGAAGCTGTAATAGAAGCAATTGATAAGGGTCTTGATCCGTTCAAGAAACTTTTATACAGGGAAGTAACAAGGGAGGATATTATCCAGCTTACGGAAATAAAGATTAAACGGATCTCGAAGTTCGATGTAAAAAAAGCTGATGAACATATAAAAGGAATTGAAACTGAGATAGAAGAAGTTAAAAATCATCTTAAAAATATCATTCCTTTCGCCATAAACTATTTCAGACAAATAAAGAAAAAGTACGGTAAAGGAAGGGAAAGGAAAACAGAGCTGAGAAGTTTTGATACGATTGAAGCCACTAAGGTGGTTGCCAATAATGCAAAACTCTATGTAAATTATAAGGAAGGATTTATTGGAACCGGTCTTAAAAAAGATGAATTCATCTGCGATTGCTCAGATATCGATGATGTTATTGTTATCAGAAAAGATGGTGTGTATCTCATTACCAAGGTAGCAGAGAAGGTTTTTGTGGGGAATGATATTCTTTATGCACAGATCTTCCTAAAAAATGATGAGCGCACTATTTACAACATTGTATATCAGGATGGGAAAGATGGACCATTGCTGGCAAAACGGTGTGCTATTTCGGGGCTGACACGTGATAAGGAATACAACCTGACAAGAGGCAAACAAGGCTCAAAAATTGTTTACCTGAGCGTAAACCCGAATGGTGAGGCAGAAGTGATCAATGTACATAATAAACCAAAGGCACGACTTAAAAAACTCATGTTCGAATTCGATTTCGGACAGATGAACATTAAAGGTAAATCATCTATGGGTAACATTCTTACCAAGAATGCAGTTCATAAAATAAGTCTTAAAGAGAAAGGACTGTCAACCCTCGGAGGAAGAAAAATATGGTTTGACGATGCGGTTTTCAGACTTAATGTTGATAGCAGAGGAACATTTCTTGGGGAATTCAGTGCTGACGACAAAATTCTTGTGATTACAAAAAATGGTTATTTCCGAATCACAGGATTTGATCTTTCAAATCATTTTGAAGATAATATACTTATAATTGAGAAGTGGAGACCAGGAAAGGTCTATTCAGCAGTTTACTGGGATGCCGAGCAGAAATTTTATTATGTAAAAAGGTTCACAATTGAAGAATCTGAGAAACCACAATGCTTCATCAATGAACATCCGGAATCTAAACTTTACAGTCTTACCGAAGTAGAATATCCGCGTTTTGAAATATCGTTTGGCGGAAAGCATAAAGACAGGGATAACGAGATAATTGAAGTTGCCGAATTTATTGGAGTAAAGAGCTTTAAAGCCAAAGGAAAGAGACTGACCAGCTTTATGGTGGACAACATCCAGGAAATTGAACCTGTCATTAAAAAAGAGGTAGAAATACCTCAGGAAGAAAAGACAGAAGATGAAGATTCTGCTACGCCTCCTCCTGGCCATGACGATCCTGCACAGATGAAGCTTGAGTTATGATAGCCGGAAACCATATTGTTTATATAATTGGTTTCATGGGAAGCGGCAAATCAACAGCCGGAAGAAAACTGGCATCCCTTCTTGGCTGGTCATTTATCGATCTCGATAAACGGATAGAAGAACATACTTCAAAAACTATTCCGGAAATCTTCTCACAAAAGGGAGAAGACTATTTCCGTAGTATCGAAGCCCAGCTTCTCAGAGACCTGATGTCTTGCACAAACACGGTAATATCGACAGGAGGAGGAACACCATGCCACGGAGATAACATAGATTTTATGAATGAAAACGGACTTACAATATATCTTAAACTGACTCCGGCAGAATTGAATAGTCGTCTTTCTCAATCTAACGGAGAAAGGCCTCTGATAAAAGATTTGGAGAAGGGTAACCTTCTCTCTTTTATTGACGAAAAACTATCGATTCGTGAAAAGTGCTATAAGAAGGCCGACATAACCCTGGTGGGAATTGATCTTGATATCAAAATGTTACTGTCACTTGTTAAATCAAGGCTGAATCTCTGATTCTGATCATTTGCATTTTTATGACTTTTTAGAGTGTATCCGTAAATTATATTTGTTACTTTAGTATGCAATAATATGCAACGGAGCAATTATGAGAGATAAGTTATACACTCTTCTTGGTACTGAGCCGGGAGAGGAGTCAATGGTATCAATGCTTCTGGCACAATCGGTCTTTCTGGGAATTTTTATTGGAGCATTTGATATTGCTGCACATTCCCTGTTGCTCTCGACTTTTGATGAAAAAATGATGGCACGGGGATACATTGTATCCGGTTTTGCTAGCATTCTCCTGATAAGCCTGTATTCCAGGATTATACCCAGGTGGCATTTCAGAAATATTTCATTAATCAGCCTTATAATTGTTTTTGTACTGACTTTTTTTATTTGGTCCGCACTGATCATTTCACACTCAAAATTGATAATATTCACTGTGTTCGTAATGTTTGGACCTCTGAATTTTGTGGCACTTATCTGTTTCAGGGGAACAGGAGAACGGCTATTTAAAAGCAAACAAGGAATCAGATTATTGGCTTTTGCCGATACCGGAGTGATTATTGGCATATTGATTATTTCTTTTGCCATTCCGATAATATTGTTATTTAAATTCTATACGGTTACTCTTTTTCTATTGAGTGCATTTTCAGTGCTTATTGCTGCAATCATCCAGTCCATGTTCGGAACCCATTATCGTCTTAATGCCACTGAAGGTGAAACATTTACTGAAAAACCTAAAAAGATTAAGAATGTTTTTGTTGTTTTAGGGAAAGATCATTATGTCAGAACTCTTGCAATTTATTCAGGTCTTTCTGTTCTGGCAGCATTTTTTATTCAGTATCTGTTTATGGCAAGTACAAGACTGCAATATCCTGTGGCTGAAGATATGGCAGGTTTTCTGGGTTTTTTTACCGGCAGCACGATGATCTTCACACTGTTGATAAAACTGTTTGTCTTTCCGTACATTTTTAATAACTATGGACTCCGTACATGTTTACTGTCTTTGCCGGTACTTATTGCCATTTTCACTGCTTTTATAATACCGGTAGGGTTGCTTCTGGGTTACAGTCCTGTTTCGGTCAGCGGATTTATAATATTCTTCGTTCTGATTGCATTCAGCAGGCTTATTTCAAAATCACTTAAAGACTCGGTTGAATTACAATCATTAAAGGTAATTTACCATTCCACTAATAAAAGCATAGCATCCCTGACAAAATCTGTAATGACCGGATATGTAAATGAAACAGCGTTTTTCTTTTCCGGGCTCATTCTGACAGGAGTGGGTCTTATCAGCTTTTTTAAGATCATTCACTTTTCAATGTTCCTGTTTATCATTGTCATAATCTGGCTCCTTGTAACTCTCAGGTTATACAAGGAGTACAGAAGATCCATTCTAAAAGCGATGGAATTAAATGTCACTGAAGGATTCGGAATTGGTTTTTCGAATAATCAGGATATTTTAAAGAACAGATTTTCCTCCTATTTAAGTTTCAGGTCAGATTATTTTAGTCTTATAACCGGCAAATTATCGGCATTTGACAATATAAGGAATAACCGGTATTTTGAAGGAATTATGGGATATGCATTCTCTAAAAAGGATCTAAACCTCTTACCGGTTCTGAAAAAAATTGCAAATAATACCGACATAGATGAAGGAATAAGGCATCGTGCAGCCGAAGTAGCCGAGCTTCTGCAAAAGGATTTCGCTTATATCAAATCTGAGGAAGGGAATATGAGCAGAGCAATAAAGATCCTTTCAGGATCAAGAATGCCCCAGACAACGGAGATTCTCAGGCTTTTACGCGACAACCCGGTTGAATCGAGGAGAGTTGCAATTTATATGATAGGTAAATTCAGGTTAACGGACTTATTATCAGAAGTATGTGGATGCCTGCCCAACCCGGAGCTTGCTAAGGATGCTTATGAAGTACTAAAGAGCTTTGGCTCTGATGCAACAGACGAATTGATCAGGTTTTATTTAGTCACTTCAGGAAATGCAAGGGTTAGCAGAACGATCCTGCATCTGTTAGGAAATATCTGCAGTCAAGAAACGGTTGGATTCCTGTTCTCGCGCCTCTGGTCAAATTCAAGACAACTCAGGGAGATTGCAGTTAAAAGGCTTATTGATTGTAAGTTCAAACCATCTGAAGAGGAGAAACAGCGTCTCGATAATCTGATCTCGGAAGTTATAGACTCTGTCGCCTGGAATTTATCTGCAAAAATTGCTCTTGAAAGAGATAATGATTATTTCCTGCTGGATAAAATAAATCAGGAGATTGAAAGATGGAGGGAGTTTCTTTTTAATATTCTTTCTGTCACTTATAATTCCGGACCTGTTTCCATGGTCAGGGAAAATGTTGCCGCCGGAACCTTTGAAAGCAGAGCGTATGCACACGAAATAATTGCTGTTTTAGTTTCTAATTCTGTAAAAACAAAATTGATTTCTTTGCTTGATATTATTGCAGATGAAGATAAAATAGTGAATCTGCCTAAAATTTATCCTATTGAAATTAAGCAACATACAAAACTTCTGGAAGATTTAATCAACTGCGATTATAACCTGATAAGTATATGGACCAAAGCCTGCATACTCAGGAGCATTGCAAAGATTGATGGTAAAGATATGGCCGAATCGGTAACCGCACTTCTTTTCAGTCCTGAAGAAATTATCCGGGAAGAGTCTGCGAGCCTTATCGCCCGATCTGACACTGATATCTATTTATCAGCATCCCGGAGAATTCCTGATTCAGTCAAAACCCGGCTGGATATGATCATTAATGGAACAAAGGACGGAAAAGAGTATATTTTTGAAAAGATGCAATTCCTTGCAGATAAAATCGGAGTAATTGTTGATGATGAATTTCTACCAATGGCAGGCGAAATGGAGTTTATTAAAAACTTAGGCAGGGGATCATTTTCATCATCGGAAGGATATATTATATGGCCAATAAACGATAAAAAAGGGAATAGAGATGTTCATGTTATTAACAGTGGGGATATTGACAGACTGATATGGAAATACCAGAATGATAGAATTCTTTCATTTTACGTTCTGCCTCTGAATGCGATAGAAGAGTATCTTTTTCAATTCCCGGATAAATCATTTGAGGTTTTGAAGTACATAGATATTAATGAAGGATGAGGGGCACAGGAACGGACAATGCATAAATTAGCCAAATGAATAAATGAAAATATAAATGGACGAAAAAAATTTCAATCCCTTTCCCGGTCTGAGGCCTTTTGCTGTTGAGGACAGCAATCTGTTCTTCGGGAGGGAAACAGAGTGTGATGAGGTTATCTTAAAATTGCTGAAAAACAGGTACATCACTGTTATTGGCCCTTCGGGGTCCGGCAAATCATCACTGGTAAATGGTGGTATCCTGCCTAAAATCTCTAAATTGAAAATCGCCGAATCATCAAACTGGAAAATCATTTCCATTAAGCCGGGAAATGAGGCGTTTGGCAATCTGGCTGATGCATTGTCAAAAACTATTACAAATTCAGGACAGAAAACGTCTGAAAGAGAAATTATTCTTTCAGAACTTCTGAATAACTCAGGCGGATTTGCTGATGTGGCAGAAAAACACCTGAAAAGTAACGATGACAATGTGCTTCTGGTGCTAGATCAGTTTGAAGAACTGTTCAGATACAATTGTCCCGGAATACCAGGAGATTCTGAGACTACAGCAGAAAAATTCGTTGATTTTATTTTGAAATCCTTCATAAAGCCTGACCAAAAAGCATTTGCAATTATAGCAATGAGGTCGGAATATCTGGGAGAATGTTCGCATCACAAAGGTCTCACGGGGTTCATCAATAACAGTAATTATCTCGTTCCAGGCATGGGAACAGAAAATTTATGGGAAGCAATAGTGAAACCTGTAATTTATGCAGGTGCGCAGATTGACACTGAACTTGTTGAATCGCTTATTGATGACCTCAGAGGCCATGGTGATCAGCTTCCTGTGCTGCAGCATGCAATGATGAGAACATGGACACGCTGGAAGAAACTTAATGAGATAGACAGGCCAATAAACAAAGCCGACTATGAATCAGCAGGCACAATTAGTAATGCTGTTACGCAACATGCCGATGAGGTATATGATGAACTAAGCATTCGCGGAAAAGAGATTTGCGAGAGATTATTTAAAACCATTACGAGGAAGGGCCCCGATAATAAAGGAGTATCTAACCCTTCAGATATCACGACGATAAGGTCAGTAACCGGATGTTCTGATGAAGAATTATATGAAGTAATTGAAAAGTTCAGAAGTTCTACAGTCTCTTTTATCTCACCGGCGAATACCAGTTTGGGTGATAACTCAATAATAGATATTCAAAGTGAATGTATTTTACGGGTATGGAACCGCCTGAAGGATTGGATCGATGATGAAGATTCTTCAATACAGATTTATTTAAGACTGTCGGAGGCCTCTGCTCTTTACCAGCAGGGGAAAACCGGATTATACAGACCCCCTGAGCTGTTGTCTGCAATCAAATGGAGGAACCGGCAGAAACCCTCTCTGTCATGGGCAATTCAGTACAATACTGCATTTGAGAGGGCAATGGTTTACCTGCGTACAAGCGAAAAAGCATACCTGGAAGAAGATCAAAATAACATCAGGCTTCAGAAAAGCAGGAATAAAAGAATCAGGCTGATTGCAAGACTTCTTGGAGGTGTTTTTTTATTGGCACTGGGGTTTATTTTCATAGAATTTCTTCAGAAGTCGGCAGCTGAAAGGCAATCGGCTCTCGCTGAAAAACAGAAAAACCTCGCTGTAAAAGAGAAAGCGATAGCTGATTCGTTTGCCGCCATTGTCTTTGAACATAATATTATTTCAGACTCGACTGCAGCTGCAGCTATTAAAGATGCTGAAGAGTCAAAGGAACAGAAAATTACATCGGATGTTCAGAAATCTCTTGCTGAAAAAAAGGCTAAGGAGGCAATTCATCTGAAAAACCAGGTCGAAGAACAAAAAATCGGAATGCAGCGCATGAGAATGCTCTCTGTCAGTAAGTCAATGTCGCTTAAATCGCTGCAGATGACGGGTCAGAAAGATCTGCAGGCTCTTCTTGCATATCAGGCTTATCTGTTTAATAAGAGGAATAACGGACCGGATAATGATGCTGATATTTATGCCGGACTTTATAATGTAGCTCTTCAATATGGCAGTATTAACTGCAGGTCCTTTAAGGGACATGCAGGTGAAATAAAGAGTATCGCCTTTATCCCGGGGAAAAACGAATTTTTTACCTCCGGGAATGACGGAAAAGTACTGAAATGGTCACTCGATAAAAAAGATCAGACACTCCAGGTCGTCTATTCCGGAAGTGATATTATAGATGTTCTGGCCGTCAGTCCTGATGCCTCCTGGCTTGCTTGCGGGAGTTCAAACTCGGCTATAAGGATGATCCCTTTAAAAGGTAACATTCCCGGATATGAAATGACAGGACATAAGGGAGGAATTAAGTCACTTATTTTTTCATACGACGGAAAATACCTCTATTCTGCAGCTCTCGATGGGAAAGTGCTTAAATGGGACATAGCTGCAAGGACAAGTGTTGACGTATCTACTGGTTTGACTAAAATAACATCTATTGACATTTCCTCAAAGGGGAATTCTCTTGCCGGTATCAGCGCAGACGGAAATGTTATTGTCTGGAATCCGGAACAAAACTCGGATAATTTCAGAATTGAAACTGCAGGTAAACATGTTAAAGTGGTAAAGTTTAATCCGGAGAATAATCTTCTTGCTTTAGGGGATGCTGACGGTACTGTGGAACTCTGGGATGTAAACCTTCATAAAAAGCTTTCCGAAGTGAAAGCACATAATGGGCAGGTTAATGATATTCAGTTTAATACATCTCTGAAACAGATGGCAACAGCTGGCAATGATAAGAAACTCAAAATATTCAATATCAAGGATCCGGCTGACCTTTCAGAACCGCCTGTTACATTAGCCGATAATGAGGGATTTGTCCTGGTAATGCAGTTTAGTGCTGATGGCCAGATGATCGTATCCGGAGAATCAGAGGGATCCGATAACCTTATCGGCAGGCCATCTCATGCTGACTACCTTGCTGATGATATATGCAATATGATTACTAGAAACATGACCCGGGAAGAATGGAATGTCTATGTCGGAAAGGATATTCCGATGGAAAAGACATGTCCCGATAAAAATTATAATATAAAAGTAGAACCGGTAAGCTCAACAAGCAGCCGAAATTAGGAGTAAGAATTTCGGGCTATCCTGAAATTTTTTAAAGTTTCAGCACTTCTGATTTCTGGCTGAGGTTTAAATTTCCATTTCATACACTGGATTATATCTCAGTAATTAACATAAAATCAGTCTGTATTAAATCGAAAATGCCCTCAATATTATTCCTATTTTATTTTACCTGAATCTTACTCATTGTAGTGTATACGGTACAGAATATGTATTATTTTTGCATCTCTTTCACTCAAGGTTTATTCATAATGAATAATAAAATTAATAATACTTCATGTTAAAAGCTGGCTATAAATTTGTTATTGCTTTGGTTTTGGTCCTTTCGCTTTGTACTTGCATCGACCCCTATAATCCAAAACTTGGAGGTTACACGTCTCTTCTTGTAGTCGATGGACTTATTACTGATGCGAATAGTTCATATATCGTTAGGTTATCAAGAACATTTCAGGACCAGAATTCAACTCCTCCACCGGTTTCTGATGCAACTGTATTCATTACTGATGATGCAGGAAACAACAATAATTTGATTAACGGGGGAAACGGGATTTATAAAACAGACAGTACTCAATTTAATGGCATTCCTGGGAGAACGTACGTTTTGCATATAAACACCAGTGACGGATCGGAATATGAATCGGACGCATGCCTGATGAACCCTGTTCCGGATATTGACAGCATATATTTCGCAAAGGATCAGCAGCTGGTCAATAATGGAACACAGACCCAGGATGGCATTAGTATTTATCTTGATTCAAAAGAGGGAGATAATAATCAGTATTATCGCTGGGCTTTTGACGAAACATGGAAATTTAAAGTGCCGGATCCAAAGAAATTTGATTTTAATATGGCTGACAGTGCAATTACTGCTGTTGTCAGGGTTAAAGAATTTTGCTGGAAAAGTGGAAAATCTGATGAGATATTGATTTATTCCAACTATTCAGGACAAACTGGTCCTGTTAAGAAAGAACCTCTTCTTTTCATAGCCCCAGATCAATCTGACAGATTACTTATACAATATAGTATGCTAGTAAGCCAATACTCTATATCAAAAGCAGAATATGATTTCTGGAATGATCTGAAACAAGTGAACGAGACTGGTGGAGATATCTTCGCAAAACAACCATATAATATTCTAAGTAATATTAAAAACATAAATAATCCAAAAGAGAGGGTTTTAGGTTATTTTCAGGTTTCGGCTGTAAAACAAAAACGAAAATATATCACGTTAAAGGATATTGTTGGACTAAATCTTCCTTTTTACGATTATAAGTGTGAAAGAATAGAGACGGACCCTTTTGAATATATGCAAGGGCCATCTACAGCTCCGCCCCCCACATGGGACGATTTATATTCGAGATTTTGTATAACTTCAGATTATTATTTTGTTGAACCTGTGTATAATCCAACTAATGGAAGTCTCGAAAAGATGGTTTTTGCCCGGCCGGAATGCGCAAATTGCGAATTAACAGGAACCTCCGCAAAACCAGATTTCTGGATAGATTTGAAATAATGTAATATGAGTATCGGGAATTACTAATAATTTACTGTGAGATTACCTTCGGTGAGCTCATCCCGCCCTGAGGGACTAGGTTCCTCTCTGGCGTGCGGAATTCAGAGTCTCCCATACATTTTTCCACACCAGGTATTTGTGACAATCATGCGAGTATCAGATAATATTTGGCTTATGAAATGTTGTCATCAGTAAACGGATAAGGGCCTTAAGAAAAGATATGATGAAAAAGGCCGTAGGCCTTATATATGTTAACGTCGGGCCAAACCCGACGTAAGAACTACCATAATAATATCAAGCCCCGTAGCGGGCGAAATAAAAACATCAGAGATATCTTTCTTCATATGGAATCCCATATGCTCCCAAAAGATTTTTATATTCATCTGTAAATGATACTTTTTCATGATGTTTCTTTTGGTTCAATATATACCTTTTTACTGCATCAACACCCGAATTACTGACAGAGAATCCACCATAGCCATCCTGCCAATAGAAATTCCTGTAATGTACCCCCTTTGTTTTTATCCACCTGGAAGAACTCTTCTTGATCTCTTCTACAAGATCAGCCGGAGCTATTGTCTTTGGAAGAGTGCATAGCATGTGAATATGGTCGGAGGTGCCACCTATCTGTATTGGGTTTGATTTATAGTTCTTAAGAATTCCGCCCAGATAACAGAACAACTCATTCTCAATGTCTTCCCTTATTAACTTTATATTGTCTTTGGTATGAAAAACAATGTGGACATAGATTTGAACAAATGATTGTGACATAATTATTGCATTTGACCAAATTTACGAAATCTTGTTGAAAAGTACAGAATATTATTGGTTCCTCAGTCTGGATTTATTTTGCCCGCTACGGGGCTCATTAAGCTTCTGTATCTTTATATGCAGGGCGCTGCCCTGCTTTAAAGTATTATGCCCCTGACGGGGCTGATCAAATACAATCTGGTCTGGATTTTATTACGCCCGCTACGGGGCTCATTAAGCTTCTGTATCTTTATATGCAGGGCGCTGCCCTGCTTTAAAGTATTATGCCCCTGACGGGGCTGATCAAATACAATCTGGTCTGGATTTTATTACGCCATCTACGGGGCTCATTAAGCTTCTGTATCTTTATATGCAGGGCGCTGCCCTGCTTTAAAGTATTATGCCCCTGACGGGGCTGATCAAATACAATCTGGTCTGGATTTTATTATGCCCTCTACGGGGCTCATTAAGCTTCTGTATCTTTATATGCAGGGCGCTGCCCTGCTTTAAAGTATTATGCCCCTGACGGGGCTGATCAAATACAATCTGGTCTGGATTTTATTACGCCCTCTACGGGGCTCATTAAGCTTCTGTATCTTTATATGCAGGGCACTGCCCTGCTTTAAAGTATTATGCCCCTGACGGGGCTGATCAGAAATATCAGAAATTAAAACTACTCCGGAAGTTCAGCTCGAAACAAATTTCAATTTTAATAATTATCTCAGTTTACAAAAAAGTATTCAACGTTATTTCAAGTTCTGAAATTTACAGGTGCACCAAGTTTTATAACAAAAGAATAAGTGTCTTTAAATGTGAAACTTATGAAATCTAGTCATTAGTAAAGGAGCCGAAGTCCTGAGCAAAGCGAAGGGCCGACGGAATGAGGAACCGAGTCCCGTAGGCCGGGACGAGCCCACCGAAGGTAATCTCCAATTGAATGTCAAGGGAAATGAATAAAATTAATGAATTTAGGTGCATGATTGCCGATATTCAGCTTTCTTCAAAGCATGGTCACCGGCATCAAGATACCATGCCTGATATTTTTTTCATTATTAATATGCTTCCCAGCTCTTTTTGTGATTCAGTATATGATCGGTTCTACAATGACCATATATCAGATGGCGAACATCATGCTTTCCGGTTTTTTTGTTTTCTCGACTATTGCTTTGTCATTCGCACCGATTGTGATCTTTTTTATGATAACAAGCGATAATTATGCGTTTCTGAAACTGCTGCATGTTGCTATATTCACTTTCTCGGGTATTTTTGCCGTTAGAACAATTATAGGCGGACTTACGTTCTCATGCGAAAAGAAGAATATCTATCCGAAGCTGGGTATGAAAATATTCAAAATCTGGGTTGTTATCCTGGCTTTTGTGAGCTCGCAACTAGCCTGGAATCTGCGGCCTTTTATAGGAGAGCGCAAGCTTCCCTTCGAATGGTTCAGAGCACGTGAAAGCAATTTTTATGTTGCGGTTATTCAGTCTGCTGCCAACATATTTGAACCCGAAAAAAAATCGGATAGGAACGCGAAGCGCGAAGATATTAATCAAAAAAATGATACTACCTTAATAAAGAATCATGGTAAATGATGATAAAATAATGACTCTCGAAGAGGTCGCGGAATACTTAAGAGTAAAACCGCAGACTATTTATACTTGGGCCCAGGAAAAAAAGATTCCTGCTGCAAAACTGGGAAAGGAGTGGCGCTTCAAAAAATCGATGATTGACCAATGGTTCAATGACCGGATTGATGAGAAATTTAAAAATTATTGATGAAGATAGTTTTTGGTTATTAGTGTTTTAGCCACATAAATAAACATAAAGAATGAAAAAAATCTGTTTTATCAAGCTTATAATATTATTGATGGCAGTTTGTTCAAATGCAGTTACTGCACAAACTACCAGAACCCATCTCAACCAGGTCGAATTGATGAAAAAATGGATAGGCTCCTGGAGAACTGAAGGCACATCTATCACTTCGGAAATCCGTCGTTATGGAATTGACGGACTGGAAGGTTATCAGAAGGCCCAGATAAAAGATTCCATTGCTCAGGAACACCGGTTCATTTATGGATATAACAAAAATATTGACAAATATATATCGGCATCTATCAGCAAAAATAATTCAGGACTCTTTCTTATGGCATTCTGGTTCACCTCGGAAAACATATGTGAAAGGATCCCATTTGAAGATATATCTGATCCCGGGAAAGCTTCCTCAAAAGCGATCTATGATTTCAAATCCAGGGATCAGATAATTGCAACTTTCAAGGAAAAAAACAAACCCGACAGAACTTTTGCTATAGTTCGTGAAAAAAAGTGATATGAATTATATTAGTTTTGAGAATATTCAATGATTTGTAATCAGCGACTAAAGTTAAGAATAAAAAATACTCATAAAGTATTTAATTACAGGGATTTAAATGATTGTGAACCTGGATGAATAAAACCTCCAGAAAAGCAGATTTTTTTCTTTTAACTAACGAAAGTTATCCAATTAAACGGAGCCTAGTGCTTTTTCCTTTGAACCGGCTTAATTGAATCATCCTTTTGAATAATCTCACGAACTATATTATAGTTTTGGTCATAAATAAGAGTATCAGTTTTTAGCCCCGAAACAATGATTATCTCATAAGTGATGATGTTGTGTTTAACAACCCGTGTTGCCTGATTAATAATGAAACCAACATAATGCCTGGTTATAAAATCAGTTATTGGCGCCTTAAGCTCAGCAAACAGAATGGGAGTACGGTCAAAATTGTCCGTTATTACTATGTTGCTCTGCGAATTAACTACAAGAGCAGTCATTAATAAAAGCAAAAGTAATAAAGTTTTTTTCATAAAGATTTACTATTGATATAGTACTGCAAAGATGGACCTTTAATTTATTTAAAGTGTTGTATAACAAACTGGAAAGATTACATAATTCACATCTTCTCCTAAACATGATATTTCTTCAGTTTATCTGAAAACATTGAGGAGTAAGTGGTTTATCAGTAAATTGTTTTGGTAATTATTTAGTATAGAATATCTCTGGCACTAATTGAATCCCCGCGAGCGTATTGGCTTCGCCGAGCTCTCCTCCAAGTGGCGGATCGGTTCTCCGTTGCTTGCTGCGAAGAGTTTCAATAGTCAATATTTCTCATACTTATATAATTATAAACCAGAATCTGATAATTTAAGTATTTTGCTGAGGATTATTAAGGCAGAAGAAAGCTTAAGCCAATCAGGATTTGAAATCTAATTTGTCAGATATGAAAACTGACCGTTGTAAATTTAAAGAGACGGCCCTTTCAGGCAGCCTGTGTGCTGCTTTGCCACGGATATTAAATTTTCGGGACAGGAAGTTCTCCCTTGAAAACCTGCAGATTCCGTATTATGAATTCCTCAAAGGTTGTTGGACGCAAACCAAAAACATTCTGCATCGTATAATATACCTTTGACTCTTTGCCTTTTCGCCTTTCTGCAAATAGCTCATCCAGTGCATCAACAGTATAATGAGGCATTCCGGCATCCAGCCGGGCTTTATTGGCTTCCTCGGGTGGTATATTTGTATATTTAATTTTTCTCCCTAAGACAATGGAAAATTTTTCCGCCACTTCATCCATAGTAAGTGCTTCAGTACCTGTAATCGGATAGACGTTACCTTTGTGCCCTGAACCGGTCAGTATCTTTACAGCAACCTCAGCGACATCTGAAACATCAATCGAAGCAATTCTTTCATTCCCCATAGGAAGGAACAAGCTATTCTGCTTAAGAATAAATGGTACCTGCCGAAAGTATGACTGCATAAATTCCCCCGCTCTCAAATGGGTGAACGATATTCCCGAGTTTTCTAACCTTCTTTCAATTTCTGCATGCATCCTGGCGTACCGGAATGGCGAATTGATGTCAGCAATTATTCCGGAAAGTTTGACTATATGCTTAAGATTGAATTTCTTCGCAGCCTCAATAAAGTTAGACTGAACTGATTCCATATCAGGATTTGAAAATGAGATAAGCATGGCTTTATCTGCTCCTCTCAGTGCCGGGGCTAAAGTTTCGATTTTTTCCATATCCCCCTCATAAATGGTTACATTCGGAAGTGTATCGAAGGATAGAGATTTAGCCTTTGCAACGTTTCTCACTAAGGCCCTCACGCAGACTCCCTTAGACGATAACCTTTGTACAATCTCCCTACCGGTTAATCCATTGGCACCGGTAACCAGAATAATTTTTCGAATTGATTCCATACATTCTCTTATAATCTTGTGAACTTTTTGTAAAAGCAGGCCAGAATTATGAAATTAAAACACCTTAAACCGATAATTTCATTGAAAACATAACTTATCTTAAAAATGGCGATAAATTTTATGCTGCCATCAATCATATGGTATTTTTTTTTAATATACTAGTTTATTACCAGCTTATTATTATACCTGACTTACAAAGAGCTTATCATCTTCCTGAATTTTATATTAAACAATTTTTACCTTGGATTGGCATTAATTCCAAATAAATTTTTGTAATAGGCTCTCTGTTTTAAAGAGATTTTTAAAGTCTGGCCTGATTTTATTAAAGTGTAAATGATGCAACTTTTATTAGAAGTTGTGTAACAATTGAGAGCTTAAGGTTAGATATTTTTAACATCTTAGAAACTATTGAAGAGGCGCAAACAATTGTTACTGATGCCGTGACATAGAAATTATGACATCTAATTCCTGAAAGAAAATCATGAAAGAAAAAACTGAATTAAGAAAGCCCTTTTACAGTATCCTGCCAACAGATCTTGAGGGTATCGATTCTCTTACAGAGCTGGCTCTCGATATGCGATGGTCATGGAATCATGCTGCGGATGAAATCTGGCGGCAACTTGACCCGGCCTTGTGGGATATGACCCATAACCCGTGGGTGTTACTTCAAACACTGTCAAGGGACCGGTTTAAAAATCTGCTGTCTGACAGGGTCTTTCTGAATACAGTTAATTCTCTCATCCAATCGAATGAGCAGGCGAATTCATCCCGGGCCTGGTTTCAGCAAAATTACCTCAAGTCTTCTCTCTCCTGCATAGCTTATTTTAGCATGGAATTTATGTTAAGTGAAGCTCTTCCGATTTATTCCGGCGGTTTAGGTAACGTAGCCGGGGACCAGCTTAAAGCTGCAAGCGATTTAGGTGTGCCAATTGTAGGTATAGGACTTCTCTATCAACAAGGATACTTTCGTCAGGAGATTGACAAGAATGGTGAACAACAGGCTCTTTTTCCATATAACGATCCTGGCCAGTTGCCAGTTATTCCACTGCGCGACGAAAATGGAGAATGGCTTCGTCTGGAAATAGAACTTCCTGGTTATTCTGTCTGGTTGCGTGCATGGCAGGTACAGGTGGGCAGAACCAAACTCTATCTGTTAGACAGCAACGATACGGCTAATTTCCCAATCCACCGGGGAATAACTAGTGAATTATATGGCGGTGGACCTGAACTCAGGCTTAAACAGGAAATGGTGCTGGGAATAGGAGGATGGCGTCTGCTGAACGCTTTAGGAATACATCCCGAAGTGTGTCATCTCAATGAAGGGCACGCTGCATTTGCAATTTTGGAACGTGCAGCAGATTTTATGCAAAAGACGGGTCAGCCCTTTAATATTGCATTGACATCAACAAGACCTGGCAATCTTTTCACAACGCATACTGCTGTTGCTGCAGGATTTGATTTGTTCTCACCGATTCTCATTGATCAGTATCTGGGTGAATATGCTGAGAAGAAACTCGGCATTTCCCGCCAGCAATTGTTGGCCCTGGGTCGCGCAGATGCTCTAAACCAGTCAGAGAAGTTCAACATGGCTTACCTGGCAATAAGAGGCAGTGGTGCTGTGAATGGAGTAAGCCGTCTCCATGGAGAAGTCAGCCGTCATATTTTTGAACCTCTGTTCTCAAAATGGCCGACAAGTGAAGTGCCGGTTGGACATATAACAAACGGAGTACACATGCCGACATGGGACTCAAAAGAAGCAGATGACATATGGACACAATTTTGCGGTAAAGATCGCTGGCTTGGAATGAATGATACACTTGAAAAGAATATACGTAGTGTCCCTGATGAAAAACTCTGGGAATTGCGTACAAAAGCAAACAAGTCACTTATTGAATTTGCCCGTGAATATTTTTCGAAGCAATTGCACGGATCCGGGCATTCACCCGATTCGATTGAAAGAGCAAAACATTTATTTGATCCGGACATATTAACAATAGGTTTTGCAAGACGTTTTGCTACCTACAAAAGACCGAATTTATTGTTGCATGATCCTCAACGGCTTCTCAGGTTGTTAACCAATCCTGAGTTCCCGGTGCAACTCATCATTTCAGGCAAGGCGCATCCTGCTGATCAGGAAGGTCAGAATTTAATTAAGGAATGGATCCGTTTTATCCGGCAGAATGGTGTTCATCCGCCTGTAATATTTCTCAGTGACTACGACATGCATATTTCGGAAAATCTCGTTTGCGGGGTTGATGTATGGATAAATACACCCCGACGTCCGTGGGAGGCTAGTGGTACAAGTGGTATGAAAGTGCTTGTAAATGGAGGTATTAACTTGTCCGAACTCGACGGTTGGTGGGCTGAAGCCTATACACCTGAGGTAGGATGGGCAATTGGTGATGGAAAGGAACATGGTGATGATCCTGCCATCGACGCTATCGAAGCTGAACAACTTTATAATATACTTGAACAACAGGTGGTACCTGAATTTTACAGCCGTAATGAAAAAGGTATCCCCACGAAATGGATATCAAGAATGAGGGAAAGCATGGCTCAGCTCACACCAAGGTTCTCAGCCGACAGAACGGTGAGAGAATACACTGAGCAGCGATATCTGCCGGCAGCAAAATCATTTCTTGAACGCAGTGCCAATAATGGTAAAATTGGAAAGCAAATAGCAGAGAAACTGCAGAGACTAAATCAAAAATGGTATTCACTTCATTTTGGTGAAATAAGAGTTGGTAAAGTTGAAAATCAATATAAGTTCAATGTTCAGGTTTTTTTCAGTGACCTCGACCCTGATTTAGTTCAGATAGAACTATTTGCGAACGGAGAGAATGGGGCAAAACCAGAAATCATAAAGATGAAGCGGGAAACTAAAACAGGAGGTTCTACCAATACGTATTATTATAATGCTCTGGCCTCTTCAGAACGACCTGCATCTGATTATACACCCAGGGCACTGGCTGAAATCGCTGGAGTTTCAGTTCCACTTGAATTAACTCTGATTACCTGGCAACATTAAATCTTATATTATGGAAAACAGGAATTTAAAAAAGCAATATGAAATTGGAATGATAGGTTTAGGTGTAATGGGGCGTAACTTGTTATTAAACATGGCTGATCATGGTTTCTCAGTAGTGGGTTTTGACAAAGATATGAACAAGGTCGAAGCTCTGCGAAAGGAAGCAGAGAAAAGAGATATCCGTTGCACAGCCAACCTTCAGGAGTTCATTTCAAGCTTGGGTTTACCGCGTACAATAATCTTACTCGTTCCTGCAGGAGCGCCGGTAGATTCAGTTATAA
>Ga0224523_1000248_pt1 | contig 32693 bp, 29 predicted proteins | sample CFST50metaG_FD_182732 | JGI IMG/M metagenome (GOLD analysis project Ga0224523, IMG submission 182732) | Peat soil microbial communities from Stordalen Mire, Sweden - C.F.S.T50 | ecosystem: Environmental > Terrestrial > Soil > Wetlands > Peat | place: Sweden: Norrbotten County, Stordalen Mire... | reverse complement strand
TCATCTGTTCTCTGGCTAAGGTTATTCGTTGCCTCCATGCATTCTCTTCAGGAGTATATTCACTTTTTGAAATGTACATTTTATCACAGCCCCCATTATTTTTCTTTCTTTGTTCACAGTAAAAGCAGTCGTTTTCACAAGGTTTATTTCTTTCTATTCTATCTAAAGTATCCAAAAACGATTCAATAACCGGAAGGTATTTACTCACAAAATTATTGAAATCTTTTTCTGATAATTGTTCTACCTTAGTGGTAATTTGTTTGTCTTTTATAGGTTCGCTTGTATGAATATCAGAATCAAAAGTAACTGTTGTACGCCCGTTCAAAAAATCTATATCGACAGAAACTTGGTAGTTCCCTAATTCTGTATCAAACCAGAGATGCATACCGATACTATAATCAAAGGGAACGGCAAAAATTGCCGCCACACCTTCGGGATATAAATCTTCCCGTACTTCGATATCGCCTTCAGTTATAATATCCGGCAGGTTACATTTTAATTCGTAAAAGTCAATGAATGACTTAACTGATAATTCATAAATAGCGACTTGTTGCTTTGTTAATTTCATAATACTTTTTCCTTTCGTTTAAGTTTTAATGTTTAATAAGTTTTTAAAATATTTTGTATAATTTTCAAAATCTTGAATTTTCAATTTAATCCTATCGGGGTAGATATTAATCGACCTTCACATTTCAATTTGTCTCTTTCATTTCGTCTTTCGAGTATTGCTTCTCTCTGGATTATTTTGTCAGCAAAAGATGAATTCGATTTATTGTCTGTATACAAACAATAAATATCATCTATTATTCCGAATTCCATTAATTCTTTTGCTGTATATACTTCTACTGATTTAGTTAATTTTAAAATTTCGTCGTAAAAAAGTAGCGTATTCCTAAAAAGTATTTCCTTGATAAACAAATCAAATTTTTCCATACAAGCATACTCCACATAATTTTTTTTATAATCGCGGTTATCACTAATGAAACTCATATCATGACAGGCTAATTTATCAATATGGTAGTTACCTATGAGAGGAATCAAACCGCTCAAATTTATTATTCCTGAGCAAATCACAGTAATTTTTCGATTAGTTGAATGCAAAATTTCACGAAATAAATTAGCATATGCAAAACATCCTTTTATTATGTTATCCAGCTTTATTATTAAATGACGAGATGGGTCTGAGTTTAACAAATTCATTAAATTTATTATGTGTGTAGAATTTATTTCTTCTTCAATGCAAAGAATATCTTCATTACGTGTTCTTATTTCTAATTTCTTCTTTATCATAATTATTTTTATTTACTTAATGGTTTTCCAATTAAATTTTTGAGTGAATCTTCAAGTTTGTATAGCCAGTCTGTAAAGAAAATTAGTACTTCTTTTCTTTCAGATTTTTCTTTTTGCTGGAAACTGAAGTTTGTGTAATGTATCAACATTTCACTGATTAAATATGTGATTAACTCTGAAGTGACAAACTCTAAACCAAGTCTGTCCGTTGATATCCTTTTTATAAAATCAGGGTGTTTCTTGTAAATGTGTACAGTATTGCCGAATAATTCTGAACGTTTAATATTCCCTTTACTGTCTTTTATGGGTTCAGTGGAGTCATCTATTTTTAGTATCAATTTATTTTCATCACTATTTGGTATAGACACAAATTCACGACTTTTCTCCATTTTTATTACTTCGCTTTCCTCGGATACCTTTTTCTTCTTACTCCCTTTACCAACACTTGTATTTAAATTGTCTTTTAAAAAGTTAGATTCAGTTGAGCCTGTTCTATGAGGGACTAGAACATTCAACAATTCACCAATATCTGATAATTTTACTATATCCCCATTTTGAAATTTACGTTTGTCTTCAGAACTTATATCAATAAGACTTTCTAAATTTGAATTAAAACGCGATTCAATTTCAGAAAAATCACCAGTTATATTGTCTGCTACTGCCTGTCTAAATTTTGTCAGGATTTCTTCTTCAGTATCTAATATTGCTTTTCTTACAAGTTTATAATTCTTATCATTTTTAAAATCATTCCTGGCCAAAGTCGGATTTAAAAGATTTTTGGCATCAATAAATCCAGTTACATTTGGTGCGTTCCAAAGTTCTTTTCTCTTTTGAGACCTGAATAAATTGTATTTTATTTGCCAGAGTTCCATTACCCGGCGGTTTTTGGAAATCAACACGGGCGGTCTTTCAATAGCTACTTTTGGAGTAATTTTTAAAAATATTCGTACTCTATTCTTACCTAATAAATCATCAAATTCATTTACTTTTACCGGTATCGAAATTGTTTTATCAAATATTTCACCTTGATGTTGATTATAATCATAAGGGAAACATTGAAATGATTTTCCATCTGAATTAATGATTTCAATTTCAATATTCGGGTTTTGGAGTAATAATTCGAAATGGCTTTCAATTTCTGATTTAAGAAGATCAACATTTATTTCAGACCAGCTGTCTTTTGAAAAACCTGATAATGTTACTTCTGTTCCTGAAATCGGAGCATGCGGTTTTTCAGTTACAATTTCAAATTTTAAATCGTTCAGGTCATCAATCATAAAATCATTTCTTTTAATTTTAATATATTCTGAGTATATATTATCAACGTGTTTAGTCCTGAATTCCAATGTATCGCATATAGCTAAAAAACTGTAAATTCCGTAGCCAAATTGACCGTTTAACCAAGCTTGTGATTTCTTTTCCGAATTACCAATTTTCTCAACAACGTTTCTTAATTCTTTAATACCGGTAGCATTATCACTGATTTTAATTTTTCCGGTCTTATAATATTTTCCTGAGATACTTATTTTTATCTCAACTTTATTTTTATACTGAATATTTTCACCTGTTAGATTTACCATTAAAGAATTTTCATTCTCGGCAGAATCTATTGAATTGTCTATATATTCCATAAAAACACGGACCGAATCAGTATAAAGTGAAGAGATATTCATAATCAATCGAGGTGATATTTTGCAATTTACTTTCATAAAAGTTGGGGAGGTCAAAATTAAAACCTCCCCTTTGCCCTCCTTCTGCTATGGTGTAACAGTTTCAGAAGATTGGGTACTTTCAGAAGTAACCACAGCGTTGGTTTTCTGTGATTGTCCTCTACGTTTAGAAAGATCGATTTCCTGGTCGATAAGCCCCAGGTCTTTCGCCTCTTTCATAGAGATTTTGGCGCCTTTGTCAATCAACACTTTAATTTCCTTTTCCGCATCAGATTTAACACACTTACTGATTCGGTCAACGAGCATGTTCTTTTCTTCTGAACTAACTGAAGCAGGGATTGATAAGTCGAAATGTCTCCCTGAGAACCCAGTTCGTTTAAACCGGCGGTTTAGTAAAGCAGCTGAAAAAGGTCCAACATCTCCGCGGAGATTGAATTCAATATTAGCACCTGATAAGTAAATGCTTTCTTCGAGGTCTTTCAACTTAAGAAGATCCAGTGACTTTAAATCAGTCACCGTAGCTTTTACTTTCACTTTTTGCTTTGAGTTACAGATCGGAAGATTTTCAACGAATTTCAAAAAATCTGCCTGAGTGCTAATAGTGAAATTTGTTGCTTTTTTTGTAGCCATATTTCCTATTTTGGTTATAAAAATCCCCGTAAGGGGCGTGAATTTAAAAAAATCATATTATTATATGTTGCGTTTTAAAGACAATATTTTTAAATCACAATTTTGAATGCTGAAATTCAGCAACTCAGTATCCTGAATTATTTACAGAATTTTTATGTCAATGAACTATTTTATTTCTATTAATAGAAATATTATGCCAAAACTTAAAAAGGCTGATTTTCCTATATTTTTATGATTTGAGTATTAAAAATTGATATCGCACTAGTCAATTTTTGATATATCCCTTTTAAGGATGCTTTTTAATGTATTAATACTAATTTTAAATTCTTTTGCAGTTTTTGTAATATTATAATCGTTTTTTTTGAGTGCTTCTAATGCTCCACTATATTTAATTTCATCCATTGTTTTCGGTACTGATATTTCATTTTCGTCCAGTATTCCTGATAAATCAGTTTCATTAACTTCAACTTTTTGAGAAATAAAAATTCTTTTCACTATTCTATCTAAATCACGGAAATTAGCTCTGAACTGATAATTCAATATCTTATCCAATGCATCTGTTTTAATCCAGGGAGCTCGTTTATTTATCTTTTTAGCTTTCTCGGTTAAAAAATGTTCAAAGATTTCCTTCAATTCGTTTTTAGGGTATTTTCTGAGTGGAGGTAATTCAATTTCAAAATCACTAATCCGGTAATACAAGTCTTCTCGAAATGAGCCATTAAGTATTTTATTTTTTAAGCTCGCATTAGTAGCAGAAATTATTCGAACATTTGTTCTTTCCTCTTCATCTGAACCTACAGGATAAAATGTACCCTCCTGTATAACACGCAGTAAATTTTTCTGAACATCCATAGGTGCTTCACCGATTTCATCAAGAAAAATTGTACCTTTATCTGCTTTTGCGAGAAACCCTTTACGGTCATTTGTTGCACCCGTATAAGAACCTTTGAGATGTCCGAAAAGATCTGAATTAATTAAATCCCCTGAATTTTTGCCTATATTTAATTCAACATAACGACGGTTTTTTCTTGGTGATTGTTTTTGAATATGCCGAGCTATTAATTCTTTCCCAGTACCTGTTTCACCTGTTATCAAAACTGAGACATCGTCAAATTCCGCTGCCTTTTTTGCTTCCGCGTAAATAGGCTTTAAAGTATCAGTAATTAAGGGGACAATCTGGTATTTAACCATTGCTAAACTTCCAAACTGCCCTGAATTATTCTTATATGATTCTGAATTATACATTACTTTTGTACCAGAAAAGAATGAATTTCATTTTTAAGAGCAAATAATTCATCATACTTTACAAATAACTGTTGTGTAACATCGGGATTTGAATTTAAATCATTGATATCCGATTGTATTTTATCCCGAACTTTCAATAATTCTTCCTCTACGGATCTTAATCCTTCTTTAGTTTTGATCAAATTATTTTCTGGTAAATTTGAATCAATAATAGTTATTTTAAATACCTCAGATAATGGGGTATCGAGAGCTTGCACTTCGATGCTTTTTATTAGTGTGTTTGTCATTTTACTGACCTTTCTGCCAAATAATTGGCGTTTTATAAAAAAAGTATTAATTACTTTTCTTATAAATAAACGGGAATTTGGTTGACAGTACAATTGACAGAATTGAAAAAATCAGAAAATGAAAAACGTCAATTTGAATTTTGACTGGCTTTTTTAGAATTGAATTATTTTATTTTTTTGATGTGATTTATTAAGTTGCTAATTTCAATGTATTTATCTGTGTTAATGTCTTTAAAATCTTGCTTTACATTGTAACGGGATGTTCTTAGCGAATCTGAATCTATTTCATTATCATTCCAATTAAAATGCTCTATTGTGATTTTATTATTTTGTTTCTTTTGAAGCGATATTATTTCATCTTTTATTAATTGATCAAACAAAAAAGCTAAATGCTCAAGTTCTTCTTTCCAGTTTATTTTTTTTAGTTTATAATTTTCAAATTCTTGTAAGAACTCGTCCTTATAATCAATAATAAAATGTTGGTAAAAAAACTTTTTTTCAAAGAAATCAGTGTATCCATGTTCTGATAAATCATTAATCATTGATTCTAATGCAGTAACTGATTTTTTCCAGATAATTTTACTAAAAGTATTTTTAATTTTTAATGAATCTTTAAAAATTTCACCGTATCCAATTTTGGTAAGTGTTTCTTTTGCAATTTGAATACTGAAATCATCCTCCTTATTCGTCGCTGTATATTCAATAATTTTTCTTGCCTCCAAAATGTAGAAAATGTTTTCATGTATAAGCTGGTAAATTTCAGAATACTTTTCTTTTATTGATTGATATATATGATTATCTGGATGTAAATTAACTATATAATTAAAATATTCTTTGTATTGCTTCTTTATTCTTGATACATTTAAAATTTCATGGTCTTCTGCAAAAAGTTTATTATAATAAAAAGGTAATTTCTCTTTTAATTCTTGCTTTTCATTGTAATAATCATATTCGACACTTAATACTAAATCTGGTAATTCTCTAAACAATAATTCTCTTAAATTGCAAAGTAAGACAAGCTTTTCAAAAAAAGGAAATTCAATACTATAAATCTCAAAATTTTCATATCCTTTGAATTCCCTTAAAACCCGTTTTTTTAGAATTTTCTTTTTATCCATATGATAGTGTAAGAAGCAATATAACAATTTATAAAATTTTTTAATATTATATTTTAGATACAAAATATAAACACAGCATAGAAGTTGCCACTTCAATATTGATCTCCGGAAAGTAGTATATACCGAATCTCTTTCATTTAATTTCGGTGATTACAAGGAATTGTAAAGCGAATATAAGTAGAGATAAATATTTGTTATTACAATATTTAAGGCTTGACTTTTAAATTTTAAATTACTATTTTTGTATATAATTAAGAGGATTCTATTTTAATCTCATCCAAGATTAAAAAGTCCCTTCAGATTTCTAACCTACCGGTTAGTAGTAATAATTTTAAAATAATTTCACTTTAAAACTTGCCCACTTTTGTGTCAAACGGTATTTAATAGAATAAGAATCCTGAATCCTATTTTTCAGTTGTGAACACTTCTGTCAAATGCTATTCAGTATTAAGAAAAAATTACTATTATAAATTAAACAATTATAAAGATGATTAAGAAAATAGAAGAACAGGTCGAACTAATTGATTTGACCGGATTGACCGATGATGAAATCCATTACATTGGTGAATGCTTTGTTAAGGAGCTAAAAAAATTAATTGACGCTTATAAACCATATTTTATGAAGCACAACTTTTTCAGAAAGTTATGTGATATATATGATATAGTAAAAGCTGAATTAAAAAGGGAAGAAAGGGTAGTTGAATAATGACAAAGGCTCTGCTATCCCGTGAACAAAAACTAATTCTTGAAGAGTGTCTTAACAGAGAACTTCAAAAAAAGCAAAAAAGATTTAAGAAAAAACGATTGACTCACTTTAATAGCCCGAAGTTAAAGGCTGTAATTGAAAAGTATCCGGTTGAGTTTTCTCCTGTGCTTTATGAAATTCCATTTAAATGCTATTTCTCTTTTTATCTTTTTTTGATTCTGAAATCGCAGGTGAAGTTCATGGATTGGCTCGATTGTCCCGAATATTACCGCCTGGGCATAAGCCAGGACCTTAATATCAATCAGATACACCGAGAAACCAAAGTATGCAGAAATATAATCAGGCGTGCTTTCAGAGAACTAGTAAAATTTGGTATGATTGAAAATACCGAATATGTCCAACCGCACCATAAAAGCTGTCGCTCCATTTTAGTATACAACGATTACTATATACATTCTTACAGTAAAGAAGAAGGGAGAGTTATCTTCAGTACTGATATTAAATTCAATTTTTATAATAAACCAAAATCTCTATAAATTATGAAACTAAGAGCCGATAAATGCCATGTTGAAATGAAACCGGATTTTCTTTTCGACAAACACAAAAAATTCAAATCAGTATATACACCTTGGGTATACATATGTATCTATTTGTCAGATGTCAAAACTATAAAGTACAATCCGAATAATTTTTTCAAAACAGATACAAATCTGATCTGTGAATTATTAGACACTGATCCAGCGACAATATCAAGAGCGAAAGATCAATTAACCGAATATGGATTAGTAGAAAAAAAGGGGCATCTTGTAAAAGCAAATCATGACATATGTAACTCTTTATTTGAGGAAGTCGAGGGTTTTCAGAATTATATTAAAGTAAATAATAATTTCTTGCTCGATTTTTTATCGAGATTAAAAAATGCTCTGCCGGATACAAGTAAAAAAGAGAAAACACTCGTAAAAGTATTACAGGTCTATCATTATCTTATCGCCAAAAATCGTCATCATCTTATTAATGCGCCGATTATAGAATCCAGAGAAACATCTGAGTCAATTAGTGCATTTTTACACCACGATGAAAATTATGTGAAGAAATACCTTAGAGTATTACAAAAAATGGGTTACATCGAAATGGATGAAGGATATAATATCATAAATACTGTATATGACTATGGAACCTGCAAGCCATTTAAGAAAAGTTATAATACGATTCAGAATAGTAAAATGAGTAATCACATTATTCAGATTAATGAAGTGATTACTGCGGATGATTCTGACGCAGAAGAATCAACCTATGAATTTGAACCGATGCAGAAAACAGAATGCTTTCTAAAAAAAGATGAAGCAAAAAAGAATCCGGAATCGATAAGAGAATACTGTGGAAATGACGATCAAAAACAAATATCGGATGATGATATAAAAATGGATAATAAAATATCATTAAATGATGACGAAGACGTAAACGTTGATATTTCAAAAGATATTGAATTGGATGATAATGAAATTTCTCAAAATAACTTTGCAACCGATGGACCAAATACTTTAGAAAATGAAAAGGATTCACCATATAATGAATATGGATATATTTACATTACGGAAGATGTAGATACGAAAAAGCTTAAAAAAGATTTTGAAATAATAGAGCGATTAACTAGAGTTTGTACAAATAAAGATATTATTGATAAAGTTCTTAAGGCACAAAATATTAGTAATGAAACAGTAAATGAGTATTTTTGGAGATTGGATCATTTCTGTGAAATAGAAGAAAAAGCTGAGGTTCCTGCTTAAAGTAAAATATTGCATTGTTCAACTGTATTAAAGTAAAATTTGCACAGCTATTCAATTTTCATATATCAAATTACTGTGCAATATTTTAAGAGAGTAATGCAATTTTTCTAATAATTATGCAATATATTTTAAGAGTAATGCAAATATTTCAATGAGTCATGCAATGTTTTTATACACAAAAAATGGTTAAATGCCAATAATATAATCAAGTTACATACATTATGCCGGTCCTCATAGATCTTATAAATTATTATAAATTAATATAAATCATTATAAACGACTCTTACGAGTCGGCGGTTTTAAGTTTTTTTAGGGGCATCTTTTGAACTTTTAGAATATATGTTAAATTAAGTCTGTTTAAATTTCCGCCACTTACTATTCATCTTTATATAATCGAAAAAAACAAATACCATGAATGATAGAAACTGAGATGACGATTTTGAAAATCAAAGGAGTTGTGCAAATCCCTGAGTTAAGCATTACGCGGTAGCACACTTCCGGGTCCGGGGTACAGCACCGCGTGATGTTGTACCTCGGAGCAATTTCTTTATCTTAAAAAAATCAAGCAAATTAAAAATGAACATACTTTTTTCAAACACATCGATTTTTAACATAAAGCTCTTTACAAAAGCCACTCAACCTATACGGTCTTTTATAAGCACAATCTTTACATTTATCAACCAGGACTGTATTTTCTAAATATTCGACATAATCAATAAACGTACTCAGATATTTATTCGAAAAATATTCATCAAATCGTTCACCGTCAACCGCAACTAATCTGTTACCTGCCTCCATTTTCTCCTTTATAAGCTCAGTCAGCCCACCGTCCGTATCATTCGGTATCACATAGTCTTCTTTACAAATCAACGGCTTATCCATGTCAAAAGTAACTTCACCATTAGCGATGTTAATAATGTAATGGGCTTCAAAAAATACTCCATCTAAGTTGAATATAATCGTTAGCTTTATTTCATCATAATTGCATTCATCTTCCCTCAATCTCCCGTATTCACCGATAGCTAATTCGTTTTCAGTATTTTCAAAGAGCGGTTTAAGATGCACTTTAGCAATATTGAAAAATAAATCATAACGATTAAACGCCTCTTCAAAAAGATTACATTTGAATACATTCCAACCGATGAATTTATCTGACTGAGCCTTGAATGAATAATTGTTTTTTTCTATTAGTTTCATTTTTGATTCCTTTTTATATTTAATAGTATTTACCTGCATTAACTCAAAACTTCACGGCTCCCCAACAAAAAAACGAGAGCATTCTTGTATAGAAACCACAGAAATGTATATGCACTCTATCACAGATGATTTAAGAAGGGCAGTTGATTTATTAAATTTTAATAATTAACACTGATTATTAAACGAAAATTATTAACCTCTCATCTTTATAAGATTGCAAAGCATGGCAGTCCTATAGTCGTCGATCCGGCTCATAACATAGAAATACAACCGCCGAACGAATTTTGGATTACGAATTGGAATTTCATATGGATGCTAGAAAATCATTATAGAAACTTAATAAGGATTAAAATATGAGATTGTGAAAATATCTTTTTCCGGCTGTTCCATTTAATAATCATATTCAACATTTCATCAGATAAAATATAATTAGACAAGACTTAATATATCTTTTTAAAAAGTAATTATTTTCAAATTATAATTAACTAAAATTTACATTAAATTAAATAAATAAACAAATCTTGTTTAATGGGAAAAAAGCTTTCAAAAATTGACTGGGGAGTCTTTAAAACAAAAAATGAATACTTCACAAAATCTTTTGAAGATCTGTGTTACCATTTGTTTTGTAGAAATTTCAAATTGAAAGAAGGAATAAGAGTTGATTATAACCAAGTTGGAATTGAGACTTATCCTATCGAAGATAAAAATCAAAAATTAGTCGGATTTCAATCGAAATTTTTTGAAAATAAACTTTCAGAAGCTAGTTCAATTAATCAAATTATTCATTCGATCCAGAAAGCTAAAAATTCCTATAAGAACTTAAATCGGATAATTATTTTTACGCATCAATCATTTGGAAGTAAAAACCCAAAATATAAAGTTAAGATAGAAAAAGTAGCTAAACCGGTTAAAATCGAATGGTTTCTAGATAGTAATTTTAAATCTATTCTTTTTCTTCCCTCTAATCTTGACCTAGCTCAATTATATTTCGGTTTATGCGATGACATTAGTTTTATTAAAAATAGCGTTAATAAAGAAATTTTAACATTCCTGCAATCCTCCCTATATTTAGAACTTCCGGTTAACGATGATAAGAAAAAATGTATTAGTAATTTAGAACTTGATATAAGACAATCGAAAAATTCCATATTTCTAATTACCGGAAATCCAGGCTCTGGTAAAAGTATATTAATGCATAAATTATTAGAAATTCTTGGTGCATTAGATCAATCGACGGAGAGAAATATGATAAAACAATTAACAAGACAAGGTGCAGTCCCTTCGTTAGTAAACTTAAAAAATTGTACAACCGATAGTCTTGAAAATATTCTTCGAGGAAGACAGGACGATTGTAAAATAAGAACAAATAATTTAAAGTTTATTTATTTGTTTGATGGTCTCGACGAATTGTCAGAGCATAAAGCTGATTCAGTCTTGTCTTATATATCAGAATTAAAACAAAACAACAATACTCATAAAATAATTATTTCCTGCCGTTCTGGAAATCTTAACAAAGTTAAAGCAATAACCTATTTTAATGACATTGTGGAGTATAATATTGCAGATTTAGAGTTGTCGTTCGTGGATAAATATTTTACAGCTAAATCAAATGTGAATAAAGTTACTAAATTACAGGAAATAAAATCTTCAAACCCAAATATCTTGATGGAGATTAAAGACATTCTGTTGATAAATTTACTATGGGATACGATAGATGAGTTAAATGAAAAAAGTATTATTACCGATTTGCTCGAAATGAAAATTAATATGCTTATTAATGATCCAAAACACAAGAAAAATATTGAAGGATTGAATCTATTAAACCCGAAAAACGAAGTAATAATATCTTTAAATCAGGATATATCTTTTGAATTCCAAAAGAATTATCAATATCGTTTTTCTCAAAAAAGATTACAAGAAATTATTCTTAATAAGTTTCCTCGACTCGATTATCAATCTGTCAACATTATAATTAATTACATAGCAGATCTATTTTTTGATATTGATTATTCTAAAGATGACAAAGTACAATCATACGTTTATCAACATAGAAGATATCAAGAATTTTTCTTTGCTCAGAAATTAAAAATATTATACGAAAAGAATCCGAAAATTTTGAGGAAAAAAAATATTCTGTCTAATCATGATTTTTTCGAAAATGTGTTCTTGATATATTTAAGAAAAAAATATGGACAATAATCTCATCGGTTCTATAGAATTGAATTTAATTGATGTTTATTTAGGTAAACATAGAGGATTTGGAGCGGATGATGCATATTATAAGCAATCCGAATATTTTATTCCGGCTGTAGCATGTCAAAATGATATTGTATTTAATGAATTATTGAATAACGATAATATAGATATTAAAAATAAATTATCAATTGATTTAATCGATTTACAAAACGAATTTGATAAATGGAAAAAAGATAAAAAAAGTTTTAGATTTAAGTATTATCTCAGAGATACGTATGAAATCCATATTGCAAATCTTATTGAATTTATTGCAATATTTCACAAGAATTGTAAATTTGAATTTGCAGAAGAACTTAGAAATCAAATTTCACAATTATTTAAAATCTATAAAAAGAATAAATTTAATAAACAATTTGGTGAATATGATAGACTTCAAGACCCCATATGGGACAAATGGGAAGATTATTTGTATATTAGACTTGTTTTAAAAAATGAAAATATATTTGATGTTTTTAACCAATCTATTAGAAAAAATTATATAAATGTCAGAGATGAAGAAAAATATAGTTCTCACGAAGAAGGAAAAGAAAAGCTTGTCAAATCTTTTCTCCGTGTTTGCCTCAAATATAGATTTCGGGATTTAATTAAAATAATTAATAATTTTGATGAATATGAATTTATCTCTTTACTTGATGTATTCAGAAAGATAGAATATATACCGATATTTTTCCAAAATTCTGATTTACAAGAAATAATCAAAAACAAAATTAGTGAGTTAAAAAGTATTTTAAATAAACGCAGTTCCCATATCCTTTTGTTTAAAAAACTCTTATCAATTAAACTTAAAAAAACAGATCTGACCTTTGCAGAGGAAGAATTGAATAGATTAAAAGATACAAGGGCGTATGACTACGATATATTTGATACGCCTGTTAATTATGCCGCAATGTCATTTGTACTTGATAGAAATACTTTTGAATATTTTTTAAGAAAACAGGAGGGACACCCTTTCCGTTATTATTTTGAGTTAGGTTTATATTCAGCCTTATACAGAAGTTATATCGAATTACTTAAAAATAATAAAAATGTTGAAAATATCATTGGAGATTATATTCGATATTTAAACTATTATACAGAAGGAACATATAATAGCAGATTTCTAAATAAAAATATATCATGTTTAATTTCATTTATTTTCTCAAATTCAAAACTAGATTCTGCTGTATTGTTTAACTTAAAAAGGTTATTATTAATATCTAATAGCAACTTCTCTCCTTTTCATTTTTGTATGCAATTATTTTTTAATGATGCGGATTTATTTTCTAACTTAATTAACGATAACGATTTAAGAGTTTATGTGGATGAGTTAAATAAATGGAAAGATAACTATCAATCCTATGTTGACAGATGTTTCCAACTTGCTTCGTTTTATTCAAACCTCAACGCATCAAAATCTATAGATTTTATTATCAAAGGAATCAACGACGGCATACTTAGGCATGGATGGCGAAAAGATTCTATTGTAAGTTATGATTTAATAAATGCTCTTGGATTATTATGGAAAAATAGTTGGGAAGCAAAAGACAAATTAATTAAATATTCTAAAGATGTTTTTAAATTAACTTTAAAAGTAACCGAAATTACTGATGGAAGTGAAACCTGGAGAGGACCTTATAATTTAATAGAGCTAATTATGAAATACGATCTTGATTTCGCATACAGATTAGAGAAAAAATTAATTAAATATCTGGATTGGCAGAAATATTCAATATCATTAATTACATCTTTCCTTATGGAAAAAATTAAGTTAGGTGTCCCTCTAAATGAAATTGAAGAAGAAATGACTAATTATAGAAAAGATTATAATTTCAAAGGAAAACCTAAAGCGGATTATTATGAAGAGAAATTCAAAGTTTATTTAGAGGTTGTAAATAGTAACCTATATCCTGCTGATGTTAAACAAATTGCTTTTGAGAAAGCATATGAACAAGTAGAAATAGTTTTACAACAAAAAATTGATTATTTTCTTTCTGATTATGAGAAGTATAGAAAAATATTTACAGATTTATGTATACAATACAAAAAAACTGATATAATACCGATTCATCAAAAAAATGACACATATTCATTTGATAGTGAAAAAAAGATTCAAGAAACTAATCTTGAATTCATTCCAAAAATAACTGATGCATCATCAAAAAAAGATATTGAAATTATTTATAAGGAATTAAGCGATTATAATTATCATCGAATTCTAACTAACAATAATCACTGGAAAATTTTAATCACTAAGACATATGAAATTTGCGAAAATATCACATTATTCATTGAATTATTAAAAAAAGACAGTTTTCCGCATTATGATAATATGACTTCGAATTCACAATATTATCATTACGGCTTAGCGGCTTCCTTAAAGAATGTAAATACAAGAAAGGAAACCATAACATATTTATCAGAATATTCTGGACATGGTGGTTTTATTAATATTATGAAAGCGTACGAGGTAAATAAAGATATTGAAATGTGTAGAAAATTATTTGAAAGATTTTTAAAATTTTGTCATCTTTTGGTTGATTAATTAATTAATTATATTAATAGTTTAAACATGGAAAAAACAAAAGCTGCGTTAAAAAACCTTAAAGAATGGTCCACTTCTTTAAATACTGTAATCGAAGATTTAACTCCTCAAATCTTAGATGCTTTAGACAATAAGAAACCTTTGCCAGAGGGATGTCCTTCTCGTGCATCTCTGGCAAATCTAATTTCAGGCAGTATAATGAAAAAATTGTCTGAAGTAAATGCTGCATATAAATATCTAAATGAATCAATCTGGGAAGAAGGAAAGAAGAAATAGTTAATATTTTGGATATGTCACAAACTATTACTAATTGTAAAGTTATTGCAATAAAATCATATTAATTTTATAGTTAATATGCCATAGAAGAGTTTAATATTATTAGTTTTTAAAAAATTTATTTTTTCGTGTATATTAATTTTTCAGATTTTAAATGGAACTTGAAGTTAATTAATGAACTTTGTAATTTGAACATTAAGTATAAACCGGCTTCGGTTGTTATTGTTTGGACACAATTATATCTTGAATTGATAAGTAAAAACGAATTTACAAATGGAAAAAAGAACTGAAGGTGCTTGGCTAATACATCATACAAAAAAACTCCTTGACGTTAGAGATACTCAAGATTTTGAAGATATTGAACTTGCTGGAAAGTGCGGTATCTTTCTATCAAACCTAGCTGCCTCAGACGAGCAAAGTGACCTAGATAGTAATAAAATCAGTTCAATTGCGAAAGTATCAAATATTAAAAAAACGGAGGTCGATACAATTAAAAACAAACTAGAAGACGCTCATTTAATTGAATTAGGAAAAAACGGTTCTTTATCTGTTTTAGGTATTACAACATCCACAGTATTATCTCACACATCTGACATTTTCAATTCAATAAAACCGAATAATTATCAAAAAGCTGCAATAGATCTAGCAGAGAATATTTCTGATCTTCCAAAGTCTGAAAAAATATTGAAAGAATATCTTTCTGATAATCACAGACTATCAAAAAGCGATACTTCTGATCTTTTTAATCAGTGCGAAGAGATAGGATTTGTTGACTTTGAGAAGTTGGATAACGAATCAAAATTCTATTTCAACGGAAATTTATTCAGGAAAGAGGCAGTCGCAAAAACTAGTGCAATATTAAGTTCATTAAAACAAGACGATACAAGTAAAATTTTCAGGTTAGACCAATTACTGACCTCTAAAGGCTGTATTACATTAGAAAGTGCGAAATCAGTTTTGGGAGAACAATTACTTTCAAAACTTCAATCTATAGGAATGTACGATTTCAACGAGGTAAGCAATTCGACCGAAACAAAAATATTTGTAACTAAGCCTTCTGCATTTTCTAAATATGGGAATCCCTTTGAAGAAGATGCTTTAGATTTAGCAAAAGCATTTGTTTCATCTTTATACTATGGAATGAATTTTAGTTCAAATAGTAGGGGAAAAATTAGGCTGTTGAAAGTATTAATGCGAAGTTTAGTAAATGGGAATGAAGTAGGCCCCGCAACTGCAATTGGCGAAGATTATAGAATACTTGAACTTAAACGTGTAATACAAATAAGACATGAAGGAGGATATCGATATTTCATGAGACTTCTTAAGAAAGATATTGGAGAATTAGCTATTCAAGTTTTAGAGTTTGGTGATGCAACAGAACAATCAATCAAAACCTCAACTGTTTATTCTGGTAGTATAACTAACTACAAAGGACCCGAAAGAAAGAGATACATAAATAGGAAAAGACAAAACGAGCAATCAAAAAAATCCGTTGCCGAAGCAATAAATGCATTAAGAACATTCAGAAACTAAATGGAAAATCAACAAACCTTATTCAAAGGTGAATTAATTGAAGAACTACTAAGAAATTATTTTCTCAGTTTAGGATACTTTGTTGTACGAGGTATTTTACTTAAATACGAAAATAACGATCTTACCGATATTGATCTTTATTTGTATGGCCGATCTTCAAGTTTGACAAGACAACGTATAAATGTCGATATAAAGAATAAAAAGTCACCTCAAGCATTCGAAAGAATTGTTTGGGCGAATGGATTAATGAAAATACTGAATTTTGACTCTTGCATTGTTGCTACGACTGATAATAGACCTGTTGTACAGTCATTTGCTCATACACACAAAACAACAATTCTTGATGGAGCTTTTTTACAAAAACTTCGTTCAAATCCTTCTTCAGATAGAATATCAGAGGAAGATCTCTTAAATGAACTATCTAAACATAAAAGTTATAAAACATTTGGAAACAAAGATTGGAAATATATATATGAGTTGTCAAAATCAAAACTACTTACCGAACAAGATTTCTCAGGATTTAATTCTTCTTTAACAAACTTTCACTACTTTACTGAAAAAGTACTTGTAGGTGATCAAAAAAAAGAATCGGCAATACGAATGTCATATCTTATATTGTCGCATATGCTCATAATTATTGATTTTATTCTTAAAGATATTGCTTTTCTTGAGCAACATGACAGAGAAAAGAAACTTTCAGATGGATTAAAATTTGGGAATCTCGGTAAAGAGGGGGTAGATAGAATTATTGCAATGGTTGTTCAAATTTCGGGTATCAAATCTGCTGGTGGAGTAATGGAGACCCTCGAAAATATTCCAACAAACATATTAAGAGATTTTTTCAGTAAAAACGAAAACGCAAATAATATATTTAGTTGGGCAATAAATTTTGAAAATTTAGGATTTAAAAAAATATTGACATATCCCGATAAGTTGGATTCCCCACTGAAAGCCATAATTTCAGTCATGTTAGATTATATGATGATTGAGAGGAAAAGGTATTTTGAAACATTTCATTTTAAAATATAATAAAGTGCATATTCAGGATATCATAATTATTGAACATAAGCTATATACGTTAATATTACTGAGTTTATTTATATTTTCTTTTATTAGTCAATAATTGTTTTCGTTTTTAATTCATTTCAATGAATGTAATTTATATTAGGAATAATATGCTCAAAATAGTGAAACAATATTTCTCATTAATTAACGAACAAGCTAAACAAATGGAAAAGTGATAAACAAAAGAACGGATCTAATAAATAATTATAGGGTCATAGTTAAGTCCGCCAATAAAGAATTAACAAAAAAAGAGGCTTTCAAAGACTTGCTAAATCGCCTATATGCGGGTGAAAAAGAAATAGAACGAATTATAGATAAAATAAGTAGCGGTTCAGAGACAACAGTATTAAATATTCCTAGAAAAGACAAAATTCACAGAGGTAGTGCTGATACTCTTTATAACAAAATAATAATTGAATTTGAAAACGACCTTAAAACAAATTTAAAACATGCTAAACTTCAATTATCTGGTTATCTATTAGGGCAAGTTAATTCAGGTGAAGGATATAATTTTACTCTAATTGCATCCGATTGTATCACATGGAAAGTATTTGCTCCTGACGTTTCTCAGCTTGATAAACTTGAAAATTTAAAGGAAGATGAATTGATACTTAGTGAAGTCACGAGTGCTTCGTTTGTTTTGACTGAACACAATGTTGAAGATTTTTACTATTGGATCGATCGTTTTCTTTTTAAAGAAGAAAAACAACGGGCAACATTAAAACGGATAGAAGAATCGTTTGGATATCAAAGTAATGTTTTTATTGAATCCTTTCGTGAGATGATTAGACACTTTGAAAAAGTAAAACAATATGGTGAAGTCCAGGTCTCATTTGAACAATGGAAAAAATTCTTGTCGATTGCTTATGGTTCTTTTGATGCGAGTGAAAATAATTTTCTCATTCACAGTTACCTCAGTTTGTTTTCTAAAATGTTAGCTTATGCGGTTGTAAGTAATGACGACTATATAGACGAGGACGAATTAAGTGGAATTATAAATGGCAATATCTTTCATAAGTATAACATTCAGAATTTTGTTGACAACGATTTTTTTCATTGGATAGGTAGCGACAGGAATTTTAGAGGATTAACAAAAGTTTTTCGTTTGTTAGCACAGGAAATTTCTTCTTATGATTTCAACAATGTTGAAGAGGATATATTAAAAGGTGTTTATCAGGAGTTGATAGACCTTGATACTCGACACGCTTTAGGTGAGTATTATACTCCTGATTGGTTATGCGAAAGAATCGTAAATGAATTTAAATTAAAAGATTCCGATAAAATTTTAGATCCAGCTTGTGGTAGCGGCTCATTTCTTCGTGCCTTAATTCATCGTATCAAAATAATTAATCCTAAAATTTCAGTCGAAGAACTTAACAACAATATATATGGTATAGATATTCACCCTTTAAGCGTACAAATAGCAAAAACAACCATGTTGATAGCTTTGGGTAAAGAAATTACAAAATCAAAAAAACCTATTTATATTAACATAATATTAGCGAATACATTACTTGCACCTGAAGGAGTTGATAGTCTTTTTGGTAATGAATTTACTATGTATATAGACAAAGAAAAATTATGGCTTAATACTCAGGTATTTGAAGACGTGCATTTGTTTGATGAAGCTCTTGAAGTTTGTGAAGACTTAGCTGAGCAATCAATAAACAAGGAAAATGAAACTAAACAGACTTTTGAAAATAATCTTAAACGCAGATATAAAAGCCGAGGCTTAACTGATAATATAGTTGAAAGCTTTTATCAAATTTATGTATCTCTAAAAACAGTAAAAGAAAAAGGAAGAGATAGTATTTGGAAGTTCATAATTCAAAATCTTTATAAACCCTATTTTTTAAATAAAAAATTTGATTATGTAATTGGTAATCCTCCATGGTTTACTTACAGTTCAATAAAGAATGAAGAATATCAGAATCAACTAAACTTACTCGCTGAAAAATACGATGTAAAACCAGTCTCAGCAAAGAATTATCCTAATCTTGAGATTGCTGCCATATTTATGAGTTATTGTAGTAGCTATTTTTTAAATGACGATGGTAAATTAGTTTTCGTATTACCAAGAAGTTTTTTTAGTGCGGACCATCACGATAATACTCGAAGTGGAAAGTCAAAGGGCTTTCATTTAACACAAATTTGGGATTTGGGCAACGTTTCACCTTTATTTAGAATACCTAGTTGTGTTTTTTTTGCCGATAAATCAGAAATCAACAAACCATATCCAGCATCGGGTCTTAAAGGAGTTTCATTTGCAGGAAATTTACCTTCACATAATTGTAAATTAGAAACTGCATCACAAAAACTAATTGAAACACAGAATAAATGGTTTTATATCAAGCAAGGAAAATCATCTGCTTTTTCGACAAGAAAAGTGAAAGCGCAAACAAAAGAGAATCCGTATAAAAAATATTTTAAAAGAGGCGCAGAGCTTTCTCCCCGGGCTTTTTATTTTATTAAAATTACTCAGGATATACCACTGGATTGGGATGATAGAATTATCAATGTTAAAACATCTGATGAAATACAAAAAGACGCAAAAGCACCCTGGAAGGATTTAAATTTTTCAGGTAAAATTGAAAGTAATTTTATTTTTAGAACTGCTCTATCAAAAAGTATTTTACCTTATGCATTGTATAAACCTGATTTGGTGGCATTACCTATTACGATAAAAATTAATAGTGATAATAAAAAAGTTATCAAACTTCATTCTACAAGAAATCTATTAGAAGATGGCTACAGTTATGCAGCAAAGTGGTTCAAGAATGCAGAAGACACTTGGATTATTCACAGAACAGAAAAAAATAAAAAAATTGGAGCTTTAGAATATATTAATTGGAATGATAAACTTGAAAATCAGAATTTAAACTTGCCATATACTGTTATTTATAATGCATCTGCGAAAGATGCAAATGCGACTGTTGTTGAAAGAAATACATTAGACTTAGAGTTTATTGTTGATACGAAAGCGTATTCTTATTCCACCTATTACAAAGATGAAGCTTATTATTTGACAGCAATCCTCAATTCGAAAACACCGAATTTAATGATGAAGGATTTTCAATCTAAAGGTCTGTTCGGTGCTAGAGATGTCCACAAAAAAATTCTTGATATATATTACCCTAGATTTGACTATAAAGATGAAAAGCATATCCAACTTGCTGAATTAAGTAAAATATCTCATGAATTAGTTTCATCTTTTTTAAAAGACATTGATCCAAATCAGAAAATTGAAGGAATACACTTAGGCAAAATCCGCTTGGAAATTAAAAACTATTTGCATAAAGAAATGAAAGAAATCGATAAATTAGTAAAACATATTATCGGATAATTAATTGAATAAATTCAGAATATTACTTTTAACAAATAATGTTTCAATGGGAGATTCAGAAAAAATCTCTAACATTGTTTGTTCGATTGGCTTTAAAAACAGGATAAAATTAGGTGAATCAGAAATAGATTGTTTTAATAAAAGTTATGTCGGTTTTTTTTCGGGTGATGATTCTATTTCTACCATTCGAAAATTAACAAAACAATTGAAAGAAATATTGGATAAAAACCGCGTTGGAATGTTAGAATTTATTTTAATTGATATAAGTGATTCGAATATTAGCTATTCTATTTGGCATGACGGATATTATTAAGCAATTTTCACCCTGAAAACAACTTCTTCGCATTCACCTCATTATTGTTTCTGGTATTTTTCGAACTCCGCATTTACTACAATATTTTTAAATTATACAAATAAATGGCCCTAGCGATAAACGCTTAATATATTAATAGTAATAAGATATATTTAAGTTAAATAGCACTAATTCAATTTGCAAATAATTATTCCTGAATTTAATTTATTATTTTGTATTCGTATATTTCATTAACTTTTTAATGAAATATGAATAATAAAATACCATCTTATTTAACAACACCTTCAACTTCATTTATTAAACCACCTGTAGATACAAAATTACAAGAATTGCCTTTTTTAGAATTAGACTGGAATGATTTTGAAAGATTATGTTTAAGATTAATAAGAATTGACACAACTGTAGAGCATTGCCAAATTTATGGTATACAAGGTCAAAACCAAGAAGGAATAGATATTTACGCGAGAAAAGCAATTAAAGATAAATATTCTACTTACCAATGCAAAAGGATAAAAAGTATATCCGCCGGAGTTTTAAAAGAAATTGTAAAAATATTTATTGAAGGAGAATGGAGTGCGAAAAGTGAAATTTTTATTTTGTGTACTAGTTTAAAATTAAACTCAACTAATATTGCTGATGAATATGAAAATCAAGTTAAAGTTTTAAAGGAAATCGGAGTTCAGTTTTTAAAATGGGATAGTGAATTTTTAAATTATTATTTAAAAGATAAACCATTAATTGTATATGATTTTTTTGGTTATGAATGGGCAAAAGCATTTTGTGGAGAAGAAATTATTAATCAATATAATTTTCAAAACAGATTATCGCCAGATAAAGTTATAAATTTAAGAAAACAACTGGCAAAATTTTACAGTATAGTATTTAACATTTTTGATCCAGGAGTACCAAGTTTTTTGTTAAGTCAAAAACCATTATTAATTGAGGATAGATTTGTATTACCAGATATTTTAGAAAAAGAAGAAGTTTTTAGTGAAAGGAAAAAAGATAAAATTAGTGCTGATAATACTATTTATTTAGAAACAGATGAACAAAATTTAAAAGATGAACAAAAAAAGTATAATAGACCAAATGATAATTTTTATACTCAAACTTCAGCAAATATAAGTTACGCTTTTCAGAATATTATAGAAAAAAGAAAACCTGTTGATGAATGGTTAATTGAAAATGAGAGGAATATAATCTTAGGTGAGCCGGGTTCTGGAAAAAGTATGCTTATTAGATTTTTAATAATAGATTTATTGCAAGAATCTCCAAGATTAAATAAATTTAGCGATAAATTTGGATGTTATTTGCCAATTTGGTTACCATTTGCGTTATGTTCAAAAAAAATATCTAATGATATCGATATATCAATAAAAGATATATTAAAATCATGGTTTATTAGCCATAATCAAAACGAATTATTTGAACTTGTTGAAGAAGCCTTAAATGATGAACGCTTATTGCTTTTCATTGATGGATTAGACGAATGGTCTGATCAATTATCTGCAAAAACTGCATTGGATAGAATTAACATATTTATTGATGATAAAAATATTCCTGTTATCATTACAAGTAGACCTTATGGCTTTACTAAAATTGAGTGTAAAATTAAGAATACACAGATTGCTCATCTTTCTCCTCTTTCAATTATACAGCAAGAAAATTTATCACAAATTTGGTTTAAAGCTTGGATTAAAAGTTTTTCAAAAGAGAATATCAGTGATATTAATCTTGATACTAAATCGAAAAAAATCTGTTTTGAATTTATTAAAGAATTACAGAAAACTTCGAGTTTTGATGAATTGTCAAAAATTCCTCTTTTATTATGTATTTTAATATCACAAAAAATTCAAAACGCCATTTTACCTCAGAGTAGATTTGAAGCGTATGAAAAGATAATAGAAAATATTATTTTAAATCGTCCTCAAAGACGAAAACAAGATGCTCTGATACTAGAAAAACCTATAACTAATTATTTTGATGATTACAGAAGACCTTATTCGTTGATTGCGTATGCAGTATTGAAAAATTCAAGTGAAGGATTAATAGAAAAAGCAAAAGCAAAAGAATTAATTTGTGATTATTTTATTAATGATTATAGGGAAAAAAAAGAAGATGCGATTAGAAAAAGTCACGAGACTCTTGATATTAGCGAGAATCAAATAGGTATATTAGTAGAAAAATCTAATGATGAATTAGGATTTTTTCATAGAACCCTTCAAGAATATTTAGCTGCTTTTCATTTATCTAATCTTAGTTTTTCAGAACAAAAAAATATTATTGCCTTAAATATTATTAATCCTTTATGGAGAGAAGTAATACTATGTTATTTCTATTTATTAAAAAGACCTGATGAAGTTGGAAAAATACTTGAAGATATTAGGAATTTAGATTTAAATGAAAACGATAAATACTATGTAAATCTTATAACTTACGATATTATTTTCAGTAAATTTAGCTGTCCCAATATTATTAGAAATGAAATTGCAAAAGAAGCATTTAATGATATTGAAACGCATTTTTGGCAACCTTATAAGGAAAAAATATTAAATATAATATTGACAGGTCTAAATTCACCTTATGTAGAGAATCTTATTAAAGAAAAGATTAAAATTTGGTTTCCTAAAAGATTATTTTGGAAAGATTCTGTTTTCAATTCATTTAGGAGTTGGAGTGATAAAAAATCTGTTATTTCTTGTTTATTTAATGCGTTATACGATGAAGATATCAGTGATAAAAGAAGTGCAGCAAAATATTTAGCTCTTTTTGCAAAAGATAATGAAGAGGTGGAGAAAAAATGTGCTGAAATGTCGATGAAAGAATTAGATTTAAATACAAGAATAGCAGCTTTTGAGGCATTATTAATTGGGTGGCCTAAAAATGTAATTATAAAAGAATTCATAAAAATAAATATAAAATCTAATATTGATTTACTGAAATTATTTGCAATAAAGGCTAAAATATCTTTAAATATTGCTGATAATAATGATTTGGAAGATTTAATAAAATTTTTACAATCCTCAGAACTTTATATTTATTGGATTGATGATGTAGCTGATTGCTTAATTGAAAGATGGAAATCTACAGATATATTGAAACAAAAATGTATAGAAAAATTAAATATAAGTTACCAACATAGTTCAAAATATTTTGGAAAACAATATAAATTTTTAGAAATTCTTATCAAAGGATTCCCTCAAGACAATGATGTGGCAAATCTTATCAAAGACGTTTTTGAAAATGAAGAATACCCATTTAATATAAGTAATAATATTTGGCCATGGTTTTCTAAAAATTTTGCAAATAATGAAATTATTGTTCCTTCAATTGAAAAATGGATTACTGAAAAGGATAAAATACATAGTAGAGAAATGTATTATCTTTCTTTTGTTGCAAAGACTGATAATATTAAAAAGAAAATGATAGAATTGTTAACAGATAAAAATTCATTTCCCCATTGGCCGGCAATTATATTATTAGAAAACTGGGGGATAAATGACATAGATGTTTCTAAATTATTTCTTGAATTAATAAAAGACGATGATTTTGCTTCAAGGATTGGTTATCTTTTACCAAAAATTATTACTAATAAAAAACTTTGTTATAAAAGGTTAGAAAATATTTTAAAGAGTGATAATTGCAATAGAGAGGATTTTGTGATAGAAGGAATAATTGAACTAAAAATTATTAAAGATAATGATCCAATAATTGATTATATATTAGATGAAATATTAATAGAAAAAAAACTGGGTATATTATTTGATAAAATTCTTTCAATTCTAATAATAAATTTCCCAGAAAATGAAAGAATCAAAAATTTAATTATTAATAGTATTTCCGATTTTGTAAATGTATTACCTTCAATTTCATTTTCATATAATAATATATTAAAAGTACAAAATGAAATTCTATCAATATGCACACCATTATCAGAATCACTTAGAAATATTATCTCAGTAAATTTAAATAAAAGCTATCATGATAAAGATTATGTATTAGAATTACTTAGGAAATATAGAAATGAAATTGATCCCAATATAAAAATCCAAACAGCAATTAGTTATTATGAAAGTTTAAATGAATATGAAGCGGACTTTACCAATGATTATCAAAAATTATCCGAAGAATTGATTAAACTTGGTCCTGAATATCCACAAATTCGACAAGCTGCATTATGTGGATCAATAATTTTGCAACAATATGAATTAATAAAGAATGTGCTAAAATCTGAACAAAATTTTTCTCCAGGTCTAAATTGGGATTTTGACAGAAAACCAACCTTAGTTAAATTTTTTCTAAATTATTGGAAAAATATAAAAGAAAATATTGACAATAATTTTTATTATATACTTAAAATTGATATAAATCATATGTGGAGTGTTTTTTCAAATTATATAGATACATATCCGGATGTTAAAAATGATCTATTACAACATATAAATACTTTTGGTGTGAGAAAATATGAAAACACATTATTATTTTTTATTAGTAAAAATTATCCAAAATCGAAATTTTTAATAGATTGTTGTTTGGAATCAAAAGATGAAAGAAATTTCATTTATGGGGGAGCGATATTGAAGTTGGATATATATTAGGCACACAATTTAAAGGGGATGACGAAGTTCTAAAATTAATTAGACCTAAACGTGAAGATACATGGTTTTCTTATTATGATAATTGTTATATTATTGCTTTATGTAAAGGATGGTCAGATAGTAATGAATTAGAACAAGTTTACAAAAATGTAGTAGAAAGAAAAATTGAATTATCAATTGTAAGTGTTATTTTTTTAATGTGTTCAAAGGCAACATCAGATAAAATAATGACAAAACTTTGTGAATTCATTGAAAAAAGAGTTGGTATTTCTAATCAAATCATAATAAATGAATTATCAGAAAGAATAAAAAGAGATAAGAATCTTGAAGATTTAATTGTACAGAAAATTAGCAACACTGTTTCAGCTGATGAGAAAATATCATTGATAGGTATATTGAAAAAATCATCCATTATTAATAAAAAATTATTAGATTGGTATTTTAATGAAATTGGGAGACAAAGAAAAATGACCTCTCCAGAAATAGGATATGATATTACTGAAGATAGATATAAATCTGTAATTGTATCAATATTGGATACATTAAATTAATAATTATTGAATATATTATTATAAAACAATATAAAAATACTTTTTGTAATAAATAATAAAATTAATTTTATAAAATAAAATTAATTCTTATTTCTAATTCAATAAACATTTTATCCCGAAAAAGAAAAATATTACGTGTATTATAGTCACCCTTTGATATCTAAGTGAAATTCTAGATTTACAAAATCTAGCATTATATCAGATGTGTTAAAATTTATTACTAAGTTTAAAGAGAAAATATTTTTTAAGGAATAATAGTGATTATTTGTTTTTGAAAAATAAATTTAAAAACTTAATTTAGAGGACCATGAAAAGAATAAATATTGAAGGGCATTTATTCTCTATGTTTATGGATTATGATAAATATCCGATAAATATACTTGCTCAGTTAAGTGATGACGGAAAAATAGAATGGCTGGAACGAAGGATGAATATGATTTTCTTAGATCCAATGAGGAAAATATATAATCGTAATTCAATTGCTCATAAAGAACTTCATAGACAAAAGAATCGTAATCCTATGAACCCAATGCTTATGATGTTTTCTTTACTTTTGAACGGAATTGAGGCTTTAGGAAGTTTTTTAACCCCTTATAATGGAAACGGTAAAAATGCTAGACGATTTAATACATTTATGAATACATATATGGCAAATTGGACACAAATCATTCAAGTCCATAACGAAGGTAACAGAAGAATATCCGAGTTCTTATGGGAAAAATACAGAAATGGTTTAGCCCATAGTTTTGCTATATTAAATGCAGGAATAGATGATGTTCCAGGTAATGAATTAACAATGATACAAGATGATATATTGCAAATCGATGGTTGGAAATTTTTTAATAACTTGTTAACAGCAATAAATAATATGTTTCGTGATATTAGAAATAATGCTAATAGTAAAACCATATTTTTGCAAAGATTTCATAGTGAATATCTTTAGAAGTTTTTCATACTCGGCCATCAAAAAAACAGAGACTATACTAAACATTCAATATAGTCTCTCAACTTAATTTATTACAAATACTAAACAATTTAGTTTTCCCAAATTTCCATTTTATCCAAAGCAACATTATAAGCGCGGGCTTTGATTTGATAACCATCACCAAACCAAATTGTATTTAATCTTTTATCTCTGTCCTGTTTTGTGACTTTATGGTCGACGAACTCTGTAACACCATTGTACGCCGCCCAGAGAGTTCCTGCAACACTTTTATCCGTATTACCAACACCTTGTTCAAAGAAATATTTTGACCAATCACGATTCTTGTTAGCGGTTTCGAGCGCATATTCATCTTCCAGGTTTTTAGGGTCAGGGAATACGTCGTAGAGATAATCGTCAACCGTCTTATTTGATAATTCTACACTGACCATTCGCTGGAATGAATTCTCTATTTCCGAATACTTATTGTCGATTAAGCCCAGCAACTTAGGAATATCTTTCAACCTTTCCTTAATGTCCTTTTGGTGCCATACTGTATAACTGAATCCGTTGTTCAAAGCCATTGTTAAAGTGTTGTTACATACAACCCTAACAGGTGTAAATTTTACCTGCACGCCACTTGATGCGTCATGTGAATTTGAAAGCAGTAAATATTTATCTACGATATCGTTTCCTATGATTCGCATTTGTTCCGGTAGTTTAACCAGTATCCAAATTACTTTTCCATTAAGCAACGCTCCGGCAGTGTGATATATCGCTTTCTTTTCACCGACGATTGAATCGAAGAATTCAAAAGCTTCTTCATTTTGAAGTACTGTATAATTTTTTCCGACTACACCCAAAACTACTGGTTTTCCTTTATCATCTAAACGGATTGTTGAGAAAGTGTCCTTGACGATTGAATTATCTTTCAAATACAATTGCTGTTTTTCAACTTTCCAATTAAGATTTGCCGATGTAATCGCTTCGGCTGATGTAGCCGGACCATCTAACTTAGTTCCGAGTCCGTGCCATGGGACTTCACCAAAGTACATCATTGAAGCTTTACCATTTTCTATTAATATTTCGTGAGACATGTTTTTTATTTTAATTTATGAAAAATTATTAATTTAATACATTCCATTTAATATTTAGTAACTGCGCATGAACAACGGCTTATATAGCTTTTGTGAATAGTCTCAGAAACTAAGTTTAATATTTTTAATGCTGTTAATTGAAATTGACGGTTTTTTTTACTCATTTTTTTATTCCGTGCGTTTTTTTTGCTATTAATAGGATTAAGGAGACTTTTACGCCTCCTTAATCAAATATTCAAGACCTGCACTTCTGAATGAAGAGCGCAACTCCGATTTTATTTTCATCAATTGCTTCACCCAGTTCGGATTTGATTAACTGGGCCTCCCGCATAGACTGGAGCATCATATTATACTCTTCGCTGACACTATCATTTGTATTATCAGAATCATTGTGCCCGGCATTACCATTCGATACAATTTCAACCTGATAATCCGTTGTAGACTTTTTTCCATTCACACTAACTTTTTTCGTAACCATGATTTCAGAAAATTTCTTGAGTTTATTTGCCGTGATAAAATCCACTACTGATTCGGGCGCAAAGAAACTGAACTCTGTGCCGTTTGATTCAACTGTGTATCTAAACCACTGACCTACAGAACTTTTTCCGGTTTGGAATTCTGATTGTAAGAGTTTGATTTTTGTAGGTACGTTATAAGCAAGCTCAAGCTTAGGTTTGTTGCCGTTGTTATTGCTCATTATTAAAAACCTCCTTTCAATTTAGTTTGTAATAAAATTTAGATTCTTGACTGACAACATCAACTCCATCCGGAACTTCACCTGTTTGTTTTATCTGTTGCTTAATTTTCGGGATATCCGGTTCTTGTGTCTCAGGTATTTTCCGAATTAAATTTGCATCCGCTTTTTCATAAAAGAGTTCTGCGTTGGTTACTTCTACCTTATCTGGTTGCCGGCGAAGCCCCACAATCCCTGCCGGCAATGACATAGACTTAATTTCTCTCGTTCTTAGGTACTCTTCCATCCTGCCTGACAAGAAATCGATTTGAGACTGTTTCTGCTTGTTCTTCGACTTAAACCAGTTTTCGATTTCCTGCATCAGCTTTTCAGCCGTTGACTTATACTGACCGATTTCATCTTCAAGATATTTTATTCTCCAGAGGAACTTAGCGAATAGCACCTGTGGGTCGTCTGAGGTAACAAATTCACCTTGCTCAATATCATCCGGAAAGATTTCATCAATTAACTCTGTGAGCTTTGCTCGCTCTTCATTGGTGAATACTGTCTCGGTTTTATCAAGAAGTTGCAGTCCGTCGTTCGCGGATATTTCGGTGATGTCATTTAGTTTGTTGGCTGTGTTATTCATTTTTTTCTTTCCTTCACTTTCCTGTTAATTAACTCAGCCAGTAGAATTTGTAATGTGAGAAGGATTAGTTTCTTTGCCAGGTCTTTAATTAATATTGGCGATATTAACATTTGATTTATCCTCCTTCCTTGGTTTTGATTTGTGAGATTTCAATTTACCTTTATCGTTTAAATCTTTTAAAGTTTTGAGTAGTTCGATGCCGAGTTCAAGTAAAACATTCGCCGTTCCTTTGGGTAATGTTGGTTTCTTCATGCGCATTAATTTTGAGATTTGAAAATTCTGTGATTTTAAAATAGACCTTCCCTGAACGAATTGAAGTTAGAACCTGAGTTAGAACCACTGAATATAGTTTCTTCCTCAAGCATACCGACTCTGTATTCAAGTTCATGTAGCTGTTCAGATACTTCTTCCAGCATGAAACGTTTCATCAAATCATAATCGAGATTTTCTTCAGTTAATCTTTTGTTATGCATAGTGTCTTTTTTTTCTGAGTTCCATTCGGATGGAGCATCCAAAGAATTCAAATTAATTGAACGTCTGGATTTTAGGTTCTTCGGTTTATCGATTATCATTAAACGTTCTGGATATTGGATGTTTGATATATCAACTTCCTCAAGCCCGTAATCAATTATTATAGTGCACGGGATTTGGATTAAGAAGTTATTGTACTTCAAATTATAAATCCCATGTACGAACCCATCTTTTTTCGTGTATAACAAACTAAGCTCAAAGTTTTGGTTTATAAACGACTGATCAGTTCCGCTGAAACTATTACAGCCATCTGGATGGCGGTGTATTACTACTTTGTAACTGGAATCTTTCTCGTCTGGTAAGTAATCAATTGAAGTATGTGCTACAATTTGTTTGGGTATGTAGAATTCTTCTGAAAGGAAAAGTGTTTCATCATCTCGTTCAGCAATGTTCGTAACAATTGAAAACTCGCTTTCATCTTTTACTTTACCGGCGATTTGATTACAAATCAGAAGTAACTTGAGTGGTACGATTACTTCCATTTGTTTTAAAATCTTAATCCCTGATTCCCACGCTTCCTTCTTTTGCTCAGTGAATTTTGCTTCGATTACTTTTCCTTTGAATTCTTGTTTCTTTTCTTTATGTTTTTTTTCTTCCATATTATTAATTTGAAAGTTGTGAAATAATTTTTTTAACATTTAAGTTTACTGTCTTAGCAACCTGCTTTTTTATCAATAGTAGTTCGATTATTCCCAAGGCTGATAAAATTTGTGGCGGAGCAAAAAACGACGGAGTAATCGTGTAACTTGAATCTGTGCCCCATTTCCCGGATTCGAAATCATCAACACATAATGTCCCTTCGAATCCATCGTAACCGAGCTTGATGTATCGTGGTTTTACCTTTAACTGAGCAATTGAATCTTTGAGTCTCGTTGTATCAGAGCAATCGAATATGAATTCAATCCCTTCCAGAGTTTTTAAATGTTCGACTGTGAATAATTCTTGTTTAGCGATTACTAAAGTATCTTTTCTTCTTTCGCTTATCAGTTCTTTAACAGCTTTTACTTTGGGTTTTCCGATGTGACTTAATTTAAACAACGTGCGGTTGAGATTAGAAGCCTCGATGATATCGTTATCGAATAATACTAAAGTACCCATGCCTACTAATGCTAAATCCAGAGCCACCCAGTTACCTATGCCCCCAAGCCCCACAACTATCGCGGAATGCTCAGAGAAATCACCTATGAGGCCTTTCTGTCTGTTGTTTATATCTTCCAGCACCATTGAGGTCACGTTCCCGTCGCTCGCCATACTTCATTTTCCTTTCTTATATTAAATTTAACAGTTGGTGTATAATAGCAACTGTCCAAATGAATACTTTGGTAGCAAGTTTCTATCTCATTTAATAATCCTAATAGCTCTTGAGGATTATCGAGTGGGATATCTCTTTTTTCAAGAGTGCCAACACAAGCTATTCCGAAATTTGCTTTATCCGCGTTTGGATGTTGTCCATCTGTTGCTAAAAGGATACTTCCATTGGTTATTGCAGGATGCAAAATATTTACGTAAATTCCTCTCAACGAACAAACCGGCTCTTCGTAATCCTTAACAGTACCCTTTTCAGTATAACCTTCTGTCACATCGAAAGGTGGGAAATAGTATTTATAAGCGTAGATTCCCGATTTTTTCATCAATAAAATCCAATTGGATTTACTAATGGTATTAACTATGTCCAACAATGCATCTCCGATTACCTCTGACTTATAAATTTTCTGAAGTTTAAGAACCTCACTTTGATATAAATCATTAACTTTCTCGATAGCCGTCTTCAACTCTTCTTTAAAAATTGATTTTAGTTGCTTCAAGCTGTTTACAAATTCAATTTCGGATTCTAAAAATACTTCTTTCACAAGTACTTTCTCTTGGCGGGATTTTAAAAGCCTTTCGTTCAGGTCTTTAAATTTGATTTCTTTAGCGAGCACGTTTTTCAAAGAATCAGAAGCTAATTCGAATTTTAAATCATTTGGTTGATTAGCATTGAGTCGTGTGAAAAAACTTTTATTAATACCCGGTGGATTTAAACTGTTGCCTTCCATATATTTTTATTTAATTGTTTTAAAATACAAAGGAGGAACACCCAGTACCTCTATAATCAGGTGTTCCCCCTTGTTTGCGAATTTAAATATGAATATCGTATCAGGAGGCAACATTGAATCTTACGAGAGTCAAATCGCCTTCAAAATTACCATTCTCGATATCAATCGGGCTGAGATTATTATTATCTTTATCCAGTACGTCAAATTTTGACAGACCATTCTCTCTTGCTATGGCTTTTAACTTCTCGATTAATCCCAAGCCTTCTAGGCCCGTGATGTCGATTTGCTGTGAATTGCATTTACAATAATTTTTTGTTTCTGTTCGAGCTGACGAATTTTCTGTGTTCCATACCATGGTGATGGATTCCTTTCTTTTGTTTTTAATTGGTTAATAGGATA
>Ga0224523_1000247_pt1 | contig 32779 bp, 32 predicted proteins | sample CFST50metaG_FD_182732 | JGI IMG/M metagenome (GOLD analysis project Ga0224523, IMG submission 182732) | Peat soil microbial communities from Stordalen Mire, Sweden - C.F.S.T50 | ecosystem: Environmental > Terrestrial > Soil > Wetlands > Peat | place: Sweden: Norrbotten County, Stordalen Mire... | reverse complement strand
AATAAAAACAGTAAAATAAATTGGCAGTTCACAAACAAGGAAGCAAGAGTCAAATTGAAAAGATTATATCCGTCAATTTGTAATTAACATAACACTAGTTTGATTATACGAAATAAGCATGAGTGTTTTTAATTATTTTAAAAATAAAAAAATTCAAAAGAAATTTACTGATATATTTTATAATAATTCATTTATCGGCTCTGATTCTATTTCCGGCCCTGGTTCAGACTTAACTCAAACAGAGATAATTAGAAATGAAATTCCCAAACTGTTTGAAAAATTTAGAATTAAATCATTTATTGATGCCCCATGTGGTGACTTGCATTGGATGCAACATGTTAAACTTGATGGTATAAGTTATATTGGAATAGATATTGTAAAAGAATTAATAATAATCAATACTAAGAAATTTGATAACTCAACAAGAAAATTTTCATGTAAGAATATCATAACCGACAAATTGCCCAACGCTGATTTAGTACTAATTCGAGATTGTTGGGTGCATTTAAGTTCGAAAGATGTTTTTTCTTGTATTAATAATTTAAAACGGAATAATATTCGGTATTTACTTACAACCTCATTTACCAATTTAACTTCAAACAGTGAACTCAAAAATATTTGGAGACCACTAAATCTGGAATTAGCTCCATTTAATTTTCACAACCCCATTGTAATAATGAATGAAAACTGCACTGAAGATGGTGGGATATATTCGGATAAAAGCTTATTGATGTGGGAGATAAGTAAATTGCCAAGTTATTAAAGAAATTTATAAATGAAAATATTATTTATTTTTCACGAATACAACCACACCGGTGCTACCATAGTATTGTATAGGAATATCTTATGGCTTAAGAACAATGGTATTGAACCTTATTTATTAATTACCGGGCATGGCAGTCTTGAAAATGACATAAGGAAGCTGGGTAAATCGTACAACTGGCATTATGAAGATGATATTATCGATACCAGTACCCTTTTTGGCCGGATCAGAAGAAAAATAAGAAAGAATTTTCCCAAACCAAAGCGCTATAAAAAAGTTCTTTTTGAACAATTGAACAATGAAAAGTTTGATTTAATATATGCCAATACTATCTGTTCCTCAGTATATATAAAAGAATTGGGATTTCTTAATAAACCTGTAATCTGGCACCTACACGAACTGGAATTAGCTATTAATCTCCTCGGAAGAGAGCATTTGGATATTCATGACCAGGTTAATTGCTTTATTGCTAATTCAAACGCAACCAAATCTAATCTGATAAAAAGTCACAATATTGACGGCAATAAGATTATTGTTCACTACCCATGTATTAATATAACTGATATTCAATTAAAAAAGGATGATAAATTCGATATTGTAAAGGCATTGTCTCTTCCTGATGATTCATTTATTATCGGCACCTCGGGGACTGTTTTCAGTCAGAAAGGGAGTGATGCCTTTTTTATGTTAATCAGAATTATCGAAGAAATATTTCCAAATAACAACTTTCATTATATATGGGTGGGTCATAATTGGATTAAATTTGAAACTGACCGTGATATTGAGCTTACCGGTTTAAAAAATAAAATAACATTTACAGGCAATTTGGGAAATCCGGTACCTTACTATCAGAGTTTTGATGTTTTTCTCTCACTTTCAAAACAGGAAAGCTTCGGACTGGCAGCGGTGGAAGTATCATTACTGGAAAAGCCAATTGTATTCTTTGATAAGACAGAAGGGCTCTCCGAAATTTTTTCTGATAAAACCGGGGGCGAAATTCCATATCTGAATCTTAATGTTATGGCAAACAAATTAATTGAATTATATAAGAATCCTGATCTCCGAAAATCATTGGGAAAAGAAGCCCGGAATATTGGGGAAAAGTTTGATGAAAACATTATAATGCCTGAGCTGTTAAAGACAATAACAAATATAAAAAATCGCTCCCGCAAGGATGCAGAATAATTTAGCAATAGTTATTCCGGCATATAAAGCTGAATTTCTAAGGCAGACTCTTGAATCGATCGATAATCAGACCAATAAAAATTTCACTCTTTATATTGGCGACGATGCCAGTCCTTATGATCTGAGAACGGTTATTGATGAATTCATCAATTCCCTTAACATTGTATATAAACGTTTTGCAAAAAATGCTGGAGGAAAAGATTTAGTCAAACAGTGGGAAAGATGTATTGAACTATCTGAAAATGAAAAGTGGATCTGGTTGTTCAGTGATGATGATTTAATGACCCCCGATTGTGTTGAGTCCTTTTTTGAAACCACAGAAAAAACTGAAGCAGATCTATACAGGTTCGATATTAAGATGATAAATGAAAATAATATTGTTTCATTTATAAGTGAGAACCCGGAATTTGAACGATCTACTGATTTTATTAAAAGCCGGTTCAGGTTGGAAAGATGCAGTTCGGTAACAAGCTTTGTTTTTTCAAGAAAAATTTATGAGACTGAAAACAGGTTTAATGATTTTCCGCTGGGATGGTGTTCGGACGATGCTGCATGGTTAAAATTTGGCAGACACAAGGGGATATGTACAATAAAAGGATCCTATGTTTCATGGAGGAACAGTTCCTTAAATATTTCGAATAATAATCTGACCAAAAAAGCAGAAAAGATTCAGGCACAGCTTCAATATTTAAGATGGCTTTATTCTTATAATTTCGACTCCCTCGATTCTGAATTATTTAAAAACAGGGAAGAATTCAGCCAGTTTTCATATACCTGGTTATACGATACTACCTTCAAATTGAATCTGAATTACTTCCTGGTAATCAAAGTTTCTTTTCTCCTTTCAGAATTGTATCAGACATCTCCTCTCTTCGAATTTGTAAAATATTGTAGGACTAAACCTTTTATCAAGGGTCTTAAATCCATTAACAAAAAGATTTCGGGTTTACTCATGAAGGATAATAAAATATGAGTATCGATAATCAATAACATATTTTGTTGATTTTGACTTCGTCGAGCTCCGCAAAGTTTATCCTGCAAAGCGGGGCTTCAGTTTTTATTTGCCCCGGACCCTAAAGAGTGCGAAGAAGATCATTATAACATAAGATATTCTCATGTCAGGTAACATATGAAATTCAACAGGTTGACAATGTTATACCGGAAATTCCTCCTGAAATTTTTTAAAGTTTACAGCGAAAGAAATTATTACAGGGAGCTTTCATGTTCATATGCCAGATTCAATCCTCCGGGTCATTATTATTCTCCTGTTCCCGCAGCGAAAGACATACCTGATTTTATAAATATTGATTATAATTCGGATATCCAGGGAATTGACCTGAGAGATGATGCTCAGAAAGCCCTGCTTGAAGAATTAAAGCATTTTTACAGCGAGTCGGAATTTCCATGCAAAAAAGAGGAAGGAATAAGGTATTATTTTGATAATGATTACTTCGGATATTCCGATGGTATATTCCTCTCTGCAATAATACAGCATTTTAAGCCGAAAAGGATTATTGAGATTGGTTCGGGTTATAGTTCTGCATTAATGCTTGAAGTGAATGAAAAATACTTAAACAATAGTGTGAATTTAACTTTCATTGAACCTTTTCCGGAAGAACGGCTTAACAATCTGCTTAAGCCAGATGAAAGATGTTCAATAATAAAAGATTTTGTACAAAATATAAATATGGATACCTGGCAGGATCTTGAGGAGAACGATATCCTTTTTATCGATTCTTCGCATGTAGTTAAATTTGGAAGTGATGTTCAACATCTTCTGTCGAAGGTAATTCCCCGGTTAAAAGGAGGAGTAATAATTCATATCCACGACATCTTTTTCCCTTTTGAATATCCGGTTGAATGGTTAAAAGAAGGAAGGGCATGGAATGAAGCTTATTTTTTAAGAGCCTTTTTACAGTTTAATTCTGATTTTGAGATCTTATTGTTCACCTCTTTTCTTGAAGGAAAGTATAGAAAATGGTTTGAAAAAAATATGCCTTTGTGTTTAAAAAAGCATAAAAAAATTTTATTGGGAAGTGAAGAAATTTTATTATCCACAACAGGTCAGAGTATCTATATCAGAAGAAAATGAATTTATGCAGTTTTAAGATTGTAGTTATTCCTCTATAAGGTAATAAATGATGAATATAATGATTATCACCCCAAAGATACCCTATCCCTTAAATGAAGGAGGCAAAATATCCCAGTTTGCGATTATAGATTATTTGAGAAGGATACATTCAGTAATATTAGTATTAGCTACTTATACCGACGAAGATGAAAAAAATGTAGATATCTTAAAGCAATTATGGCCAGAAGTAATAGTTGAGAAAATACAAATGTGGAATTCATTGCCACAAATACCAGAGAAGTTTTTAAATAAAACTGGTCTCTTACCACTTGCACGATTAAAACGGTTTAGCAGGGGTGTAAAGAAGCTGGTAAAAACTCATTTTCATAATGATAAATATGAATTGTCTACGATTCCTGAGATAGAATCACCTTGGATTGTTCATATTGCTGCAGTAAAAAACCGACGATTTATAGACAGTCTATTGAAGATTGTAAATAACTATAAAATTGATCTCATTCAAATAGATATGCTTGACTATATTGATTTGGCATTAGTATTACCTAAAGAGATTAAAAAAGTATTTGTGCATCATGAAATACGATTTGCCCGATTGGCAACAACACTTAAAACATTACCGACAATCCCGACTGCTTATGAAAAATATGTATTTGATTTTGTCAAAAATCAAGAAATAAACTTTTTAAGATTATATGATGAAGTATTTGTTTTTAGTGAGGAAGATCGTAAAATACTTGTCAATCTGATTCCTGAAAAAAAAATAGTTGTTGCTCCATTTCCGGTATTGGATAGTTATTTTAGAACTATTAGTCCAGATTTGTTTCAAATAAAAAAATTGGTTTTTGTAGGAGGCGAAGATCACATGCCTAACAAGGATGCTATGGAATGGTATATAAAAGAAATTGGCATTGAAGTGAGAAAAAAACTTGATTTAACTTTGCATATTATTGGAAATTGGAGTAAAGAGACAATAGAAAAATACAAAGATAATGATCTCGTCTGTTTCGCGGGATTTATCGAAGATTTGATTAGTTATTGTGAGAATAGCATTATGGTGGTTCCGATAAGAATTGGCAGTGGAATAAGAGCAAAGATAATGTATGCGATGGCCCAGGGTATTCCAGTGGTATCAGCCCCTATAGGATGCGAGGGCATTCAAGTCACAGATAAAGTTGATTTACTAATAGCAAATACACCAAATGAATTTGCTGAAGCTATCAATACAATTGCAAAAAATCCGGAATTGGCTTTCACTTTAGTTAGTAATGCACAAAGAGTGGTTATGGAAAAATACAGTCAAAAAAATGCAGTTGAATTACGTCAAAAATATTTTATACAACTTACAAATAATAATAAGTATAATGTTCAATGAAGCTGATCTACCTTTATACTAATATTCCACTCTTTATTATAAGAGTGATTTAATAATCCAATTAAATATAACTTCAAAACATTATTGGATGGTTCTTGTATTTACATTATGTTCAAATAATTATCTGGCACAGGCAATTACTCTTGGTAATTCTCTTCTTGTATATAATCCAGATTATATTTTTAAAATAGGCTTAGTCGATAGAAGTAGCGATACAATTAATTATACGAATATACCATTCGAAATAATTGAAGTGGAAAGCATTGGCATAAAAGCTTTCGATGATATGTTTAAACGCTATAACCTTACCGAACTCAATACTGCAGTTAAACCTTTTTATTTTAACTATTTTTTTAAGAATGAACTCAAAGTTAATTACATAATTTATCTCGATCCAGATATTTTAGTATACCGTCCTTTTATTGAATTAGATCAGATTCTAAATGAAAATGAGATTGTAATAACCCCCCATTTCACAACACCAATTAATGATGATAAGCTTCAGGAGGAAAATGATTTTCTAAATGCAGGGCTTTACAATCTTGGTTTTATGGCTCTAAAAAAGGGGGAGGAATCACAAAAGCTGTTGAAATGGTGGGCAAAACGGTTAGACAAAAAAGCCTATATTAATCTGGCCAAAGGTATGTTCACAGATCAGATTTGGATCAATTTTGCACCTCTGTTTTTTGATAAAGTCCACATTTTTAGACATCCAGGTTATAACATGGCCTATTGGAACATGCATGAGCGAATTCTGGTGAACGCGGAACAGGTTGTTAAAAATAACATTATATATCCGTTGGTTTTTTTCCATTTTAGTGGATTTAGTCCTCTAAAACCTGATATTCTATCGAGATACCAGAATCGTTATTCTTTTGAAAACCGGATTGACATTATTGATTTGTTCAAAGAATATTCAGAAAAGCTACTCAATAATAATTTTACTGAGTTTATTAATTATCCTTGCTATTATTTAATTGAAAAACAAAAACTCGAACAGAACGCTTATCAAAATTTCAAAAAATCAATCCCTGTTTACAAGCGAATTTTTAGAGGATTAATCCTTCGATTTATTAAACTATTTAATATAAATATAGAATATTATATACAATAATAATCTATAACTAGTTTTTGAAAATGAGAATTGCAGTTTGGCATAACCTGCCAAGTGGCGGAGGCAAGAGAGCATTGTATGATCATGTCAAAACTCTCCAGGCAAGGGGGCATTATTTAGAGGCATGGACAACAGACATGTCTTCAACAGGCTATTTACCTTTGAATAATATTATTATTGAGCACCGGCTTCCTGTAAAAGCCAGATTTGATAATGCATCCAGGTATCGCAATCCTATTAAACGAATCAAAGCACAAATATCATTAATGCAAGAACATTGCAGGACATGCATAAAAGAAATTGAATCACAAAGTTTTGATGTGATTTTTGTAAATTCATGTTTATTTTCATATATATCATATATTAGTAATTACGCAAAAATTCCTGCTTTAATTTATTTGGGAGAACCTTGTCGTCGTTTATTTGATTCTATGCCTGAAAATGTTTGGCAAGCCCCTTCCTACAAATTTGAATTAAAAAATATCAGGCGTTTTATTCGTGATTTCAATCAGATTTATGCTAAAAGGATTCAACTCAGGGAGGAAATAGTAGCTGCAAAAAAATATAATTCAATACTTGTTAACTCATTATTTAGCCGCGAAAATGTCATTCGTTCTTATGGTATTGATGCCAGAGTCTGCTACCTGGGTATAGATGAAAATACATTCAGCCCTATCGATTCTGATAAAGAACCATATGTCGTTAGTACAGGAACAATAGGCTATATAAAATCTGTTCATAAAGCAATCAAAGTTATTTCAAAGATTCCTTTGGAAGTCAGGCCCATATTAAAATGGATTTCTAATGCTAATGATGAATATTATTTTAATGAGATAATCTCTTTAGCAAAAAAATTAAATGTTCAGTTTGAACCTTTGACGAATATCTCGGATGATGAAATGGCAAGCATTTTATCGAAAGCTGCAATTATGATTTATACCCCTAGTTTAGAACCTTTCGGCTTAGCGCCTTTAGAGGCAAATCTGTGTGGAACTTATGTTGTTGCTGTTGCAGAAGGTGGTGTGAGAGAAAGTATTATTGATGGGAAGAATGGCCGTCTGATATACAATTATGATGAGTCAGAAATTTCAAAAGTTATTTTGAAATTTATTACAGATTTAACTTATGCTAAACTTAAAGGTGATGAGGCATGTTTATTTGTCCGGGAAAATTGGTCTATTCAAAAAATGGCGGATAATATTGAATCAGAACTTAAAAAATTAATTAAGTAGGCTGAATTGATATGAACAAAAATGTACGCATACTTGCTTTTTATCTTCCTCAATATCATCCAATCCCCGAAAATAATGAATGGTGGGGAAAAGGATTCACAGAATGGACAAATGTAGCAAATGCCAGGCCATTATATAAAGGACATTATCAACCACGAATTCCGGCTGATTTGGGCTTCTATGATTTGAGGGTTCCCGAAACCAGACAAGCGCAGGCGGATATGGCCAGAGAATATGGGGTGGAAGGATTTGTATATTGGCATTATTGGTTTGGAGGCAAACGCATTTTAGAAACACCATTTAATGAAGTTTTGGCATCAGGGAAACCCGATTATCCTTTCTGTTTAGCCTGGGCTAATGAATCCTGGTCTGGGATATGGCATGGCTTGTCCGAAAAGATTCTAATTAAACAAGAATATCCTGGGGAAGAGGATTATATAAAACATTTTAATGTTGTCTTGGATGCTTTTAAAGATCCCAGATATATCAGAGTAGAAAACAAGCCATTATTTTATATTTATAGACCAAATCAAATTCCAAATAGTATCGGGTTCATAAAATTATGGAATTCATTAGCACGTGAAAATGGATTTGATGGGATATATTTTATAACTCCTACAAATTTCCCTGAAAAGGAATCTGAGGAATTGTTTAAATCTGGATATAATGGGATCCATTCTTTTAGATTTGCAGAATCCTTTTCTAAAATGAAGAATCATACTTTAACACAAAGGATAATAAGGAAAATTGAAAGGACATTTAAAATAAACAAAAAGCTATATTTTAACATTTATGATTATCAGGAATTCATAAAAAACTTAGTTACAGAAGGGGATAGAAATAACATATATTACCCTACCATTTACCCCTCTTGGGACAATTCGCCACGTAGCGGACAAAAAGCATTGATCATGGAAAATTCTACACCTGAAGTATTTAGATCACATGTAAGAGCAGTAGTAAATATTGTTCAACAAAAGCCTTATGAAAACCGTATTATTTTTTTAAAATCATGGAATGAATGGGCCGAAGGTAATTACATGGAACCAGACTTAAAATTTGGTTTAAAATATTTAGAAGCGCTCAAATCAGAAGTTGATATTTTAGATATTTAATATTTCAAAAATATTATGTCCTATCAAATAATCAAAATAACTGGATACCATTAAGGATTATGTTCCAAACTCCAATCTTATTTATCATTTTTAATCGGCCTGACTCAACTCAAAAAGTCTTTAATGAAATTAAAAAACAAAGACCGCAAAAATTGTATGTTTTCGCAGATGGTCCCCGCTTTGATATTTTAAATGATGTAAGCAAATGTAAGGAGTCGCGTAAAATAATTGAAAATCAAGTTGATTGGGAGTGCAACCTGTTTACTTGTTTTGAAGAATTAAATTTAGGTTGTGGAAAAGGCCCGGCAAAAGCAATAACCTGGTTTTTTAATAATGTTGAAGAGGGAATAATAATCGAAGACGATTGCATACCTCATCCGGATTTTTTTCAGTATTGTTCAATTTTATTAGAAAAATATAGATTTGAGGAAAAAATAATGGTAATTGGAGCAACATCTTATGATGATTTTTACAAAAGTAAGTACTCTTATACATTTACACTATACTCAACAATGGCTGCATGGGCAACCTGGAGAAGAGTATGGCTATTGTATGATTATTATCTTTCATTTGTAAATAGAAAAAATCTTCAGTTAAAACTAGAGCAACATTTTTATTCAAAATTTGAAGTTAAAAATTGGATGCGTTTATATGATTGGATGATAAAGGACAACTTTTCTGATTATTGGGATTGGCAATTGCATTTCTTATTATTCTATCACAAGGGGATATCAATCAGACCACAAAAAAACATGATTTCAAATATTGGAGTTGGTGAGGGTGCAACACATACTAAATATATTTCAAGTGAAATATTTCTCGCATTTAAAGAAACTTTTGGATGTCTGCCGTTAAATCATCCACCAGAAATTGAAGTAAATAAAAGACGCGATTCAATTTATTATAAAAAAAGGTATCATAAGCCAATATATAGTAAATCAATTAATTTATTAAAGAAGTTTTTTCTAAACTTAGGATTCAGAGTTGGAATTATTAATTATTGAATAGCAAAAATGAAATCCGTACTTCATCTGATGGATTATTCAGCTCCTTATAAAGGAAATTTTATTCCATCTATTCAGAATTTAGGAAAACTCATAATTCAAGATGGAACCCACTTGATTTATATGTTCCCGGCAAGTGCACAAAAAATTGATTGGGTTAATGAATTAGCTTTACAAGGGGAGACTATATATTTTATTGACAACTCTTTCTTTTCTAAAAGAATAAAATATTCCATTATAAAAAAGGTAATGGAAATTATTAAAAATGAAAATGTGAGCGTTATACATACTCACTTTGTCGCTTATAATTATACATTGGCTTTTATGAAGATGTTCTTAATTGCAAGAGTAAAGATTGTTGGAAATTTTATGAATGAATTTCATCCTCCATTGAATAAATATAGAAAGTTTAAGATATTTATAACTAAAACCACCTTTCACATCATTATAGCTTCGAGTAGTGCAGTAAAAGAAAGTATTACAAACACAGGCATTTGTTCTGAAAAGATTGAAATAATTTATAATGCCTTAGACACGAAACATCTCCAGATATTTAATAGAATTAATTTTACAAATAATAAAGATCAAAAAGTTATTTTGATGTTTGGCTGGACATATTACCGAAAAGGTGTGGATATTGCGATAAATGCCGTAAGAGAATTGGTAAACGAAGGGCAAAATATCAGGTTAGTTATTGCCATGGCCGGGGGATTGGATGTGATTGAAAATGAAATTATAAGTCAACTTGGGAGTGTTCCATCATGGATTACATTGCAGGGCCCGACTCATAATGTTGCAAGCTATTATAATTCTTCGGATATATTTTTATCTTCTAGCAGAGAAGAAGGCTTTACTTATTCCGTTCTGGAGGCAGCTTACTGTAATCCTATGATAATAGCGAGTGAAATTGGGGGGCACCCATTAGATATACCTTTTATCAGCCACTTTGAAAGCGGGAATGTAAATCAACTTAAAGCTTTGATTATTGAGATATTAGAAAAAAGTTTAGAAGAAAAACTAAAAATAAAAACAATGCAGAAGAAATATGTTATAACTAATTATAATATTAACAAATGGTCAGAATCCGTATTAGAAGTCTACTCAAAATTATTAAATTAGTATTATTGCATGATTGAAATGAATTCAATTAAGAAGTCCATCATTATTGGAAGTAATGGATATCTAGGACGGCATCTTTCATATTTCCTTGAGAAGAATGGATTCAAAAATTTAAATTTTGATATTCAATCTGAAGCAGATGTTGAACAAAAAAACTATAGTTCTTTAGATATTAGAAAAAAGGAAGAATTATGGAAACTTATTCCTGATGTAGATTATATCTTCTTTTTTGCGGGGCATACTGGAACATTTGAGGGATTTGAAAAATACGAAGAGTTTATTTCCGTAAATGAGATTGGATTATTAAATTTGCTTACGTGGATGAGAGAAAGCAAATGCAATGCAAGGATTATATTCCCATCAACCAGACTAGTTTATAAAGGGAATAGCAAGGTTTTAGAAGAAGATGATGAAAAGCAGGCTAAGACGATATATGCAATTAACAAGTTTGTTGCTGAACAACTTCTTTGGATATATCAAAATGCTTTCGATCTGAATTTTACTGTATTTAGAATTTGTGTACCTTATGGTAATATGTTTGATAAATCATTTTCATACGGAACTGTAGGTTTCTTTATCAAAAAAGCTATTAAAGGTGAAAATATTAATTTATATGGCAATGGGAATATAATGCGAACATTTACACATGTTGAGGATATTTGCATGCTTATTTTGGATGCAATTACAAGAAATGAATCGAAAAATGAAATTTACAATATTGCTGGTGAAAATCTAAGTTTATTGTTTATTGCACAATTAATTGCAAAAAAATTCAAAGTAGAAGTAAATTTTAGCAATTATCCTGAAATTGATTGGAGATTAGAATCAGGAGATACAATATTTGATGCATCGAAATTAGATAAACTAATTCACTATAAGTTAAAATATAATTTTCAAAACTGGATTGAAGAAATTTAATTTAATATAGGAACATTCTAAATATTAAATACTTTGAAACCACAGGAACCAATTTCATCACTTTTTTTAAAAAGTGCTTTTACAGAAGAAGGGAGTTTCATTTCAACACAGGAGGTTATTAAATGGATTGTTAAACAAAATGAAAATACGACCGTAAAAATTACAAAAATTCCATTCAGCGATTTAAAATTTTGGGAATTTGACGAAAGTAATCTTCGGCATTCTTCCGGACAGTTCTTTTCAATTGATGGGATAAGAATAAAAACAAACTGGGGAAGTATACATGAATGGGAGCAACCTATCATCTTTCAGAATGAAGTTGGATATCTTGGTTTTATTACTAAAGAGTTTAATGGTGTTTTGCACTTTTTAGTGCAAGCCAAAATTGAACCTGGAAATATAAATCATGTTCAACTATCTCCCACACTGCAGGCTACCCGTAGTAACTATAATCAGGTTCACAAAGGCAAAAAACCATTATATCTGGACTATTTTCTCAGGGCAGTACCAACTCAGATATTATTAGATCAATTACAATCAGAACAAGGTGCCAGATTTTTAAAGAAACGTAACAGGAATATTATTATAAAAATTGAAGAGGATATTCCAGTATATGAAAATTTTATCTGGATTACCCTTGCACAGATAAAAAAACTCATGCAATATAACAATATTGTAAACATGGATACCAGGACCGTAGTATCTGGTATCCTTCTTGAAGCTAAAGGTAAAACTTCTACAGATTATTTAAATTCTTCAAGTCATAAGAGGGATGAGGGGTCTGTAATAAGCTTATTCCTTAAGTCATCGTTGTCACATAGAAGGGAGATGCATACAATTGAAGAAATAATCACATTTCTTACTCAATTAAAAAGTACATATGACTTAGATGTTACCAAAATCCCACTAAAAAGTATAAAAAATTGGATTTTTAGCGAATCTGAAATATTTCATATTGATAAGAAATATTTTAAGGTAATAGCAGCTGATGTCGAGATTGGAAACAGAGAGGTGGTAGCATGGAGTCAGCCGATGATTCAGCCGGAAGGAGAAGGATTATGTGCTTTTATTTGTAAAGAAATAAATGGACTTTTGCACTTTGCAGTTCAGGCAAAACTGGAGTGTGGGAATCAGGATATAATTGAATTTGCACCAACAGTGCAGTGTCTTACCGGTAACTATAAATACCCTGATTGGTATTTACCTTTTTTAGATTATGTTATCAACGCAAAGAAAGATCAGATAATATTTGATTCGATGTTATCAGAAGAAGGCGGTCGGTTTTTTCGTGAACAAAACAGAAACCTTATAGTATTTGCTAAAGATGAAATACCAGTTGAATTACCTCCAAATTTTATTTGGATGACACTTAATCAACTCTTTACGTTTATAAAGTTTAATAATTATTTAAATATACAAGCGCGAAGTTTAATTTCGTCCATCTCATTTGTTTAAATGACAAAAAAAATAAATATTGGTGTTTTAGGATGTGCCAGTATTGCTCAACGATCAATGATCCCGGCAATTAAAGAAATGAGAGCATATTTCAATCTGATTGGAATTGCTAGCAGAGATTTACAGAGAGCAACTCAATGGGCCCAAAAATACAAAGTTTTACCTTTTAAAGGTTATGAGGCATTGCTGAACGAAAAAAAGTTGGATGCCATCTATATTCCACTTCCCAATGCTTTGCATTATGAATGGATAGATAAAGCTTTAGATATAGGATTACATGTTCTTGTAGAAAAAACTCTTGCATGTTCAAGAAACGAAGTTGAACTTCTTAATGAGAAAGCAAAAAGGTATAATCTTGTATTGTTAGAATGTTTCCAATTTCGATTTCATCGTCAAATGTCAGAAATTCAGAATTTAATTGATACGGGTACCCTTGGGGACTTGCGCTGCATAAGGTCAACATTTGGATTCCCTCCGTTTTCAAACGAAAATAATATTCGCTACCAGAAAGCTTTAGGAGGAGGAGCTCTATATGATGCTGGTGCTTACACTATAAAAATATCTCAACTATTAATGGGTAATAATTTATTTGTTTCTGCATCAAAATTGAATTTTGAAAAAAATAAAGAAGTGGACATTTGGGGCGGTGGATTTTTGCAACAAAAAGAGGGCAACCTATTTTCAGAAATTGCTTTTGGATTTGATCATTTCTACCAATGCAATCTTGAAATATTGGGAAACCGGGGGAGACTCTATACAAATAGACTTTTTACAGCCCCTCCGGATTTTGAAACAGAAATAGTAGTTGAAACGAATAAAGATAGAAAAATTCTAAAGATTCCCGCTGATAATCATTTTAATAACTTGCTATTTCATTTTTACAAATTAATTCAAAATACCTCTTTGGCTGAATATGAGTATATTCAAAACATTACTCAGGCAAGACTAATTGAAGAGTTCAGAATTAAAGCAAAAGAATAATTCCAAAATAATTACAAGTTGAAATTAAAATACCGGCATTTTGAAGAACTTCATAATCTTGATGCACCACGGGAGATAGTCCCTGTCATCATGGATTTGGTAAATCCCACAAGTGTTGTAGACGTCGGGTGTGGGTTAGGGACATTTATTCATGTTTTTAAAGATACAGGGGTTGCGGATGCATTAGGCATTGATGGTAGTTGGTGTAATAAAGAATTACTATTTAAATATATTAATAAAGAAGAATTTTTAGAAAAAGATTTAGAACAAATAATACGGATAGACAAAAAATTTGATCTTGTTGTGTGTTTGGAGGTTGCAGAACATTTAACTGAGAAAAGAGCTGATTCTTTTGTGTTGGATTTGATTTTATTGGGAGATGTAATTTTGTTTTCAGCAGCTATACCCAAAATGGGTGGCATTAATCATATAAATGAACAATGGCCTGATTATTGGATGAAAAAATTTGAAAGTCATGGGTATGTTGCTCATGATATACTTAAACCATTTTTCTGGAATAATGATAGAATTTGGTGGTGGTACAGGCAAAATATGTTATTTTTCACAACCAGGGAATACCAATTCAAGTCGAAATTAGCATTAAATTATAATATTATTGGGACCCTCATTCATCCTGAATTATTCACTTCCAAAACCCAGACTATTGATTATATTGTTAGAGGCAGAAGCTCAATTTATTATTATTTCAAATTATTAGTAAAAGCTGTTCTTAACAAGTGCGGTTTATATAAATAATGTAAAGACATATTTGGTGGATAAAGTTTCTATAATCATAATAGCTTACAATTCAGCTTCATCACTACCAAAGTGCATAATCTCATGCTTAAACCAAACCTATAAAAACATTGAAATTGTAATTGTTATTGACGGTAGTCCGGATAATTCATTTGAAGTAGCTAAATTTTATCAGAAAAAAGATTCCAGGATTCTTGTAATTAATAAAGAAAATGAAGGAATACCGAAAACAAGAAAAATTGGATTTGATCACTCTTCCGGTGAATTTATATACCATTTAGATGCAGATGATTATATAGAATCAAATACAATTGAAGTTTTATTACAAAGGCTTTATCAAGAAGACGCAGATATTGTAATTGGTGGGTTAGTTTTTGAAGATAAGAACGGTAAATTTATAACTAATTGGATTACTTCAACTACAGCAAATAGCAAAGTTGGTTATCTTAAAGATATTTTTAAATCCAGAATACCACCATTTATTTTTGGCAGGCTGATCAGAAGAGAAATTTTCAATTCAGTATTTGTTCCGGGAAACTATAATTGTGGGGAAGATTTTGTTTCTAATATAATGATGATCTGTTATAATTCAGATATTAAAATAGTGTCTGATCCTGCGCTACTGCATCACTACCTTATTTATGAAACTTCAATAACCAATGCTTCAAAAGCTGAAGCCTTTATGATCTATACTGATGATATATGTGAAATACTTATGAATCAGAATTTGGAAGAATCAGTTATTAACGAATGGGCCTATTTCAGGGTTATAAAAAGCTGGCGTTATTATCTTAGGCGAGGTGGAAAACAATATTTGAGAAATAAAGCGTATGTGAGAAATTTTTATAATAAATATTATTCAATAATTAGGAGTAAACTTACAATTACTGAGCGATTTGAATTGAATCTATATCGATATAATCAATTTTTGGGGTATAATTTTTCGAGGGTTTATTCAAAAATCCTTAGAATAACAAATCAACCTGTAAACTGAAATAATTAAACATCCATCTCAAATATAAATCAATTTGTCAAATGAATTTTGGGAATGGTAAAACTTACTAAAAATGATTTTATACAATGATAATTACTTATAAAACAATAAGTATTTGTGAACCAGGAGTTCATTAAATTTGTTAAAAGAAGGGCTATTTTATTGATTCTAATATAAGATTAAAGCTACTGAATATGAGCAGTCCATTAGTAAGTGTATTGATGATTACATATAATCAGGAAGAATTCATTCGAACTGCTATTGATAGCGTCTTAATGCAAAAAACAAATTTTCAATTTGAATTGGTAATTGGAGAAGATTTCTCAACTGATTCAACAAGAGATATTTGTAAGGAGTATGCTGTAAATTATCCAAACATAGTAAAGTTATTATTGAATGAGAAAAATATAGGCATGGTGTTGAATTTTATTAGGACACTTTTAAGCTGTAAAGGAGATTATATAGCAATCTGTGAGGGGGATGATTATTGGATTGATCAATTCAAGCTTCAGAAGCAAGTAAACTTCTTAATAGATAATTCAGACTATGGTATGGTCCAAACAAACAAAAAAGTATTAGTTAATGGGATTCTCTTTGAAGATAAAACGATTGAAAAAAAAGACGGAGTTTTTTTATTTGAAGATATCCTTATTTCTAATATAATATCTATCATGACCGTTTTAATCAGGGCAAATATATTAAAAGATACTGTTGTAAAGGTAGGGCATCATGCGCATGAAAGAGGTTGGAAGATGCTTGATTTCCCAATTTGGCTAGACATAGCTATGAATTACAAAATTGGATTTATTAATGATGTTACAGGAGTTTATAGGGTTTTAAATGAATCGGCTTGTCATTCATCAAACCTTGAAAAGATTTATGCTTTTGAAAATTCTGTGATTGATATAAAAGAATTTTATTATGAAGAATATTTAAAAAAAAATCCAAATATACGGCCTGCTTTAAAAAACAGGTTAAAAGAAAATATATTTCATTGTAAGAAGAAACTTATATTTAAATATGGGATTAAGGCAAAAAATAAATGGTATGAATTGTTAACAATTAATCCTTTTTTTTATTTCTATTTATTTTATAAAAAGGGGCAAAGATTAGTTGATAAATACTTTAGCCACGAATAAATTGATAAACCTTTCTGTCATTACAATAAATTTTAATAACGCAAATGGTTTACAAAAAACCATTGAAAGTGTCATTAATCAAACGTTAAATGATTTTGAATATATCGTTATTGATGGGGGTTCAACGGACGGAAGTACAGAGATATTAAAGAAATATACTGAGCAAATTAACTATTGGATAAGTGAACCAGATAATGGTATATATAATGCAATGAACAAAGGCGTACTGCAAGCACATAGGCAATACTGTTTCTTTTTGAATTCTGGAGATTACTTTATTAACGAAGAGGTACTTGAGAAGGTTTTTAATAATGAATTCCATGAAGATGTACTTTTTGGTAACTTACTTGTCTGTACTAAAAATAAGCTTATAGGGAAGAGTATTGGTAAAAACAAACTGACATTTCTCGATGTTTATTCCAGCTTGATCAAACACCAGTCTTCCTTTATAAAAAGGCATTTATTTGATAAATTTGGATTGTATAATGAGAACCTTAAGATAATATCCGACTGGGAATTCTTTATAAAAACAATTGGTATAGGAAATGCCTCTTATAAATATCTGGATATAGATATTTCATATTTTGATAATAATGGAATAAGTAATCATAATGACAGATTAGTCGAGATGGAGAGAAAAAACGTTTTAGATAGGTATATTCCGGCATTGATGCAGCCCGATTACGAATTTCTGTTAAAATATGGCAAATATGAAACAGTAACAAAATATCGAATAACACGATTAATATTAAGAATTATGGCAAAGGTAATAAAGGTCTTGGATCAAATTATTTACAAAAGATGAACATTCTTTACCTTTGCGATGAATATCCTCCATGTCAACATGGAGGCATAGGCACAGTCACTCAGAATCTTGCCCGTGCATTAGTAGAAAAAGGACATAAGGTCGTAGTAGCTGGGTTCTATCCTTATTATCGCAAGGCGACAGAGTGTGAAAACGACAAAGGGGTAAAGGTTCATCGCTTCTTTTATGGTTCTAAATATCAATTACAGTTTTCAAAACGCAAATTTTCCGGATGGATTATTAATATTAAAAGGCCATTTAACAATTACATAAATTGTCTTAAAAAAATAATTCAGGAAAACCAAATCGATATAATTGAATCACCTGATTTTGTAGAGGCATTTAGGTATTCTGGTCCACGAATGATCAAATTTCCGGATTTCGGTATTCCATTGGTAATTAAATTACATGGAAGTTATTCATACTTTAATCACTTTGAAAATCGCCATTTCGTTTCCTTGAGGTTATTTAAAAAAGAAAAATTGCTCTTGGATAATGCTTCCGGGGTAATTGCAATAAGTGATTTTGTTAGAACAGAAACTAAGTCTTTGTTTAATTATAATAAAAGTGTGCACTTAATTTACAATGGTATTAACAGTAATTTGTCTGAAACATACAATAATATTCGAACCTGTAATACTGTTGTATTTGCTGGATCATTAGAGGAAAAGAAAGGAGTATTTAGCCTTATTAAAGCCTGGAGAGAAATTGTAAGCGCCATTCCATCAGCACGTTTGCTTATTTATGGCAGAGGAAGTAATGAAACTATAAAAACAATAAATGATTTAATAGTTACTATGCCCGTTAACACAATAGAATTACACGGTTTTGTTTTAAAAGAAGATCTTCCGGGTATTTTCGCCTCGGCTTCATGTGCTATTTTCCCTTCTTATGCTGAAACTTTCGGTATGGGACCAATTGAAGCAATGATTGTTGGCTGCCCAACTATTTTTACTAAGCGTACTTCAGGGCCAGAGATTATTAACGATGGCATCGATGGACTATTAATTGATCCGGACAACATACATGAAATTGCGAATTCGATAAAAAGAATATTAACTAACAGAAATCAAGCTATTGAAATGGGTAAAAATGGGATAAAAAAGGTTAAAGAAAATTTTGATATCAAATTGATAGCTGAAAAGCATATTGAGTATTATAACTGGCTGATTGAACAAAATTAATTTTAGAGGATTAATTTGATTTAAATCATAAATAAAGAATAATTTAGAATGCAGGAATTATATGTTTATGGGGCGACAAAATTACAATTGAACGTGTATTACTTTTTGTCGTTTATATCTTTTCTTTATTTACTATATAAATTTCGCAAATCTAAAATTATCTGGTATATCATTCTTCTATTTTATAGTGGTTTGTTTGGTTTCATAGGGAAAGACGTACAAAATATTTATCGGATAGTGATTACGGCTCTGGCTGCCTATGGGATTATTAAGTATAATCTCTTTAAAAACAGTAAGCCATGGGTTAATATAAGTTTTTTTCTGTTTTCTATTACATTTATTATTTCTTCTTTTCTGAACGATGACTATTTTAATATAATCTTTAGTCAATATTCTAGGTATTTTATTCTTTTTGCGGTATACCTTTTTATTTCCCGCAATAGAGAAAAAGAATTTTTCCGATATATTCTTACCAAGGTTTTATTTGAATTGTTGTTGGTTCAAATAATACTTTCAGTATTTAAATTCTTTATCATGGGACTTACTGAAAGTGTAGTAGGCTCAGTTAGCAGCCAGGGAGGGGCTATGGCTACGGCTTTGCCTATACTGGGATTCATGTTTTTATGGATAAAAAGGAATGGACAACTTAACCGGAGAGACTGGATATTCATTGTAGGGTTAATGTTTATTGGATTTGTAAGCTTAAAACGTGCTATTTGGTTTGTTATTCCATTTATAATTGCTTTGTTTATGATTTATGTCCCGGGCAGGAAAATTTCTCCCCGTCTTATTCTTTTAGCAATTATAGCTGTACCGTTAGTTTTTTATTTAGGAGTAAGACTGAATCCTTCACTGAACAGAGAAAAAAGAATAGGAGGTAGTTTTGATTTAAACTATGCTTTAAACTATGCAGAAAGATACAACTATGGAGAAAATAGTTCTGACAAAACATCAGGAAGAGGAAATGCTGCAATATACATTGTTGATAAAATAACCTCAAATACTATAACAGAAAAGGAATGGTTAGGATATGGATTACGTTTCATGTATGCCGCAGATTATCAGGAATATGCAGACATGGGTCTAAGTATTACCAGTAAAGGATCAGCAACAGGAGTATATCAGACAATGGTTTCAAATGGCTTTTTGGGTATCATTTTTACACTTTTTTTCGCTTTAAGTATGTTATTGCAAACAAAAAATAGAAGAATCCGAATTGTTCTTATTGGTTTTTTTTTATGGGAATATATTTTTTACACTGGTATAGTATTAAGGGAACCCTCGCTATCATTTTTATTAGTATATCTCATTCTTTTTTCCCCATTGAAAGTCGTAAACGCAAATGAGACTATTGGCATAAAAGGTAAATGAAAAAGAAGGTGTTGATATTATTCTATAATCAATTTGGATATCATACCGATTCCTACATGTACGCTAAATATACAGATAAAGATATATTTGATTTACACTATTGTTGCTTTGATATGGGGTTGACAAAGATCGAAATGCCGCTGATCACAGTTAAGTATATCCCTTTATCTTCAAATAGAGTAAAATCTTATCTATTGTTTTTTATAGCTTCAAAAAAATATATTGTCAAAGAAAAATTTGATTTAATATTTCATATTGATGCCAATTTTACATTGTTCATAAGGATATTAAATCTTTTCAGCCCCATGGTTTTGGATATTAGATCGGGAGATCTCTCTGATAATCAATATATATTATGGTATAGGAATAAGTTAATTACCATCTCTTCGAGGTTTTATAGGAAGATTTCCGTAATCTCGAAAAGTTTATCTAAAGAATTAAAACTTAATTTACAAAAAACTACCTTACTTCCGCTTGGGGGTGAGTTACAATTATTTAATCCAAAGCAATTTGAATCGATTAAATTGCTCTATATCGGGTCTTTAAATAATAGAAATGTTGAACAAACTATAATAGGTTTTTCTTATTTCAAATTAAAGAATCCGAATATTGAAATAAGCTATGATATCATAGGATTCGGCAGTGAATCAATAGAGAAGGAATTAGAAAATACTATTGTAAGATATAAAATGAGCGGGTTTATTAAATTTCATGGTCGAAAAAAATATCCTGATATAGTTGCATTTTTGGATGATTGTAATGTTGGGGTTGTCTATATCCCCCAAAAAAGATATTATGATTTTCAGCCATCGACAAAATTGTATGAATCATTGCTAGCAGGCATGCCGGTAATAGCTACAAATACTCTGGAAAACCGGCAATCATTAATTAAGGATTGTGGAGTATTATGTGAAGATAATCCTATATCCTTTTCAAAAGCTTTAGAGATAATTATTCAGAAGAAAGGCAACTATAATTCCCAAAAGATAAAACAATCTTATCTTGAATCTGATTGGAGATATATAGTTGACAATATTTGGACACCTTTCATACTAGAAGCCATTAAAGCGTTAAATCCTTAGGTAATGCAAACAGTATGGGTAAATAATGTCCCTTGTAATAAAGAGTTGACAGCCTTAAGCCTTTTTTATGAGGATTATGAAAATTTGAAAAAATATTTATTTGATTTTATACAAACTACTGGCGTTTTTGAAAATATTGGATTAAATAAAAAAATACTTTTAAAACCAAATTGGGTCTATCACAATAATAATGAAACGGATAACCTATGCTTAACTACTCATCCAAATATAATATTAGTGGTATTGGAGTTTGTTTTACAGTTCAAACCAGCTAATGTTATTATTGGAGATTCCCCTATTCAATCCTGTAATTGGGAGTTATTACATTCACTCTATTTTAAGGATAAAATAAATGAACTACAGAAATTATTTAATATACCAATTAGTGTCGTTGATTTCAGAAATGAAAAGTGGGAACAAAAAAGAATTTTGCAAAAAAATTGCCGGAATACAACCGATTACATTTTATATGATCTAGCCCAAGATAGTTTATTGGAACCTTTATCACTTCAAAACAAAACATTCCGGGTTGGAGATTATGACCCAAAAATGACAATAAAAAATCATAGAAAAGGGATACATAAATACTTTATTGCCAGAGAAGTCATTAATGCTGACATCATTATTAATTTGCCAAAACTAAAAACACATCAAAAAGCTGGTATAACAAACGGGATGAAGAATTATGTAGGAGCTATCGGAGAAAAGGCTTACCTGGCGCATTATTCCAGTAATTTGTCAAAAAGCGGAGGAGACTGCTTCCCAGGGAATAATATTTTTAGATTGGGAGCAGAATATATTAGCGAAATGTCATTTAAATATAAGGGCCATTTTTTATATTACCCTCTTCATTATGTATCCTCAATAATATGGCGACTAGCACCCAAAGCTAAATATGCCAATTTGAGTGGAGCCTGGTATGGCAATGATACTGTTTGGAGAATGGTAATGGATATAAATAAGATTATTTCATTTGGCAGTTTAGATGGGAATATTTTAAGCACTCCTCAAAGAAAATTAATAACAATATCAGATGCAATTATCGCTGGTCAGGGCGAAGGGCCTCTTAACCCAAGTCCTCATTCAATGGGTATGATATCAGTCTCAAATAACGATATATTTCTTGATTTTGTTATGGCTAGAATAATGGGGTTTGATAGCAGAAAAATACCTCTACTGAAATCTTTTACGGATGTAATTGACAATTCGGAATTTCAAATTTTTTTTGATGGGAATATAATTAAAGGGGATGACCTATATAATTGTTCAATAAATACAGTTCCTTCAAGATTTTGGATTGGTAATATTGAAAAGAACAGATAAAATAAATGGGAAATAGGACAATTTACGCACTTTCAGATTATAAAGGAAACTTTGGATCTAAGGCTGATTCAATCCCTTATAATTCAGGAATGGACAAAAATCTCCTTCAAAAATATTTTTTGACATTTGGATTTGAAGTCGTTTTTATTCCATTTTCTGAAGTAATTAATTATTCAAATAATTTTTGGGAAAATAATTTGGTAATATACACATCATCTGAAGATATTGGATACTACTATAAAAGTTATATTGAAGACATTATTTATTATTTAGAATTGTCTAACGCTAAACTAATTCCCCCGTTTAAATATCTAAAAGCGAATAACAATAAAATTTTCATGGAATTGTTGCGCCAACAATTCAGTACTGAAGTCTGTAATATTAAATCTAAAGTTTTTGGATGCTATGAAGAAGTTGAGAAAATGAGTAATAATTTAAGTTTCCCTTTAGTTTATAAGCAATCTGCAGGAGCTATGAGTAAGGGGGTTGGTTTAATTGCAAGTATGGATGAATTAGAGCATAAATTGAAAAAGGTATCGCGAACTTCCAATTTACTTAAAGAACTATGGGAATATGGACGCAGCATTAAATATAAAGGATATATCAGAGAAAGTAAATATCGAAATAAATTTATTATTCAGGATTATCTGGCAGGTTTAGATGGTGATTACAAGGTGCTGGTATTTTCGAATAAATATTATATTTTGAAACGTAATACTAGAAAGGATGATTTTAGAGCGAGTGGGAGTGGGATACGAAATTTTGTAAAGGAATTTCCGCGAGGCTTATTAGAGTTTGCTAATTTGTGTAAAAATACATTAAAAGTCCCTCAAGTAAGTTTAGATATAGCTTATAATGGCAAATCATTTTTTTTGATTGAATTTCAGTGTTTATATTTTGGTAGTTATACTATTACTTATTCTGAATTTTATTGGTGTAAAACAGAGGAGAATGGTTTTGTTTTAACACAAGGGAAGAGTGTTTTGGAAGCTGAATTTGCTCGTTCTGTTGCAGAGTTTTGTTTTCAGGATTGATCTTTATTCAAAATCATAGCAATTATCGATGAGAGTTTTGTTTGTTTTTAGAATCCATAATCATCAGAACATAAATCCGATCATATACAATCAATCGGAATCATTGATAAAATCAGGGATAGAAGTTGGGTATTTTCCTATCAGAAAAGGGGGATTTCACTATTTAAAATATTATTTTAAACTTAGAAAACATTTAAACACGGTTAAATATGATTTAGTTCATGCACATTATGGTTATACTGCAATCCTTGCAGGCCTTGCAAATCCAGGTAAAACAATAACCTCATTAATGGGTTCGGATATCTACCGCCAACTTGGAATTACAAAGTTCATCATAAAACAATTCTCCAGGCATATTTGGGAAAAAACAATTGTGAAATCAGGGGAAATGAAAGCAATTATTGAAAATTCAATTATAATAAGTAATGGAGTAAATCTGGATTTATTCAAACATGCCAATAAAGAAGAATCAAGATCAATTGTCGGATTTAATAAAAAGTACAATATTATTTTTGTTTCAGTCCGGCCTGAAGAAAAGGTAAAAAATCTTAAACTCGCAAAACAGGCAATTCAATTATTAAAAGATGATAATATTCAATTTCATATTTTAAGTAAAATCGAGAATAACAGATTGCCATCATTTTATTCAGCTGCCGATGTAGTAATATTAACATCTGTTACAGAAGGTTCTCCAAATGTAATCAAAGAGGCAATGGCATGCAATTGTCCAATCGTGTGCACCGATGTTGGCGATGTACGGGAAGTTATAGGCGATACTAAAGGGTGTTACATTTCAGCCTTAGATCCGGTTGAATTAGCTGAGAATACCAAAAAGGCTCTCGGGTTTTCAGGTACCAAAGGACGTACTAATGGACGCCAGCGAATCATTGAAATGGGTTTGGATTCTCAGACTGTAGCAAAAAAATTAGTTGAAGTATATAAGAACGCTCTTAAATATTAAAATGGTAAAAAATTCAACAATAATTATTATCGATTACTATATGGGAAATATCCTTTCTATTGTTAATAAAATCAAGCGGATTGGACATGAAGCCATAGTTACAAACGAAATTAATTTAATAAAGAAGGCAGATAAAATAATTCTTCCGGGAGTGGGACATTTTCAAAAAGCCATTGAAAACTTAAATCGATTGCAGTTATTGGATGTCCTGAATGAAACTGTTCTTTTTAGAAAAACGCCAATTCTGGGTATCTGTCTTGGCATGCAACTTTTGGCAGGACATAGTGAAGAAGGTAATGTTAATGGATTAAATTGGTTAAATGCAGAAGTAGTTAAATTCAAAATCAATGATCAACTCAAGTATAAAGTTCCCCACATAGGGTGGAATAATGCAATGGTTAAAAAGGAGTCATCTCTTTTTACAGGTCTGTCTGAAGATTCAATGTTCTATTTTGTACATTCTTATCATATGGTATGCAATGATGAAAAAGATGTACTTACTCAGACAGAATATGAATATTCATTCACTTCATCTGTTCAAAAAGACAACATTTTTGGAACACAATTTCATCCTGAAAAAAGCCATGATGCGGGCGAGGTGTTGTTACGGAACTTTATTAATTTATGATTAAAAGAATTTTTGATTGTATATTGTTGATTGAGGAAGTGCCTATCATCAATCTCCAGTCAAAAATCATAAATTACCTATTGTAGAAATGTTTCGCCCACGCATTATACCTGTTTTGCTTTTAAAAGGTCAGGGTTTAGTAAAATCAATAAAATTTAAAGACTATCGTTATATAGGTGATCCAATTAATGCCGTCAAAATATTTAATGATTTAAAGGCTGATGAATTAGTGTTTTTAGATATCCTGGCCAGTAAACAAAAGCGCTGCATTTCATTAGATTTTGTAAGGAAAGTCGGGGAAGAAGCTAATATGCCCTTTGCTGTAGGCGGAGGTATTCGCACAATTCAGGATATTAAACAACTTATCCAGGCCGGAGCTGAAAAAGTAGTAATTAATTCGTACGCTATTGAAAATCCTGATTTTATCAGAAATGCCTCTGATGAATTTGGAAGTTCAACAATTGTGGTATCATTGGATGTAAAAAAGAAACTTTTTTCTAAAGAACAGCTCTTTACTTTTGGAGGAAGCAAATCAACGGGCAAGGATCCGGTTTCTTTTGCCAGATTAATGCAAAAAATGGGTGCCGGAGAGATTATAATTAACTCTATCGAAAAAGATGGAGCTATGATGGGTTATGATTTAATATTGATCAAATCCGTAGCTGAAGCTGTCACTATTCCTATTGTAGCGTTGGGCGGTGCAGGAGAATACGATGATTTTAGAAAAGCAGTCAGCCAGGCTTATGCCTCCGCTGTTGCAGCAGGCTCGATGTTTGTATTTCATGGTCCAAGAAAAGCAGTCTTGGTAAACTACCCTGATAAAGATCAGCTCAGGAAAATATTTTTATAAATGATTAAGTATAGACAAGAAGAATCCCAAATTTGTTCCAGGGGTGTCTGGGACAACACGGTTCCCGGAATACAATTTGATGATAACGGAGTTTCGAACTATGCACACATGTATGATAAATTAGTGGAAGCTTATCCACGAGGTGAACAGGGTAAAAAATATTGGGATCAGCTGGTTAATCAAATTAAAAAAGATGGCAGAAAAAAGCAGTATGATTGTGTTATTGGTATTAGCGGAGGCACAGACAGCTGCTATCTGCTATACCTCGCTACTCAGTATGGGTTAAGACCTTTGGCTGTAAATTTGGACAATGGGTGGAATAGTGATATCTCAGTAAAAAACATAAAAAAAGTTACAAAAAAGTTGGGTATAGACCTTGAGACATATGTAATTAATTATGAGGAAATAAAGGATTTACTCAGATCCTACATGCGCTCCCGGTTACCCTGGGTGGATATGCCAACGGATCTGGCAATCAAAGCTGTCATGTATAAGATTGCAGCTAAAATAGGAGTCAGATATATTTTAAGAGGAAATGATTTCCGATCGGAAGGAACCCAACCTCGTGAATGGACTTATGGTGACGCAAGACAATTAAAATATGTGCATTCCAGATATGGGTCTGTCAGATTAAGAACCTATCCAAATTACTCCATATACAAGTTAGTTTACTATGGGATTTTTAAGAGAATCAGGAGTATTTATCCATTTTATTATCTGGATTATAATAAAAAAGATGCCCAGGTCTTTTTAAAGAAAGAATTTGACTGGGAGTACTATGGTGGACATCATCACGAAAATATTTTCACCAAATTCGCAATTTCATATTGGTCACTCTATAAGTTTGGTATTGACAAGCGGAAAATAACATATTCTTCACAGATATTAAGTGGCGCGATATCAAGAGATGAGGTTTTGAACATTTTAAAAACAAAACCCAATACTGATGAAGAGGATGAACATCTAATAAGTTATGTAATTAAGAAACTCGACATGACTGAAGATGAATTTAAAACTATTTTGAACTCATCTAACAAATCATATTTGGATTATCCTTCTTATTACCCTTTGTTTTATTCATTCACAAAGATCATTCAGATCTTTTCCGGTTTGTTATTCATTCAAAAGCCAATGATGTTTTTTCAACTTGATATGAGGAAAAAGAATCAATAGGGGGTTCATGTAGATTTGCGCTACTAATTATTCCCTGAAGTGACAAATTCAAAGCTTTATGTTTTAAAGCTTTTGATAATTGTTTTTTTAATTGGAAGTATTACAATATAACGAAATTTCTGTTGAAAAATGGGATCAACTTCTGGCTCATGGTTCATTTGTATCCCCTTTTCAAACGCATTCGTTTTCCAAAGTATTAGATAAAATTTTTGGTTTTGATGCTGCAGTATTTGCATTATCTGATTCCGGGGAAATTAAAGTACTTATGGGTGTTGCTTTAATGAAAGAGCCTGGGCCAGTTAGTTTTTTTACGTGGCGCGGCATTATATTTGGAGGTCCGGTTATTTACAATGCAACAATTGAGGAGTTGTCCTTCTTTCTCACCGAATGTGGAAATCGTTTAAAAGGCAAAGCTATTTACCTTGAAACCCGCAACTTTTTTGATTATTCTTTTTATAAGGATTCATTTCTTAAATCTGGTTGGAAGTATGTACCGTATTTAAATGTCAAACTTAATCTTTCCGGGATTTCTAAAGATAAATTGACTTCCATATTTAAATATAACCGGCGGCGTGAGATTAATCAGTCAATTCAAAATAGTGCAAAGTATAGTCTGTGTTCGGGAAAAGATGAATTGATCAGTATTTACCATATTCTTCAGAAAACCTATAGAATTAAAGCGAAGTTACCTCTTCCTCCTGTCGAATTCTTTCTTGAGTTATTTAAACTGGAAATTTTCAAAGCTTTTGCAGTGTTCCATGAAGAAAAAACTATCGGAGGGTCATTTTGTTTGATCTTGCCAGGAAAGAGCTTATATACTTATTATTATTGCGGACTAAGAGATTATCATAAGAGAATATTCCCAACCCATTTAGCTGTACTTGCAGCCCTCGAATATGCAGTTGAAAATAAAATTCCTATTATAGATTTTATGGGTGCCGGGAAACCTGGCATTGACTATGGAGTAAGAGACTATAAAATGGAATTTGGAGGGGACCTGGTTGAAGAAGGCAGATTTTTAAAGGTACTAAGCCCTATCCTTTACAAGGTTGGGGAAATTGGGTTAAGAGTAAAAAAAGCGCTTACGTGATGAGGATTTTGATTGATATAGGTCATCCCGCACACGTACATCTGTTTAAAAATTTGGTATACAGATTAAAAGAGAACAATCATGAAGTGATAATTACAGTCAGGGAAATTCCTGGGGCCATTGAATTACTTGAAAAATTAAATCTTCCTTATATTTCACTTGGAAAGAAAAGAGATAATTTTTACTTGAAAGGTTTAAATCAAATCTTCTATTTTTTCAGATTATTGAGAATAGCTAAAAAAAGGAAAATTTCTGTAACAGCAGGTTGTACTGTTACAATAGCCCTCCTTACTCGTTTTACAGGTATTCCGTCAATATTATTTGATGATGACGATGACCAGGTTGAACCATTGTTTGTAAAATACGGGCACAAATATGCATCACTGGTTCTAACGCCATCAAGTATCAAAAGAAAAACCCCAAAGGCAATTTATTATAACGGAATACATGAGTTAGCTTACTTACTCCCGACTTACTTTAAACCAGATAATGGCGTCATCAATGAATTGGGAGTTAATTCCGGATTATCTTATTTTATATTAAGATTTGTCGCTTTCAGGGCACATCATGATAAAGGGATGTCAGGTTTTTCTCTGGATAATAAAAAGCAACTTGTTCGCCTTTTAGAAAGATACGGAAGAGTATTTATCACCTCTGAAAAAAAGATAGAAACTGAGCTTGAAAAATACAGGATTAAAATATCGGCTGAAAAGATTCATTCAGTATTATTTTATTCAACCCTTTTTATTGGCGATAGTCAGACAATGACAAGCGAGGCTTGCATACTAGGCACTCCCGCATTTAAAATGAATACGTTTGCTCACCTTCTTTCGGTACCTGAAGAATTGGAAGACAAGTACAACCTTTGTTATGCATATAGGCCTGATGAATTTGAAGATATGATGAAAAAGATAGGAGAATTACTTGCTGAAAAAAACCTGAAAGCGATCTGGCAAAATAAAAGGAATGCATTCCTTTTGGATAAAATTGATGTTACAGCCTTTTTTGACTGGTTTATTGAAAATTATCCGCAAAGTATTGAAATCATGAAGAATAATCCTGATTACCAGCTCAGATATAAATAAATGGATTTCACTTTAATAACATATAAAAAGCTACTGAAGAGTTTAAAAAAAGCTGATTATTCATTTCAAACTATAAGTCAATATTTAACCGCTCCGATTTCTAAACCGGTTGTTTTACGTCATGATACTGACAAACTTCCTCTTAATTCCCTTCAATTTGGCAAAATTGAGTCAGAATTGGGAATCAGCGGGACTTATTATTTTAGAATAGGTCCTGAAAGTTTTGATGAAAAGATAATTAAAGAGATTTTTTCAATGGGGCATGAGATTGGTTATCACTATGAAGATTTGAGTTTTGCATGGACAAAACTCAAGGCTCAGGGCTCAGGGCTCAGGGCTCAGGGCGAAGAACTTGAAAATCTTATAGTAGAAATCGGAAAAGAATCGTTCAATGAAAACCTGGCGAAACTTAGAAAAATTGTTCCGGTAAACACGATTTGCATGCACGGTAGTCCGATGAGCAGGTGGGATAGCAGGTTGTTGTGGAAATATTATGATTATCATGATTTTGGTATTGTAGGAGAGCCATATTTTGATATCAATTTCAATGAGGTGCTTTATCTTACAGATACCGGGAGAAGATGGGACGGAGGACTTGTCTCAGTTCGAGACAAGGCACAGAGCTCAGGGCTCAGTGCACAGGGGATTGATCCGTTTAAGGGTTGGAAGGTGAAACCAAAAGGCATAATTAGCCACACATCGTCTGCCGCAAACGGCAATCCATATGATTTACAACCAGTACCCAGTACCCAGCACCCAGCACCATTTCCAAAATTCCACTCTTCCTTCGACATAATCAAAGCTACGGTAGCCAACAGGCTGCCCGATAATGTCATGATGACTTTTCATCCTCAGAGATGGTCTGATAGATCTGTTCCATGGATAAAGGAATTTGTATGGCAAAATGTGAAGAATGTGGGGAAGTATTTTCTTATCAGATTAAGTGGTTAGTGATCAGAAAACAGTGAACAGAGAAACAGAGATTAGGTGTCAGTGAACAGAAAACAGGAATCAGGAATCAGAGATTGGATCGTTTCGATTATCTTTTTCCAACCAGATCCCTGGTCCCTGATCTCAGGTCACTGATCTCTATTATGTCAATTCACTGGGTGCGTTTCATTTCGGTGGACATTTGATGGTGAGTGATGCAATTGGTGCCAAAAGATTAGTGGATAAATATTTTAAACCTTAATATCATGGGATATATTAAAGAACCGGACGGAGTTGATTTTGTAATACAAAGAAACCTTTGACAAAGAAACAAGAGAAAGATCTGAGTGAATATATTGCTAAAAGGAAACTTGAAATTAAAAAGAAACCCCCGAAAGGCATATACAAAAAACAAAGTGTTTAAGATATAAGTTTGGCATGAGTCCCATGCTTTGATTTCAGATGTTCTTTTACAGGTTTCAATAGACGCAGGATTGTATGCACACCAAAATTATTCAATCACCAAGCTGGTGTCAATAGGGGAAAAGGCTATTTTGTTAGGCTGCAAGCTGAAGGCAGAAGGCTGTAGGGAATCTCATCCGCCTTCCGTTGTTCTCGACTCGGTTTTTCCTATATCGAATCCAACCCCTCGTTTAATTTAAGAATTAGTATATTTGCTGTATGAATCTGGATGAAAGTAAAATACAAACAATTAGTGATTATTTCAGGGCCCCTCCGGTTCTGAAAGCATATCTGTTTGGCTCCTTCGTCCGTGGAGATGCTGATAATCAAAGCGATATAGATATTTTAGTTGACCTTGATTATACCCAAAAGATAGGACTACAATTTATTCAGATGAAGATTGATTTAGAGAAATTATTAAACACAAAAGTGGATTTAGTTTCTTCAAATGGCTTATCTAAATATTTAAAACCACTGGTTGATAATGAAAAGCAATTAATTTATGCGAGGTAAGATAGGAGATAAAGTAAGACTTCAGCATATCCTTGATGCAATTATTGAAATTGAAACCTATTCTCTTAATACTGATTTTTCAGGTTTTATGAAGAATTCCATGATGAGATTCGCATGTATCAAGCAGATGGAAATTATTAAGTTATTTACCTGGGCTAAAAGAAAAAATAATCGAAATCTTAAAATCAATTGAATAACAGTTTTCCCTTGTGTCCTCCAAACGCCATGTCTTCCCGAGTGCTTTGGTCACCGTAGCCTTGGCGAAGGTGGCTAGCGAAGGATCTTCGGATTCTTCAACTACCTTCACACATTTGCAATTTCGCCACTTCTTCCCTTCGTCTTCATTGCGCCGGTTTAGTCCAGAATAATCAATATTTGAAATGGCGCAGAGGCGCAACGGCTTAACGTCCCTCAGTCTCTTAGTCCCTCCGTCTCTCCATACCTTCGTCTTCTTAGCGCCGATATATATTTCACCTAATCTAAACATTTTCAGCTCCGGCGTCTGGTCCGGGGAGAGGTCTTCTTTCTACAAATATTTCGCCCCGCTGGGGCTTGAAGCCCGCCACACTTCTGTCCATTTATAGAATTTCTCCCCTTCTCCTCTTCTCCCCATCTCCCCTTCTTTTCTTTCCCTCACGCCTCACGCCTACATTCCACTGCCTGATGCCATATATTATATTTCCGGGAAATACTATATTTGTATCTAAATTATTACTAAATGTTTTTAGAGATATACATCAACGAAATCAGAAATCTTTGTCAGAAAAACAAAGTCAGGAATCTTTACGTATTCGGTTCTGTCCTGACAGATCGTTTTACCGATAAAAGCGATATTGATTTAATTGTTGATATAGATTCAAATGACCCTTTGGATTATGCGGACCACTATTTCAATCTTAAATTTGCTTTGGAGGAGTTATTAAACCGTCAAATTGATTTACTTGAGAACAAAGCTGTTAAGAACCCTTATCTCCGCGAAAACATTGATAATTCCAAAACACTTCTGTATGCATCCAGAGATTAAGGTTTGGCTAAAAGATATTCAATTA
>Ga0224523_1000246_pt1 | contig 32797 bp, 23 predicted proteins | sample CFST50metaG_FD_182732 | JGI IMG/M metagenome (GOLD analysis project Ga0224523, IMG submission 182732) | Peat soil microbial communities from Stordalen Mire, Sweden - C.F.S.T50 | ecosystem: Environmental > Terrestrial > Soil > Wetlands > Peat | place: Sweden: Norrbotten County, Stordalen Mire... | reverse complement strand
ACATTATAGCACTAATAATTGATATCAAAAATATATCGACAAAATCGATGTATATTTTTTTAAAATACAAAGACATTTTGTTAGATGTTGTCTACAGTTATACGAAAATAAGCATCTGCGCATGTATAGACTTTTGTTATTCGGTATAAAAAAATGTAAATTTGTAATCATCAAGGCAGGCAGCCTTAGATTAATTTATTTTACTGATTTTTAAGAATTAAAGCCATGATCGAAAAAGAGAAAGTATTAAAAGTTGCAAAAAGCCTTATTGAATTTGAATGTTCGATTCTTGATACAAAATATGCAGAATCACATAAAAAAGTGGCTATTAAGTACAAGGAGCATGTTATTGAATTAGTTGGAGATGAGCACAAGTTCATTAAATATTATGACGAAAAAATTCCTTTGACAAATAATGAATACAAAGAAATTTATTCATGCTTCTGCGATGAATTATGTAAGCGTAAAGCAAAAACAGCTGAAAAGTTTAATGACCTGGAAAAGCTTTTAATATCAGAACACGATAAAAAGCATTAGTCAATCTAGGTGTAAAATAAATAAGATTTATTTATTCTGGAATTCTTTAACTAAGATTTCTTTTAGTTTTTGAATTTTGATATTTACCATAAGGTTCCCTGATTCGGCAACTGAAATTTCTCCACGTTGTTCGGAAACAACAATAGTTAGAGCATCGGATTCTTCAGTTATACCAATAGCTGCACGATGCCTTAATCCGACATGAGATGGGATATCAATTTTCTCGGAAACAGGAAGCACGCAGCGGGCAGCTTTGATCTTATTTCCGATAATTATTACGGCTCCATCATGCAGTGGGCTGTTTTTAAAGAAAATCGTTTCGAGAAGTTGTTTGGAAATATTTGAATTAATCAATTCTCCTGTTTCAATATAAGGTTTAAGTTCATTCTTCCGTGCAATGACAATAAGTGCGCCTGTTTTAGATGCGGCCATACTTTCACATGCGCTTAAGATTGGCTCTATGTCTGTCCCTTCAAGTTGATTCATTTGCCATTTAATATTAAAAAAACTTTTCGAACCTTTTTTGAAAAAATTTTGAGAACCGAGTATCTTAAGAAACTGGCGTATTTCCTGCTGAAACACAATAATGAGTGCAATCATCCCAACGGATATGAATTGCCCGAGAATTTCACTGAGCAATTCCATCTCAAAAGCTTTAACCAGATACCATAAAAGATAGATCGCAATAATACCAATGAAAATATTAATCGTTCCTGTGCCTTTAATAAGGTTGTAAAGCTGGTATAGCAAAAAGGCTACCAGCAAAACATCAATAACATCAAGCCAGCGGATAGTGATAAAGCCCGTAATGAAAAGTTGTAACATTATTTTATTTTAATAAAAGTTCAAATTTAAGTAAAACATTTTAAATGGAAAATTCTAAATATCATTATTCAGAGCTCTTACTATTTTTACTGCTTCCACGGCTTCTTTTACATCATGAACCCTTAAGATATTTGCCCCTTTCATTAAAGCAATGGTATTTAAAACGGTGGTGCCATTCAATGCTTCTTCGGGGTTTGTATCAAGCAATTTATTTATCATCGATTTTCTTGAAACGCCTACCAATAAAGGTATTTCAAATATTGAAAAATATTCAAGATCATTTAATAATTCGTAATTATGTTCAAGTGTTTTACCAAACCCAAAACCAGGATCAATAATGATATCATTCACTCCCAAGTTTTTTAATGTTACGGTTTTATCGGAAAGGAATGCCAACACTTCTTTTACAACATTTTTATAAACAGGTTTTTCTTGCATATTTGCAGGCGTTCCTTGCATATGCATTATTATATAAGGTACTTGAAGTTCGGCAATTGTTTTGAACATTTCTTTATCGAATGTTCCTGCTGAAATATCATTAATGATATGTGCCCCTTTATCAACAGCCATCCTGGCGATTTCAGATTGATAAGTGTCAACAGAAATAATGGCATCAGGGAATTCTTTTTTTATTTGTTCGAGTGCAGGAAGTAAACGAACTTTTTCTTCCTGTATTGAGATTTTTTCCGATCCCGGTTTTGTTGTAATAGCTCCAATATCAATAATAGCAGCACCTTCATCGATCATCTTTGAAACATGAGTCATTATTTCTTTCATGTCCTTATGCTTTCCCCCATCATAAAAAGAATCGGGCGTGAGGTTTAAAATGCCCATTACCAAAGGTTTTTCCAATGATATAAGTTTTCCTCCGCAATTGATACTTTTCTTTGAAGAAAAAAATGTATTTTTATGCTGTGAATTCATCCGTTAAAATTAATTTCGTGCTAAATAACTTTTTGCTAATTTATTAAAATTTAAAATGAATAATACATCAAAACAATTTGAGGAAATAATAAATATTTGCAGGGATATTTATATCAAGAAGATGAAGGATTATGGCAGCGCCTGGCGTGTGTTGCGTGCTCCATCGCTCACCGACCAGATATTTATTAAAGCCCAGCGTATCAGGAGCATTGAAGAAAAGGGAATGCAGAAGATACAGGAAGATATTCGTTCGGAATATATCGGCATTGTTAATTATTGTGTGATTGCACTTATCCAACTCGAACTTGGTGTAAGCAACGATGTTGACAATATCGAATTGAAAAAAGCATCTGAGCTTTACGATAAATATATTTATAAAGCCAAATCGTTGATGGAAGATAAGAACCACGATTATGGCGAAGCCTGGCGCGATATGCGGATTGGATCGCTTACCGATATTATTTTAATGAAACTCTTACGTACAAAGCAGATCGAAGATCATGACGGAAAAACATTTATCTCAGAAGGTGTGGATGCGAATTATTATGACATGATAAACTATGCAATTTTTGCTTTAATAAAAATTTTTGAAAATGAAATAAAAAAATGAAAGCAAGTTTTATTATAATTTGTTTCTCTATTTTAGTTTTTATTTCTTGTAAAAAGAAAGTAGAAGAAGATTACAGGCCCGAATTTATTGGTTATTGGTATTGCGGTCCTTATCCATTTACAGATGATAATTGGTATGATATTACTATTGATAAAGATAGTCACGCTCTTTATATAGAGCATTCATATGATGACGAAGAAGGGGTAAGAAAAATAAGCGGAAAAGCAAGAGCAACAAATGATAAACTTAAAATTGGACGTTTTGCTACTTTCATTATCTCAGAATATCCGCATAAAATTGATACTACAACATCTCCGACGGTTCCTATCTCGGAATTTTCTTCTATTGAGAAAAAAGCAAATTGGAAAATGACTATTAAAAGTTCAGCACTTGGTCCCTTTTGCGATGGGGATTATTACAAAGCAGATTATTAAAAATTTTGAATATGAAAACTCTAAGAATTACCAGCAGAACAATTTTAGGATTGACATTTATTTTTTCAGGTTTTGTTAAAGGTGTTGACCCGCTTGGATTCTCATATAAGCTTCTTGAATATTTCGAAGCCTATCACATGGAATGGCTGAATTCATTAGTATTACCCCTTGTTTTAACTTTGTTTGTTATTGAATTTACAATAGGAGTAATGGCTGTTTTTGGTGTGAAACCTAAATTAGCTTCTTGGCTCGCATTTATCATGATGTTCTTTTTTACAGGATTAACGCTGCTTTCAGCAATTAATAATCCTGTCTCCGATTGTGGCTGCTTTGGCGATGCCATTAAACTTACAAACTGGCAAACATTTTACAAAAATGTTGTCTTGATCATTTTTGCATTGTTTTTAGTTTTGTCAAATAAATATGCAAAGCCCGCATTCTCTCGAAAGAACGAAATAGTTTTAATAATTCTTGGCGCGGGTATTATTCTTTTTGTTTCACTATTTTCATTGCGGCATTTGCCGATCATTGATTTTCTCCCATGGAGAGTTGGGAATAAAATTTCGGAACAAGTAATTCCAACTCCTGAAATTGCAGAAAGTATTTTGGTTTATAAAGATAAAAAAACAGGTGAGAAATTTGAATATACCGCGAATACATTGCCTTACAAGGATAGTGTTAAATGGGCAAGTATTAAATACGACACAACAATTAAGAAAATAACACAAAAATATAAAGAAGCGCCGATACATGATTTTGTGATAACTGGTATGGATGGAAATATTTTGACTGATAAAATTGTTGCAAACCAAGGCTACCAGTTTATCTTAGTTGCATATGATCTGAATAAAACAAAAAAGAAAGCTTATCCCGAGATCAATAAATTTGTTGAAAACTGTGATAAGGATTCCGTTTCTTTTGTGGGATTGACAGGAAGTATTCCCGAAACTGTTGATGCCTTCAGGCATGATGTGCAGGCAATGTATCCATTTTATAATGTTGACGAAACTGCATTGAAAACAATGATACGTTCAAACCCGGGTTTGATCCTTTTGAAAAATGGTAAAGTCATTGCTAAATGGGCATGGCGCGATATTCCGGAATATCATAAAGTCAAAGAAAGATATATTAAATAATTAGAATTTTAAAGTGTATAAATTTATCACGAAACGACTGTTTTACGGATTTCTGGTTATGTTTGGCGTGATAACTGTCGTTTTCCTTTTGTTCAATGTTTTGCCTGGTGATCCTGCTCGCATGATGCTTGGACAGCGTGCGGACATTACTTCTGTTGAAGCAATAAACAGGGATCTCGGTCGTAACAAGCCTTTGTTTACACAGTATTTTAATTACCTGAATGATCTATCTCCGGTTTCAGTTCATAACATAACCTATCCAAAAAGTTACTGGTATCTTGATCCCACAAAGTATTCGAGTATAAAGCTTTTTAGAATTTCAAAAAATGATGAAGTCGTTTTAAAAGTTCCATATTTACGCAGGTCTTATCAGAGTAAGAAAAAAGTCGGTGAAATATTACGTGAAACTTTCCCTAATACATTTGTTCTTGCTATTACAGCTATTGTCTTTGCAATGATACTTGGAATTTTTATCGGGATACTTTGTGCAGTAAAAAAGAATAGTTTTTTTGATAAGGTATCATTGATCATGTCAGTTCTCGGAATGTCGCTACCTTCATTCTTTGCTGCCATTCTTGCTGCATGGATATTTGCTTATTTGCTTGGGCACTTCACCGGATTGAATATGTTCGGAAGTTTATATAGTGTTGATGATCTAACAGGAAAAGAATATCTGGATTTGAAAAACCTTATACTTCCCGCAATAACATTGGGAATTCGTCCATTAGCTATTATTGTTGAACTGACAAGAAATTCGCTGTTGGATGTATTGTCGCAGGATTACATCCGCACCGCGAAAGCAAAAGGATTAAGCTATTATAAAGTGATCACGAAACATGCATTGAAAAATGCGATGAATCCTGTGGTTACAGCAATTTCAGGATGGTTTGCTTCATTAATGGCGGGCGCTGTTTTTATTGAATATATTTTTAACTGGAAAGGAGTAGGGGCAGTCATTGTGGATGCCTTGGAAAAATATGATTTTCCTGTTATTATGGGTGCCGTATTATTTGTTTCGGTTATTCTTGTTTTTATTAATATTTTTGTAGATATAATTTATGGACTCCTGGATCCAAGAATCAGGATACATTAACCTTTTTAAATTTTAAGTTATGAGAAAAAAAATAGTGGCAGGAAATTGGAAGATGAATAAATCATATCAGGAAGCGATAACGTTGATCGAGGAAATTATTTCAAAATCAGGAAATATTGAATCGAAAAACAATAATACATTGATCATACTTGCACCGCCATCTCCTTATCTTCCCAAAGCAGCTGAGATAACAGGCAACATACAAAAGATTAAGATTGCTGCTCAAAATTGCCATTCAGAAGAAAGTGGTGCTTATACCGGTGAAATATCGGCATCAATGATCAGATCAACAGGAGCTGAATACGTGATAATAGGTCATTCCGAAAGAAGGAATTATTTTAAAGAATCAAATGAATTTTTATCAAAAAAAATAGATGCTGTTTTAAAAAATGGATTAAACCTGATATTTTGTTGTGGTGAATTGCTACCTGAAAGAGAAAAAGGAAATTATTTTTCGATTGTAAAAGATCAACTTTATGAAAGTCTATTCCATTTAACGGAAGAAGAATTTGAAAATGTAATTATTGCATATGAACCTGTATGGGCAATTGGAACCGGCATGAATGCTACGTCACAACAGGCTCAGGAAATGCATGCATTCATACGTTCGCTGGTTGCTGAAAAATATAATTTGAAAACAGCTGAAAATACGGTTATATTATATGGTGGAAGTTGCAATTCTAAAAATGCAAAAGAACTCTTTGCGAACGCTGATGTTGACGGCGGATTGATAGGAGGGGCTTCGCTTAAAAGCCAGGATTTTATAGAGATTGTTGATTCATTTTAAAAAATGTAGCATTAGTGAAGTATTATTTTAGTAGAAATACTTTACTTTATGTTACTATTTGAACCCTTATTCGTCATATATTGAATTAATTTTAAAAACAAAATGGATTATATAGAATTTAATTTCACCATAACACCAAAAGTTAGTGGTAATGAAATACTCGCTGCAGTCCTTGCAGATGTTGGTTTCGAAAGCTTTGTAGAAACTGATGCGGGATTAATTGCATATATTCCTGATTCAAAATTCTCATTGGATGTTGTCGAGAATATGGACATCATGCATAATAAAGAATTCTCTATAAAATATGATTATAAAAATATTCAGGATAAGAACTGGAATGAAGAATGGGAACGCAGCTATAACCCTGTAGTTATTGCAGAAAAATGTTGTATAAGGGCTCCTTTTCACCCCAAAAATGAAAAATGCAAGATCGATATTATTATAGAACCTAAAATGTCTTTTGGCACTGCTCATCATGAAACCACAGCCCTCATGATAGAACAGATTCTTTCTCTTGATTTAAAAGAAAAATCAGTTCTTGATATGGGTTGCGGGACAGCAGTTCTGGCAATACTTGCAGCTAAAATGGGTGCTACTTCTGTTACTGCAATTGATATAGATGAATGGGCATTCAATAATGCAATTGAAAATACAGGAAGAAATGAAATGGGTTTTATTAAAGTCCTTTATGGAGATGTAAGTTTAGCAGTTGATATGTATGATGTAATATTTGCAAATATTAACAGGAATATTATCACCCGTGATATACCCGAATATATTAAGCATCTTAATAAATCAGGAATATTATTATTAAGCGGTTTTTATGAAGCCGATATTCCTATTGTTTCCGATATAGTTGAAACAAACGGACTAAAGTTGACAGGACAATCGGAAAAAAATAATTGGGCCATTTTAAAATTTAAAAAATAAGATATGAAGCTGCGATATATCTTTTTATTTCTGATTTCGGTATTTTTTTCGCTTTCTGCAAATTCTCAGACGATAAAATCTTTTTCTGATGACCCTGCTATATTTATTACAGAATTAAAAACTTTTTTCTTGAGCATCGACAATCCTGATGAAAAAAAGGTCGCAAAAGAATTTGTGGAAGATTTGACCTTAGCATGGAATAATGGAAAGATACCTGCTGATGAAAAAAAACAAATAATTATTACATGCAATAAAATGCTCAAAAAGAAAATGAGAGCTATACCGCATTTTAAAAATTATCTTTCCGATATTATAAGTTTTAACAATACCAATCAGACTCAGGCAAGTTATAAAGCATGGGAAGCCAGCCTTGACAAGCTTATTAACAAATCAACAAGTACTCTATTCATCGATTATCTAGAAATAAGTAATAACCTTTTTACCGGAAATATTTTGTACAAGTCATCCACTACTCTCTGGAAGTCGGATAACAGTAATTACTCTTATGAATATGACTCCATACCGAGAATTATATTTCCATCACTAAAGCTTACTTGTTGCGCCAATAATGATAGCTCTGTAATATATAACACCAAAGGGATTTATTATCCAACGTTGGCGAGGTTTGTCGGGCAAGGTGGAAAAATTCTTTGGAAGAGGGCCGGATACAGTGCTGATTCAGTTTATGCGGAAATCCATAGATATAGCATTTCTATTAAGTCTTCCAAATATACTATTGATTCTGTATCATTTTATAATAAGAATTTTTTTAGTACTCCATTACTTGGAAAACTTGATGAAAGAGTATTAGCAAATCAGGATGAAGATAAAGCGACGTATCCCCGTTTTGATTCGTATGAAAAAAGATTAAAAATAAAAAATATTTTTCCAAATATTGATTATGATGGAGGGTTTTCAATGCATGGTGGAAAACTAATGGGATCGGGCGATGCCACTCAGGAGGCATTTCTTATTTTTTATAGGGAAGGTAAAAAATTTATTAAAACAGCTGCAAAAACATATATTATAAGAAAAGATAAAATTTCATCTGCTTTGGCTTCGGTTACTATATTCTGGGAAAAAGATTCCATTTACCATCCCGGTCTTCAGATGAAGTATTTGAATGATAAGAAAGAACTTTCTTTGTTACGTACGAATGAAGGCATTGCCCAAACACCATTCTTTGATACATATCATAAGTTAGATATTTATATTGAAGCTCTTTACTGGAAGATGGATCAGCCATTAATTGAAATGACAATGGTTAAAGGTGTAGGAACCGAAAGTGAAGCAACATTTGAATCAAGTAATTATTTTTCAGCAGGAAGATATTATAAGTTACAAGGCATTGATGAAACAAATCCACTGAGTGACCTCAGGAAGTATGCAAAACAAAAGAATATAAATGTTGTTTCAGTTCCAGCCTATGCCACTTATTTAAAAATCTCATTATCCCAAATACAAGCTCTTATGTTGCGGTTAGCAAATATGGGGTTTATTGCATATGATACGGATAACGACAAAGTATACCTGAAAGATAAACTTGAAAATTTTCTTTTATCTCGCGCAGGGAAAATTGATTATGATGTTATTCAATTTAATTCTGTAGCGAATAATCAAAGTAATGCAACATTGAACCTGTTAAATTTCGATCTTAAGCTAAATGGTATTTCCAATGTCTACCTGAGCGATTCCCAGAATGTAAATATTTATCCGAAAGACAAGAAAATGGTAGTGAAAAAAAATCGTGATTTTGAATTTGATGGAAGGATTCATGCCGGTATGTTTGATTTTTATGGGAAATTATTTTCGTTCTCTTATGATAAATTTAAAATTGATATGCCTGTCGTTGATTCCATGGCATTTTATGTAAGAAGTTTCAAGCCTGATGAAAACGGAAAAACAAGATTAGTTAAAGTAAAATCTGTAATTGAAGGTATAAAAGGAAATTTGCAGATTGATTCTTCTAATAATAAATCAGGACTAAAATCATTAAAGCGTTACCCAATTTTTAGCAGCCAGAAAGATTCATATGTGTATTATGATAAAAAGTACATATATGGTGGTGTTTATAAAAGAAATAATTTTTATTTCCATATAAACCCATTCCAGATAGACAGTCTTGGGAACATTAGTACTGAAGGCATTGATTTTACTGGTAATTTTATGTCGGCTGATATTTTCCCTGACTTTAATGAAAAGCTAAGTGTTCAACCCGACTATTCATTAGGATTTATTAGATTAACGCCAGAAGCAGGTTATCCGGCATACAAAGGAAAAGGAACCTATGATTCTATAATTGACCTTAGCAATCATGGACTTAGAGGCAAAGGTTCATTGAAATATTTAACCTCATTATCAAAATCGAATGCGTTTGTTTTCTTTCCTGATTCAATGAATGCGGATGTTCAGAATTTTACTATTGCTGAACAAAAAGCAGGCGTGGAATATCCAACAACAATTGGCGAAGATGTTTATGAACACTGGATGCCATATAAAGATATGATGGTAGTTACAAAGAAAGTTAAACCAATTGCAATGTATGATCTTATTGCAAAACTCAATGGTGCTTTGACATTAACACCAAAAGCTCTTTTTGGAAAGGGAACAATGGTATTCAACGATGCTGAAATGGATGCTAAACTATTTAAATTTAAAAACAGGACATTTGATTCAGATACAGCCGATTTCCGTTTAAAGAGTTATGACCTTTCCGAACTTGCATTCTCAACATATAATTATAAAGCTCATATTGATTTTGATAAAAGAAAAGGTGAGTTTAAAGCAAATGGCGGTAGCTCTAAGGTTGAATTCCCTATAAATATGTATATTTGCTTTATGGATGAATTTGATTGGTTCATGGATAAGGCTGAAATTGACCTTGCCAGCACATCAAAGGATAATCAAAAACTTAACAATGTATCTATGCAGGATCTTGCTGATTTAGATTTATCCGGTTCGGAATTCGTATCAGTTCATCCTTCACAGGATTCCCTGCGTTTCTTTTCTTCAAAAGCTAAATATAATTTGAGACAAAATATTATTTACGCAAAAGATGTAAAAATCATTAAAGTTGCCGATGCCGCAATATATCCGGATAGCGGACAGGTTACCATCTTGAAAAAAGCAGAAATGAAACCATTGATCAATGCGAAAATACTTGCTAACACTTCAACCAAATATCATATAGTATATAAAGCAGATGTTATTATCAATTCTCGTAAGAATTATTCAGCAAAAGGTATGTATGATTATACCGATGAAAATGGAACTAAATTCCCATTTTACCTTGATAAGGTTACAGTTGATACTACTCTACAATCATATGGTATAGGCACAATCTCCGATACTGCAAAATTTGGAATAAGTCCTAATTTTGCTTTTGAAGGAAGTGTGAAATTTAAGGCTAATAATGAATTGCTCAATTTTAATGGAGCATTCAAAATAAAGCAAGATTGCGATTCTACCAATGCATCATCGTGGATTAAATTCCATGCCGATATTAATCCCAAAAATGTATATATTCCAATCTCTGATACAATAAGGGATATTAATAATAATAAACTTGAAGCAGGTATCTTTCTTACGAATGATTCTACTGGTGTTTACACTGCATTTCTTTCAAAAAGACTAAAGCCTTCCGATCAGGATATTGTTTCAGCAAGAGGATATGTTTTTTATGATAAAGGAACCGAAGAATACAGGATTTCAACGAAAGAAAAACTTAAACAATTGTCGCAACCCGGAAATTATTTAAGTGTGTCTAAAATTAATTGCATTAATTTGGGTGATGGTAAAATTGATCTTGCTCCTAATGTTGGACGAATTACTGTTGGGTCATATGGAAATGTTAAACATTACATCATTCCTGATTCAACAAATTTAGATTTAGTGATTTCCATGGATTTCTTTTTCAATGACAATGCTCTTAAGATCATGAATCAGAATATTGCTAAATATAACACACTAAAAGCACTTGATCTTACCCGTACCACATTTGCCAAATCGTTATCTGAAATTCTTGGAACGAAAGTAGCTGATAAGCTTGTTTCAGATATTTCGATGACTGGTGCATTTAAAAAGATGCCATCGGAATTACAACACACATTTTTCTTAGGTGATGTTCAAATGAAATGGGATCCGGCAAACAGATACTTTGTATCGGTTGGTAAAATAGGTATTGTTTCTATTGATAAAAACCAAGTCAATAAATATGTTGACGGGTTTATAACTGTAAAAAAACAAAAGAGCGGCGATGAAATCAATATATATCTTGAATTCAGTTCTAACGATTGGTATTACTTTAACTATAAGACAAATATGATGCAGGCAATTTCATCGAGCACTGAATTCAATACAGCTATTAAAGAAACAAAGCCGGATAACAGGATACTTAAGTCAGAGAAGGATCTTCCTCAATACCAATATACGATTTCAACAAACGATAAGAAAAAAAGATTTTTAGAGAAAGTAGCGCCAGTTAATTAATTATGAGTTTAGAATATTTTCAATTTTCGACGATAGCTGTAATATTGTCATCCTATATTATAGGATCGATACCAACAGCAGTATGGGTAGGGAAATGGTTTTACGGAATTGATGTTCGCGATTATGGTAGTGGAAATGCTGGTGCCACAAATACTATTCGCGTATTAGGACCTAAAGCAGGGATCCCTGTTTTTATAATAGATGTTATGAAAGGCTTTGCAGCAGTGGAATTAACATATGCATGCAAATCAAATTTTGGTGGGCACAACGAAATATTTGCGATTTTTAAAGTGGCATTATCATTCATAGTAGTATTAGGACATGTATTCCCAATATTCGCAGGGTTTAGAGGAGGAAAAGGTATTGCAACATCACTGGGCGTTGTTCTTTCTTTATTTCCTTATCCTGCATTGATCACAACAGTTATATTTTTAATTGTGCTTCTTATTTCGCATTATGTTTCATTAGGCTCTATCACTGCAGCAATTATTTTTCCGTTTGTAAATATTTTTATTTTCGATGCCACAGAATGGGCTTACTTGATCTTTTCAATTGTAATATCCGCTTTTGTGATTGTTACGCACAGGAAAAATATTAAACGTCTTATTGAGGGAACCGAAACTAAGTTTTTGTTCAAGAAAAAGAAACCTTTAGCCAGATAAGGTAACCATTATGGAATATTCACGTATAATATAGCCTAAGCAAAAATATCTGACAATAATTTATTGAAAAAAATAATTCTACATATAATTTTTATCTTTTTTTCACTTTGTTGCATCTCTGAATTTTGTGATGCACAATCTGATTTTAAATCGCAGGAAGAATTAAAAAAGAGAGCGAATGATTTTTTTGATAAAGAAGATTATTCAACCGCCTTACCATTATACTCGCAACTTGTAAGTCTATTTTCAAAAGATCCCGATTACAATTATCGATTTGGCGTTTGTTTAATATATGCAGATAGACGTGAAAACGAAAAACCTATCAGGTATCTTGAATTTGCTGCATCCAAGCCCGGTGTTGATGTTGCTGTATTTTACTATCTCGGACTTGCATATCACGACAATTACAGGTTTACCGAAGCTATACGGGAATATAATTTATACAAGGAAAAAGCAACTGAAAAGAATGTTGCGAAGCTTGATGTTGACCGCCAAATTGAGATATGTAAAAATGCGAAAGAATTACTTTCGCACTTTTATGATTTATATGTTTTGGAAAAAACGGATGTTACTTATAAGGACTTTTTTAGATCATATAATACTGATCGTTCTGCAGGGAAATTGCTTGTAAAACCGGATGTTTTTAAAACGGCTATTGACAAGAGACGTGAGAAAATTAGCCTGATGTATTTTTCAAAAGAAAATAAGATAGCTTATTTTTCAAGCTATGGATCAAACGGAAAAAACGGGAAAGATATTTATTGTGTGCATATGCAGGCAGATGGAAGCTGGGGAAAGCCCGAACCCCTTGGTCCAGCTATAAACACTCAATATGATGAGGATTTTCCATTTCTTGGATCTGATGGAACATTATACTTTAGTTCCAAAGGCCATAATACAATGGGAGGGTATGATATATTTTCATCGAAGCAGAATAGTGATGGCTCATGGAGTACTCCCAAAAACATGAATTATCCTATCAACACGCCTTTTGATGATGTTATGTTTGTTCCTGATACTTCTGGCGAATATGCTTATTTCTCTTCGTTCAGATCCAGTACAGAAAATATGATCACTGTTTATAAGATAAGAATAGATAAAAGACCAGCTGTTGATCAAACCTTGGTTCTAGATAAACCAACAGACACAACTTCTGCAAATGCAACAGCATATTCAAAAACACTTCAGTATTTAAAAGAAAAAGAAGCTCTTGAAGTAAATGCTTCAGAAAATATGTTTGCTGATAAAGAAGATAAAACTCCGAATAATGCAGCAGTGGAAAATAATACTGCAATAGAAGATGATAATAAAATTCCGGATAATATTTCTAATGATGATATCTTGAAAATGGCCGACAAACAAGCCATGGATGCACAAAAAGAGTATGCCGAATTAAAAAATCAGAAGGAAACTGCAAAAAAAATTGCGCAAGACAAAAAATCGCAAGCAGATGAAAAATATAAAGAAGCCGAAACAATTTCTTCTAATGCTGCAAATATCACCGATAATAGTAAAAAACAATTCGAGCTTAATAAAGCAACCAAATTACGTTCTGATGCTGATCAATTAAATAAAGAATCAGTAGTCGCATCAAAAATTTCAGAACAATTGGATGAGCAAATTGCAAACAAACAAAAAGAAGCTGAAGGAGCAACTCAATATGCTAAAGAAATAAAAACAGCGGTACAATCAAATTCTGCTGATTCATCAATTGCCTTGTTAACAAAGATGATCGATAAAATGCAAAACTCTCCTTCGGATGTAAATTACATTGTTACGAATAATCCGAATAAAGAATTCATTAAATCAAAAGAAGAAGAAGCTGAAAAATATACTGAGCAAGCAAAACAACTTCAAGAAGAAATAAATTCAATTAAATCGCAAGCTGACGGGTATCGGAAGGATGCTGAAGATTCAAAGAAAAAATCTGTTAAAGAGCAAAATTTACAGAATGCAAAGGATCTAGATGTTGAGGCACAAACAAAACAAAAAGAAGCTGATCAGATACTTCAAAAGTCAGAGAAGATCCAGGCTGATATTGATAGTGCTAAAGCACAATCTGCCATTTACTCAAGTGTTGCTGGCAATATTAAAAGTAACAGTGCCGCTATTGCTTATACTGAACAGCAATCAACCACCAACACTACAAACCAAACAAGCACTACATCAAAAAATAATAATGGTTTAACATCATCTGCCCAAAAGAAAAATGAAATTATTTCGAGTACCGATGACATATTAAAGAAAGCTCAAGCCGAGGCAGATGCTTTGAAAAAGCAATCAGATAATGCATATGCCTATGCTAACGATAAAAATAAACAAAGCGTTGATAAATTAAAACAATCGGGTAACCTTTTGGAGAGTTCCAATGACATTACCAATGAGGATCAAAAAGAAAAGGCCGTTACAAAGGCAAAAGAATTGAAGAATGAATCTACAGCAATGGCTCAGCAGTCGGTTATTTTGTATAGTATCGCTCAAAATCTTGAAGATGCATATAAAGATAAACTTAAAGAAATTGCAGATATTAAAGCTAAAACAAATGAAATAAAACAGCTTGCCGAATCGAACAAACTAACGGAAGCACAAAACACACTGGCAAAGTTGAAAGATAATCCGGCTTCTGCAGTTACTGCAGAATCTGTGAATAAAAAATACCAGTCCGAAATTAAAGATGGCCTTGCAGCAAAAGAAAATGAATTGGAAAAGGTTGCTGCAAAAGAGAAACAAATACAAGGAATGGCTGATAGTTTAACTGAAGTATCAAAAGCATTGAAGCAAAAAGCCGATAATACGAAAGATCCAAATAAGAAAAATGAATTGATTAAGCAGTCTGAACAAATCAGTGCGCTTGCCTCAGATAAACAAAAAGAAGCAGATGATGCAAAAGAAAATGCAAATAAACTTGAAGTTGAAGTTGGCGCATTAAGAATAAAAGCTCATTTTGTAACAACACTTATTGATGAAACTAAAAATTATACAAGTGATAATCCTACCGCTGTTGTTGATAAAGCCGACTTAAAGAAAAAAGTTGAGGAATATCAGAACAATAACATTTTTGCAGAAACACAACCAAAAACCATCGCTGAAAAGAATAACAAGAATGCTGTCTCGGATAATACAGTAAAAACAAATAATAATGCAAATAACACAACTGTCTTTAGTGGCAATGCTGTTGACAATAATCCGTCAATAAATAAAGCGACAACTACTACAGTTGAAAATAATAACGTTAACAATAACAATAAAGCAGCCGTCGGTAATTCATTAGCAGCTAACACTAAAACAGATAATAATGCAAATAACACAACTATTGTTAGTGGTAATGCTGTTGACAATAATCCGTCAATAAATAAAACAACAACAACTACAGTTGAAAATAATAACGTTAACAATAAAACGGCTGTCGGTAATTCACTATCTGCTAGCACTAAAACAAATACTAATGCAAATAACACAACTGTTGTTAGTGGCAATGCTGTTGATCATAATAATCCATCATCAAATAAGACAACCGTCACTACTGTTGAAAATAATAACGTTAACAATAAAGCAGCTGTTGGTAATTCATTAGCTGCTAATACTTCTTCTTCAACAAAGAATGTGCAGACATCAAATCCTATAAAATATAATTCTTATTCTGAATTTAATTCTGCAGAAAAGAAAGAAGCTGTTGCCGATATTATTGACAAAACGATTGTTTCATTAAATAATAATATCACATCATTGCAGGCAGACCTTGCAACTGAAAAAGACCCGTCAAATAAGCAAAAGATAAATAAAGAAATAACTGCACTACAGGCAGAAGTCGCTGATCTAACTAAAGAATCTGCAAAAAAACATAACGAAGCAAAGGTATTAAATGGTTCTAAAGATGTTGTGACTTCAAAAGTTATAAGTGATACTGTTCTTGCAAATAACCTTGCAGCCGAAGCTGCTGCTGATAAGATTAAAGCTGTTCAAAAGTATACAGAAGCCAATAATTCAAAAGATCCGGCTGTGAAAGATAACTTGCGAAAAGAAGCAGAGGCATTGGATAAAACTGCAAATGAAAAACAACTGGAAGCGCTGAAGATAAACGATCTTTCAAAATCGAATGCATATTATGATAATCAGACCAAAATTGATAATCTTAAGAAAGCAGCTGATGAAAATAATCCACAGGTTACAACAGCAAACCTTTTGGAAAGCGAATCAAAATATTATTTTGAAAAAGCTAAATCATTAACAAGAACCATCAATGATTCAATGAGTATAGCCCAGAAAAAAAATATTTATGATAACGCTAGTGCTCAAGAACAAACAGCCATTCAGAAACAGTCGAAAGCCCTTGAAATATATAATAAACTTGCTCCTGAATATGCTAACAATACAACTACCACAAACAACAATACTGCTGGTAATAATAATTCAACTACAAATAAAACAGCTGCTAATAATGAAAGTAATAAAACAAATACCGGTACCACTGTAGTTGCAAACACAAAAACAACAACAGCAAATAATAATACCACTGTTGCTAGTAATAATGCCACTGCCAATAATAATTCCGCAACAAATAAGTCAACCACTACAACTGACAATAATAATTTGAACAATAAATCAACTACTGCTAACACAACAACTGATAATACCAAAACAACAACTACTGCAACAGGCAATAATGCAAATAACACCACTGCCAATAATAATTCCGCAACAAATAAGTCAACCACTACAGCTGACAATAATAATTTGAACAATAAATCAACTACTGCTAATACAGCAACTGATAATAACAAAACAACAACGACTTCAACAGGCAATAATGCTAATAACACCACTGTCGCTAACAATAATGCCAATAATAATCCATCAGCAAATAAGTCAACCACTACAGCTGATAATAATAATTTGAACAATAAATCAACTACTGCTAATACAGTAACTGATAATAACAAAACAACAACAACTACTACAGGCAATAATGCAAATAATAATACCACTGTCGTTAGCAATAATGCCAATAATAATCCATCAGCAAATAAGTCAACCACTACAGCTGATAATAATAATTTGAATAATAAATCAACTACTGCTAATACAGTAACTGATAATAACAAAACAACAACTACGTCAACAGGCAATACAACTATACCAGTTACTCATTCTGCCAATAATGAAGTTTCATCTGCTTTTAATCCAAATGCAATTCCTCAGAATTCAACACCGCAAAATGGGATTAGTTATAAGGTTCAAATTGCTGCTGTAAGAAAACATGTTGATCATTCAATGTTCAGGGGAATCAATCCTGTTACAGAAGAAACTACTTCCACGGGATTGGTTCGTTATCTCACAGGAGATTTTAATAAGTATGAAGATGCAAATGCTTCTAAAAAACATGTTCGGACTATAGGCTATCCTGATGCATTTATTGTTGCTTATCGTAATGGGGAAAGAATATCCGATGCTAAAACACAATACACAACATCTCCTGCAACAAATGTTGCTTCGAATAATGAGCCAAAAGTTATAATTGAAACGAACATTAAACCGAATGTTACAAATCCAAATGGGCTTAGCAATCCGATTAGCAATACCAAAGGACTTTTTTATAGCGTTCAGGTTGGTGTGTATGTAAGACCTGTAACATCTGCTCAACTTTTTAATATTACGCCTTTGTATGATGAGTTTATGGCAAATGGTTATTACAGGTATATTTCTGGAACATATGCAAATGTTCAGGATGCTGTTGCTGCAAAAAATTCTATTGTTAAAAGGGGAGTAACTGATGCTTTTGTCGTTGTTTATTATAACGGGAAGAAAATATCAATGACTGAAGCAAAAACATTATCTCCAGGATATACGGTATCATCAGAAAATACTCCGGCAATTAAAATTGTTACAAGCCAACCCGATAATGCTATTCAAAAAAACACAACATCTACTTCTACTGAAATACCAGGACTAATTTATAAAGTTCAACTTGGTGCATATAAAAATGAAGTTCCTGTGGATGTTGTCAATAATATGTTTGATGCTATTTCTGAATATAAACTTGAACATGAAAAAACAACTGATAGCATGACTGTCTATATTTCCGGTAGTTTTAAAGATTACAAATCAGCCAGCGATTATAAAAATGCTGTTATTGAAAAAGGCGTAAAAGATGCATTTGTGATCGCCTATTATTATGGAAAGAAAATTTCTGTAGCCGAAGCAAAATCTATGCAAGCAGGAAGCAATCTTGTACCGACTACAAATGCTGGTAACGCAAGCAATACAAATATATCAGCAATAAATTCAAATAATGCAGCAACACAAACAACAAACATTAATAAAGCTAATACCAACAAGACTGCAATTAATAATTCTTCGAATACTTCCAAAGTAAATACAACTGAAACAAACCCAGTCAATGTTGTTAAACGAATAGAAAAAGATACAACCAGTAATAATTTAAAAATTGATCATGTTACAAATACCACAGATACTGCCAAAGCACATGTGACAGAAATAAAACCAAATAATATTGCGGCACAAACAAACTATAATAAACCAAAAGATACAACAAGCAGTAACTTGAAAAGTAGCCATTCTATAAGTGCTGTAGATACTGTAAAAGCAAGCGTAACAGAAATAAAATCAAATACTGACAATAAGAAAGCGACAGATACAATTAATAATAATAATTTATCAAGCAGTAATGTAAAACCCAATAATATTTCAACGGATCAAAACACAACTATTTCTACCAATAATACTGATACTACTAACCATGCTTCAAATAATGAAATAAAGAATTTCCACATTATAGCGTCATTTTATACAAATGAACAGGACGCAAAAAATGATGTGGAAATATTAAAATCAAAAGGTTTTAAAGATGCTGAAGTTATCAAAAGTGATAGTAACCACGGATATTATGTTTCATATAAAGCATACTCTTCTAATAAAGAAGCGCAATATGATTTGTCTGTAATAAAACATCTTGTAAATCCTTTAGCCTGGATTTTTGAGAAAAAATAACGATAAATGTTGGATGCTTTTTTTATTAAATGATTCTCAATTTTTCACTAAGATTATTTAAAAGTTCAATGATTTTATTTATTCCTGTAATATCGGAATTATTTAAATCAGTATAAACAGCCCGGGAGGTTGTTTTTGTCCAGAACATTTTTGGATCAATCGGTTTTGTTTTATCAATTTTTTCAAGTGCTTCTTTTATTGAAATACGAACAGAGTCGGGAACAGATTTGTTTTTTCTAATGATATTTATTTCTTTTAATCCCTCATTTGGTCTGCCTTCTTTTATATCTGCCATTGCATTAGCAATTTGATAAGTCCAGCGTATCCCTGAAACAAGACTGAAACCGGCAAAATGAAAACGCGCATTTTGATAGTCTTCCTTATAAATGCTCAAAGTGCCTAATACCAAGTGAAAAGTCATACTTTTTAAATTTGTCACTAAAGAATCATTTTCATTATATGGGATATCTACTACTGCTTCTTGCGTTTCCTCGTTAGCTATAGATCTCCAGTTTTTTTCATACATACAGATAGCATTGAGAGAGCGAGCAAGAAGTATTATATCCTGATCTTTAGAAATATCCTGTATTATATTGCTTTCGGCAATTGCATAATCGGTTTTCCCGTTTGTCATCCATGAATATCCCAGCAATAAGCGTAATATGCCTTCTGATATTTTAGGATCATCAGGGTGCCTAGTAGTATTAAATAAAAGCACAACTGGCGGAATTGAATTCTCCGATAATGTTTTGTAAGATTTGTATTTTAATGTTGATTGCAACGAATCATATAATTTCTGTTCTGGATTTTTGCTCTTACAGGAGTATGTGAACAAAATGAATAAAATAATTCCAAACAAAACAGAAACCTTAAAAAAAAGGTATGATAATTTGGTTTGGATTGTCATATTAAAATGTTTTTGTTTGCTAATATACAATATTTGTCGAATCCGAAAAATATTTAATGTGAATTCATAATGCCTTAATTCTTTTCTAATAAAAGGTATGTAGAAGTCAAATTTTAATTTTTAGTCCGTCGTATGCTAATCTTATAAATGCTGGTAATCCTTTTTCAACCTCATCATGTAATCCAATTTGATGGCTTATATGGGTTAAATACGCTCGTTCCGGTTGTAGTTGTTGCAATATTTCTATTGCTTCATCCAATGTGAAATGCGAAATATGTTTCTTCTTACGGAGAGCATTAATGACTATGACCTTAGAACCTTTTACTTTTTCCAGCTCTTTTTCCGAGATAAAATTTGCATCGGTAATATAAGTGAAATCTTTTATTCTGAATCCCAAAACCGGCAGTTTATAATGCAGGGCCTCGATAGGAGTGATTAAATCGTTGTTTATAAGAAATGGATTATTATCAATTGTATGAAGTTTCATTTCGGGAACACCAGGGTATTTGTCATCTTCAAATGCATAAAAAAAATCGGAACGAAGAATTTCCTGAACATTTTTTTCAGCGTAAACATCAATAACTTTTTTTTGAAAATAATTATAAGCGCGCACATCGTCAAGTCCGCCCACGTGATCTTTGTGCCCATGAGTGATAAGAACGGCATCAAGTTTCTTTACATTCGCGCGTAACATCTGTTGCCTGAAATCAGGTCCTGCATCAATCACAAAAGTATTTAATCCTGTTTCGATCAAAACCGAAGAACGCAAGCGTTTATCTTTTTCATTTAATGATTTGCATACTTCACAGGTGCATGTAATTACAGGCACTCCCTGCGATGTTCCCGTTCCAAGAAAAGTAATTTCCAAAATATATCTATTTTTGTGTAAAATTAACTTGATAAATTTAACTATCAAATTATTTACAATAAAAATATTGATCTTTGTGAAGATTCTTGTTTAAAATAAAATTTATGGGTAAGATATTTAATAAAATTGATGCAAACACGATAACCGATAATCCTTTCAAATTAATGAAAGACGATTGGATGCTTATTACTGCCGGAACAAAAGATTCTTTTAATACCATGACTGCTGCATGGGGCGGGCTAGGCGTTTTGTGGAACAAGCAGGTGGTGTTTTGTTTCGTAAGACCAACAAGGCATACTTATCAATTCATGGAAAAATCAGAGTATTTTACTTTAACTTTTTTTGAAGATCAATACAGGGGAATATTAAATATTTGCGGAAGTAAATCAGGTCGTGATATTGATAAAATAAAAGCCACAGGATTAATACCTATTGAATCGGAAAAAGGAAGTGTCTACTTTGAGCAGGCGCGGATGGTATTTGAATGCAGGAAAATATATTTTGATGACATTAAACAAAAAAACTTTCTCGATAGTAAAATACATGAATCGTACCCTTTGAAAGATTATCACAGGTTATATGTCGGAGAGATTATCAGTTGCCTTATTTAGCCTAAAATATTTTATTTTAAATTTCATAAATTTATTACTTTTGCCGTTCTTTATTAAGTGAAAAATAAATAATTATAAAGTGCATTTTATAGATAACATACGACAAAAGTTTGGGAATTATTTTTTTCTTAAAGATATTTCAAAAGTAAACCGCAACAGAAACATTATCAATCTTGATGCTGCAAGAAGCATTGCTTTGGTTTATGATGCATCTGATGAATCAACTTATGCTATTGTGAGCGATTTCGTGCGTTTTTTTCAGGATAATCAGAAAATAGTTAAAGCTTTTGGATTTGTTAATTACAGCCATTTACCTCATTATTGCTTTCCTAAACTTTCTTATGATTATATAACAAAATCTGACCTTAACTGGTATTTTAAGCCCAGGAATTCTAAGGCGAATGATTTTATTAACGAGGAATTTGATATCCTGATCAACCTATGCATGGATGATTGCTTTCCTTTAAAATACCTGTCAGGCTTATCGAAAGCAAAATTTAAAGTCGGAAAATTTGACGATAAAAATGATTCCATTTATGATTTCATGTTAAATGTTGACCAAAATATCAGCCTTGATCTGTATTTTAAAGAAGCCATCCACTACCTTAGTATCATTAATAAAAATAAGACAACGTAATAATTTCAGAGAAGAAATACGTTGTATTTTCTGATATTTCATTATTCCAATCAAATAATTGACTTTATTCTGTGGATTTACTAACTTTATCCGCTTTTTTATACGTCATATTATGATAAAAAAATACACTTTTCTCCTGATCGTAATTTTAAATTTTGCTTCTGTTATCGGTTATTCCCAGAATAATGTTATTGATTCAATTTTTCAAAACAAATCTGAGTTGACATTTAAATTTAAAGCAAAATCAAAAGAACAAGTTGATACCTTAATTACGAATATTGTTTCTGTTGATGCATTTAACAGCACTTCGCTGACAGGGATTGCCATTGCTTCAAAAACTCAGTTCATTAATTTCTTAAAACTGAATATTCCTTATTGGGTTATAGTGAAAGATCAAAGTAAAGCAATAAACATGGCTTCTACTGTATCGCAAATGGCACTATGGAATAAGTATCCATATTACCAGGTATATGACACAATGATGACCCAATATCAAACAAAATATCCGAATTTATGTAAACGTTATGATCTTGTGACGCTTTCGAGTGGAAGAAAACTGATCATACTTAAATTAACCAACAATGTAAATACAAAAGCATGCAAGCCGCAATTCCTATATAGTTCTACAATGCATGGCGACGAAGTTACAGGTTATTTGATGATGTTGCATCTGATTGATTATTTGCTTTCAAATTATGGAACGAATACGCGAGTAACAAATATTTTAAATAATGTAGAAGTCTGGATTCTCCCTGATTCTAACCCTGACGGTACATATTATAATTCATCACCATCGGGAAGCACTATTGCGAATGCGCAGAGATACAATGCAAACAGTGTGGACTTGAATAGGAATTATCCAGATCCAAGGGCAGGAGCACATCCTGATGGAAATTCATATCAAACAGAAACGCAGACATTGATGAATTTAGCTGACAGTATGCATTTTGTTATGTCAGCAAATTTTCATGGAGGTTCAGATGTTGTGAATTTCCCGTGGGACACATGGACATCTTCATCCAAAATTACTGCTGATGATGCATGGTGGCGGTATGTTGCTGCAAATTTTGCCGATTCTGTTCAGGTAAATAGTACTTCATTAATTACGGATTACTTTAAAGGAACATATTCAACAGGAATCACTGAAGGTGGCGACTGGTACGTTATTACAGGCGGACGCCAGGATTATATGAATTACTTTAAACATTGCAGGGAAGTTACTATTGAAATTTCAGTGAATAAAGAATTAAGTTCTGACTCTTTGCCTGTGTACTGGAATGTACTCAGAGGTTCTTTTTTTAAATATATTGAAGAATGCCAAAATGGAATAAGAGGAATAATATCTGATTCATGTTCGGGATTACCAATAAAGGCAAAAGTATATGTGAACAGCCACGATGCTGATAGTTCGTGGGTTTGGTCGGGTTCACGATTTGGGAATTATTATCGTCCTATAAAAGCCGGCACGTGGAGCGTTACTTTTTCTGCTACTGGATATACGTCAAAAACATTCAGCATTACTACACACGACGGAAGTGCTGTAATTAAAAATGTGAATCTTATGCCGCTTTCTCCGGCAAATCCTGTTTCAAGCTATACTTATTCAACGAATTTAAATACCGTTAACTTTACAAACACATCAACCAATGGTATTTCATATTCATGGAATTTTGGAGATGGAAATACGAGTACAGCTCAAAATCCGGTGCATTTATATTTATCAACCGGAACATTTACCGTACAGTTGACTGTTAGTAACGGTTGTGCTGAAACAAATACTTCATCTCAGCAAATTACAATAAATGCAGTAGGAATTAATAATCTGCTTGATGATAATAATATTGAGTTATATCCTAATCCAACGACCTCATCTTTTATGTTAAACATTAACACTGATAAATGTGAAACAGTGAAAATTTCAATAGTTGATATTATTGGAAATTTAATTTATGAAGACAGCAAACCTTTGTTTGCCGGTGATAACAAGTTTAAAATTGATATGAGCAATAACAGGCAAGGGGTTTATATTATTCAAATTGAAACTTCTTTAAATAGAATTTATCGCAAGATTATAAAAAACGATTAGCTCACAATATTAAATTTTAACTAAATCATAAAATATGAAAATTCGAATCACGTTTATTTTTACTTTGCTTGTACTCATGGGGACTGCAACTTTTGCACAGCAAAAAATTAAAGCCGAAGATGCCAAGAACCACGTTGGCCAAAAGGATACAGCAATAGTAACAGGTAAAGTATTCCATATAAAAACCACCGATCATGCTATTTTCTTTGATATAGGCGGTCAATATCCGGATAATCCGTTTACTGTGATCATATTTGCAAAAGATAAAGAAGTTGTTGGTGATGTTAACAAGTATGATGGCAAAACAATTGAAATGCGAGGACTTGTAATAGATCACAATGGCAAGCCTGAAATGGTGGTAAACAATGCAAAACAGCTAAAGATAGCGGAATAAGTTAGGTCCAAAGGGTTAAGAAATTGAATTAAAAAAGATGCTCTGATTCCAAATGCCATTATCTTTGCCCTATTGAAAAAATGAATTTTACTCTCATCACCGAATATCCTTTATGGCTAATTATCTTCTGCATTCTTTTGGGAGCAGTTGTTTCGTTATTACTTTATTATAAGAACAACAACTATAATTTTGTCCCAAAGCTAAAGAAAACGCTTGCCGTCATTCGTTTTATTGCAGTAACAATTATTGCTTTTCTGCTTCTTTCGCCTTTGGTGAAATCATCCACACGTCATGTTGAAAAGCCCGTGATCATTATTGCTCAGGATAATTCGGAATCGATATTGATCAATAATGATTCCGCATTTTATAGAAAACAATACGTTGAAAATTTAAATAAATTCATTAAAGAACTTGGTTCGAAATACGAAGTAAAAACGTATGTATTCGGTGATAAAGTAAGCGAAAGAACGAATTTTGATTTTAAAGATAAGCTTACAAATATCTCTGCATTTTTTGATGAATTCAAAACAAGGTATTCAAATCGTAATGTTGGTGCGCTTGTGCTTGCGTCTGACGGAATTTATAATAAAGGAAAAAATCCTGTTTATGCTTCTGATTTCGCCTCTTTCCCAATATATACAATTGCTTTGGGCGATACAACCATTTATAAAGACCTTCTAATTTCGAAGATCAATTACAATAAAAATGCTTTTCTTGGAAATAAATTTCCTGTTGAAATAATTGTTACAGCGAATAAATGCAAAGGCAATACTTCTAAACTGACCGTTACTAAAGGAAATGAAACAGTGTTTACGAAGATGCTTGATTTTACAGCTAATTCAAATTCGCAAACTATTTTTCTTGAAATTGAAGCAAAGCAAGCCGGACTTCAGCATTATCATGTTTCCCTTGAACCAGTAGTCGGTGAGGTAACCATTGCAAATAATTCGCAGGATTTTTTTGTTGAAGTTCTTGACCAGAAACAAAAAATTTTAATACTTGCCAATTCGCCTGACCCTGATATTGCAGCGATCAAAGAATCGCTTGAGAAAAATGATAATTACGAAGTAACGTCAGCGCTTGCCGATGATTTTACAAAACCCGTTACAGGATATAATCTTGTGATTTTGCACCAGCTTCCATCAGCTACAAATAATATTTCTAATATTTTTGAATCGATCAAAAGCACCGGTATCCCTGTAATATTTATTTTGGGAGCACAAAGTAATTACCCTGCATTCAACGGACTTAAAACAGGGCTGAATATTGTTACGAATTCGAAGACCCTTATGAATGAAGCACTGCTGGTGATCAACAATGAATTTCCATTGTTCACGATAAGCGATGACCTGAAAAAACTTTCTGTTGATCTGCCTCCGCTGTATGCTCCCTTCGGAACTTATAAAACCTCTAATTCTGCAAACATTTTATTTTACCAGAAGATAGGCGCAGTGGCAACAAAGCAGCCATTGGTCATGTTCGACCAGTTTGACAAAACAAAGATTTGTGTGATTGCAGGAACAGGAATCTGGAAGTGGAAACTGTCAGATTATTTGCAACACCAGAACCATGATATTTTTAATTCGCTGGTAAACAAATTAGCACAATATGTTGCCGTTACTGAAGATAAAGGCTTTTTCCGTATCAGCGGGAATACTAATTTTTATGAGAATGAAGATGTAGAATTCAATGCCGAAGTGTATAACGAAAGCTATGAGCTTATCAACACGCCCGATGTTAACTTTGCAATTTCTGATAATCAAAATAAAAAATATCCTTTTGTTTTCAGTAAGACCTCCAATGCATATCATTTGAATGCAGGAGCATTTCCTGTGGGCGAATATCGCTATGAAGGGAAAGTGAAAGTAGGGGATAAGTCATATTCAAAGATGGGAGTATTCAATGTTCTTGCGCTTAATATTGAATCCTTGTCAACTACTGCCGATCACAAAACATTGTATAATATTGCACACAAACATAACGGGAAATTATTTTATCCGAACCAGTTTGATGAGCTTTTAAAAGCAATTGAAGCAAGAGATGATATTAAGTCTGTTTCATATACTCAAACGCGGTTTAATGAGATAGTCAATCTTTTCTGGGTATTTTTAATAATACTTATTCTTTTATCTGCCGAATGGTTCTTGCGAAAATGGAGTGGAAACTATTAACATTTAACGCCAAAAATTGATAATTTACGCTTTTGCATAATAAGATATTGAAAATTTATGCAAAGTAGCTCATATCTAAACGCTTTCAGGAAATTTTTCAACAAAACTGTCAAGAGAATATAATTTATACCTTTGCCGATATGAAAGAATTTATTAAAGTTATTTTAAAATCGGGGAAAGATGAAGCCGTAAGGCGTTTTCACCCCTGGATATTTTCGGGCGCGATAAAAAAAATGGATGGCGAACCCCAGGAAGGCGATATTGTTGAAGTATATTCCAATCACGATGAATATCTTGGAACCGGTCATTATCAAATAGGTTCAATTGCCATTCGTGTTTTTTCGTTTCAGAAGATCGTTCCTGATCTCGAATTTTGGAAAGCAAAGTTATCAGCTGCCTATGAGTATCGTAAACAAATCGGACTTGTTGACAATCCTGACATAAACGCTTATCGGCTGGTTCATGCCGAAGGTGATGGTTTGCCCGGCTTGATCCTCGATTATTACAATGGAACTATTGTTATGCAAATGCATTCTGTCGGAATGTATTTGATACGCGAACAAATTGCCGAAGCACTGAAAGAAATTTATGGAAGCAAGCTGAAAGCGATATATGATAAAAGCCTGGAAACCCTTCCCAAGATGGCTAAATTGGATTCGACGGATGGTTATTTATTTGGTGAAGCTGATTCGAAAGAAATTATAGAATACGGAAATAAGTTTATTGTCGATTGGGGAAGTGGGCAGAAGACGGGCTTTTTCATTGATCAACGGGAAAATCGTAAATTGCTTGAGAAATATTCGAAGAATAAAAAAGTGTTGAATACATTTTGTTATACCGGTGGATTTTCGGTTTATGCCTTGAAAGCAGGGGCAGCAGAAGTTCATTCAGTCGACAGTTCAAAAAAAGCAATCGAACTGACAGAAAAAAACATTGAATTAAATAATATCCCGAAAGAAAAACATCAGTCATTTCAGGTTGATGCAATTGATTACTTAAAAGATATTGATGATAAGTACGATGTGATAATCCTTGACCCTCCTGCTTTTGCAAAGCATCATGATGCCAGGCAACATGCGATACAGGGATATAAAAGAATAAATTTGAATGCAATAAAACAGGTAAAAAAAGGAGGATTTATTTTTACTTTTTCCTGCTCTCAGATCGTTGACAGAAATTTGTTCAACTCAACAATTATCTCTGCTGCAATTTTATCAGGACGTAAAGTGAAAATTATTCACCAGTTAACACAGCCTCCTGATCACCCTGTAAATGCTTATCATCCCGAAGGGGAATATTTAAAAGGACTCGTCCTTTTCGTTGAATAAATGTAAAATAACTTAACTCTAGGCATTTTAGGCACTCTAGACACTTTAAGTACTTAACATAGTGAAACCGGACATCTCATACAAATATATCTGGAAAGTTTCTTTTCCTATCATTGTTGGACTCATCGCGCAAAACGTGATGGTTGCCATTGATACTGCTTTTCTTGGACGAGTAGGAGAAGTTGCTTTAGGTGCAGGAGCATTGGGCGGATTGTTTTATCTCGCTGTGATAATGCTTGGGATAGGATTTGGAACAGGTACGCAAATATTAATAGGCCGAAGGAATGGCGAAAAAGATTATTTACAGATAGGCAAAATAACAGATCATGCAATTTATTTTTTATTAGCGCTGGCTGTTTTTTTATTTCTTGTGATTTATTTCATTGCGCCAGATTTATTAAAAATATTTGTTAAATCGAAAGCTGTATATATAGGAACCATGCAGTTCCTGAGATACAGATCATGGGGGATATTCTTTGCCTGCATAAATATTGCATTTTCTTCCTTCTATGTAGGCGTTGTAAAAACGCGCATACTCACACTAAGCACGATTGTTACGGCAGTGACGAATGCTGTTTTTGATTATTTCCTGATATTTGGTAATAATGGATTTCCTGAAATGGGAATTGCCGGAGCAGCAATGGCTTCATCAATTGCAGAACTTGTAACTTGTATCTTCTTTATTGTAAGGACATATTATTTTGAAGATATTTCAAAATACAGGCTTTTTAAATTTTCGTCTTTCGACTCAACATTAATGGGCCGGATACTTAATCTCTCGGTGCCGATAATGCTTCAGGATTTTATTTCGTTTGCAGGGTGGTTCGTGTTTTTCATGATCATTGAACAATTGGGCGAACATGCATTGGCTGTTTCAAACATTTGTAACAGTATCTACATGCTGATGATGATCCCTATATGGGGGTTATGTTCGGCCTGCAATACGCTTGTGAGTAATTTAATGGGAAGAGGAAATATCGATAAGGTAATTCCTTTGATAAGAAAGATCGGTGTGATAAGTTTTTTATGTACAGCGATAATCGTCTTTTTTAATATTATTGCACCACGATATATTATTTCGGTTTATACGAATGATGCCGCATTAATTGAGGATTCGGTAAAAGTGCTTTATATTATTTCTTTGGCTCTGCTTATCTTCTCTGTCGCCATCGTAATGTTGATGGGCGTTTCAGGGACAGGAAATACGAAGATAACTTTTCGTTTTGAATTGGTTGCAATGACAATTTACCAGATCACCGCATTTTTACTTGCCATTGTTTTTAAATTACCTGTTCAATATGTTTGGTTTGTTGAATGCCTGTATTTCTTTATGATGGGGGTGATGTGCTATTTCTACTTGAGGTCGGGCAAATGGAAACATATAAAGATATAAAATAAAAAGGGAGACCCCCATCTCCCTTTTTTACCCTCAAACACATGAAAAAGAATGATTTTTAGTATTTGACCGAGATCAAAACACCGGTAATCACACCATAAAGAACGGTTATATACGGATTCAAATTTAAAGGCATATCATCAGAACAACAACTTGTAAAATAATAAAAAAGAAACCCCAAAACCCCACATCCAATAATTGTGAATAGTTGAATGAACTTTATTTTTTTAAAAGTTTTATAAAAACTTTTATTAATATCAATTCTATCAATCTTAGTAAAATTCATCATAGAATATATTTATTTAAAGTTTCTGTCAATGTCTTGCTATTCTGTAATCCTGTAAGGTGTGTAACAATATTGCCATCTTTAAAAATTAATATTGATGGAAATGATTTTACATTTAGTTCTTCAGCTAAAGTTTGATTTTCATCAGAATTAATATCATATATTTTTGCTTTGTTGCCAAAAACAGTATTGAATTTAGTTAGGATAAGCTTCTGAATCTTGCAGTAGAAGCACCAGTTAACATAAAAATTCACTATTGAAATTTCTTTGTTGGAAATGAAGTCGTAATTACTGTTTGTTAATTCCATTTTGAAAATTTTAAGCATTTCAATTCTGTATATCAAAATTAAAACAATAAGAATCCTTAAACAATTGGTATTTATACTTAGTGTAAATTAATGACAAACCCTGATATGACTGTTTATATTGCCGATACTAAGCAACGACAGTAAATATAGTTTTAAAGTCCCAAGTCTCAGATTTAAAATTCCAAGTTCCAAATTTCAGTGACGAATTGCAAAACAGGTTCTTCTTTTATAGAATTGAACTTGTGATTTATTGCTGCGTGCATTTTTCTTACTATATGATTTATTTGTGTAAAATGAGTAAAATAAATATTGTTTCAAAAGGAAAATATTGAATATTTTAGCAATTAATTTATCAGAATGAAATTGATGAGATACCGTAACATCCTAATATTTATTTTTTTTATTTCCTGCAGTTTTATTGAGGCTCAGAATTCAAGACTATCAAGCGATCTGTGGGTGGATTCTGTTTTTAAGACACTTACTCCTTACGAAAGGATTGCTCAGCTTTTTATGGTAAGTGTTTCCTCAAACGGCGATTCAAAGTATTATGAAAATATTTCAAAACAGATTTGTGATTATAAAGTTGGCGGAATAATTATTTTCAAAGGTGGTCCCGTAAAACAGGCAGAATGGACAAATCAGTTTCAGCAAAATACGGATGTGCCCTTGCTTGTTGCGATTGACGGCGAGTGGGGACTTGCTATGCGACTTGACAGTATTCCATATTTTCCGAGGCAAATTACACTTGGCGCTATTCAGAATGATAGCCTTATTTTTGAAATGGGCTGTAGGATCGCCCGTGATTGTGAGCGCATGGGGATACAGCTGGATTTTGCCCCAGTCGTGGATATTAATAATAATCCAAAGAATCCTGTGATCAACAGCCGTTCTTTTGGTGAGAACAAATACAATGTTGCGAGAAAAGCATTGATGTACATGAACGGATTACAGTCGAATGGTGTGCTTGCCTGTGCTAAGCATTTTCCGGGACATGGTGATACCGATACAGATTCACATCTTGCGCTTCCTATTATTCATCACTCAAAAGAAATGATCGATTCGCTGGATCTGTTTCCTTTTAAGGAAATGATCAGAAATAATATCAGTTCAATAATGGTTGCACATCTCAATATTCCTTCGCTTGATTCATCAAAGAAAAGTATTTCAAGCCTTTCAAAGCTGATAGTTACTGATCTTTTAAAAAATGAATTGAATTTTCAAGGTCTTGTATTTACTGATGGTCTTGAAATGAAAGGCGTGAGCAATACTTATAAGAATGGGAACGCTGAACTTAAGGCACTGCTTGCCGGAAATGATGTTTTATTACTACCACAGGATATTTCGAAAGCATTGCATAAGATCAAAAATGCTATTGATAGTTCGAAGATCAGCCAGGATTTAGTTGATGAGAAATGCAAGAAGATCCTCCGTTATAAATATATGGCAGGACTGTCGAATTTTAAACCCATTGAAACGAAAGGGCTTGTCGAAGATTTAAATTCAAGTGAATCATATATTTTGCAAAGAAAATTATATGAAAATGCGATCACATTAGTTAAGAATAATAACAATATTATTCCATTAAAAAGACTTGATAAACTTCATTTGGCATATCTGTCAATAGGTGATACCACGGCTTCTTCAACATTTCAAAATACACTTTCCCGTTATGCCTCGATTGAAAATTTTTGCATTCATAAAAATATTAAAATAGAGGAATCGGATTCATTGCGGTACATTTTTAAAAAATATGATTACATAATTGTTGGGATTCAGAATACAAATAATCTTGCCAATGAAGATTTTGGTGTTGTTCAGAAAACCATTGATTTTATTGACTCTTTAAAGAATAAAAATAAAATAATTCTTGATGTATTTGCAAATCCTTATACATTATCAAGATTCCAGGATACTAAAAATATTGAAGCAATAATTGTTTCATACCAGAATTCTAAAATTGCTGAAGAACTTTCCGCTCAATTGATATTTGGTGGCATTTCATCCTTGGGGAAATTGCCTGTTACGGCTTCCGGCGAATTTCCTTTGAATGCAGGAATAAATTCAGAAAAACAGGTAAGGCTGAAATACACTATTCCTGAAGAAGCAGGCATAAAAGAAAAGGATCTCGCATTGATAGATTCAATAGCTTTAAACGGAATAAAAAACAAAGCTTATCCCGGTTGTGTTGTGCTGGTGGCAAAAGATGGAAAAGTTTTTTATCATAAAGCATTCGGCTATCATACCTATGAAAATAAGGTGCCGACGCTTACTTCGGATATATTTGACATGGCTTCAGTAACGAAAGTTGAAGCAACGACAATGGCTGTAATGAAACTGGTTGATGAAGGAAAACTGGATATTGATAAGCAAC
>Ga0224523_1000241_pt1 | contig 33277 bp, 33 predicted proteins | sample CFST50metaG_FD_182732 | JGI IMG/M metagenome (GOLD analysis project Ga0224523, IMG submission 182732) | Peat soil microbial communities from Stordalen Mire, Sweden - C.F.S.T50 | ecosystem: Environmental > Terrestrial > Soil > Wetlands > Peat | place: Sweden: Norrbotten County, Stordalen Mire... | reverse complement strand
GATGCCCAGGTCTTCACCTTCGATATTAAAGGCAATCGGCGCGGAATTGGGCTCGCCGCTTTCATCCGGATAATTACCGGGGACAACTTTGCCATCGACGCCCATCAATTTCAGCAATTCTTCCAGTGTTTCCCTGGCGGCAGTAATGACGGCCTCAGAAGTCGGGGCGACCGGCTCAGGCGCCTTATTCCCCAATGAAGCGGATTCCAACAATTCTACGCTAATCAGGGCATCTTCAGAGCCTAATCCAAAAAGACCGCCGCTTTTACCTTCGCTGATAATGGTGATGCTAATGTCTTCTTTTTCAACACCTAACTGTTTTAGAGCTTTGGCAATGGCTTCATCAACTGTTTTACCGTTTATTTCCAGATTTTCCATTTCGGTTTCCCTTTCTCCATATTTTGTTAATCCGCAATATTTTTAGCGGAGTCATTTCAGTTTATTTGGCCGCCGGCAATTTCTTCGGTTCAGAGAATGATTTTGATGTTGTTGACGGTTTACCCTTATCTCCAGGTTTCGGACCGAACGGGTTCGACAGGCTGCCCCAACCGAAGATAAAATACTGCATGATGATACCGATGATGTTCGAAGCAACCCAATACAGCGCCAACCCACTGGGGAAGGATAATGTCATGAACGCAAACATTACCGGCATCAATATCAGCATCATTTGACTCTGAGCCTGCTGCTGGGGGTCAGTGCTCGTCGGCGTCACCATTTTTTGCTGCACCCACATCGTGGCGAAAACCAGGAGGGTCATGATATAAAAGGGATCGGGCAGGCCAAGGTTCAACCATAAGAAATGACTGTTTAGAGGCACCATCGGGAAAACGATGTGCCATGAAGGATAAAGATAACGGGAGAGATTCAGCAATTCCTCAGGGCCGGTGGCCAGGATACGCGTAATTGACTGGTAGAGGGCGATCCAGATTGGCATTTGAATTACGGTGTTAAACAAACAGCCGATATTCATAGCACCGGACTCTTTTAAGAGAGCCGCCTGTTCTTTCTGAAACCGAGCTTTATCTTTGCCGTATTTTTTCTGCAGTTCCTGAAGCTTAGGCTGCATTTCCTGCATTTTCTTGCTGGCAATGAGCTGCTTTTTAGTGAGCGGATATGTTAATAGCTTGATGATGACGGTAAAAATGATAATCGCCAAACCGGGGCTATTAAAAAGATATTTTGAACCCACGATGAGGACATTGATCATCGGCCTTAAAATTACTATTTCCCATGGATCCAAGAGAAGTTACCTCACTTCAAAGTGTTAAGATCAAAAAGAAGCGTGGGCTGAGTTTGCGGAGCAGCCGTGTTTATTGAATACAAATTGTCTTTGTAAGTATGGACATATACAATGTTGCCATTGGCAAATAAGGGCGCGTTGACAGCCTCGTGAAGGGGAAGCTCTATCGGGGCGGACACACTGTAATCAGATGCATTGATGATGTAAATATCGGCTTTCTGCTTTGATTCAGCATAGGAGGCCACAGACGTGGCCACAACAATGTTATTGCCAATGACGACGGGCGAAGAACTGATGGAAGAACCAAGAGAAATATCCTTGACCAGTTTGCCGGTGGCAGTATCCAGGGCGTAGACATGCCCGTCAAGATTCGGAGCATAAATCACGCCATTGACGACGACCGGTTCCGCCCAGAAGAAGTTTTCAGGAATATTGCCAGCCGCAGTATCAGCCGCGGGGAATTTCCAGATTAGTTTGCCGGAGTTTGTATCGACAGCATAAAAATCACGGTCGTAATCGCCGACATAGACTGTATTATCAGCGACAACCGGAGTGGAATTAATGGCACCCGCGGTTTGATAGTGCCATTTTTCGCTGCCGTCGGCAGTATTCAAAGCATAAAGATTTTTATTAAAACAACCAATAAACAGGGTGTTGCCGTCAACGGCCGGCGCCGACCAGATTTTAGTATCAAACTTTTTCGACCATTCCAGAGTAAGATCGGCGGCAGTCAGTGCGTAGACGGTCCCGTCAGATGTGGCAAAATAAATACTGTTGTTCGCAAGAGTGATATTGCCCACGATGTCACCGGTTCCACTTCCCTGACGCGGATAGACATATTCAGGAGCGGTGGACCAGACTCCGTTTTTCAAGGTATAGGCATAGATGATGCCGTTTTTCCACCCACCGATATAGACGATTTGAGTAAGCACCCCGGTACTTTGATCTGTGATATCCGATACAACAGGGGTAGTGTAAAATGACACAGGCGAAGATGACGGCGCACATCCTAACCCTCCCGAGGATGTAGCGGTCAATTGGGGAGACGTGCCAATCACGGTGTTGGTTGAGGGGTTAACGGCGATAATTTTACCGTTCATAGAAGCGAGGAATAAAGTGCCGTTATCCAGAGTCCCTCCGGGCCAACCGCGTAAGATAACAGTAGCGCATCCCAGCGGGCTGCAACTGGTGAGAAGCAGGGTGCCGGCAAGGACCGCTCCGGAGACGACTAAAATAAGTTTATGTTTGATTTTCACTTAATATTTGCTCCAATACCACCGTGCTAGGGGACGGGGTCGTAACCGCCTTCATGCCAGGGATGACAACGCGCGATACGTTTGGTACCCATCCATGTACCTTTAAAAATGCCGTAACGGTTAATTGCTTCAGAAGTGTATTCAGAACACGTCGGGGTGTAGCGACAGGATGACGGCAGCACCTTCGAAATGGTCGATTGATACAATTTAATCAAACCTAAAGCGATTTTTTTCACTTTATTCACTAACTAATTGATGGTGGGTTTAGTCTCAAGAATCCTTGCCCGTGATAACAAACCGATGACATTATTTTTCAGAATCGTAAAGTCTGCGGCGGCGGAAGGGGGACGGGCGATAAAAACCATATCCCATCCCGGCGGGACCGCGGTTAAACGGGTGATTTCACGCAGTAATCGTTTAACTCTATTTCTAACGACCGCATTACCTATTTTTTTACTAACTGAAAAACCACATCTGGAGACAGGAAGCCCGTTACCCGTTGCCCTTAATACCAGCAAGTTACAAGCCCATGAGCCACCTTTCGCATAAACCCGTGAATATTGTTCCGGTTTGGTAAGGTGTTCTATTCCTCCGGCCGTTGTCATGCTTAGACCACGATAAGACGCTTGCGGCCTTTCTCTCGTCTGGCCTTTAAAACGTCGCGACCACCCCGGGTGCTCATTCGCTTGAGAAAGCCGTGTTCACGCTTTCGCGGTATTTTCTTTGGTTGATAAGTTCTTTTTGTTGCCACGCTAATTTTACCTCAATTCTAGTTACGGAGTCGGCGGTTGTTGACTGGGAGCAGGGGCGCTCGTTACGCTCGGGGCATTCACTGCGTTCGCTGCGCTCGCTGTGCTCGCAACCGGCGGAGTGAAAGAATGATCGGAGGTATATGGCAGTAATGCCAGATGCCGGGCGCGTTTAATCGCGGTAGCCAGAGCACGCTGATGTTTGGCACAAGTTCCGGTACGGCGACGCGGATCAATCTTGGCCATATCTGAAACATAACTCCGCAGTTTCTCCGGATTCTTGTAGTCGATGGCTTCATTTTTATTAGCGCAGAAGAAACATACCTTGCGCTTGGGCACATATCGTGTCCGGTTGGTTCTCATTCCCCCGCCCATACGGGGTCTAGGGCTTGTTGCTGTTGTTCTTTCTCTAGTCGTCACTGTTTATGAACTCCCATTAAAAAGGTATATCGTCTGGCTCTACATCGCCAGCTGGTTCCACATCATCCGGTTTGGCTTCACCGGCAGCGGCAGGCGCCCCCTGTCTGTCAAGGAACTTTACCTTTTCCGCAATAATCTCGTTACGGGCGCGGGTTTTACCGTCCTGGCCTTCCCAGGTACGCAACCGCAATCTACCTTCAATATAGACCAGTCTCCCCTTGGTCAGGAACTGGTTGCACTGTTCGGCGAGTTTCCCCCAGGCGACCACGTTGAACCACTCGGTGTCCTCTTTCCGTTCGCCTTCCGCCGTGGTGTACCGCCAATTGGTGGCGATACTAAATGAGGTGACAGGTCTGCCACTCGGGGTAAACCTCATCTCCGGTTCACTCCCCAGGTTACCGATGATTGTCATCTTGTTTAGACTCACCATAAACCCACAACTCCTTCAGACCCTAGCGAGTGTCAGGGGAAAGGTCATACTCCTCATGCTAATCAATCTTGACCAGAAGATGACGCAAAACATCCTCAGATATTCTGAGGCTTGTTTCTAATTCCCGATTCATATTTGGTTTCATCGTGAATTTGAACAGGATGTAAGTCCCATCATTGGAGTGTTTAATCTGATAAGCCAACCGTCTTTTTCCCCAAGATTTAGTATCTGAGATGGCGCCGCCTTTGCCGGCGATGAATTTTTTGACATTTTCAATGGAGGCGGTGAGTTTTTCTTCTGACAAATCACCTCTAAAAATGACAGTCAATTCATAATTATTTACTTTTTCTTGAGTACCAACTTTTTCCATTACCATCTACTAATCCACCAACAAAATATAGATTTAATTATTAAGACACAATAATATAGCATACTACACAAAAGGGACGCAAGGCAAGTGCGAGGCTGGAGGGGCATTATTCATGGCCGCCAGAGAGCTGTTTTCCCTTTATTTACGCCGTTTTACCGTGTCATTTATGACGCGGGTAGCTATACTATAATAACAGGTTGTACGAAAGATTCAAGTATCAAGACTCAAGATTCAAGCAAATTCGAAATAAGAATATAGAGCAACCAGATTCTTCAGATATGCACCATATATTCGGAACGATATTAGCAGTTGTCCTCCAGCCAGACATAGCATATAATTTTGACAACGGGTGAAAACAGTGCTGAAGATAACGACATTAAGTGAAAACACCGCAGATAACCTGGGGTTATTGGCAGAATGGGGATTGAGTATCCTGGTGGAAACAGGGGATACCAATATTCTGTTGGATACCGGGCAGACCACTTCGGTGACGCATAACGCTAAGGCTTTAGGGATCGACCTGAAAAAAGTAGATAAGATTGTGTTGAGCCACGGACATGCCGACCACACGGGCGGGTTAGTGAATGTGCTGCAGGCGATGGGCAAAAAGGTGGAAATAACGGCGCACCCTGACATTGTCGGTGCAAAATACGCCGGCAAACAGGAAGACAAACGCGAAAACGTGGCGATGCCTTTTCAGGTACGGGAATTGGAAAAGCTCGGAGCCATGTTTAGATTGAGCAGGAAACCGGTGAAATTATCCCCTGATGTCATGACCACCGGGGAAGTGCCGATGGTCACGGATTTTGAAGCAATGCCGGCGGACCGTTTTTTTGTTAAAGAAGAGGGGAAATGGCAGGCCGACGAACTGAATGACGACCTGGCGTTGATTATTAATACCAAACCGGGGTTGATTGTGGTGCTGGGCTGCAGTCATCACGGGATGATTAATACGCTTTATCACGCGCAGAAAATAACCGGTAGAAAAGAAATCAGGATGGTAATCGGCGGGTGCCATTTGATTAACTCGCCGGTGGAAAGGGTGTATAAAACAATAGACGCGCTGCAAGCGCTGGACATTCAAAAAATAGGGGTTTCCCACTGCACCGGGCAGGAAGGCGCGGCGATAATGGCGCAGGCACTGGGCGACCGTTTCTTCTATAATAATGCTTGTACCCGCATCGATGTCACAGATACAGAAATAAAAGTGGATTAGGGGAAGAAAGTGAATCTGTCAGTACAATTGGCACCGGAAAACAAAAAAGGCCTGCGGCTGATAAACCCGGTGATGACGGCCTCCGGCACTTTCGGTTACGGGATGGAATACGAGCACCTTTTCGATATTCAGAAGCTAGGGGCGATTGTCTGCAAAGGCACAGCGCACGAGTCCTGGGAAGGTAATCCCCAGCCACGAATTGCCGAGACTGATAACGGTATGCTCAATTCCATTGGTTTGCAGGGTATCGGAGTGGACGCTCTGATTAAAGAAAAGACGCCGGTCTGGGCAGGATGGCAGGTGCCGGTGATTGTAAATATTGTCGGCAGAACAGTTGAAGATTATACGGAAGTGGCCAGAAAACTGGATAATGTGCCCGGCGTGGCAGGGTTAGAGCTCAATATCAGTTGCCCCAACGTCAAGGCAGGCGGGGCGGAATTCGGGGCCAGTCCGGAAACCGCCGGTAAAGTTACTGCGGCGGTGAGAAAAGCCACGACTTTACCAATTATTGTAAAACTAACGCCAAATACGGGAGAAATTGTACGGATTGCCCAAGCGGCGGCCGCGGCCGGCGCTGATGCTTTGTGCCTGATTAACACGGTCAAAGGCATGGCGATAAACATCAAAACACGGAAACCGCTGCTGGGTAATACCTATGGGGGACTATCCGGGCCAGCGATTAAGCCGGTGGCTTTGTACATGGTGTACCAGGTTTTTAAGGCGGTTAACATCCCGATTGTCGGCTGCGGTGGGATTACCAATGCCCACGATGCGATTGAATTCTTTATGGCCGGAGCGACTGCGATTGAGGTGGGGACGGCCAGTTTCATGAATCCGCGCGCGCCGATGGATGTGCTGGAAGGGATTGGAAAGTACCTGCAGGAAAACAAGATTGACGATTTGCGCGAAGTGATTGGCGCGGCGCACCGGTAATGGCGATTGTCTTTTAGTTGAGTCTCCGTTCTATACCGAAGGTTCGGGCGGACAGGTTATAAACCTGTCCCTACAGCGAGTTTCATTGTAACGATGAGCTTACATTAATTTGGAGTTGTACTTAAACGGAATTAAAGTTGAACGCTTCTAAAATTTCAATAATTGATACGCATGCCCACCTGGAGGGGGAAGAATTTGCTGCGGATTTTGAGGCGATGCTGGCGCGGGCCGTGGAAGCCGGAGTAAATCAAATTGTCACCGCGGGCACGAATGTAGAATCGAGCGAAAAAGCGGTGGCGCTGGCGCAAAAGTACCCGCAGATTTTCGCTGCTGTCGGGATTCATCCGCAGGAAATTGCCGGCACGCAGAAAAACGATATCAGGCGGATTGCGGAGCTGGTAAAAAGTGCCAAAGTTGTTGCGCTCGGGGAAATGGGTCTGGATTTCCATAGAAGTGTAGTTCATCGGGACGAACAGATACAGGGATTAAAATGGCAACTGGAACTGGCGAGCGAACTGCGCCTGCCGGTGATCATCCACAACAGACAGTCGACAAAAGAAATGATAGAAATCCTGGGGGAGTGGGTGAAAAAATCGCCGGTAAAATTGCCAGGGGTGATTCACTGTTTCCAGGAAAATGCGGACAATGCCCGGATATTTCTGGAAATGGGATTTTATCTGGCTTTCGGGGGATATATCGGTTATCCCAAAAGCCTGATGGCGGAAGTACTAAAGGCCATTCCGGAAGACAGGCTGCTGGTGGAAACGGATGCGCCTTATCTGCCGCCGCAAAAATTCCGCGGGCAGCGCAACGAACCGGCATACATTGTCTACACGGTGGAGAAAATGGCGGAAGTTTTAGGGAAGACCAAAGAGGAAGTGGCCAATTTTACGACCGAGAATGCGTGCAGGTTATTTAAATTCCAATAACCAAATTCCAAAATCCAAACAAATTCTAAATCCCCGAAGGTATCGAAATACTAAACAAATACTAAATTCAAATTATCGAATAGCAAAAGAGTTTAAGAGTGACAGAAAAACCGGTGAGAATTGCAGTGCAGGGGCATCCGGGTGCGAAACGGAACGAAGTAGTGCGTTTTGAAGATGGTGTCTGGCATATCAAAATCGCGGCGCCGCCAACAGAAGGAAAAGCCAACAAAGAACTGATTGAATTTCTAAGCGAACTGCTGGATATCAGCAAAAGCCGCATCAATATCGATAAAGGTACCACAGGTCACCGGAAACTGATTTCTTTAGAGGGGATAACAAAAGAGGCCTCGGAGGAGAGGTTGAGGAGGGCGATAAACATGTAAATAAAAATCATCGTAATTTATTAATAGTTGGGGTGTCATAAAAAAGGCTCTTGACACCCTTTTTTATGTGTGTTAATATTCAGATAATGCTGAAAATACAGAAAAATCAGAATATTTAGTAAGGAGTCCAAAATGGTTATTAAGAAAAAGACTACCGCCGCACCGGAGTGCTGTTCAGGATCTTGCTGCAAGGTGGAATCGATTGTAACGGTGGACGAGCGGGGGCAGATACTGCTGCCGAAAGATACCAGGGATAAAGCAGAAATCCATGCCGGCGATAAATTGGCGCTGATGACCTGGGAAAATAATGGAAAAGTCTGCTGCTTTATGCTGATTAAGGCAGGAGAATTGGCGAATATGGCTAAGGACGTGCTGGGGCCGCTGGCGAAAGAAATATTTTAACTGCTATTTTTATTAGTCCGTGGGATGTGAGAGGGAAGGGCAATCTCCCCCTCACCTTAATCCTCTCCCTCAAGGGAGAGGCGAATCAGGGGGAAAGCAAATGGAATCGGTAAATAATTGCGGGGTCTGCGCCAGGCCGCTGGTGTATGCTACAGAATCGGTCATAAAAAATTGCGACATTTGCGGGAAAGAGGAGAAAACAAATATTTACTGTCCGGAAGGGCATTATATTTGCGATGCCTGCCACAGTAAAGCAGCGATAGAAGTATTAAAACAGGTTTTAGCAGCTACCAAATCAACGGATCCTGCGGAAATAATCGAGCAGGTAATGGCGCATCCGTCGGTGCCAATGCACGGGCCGGAACACCATGCCATCGTTCCTTCGGCAATTATCGCGGCGGTAAGGAATACAGGTTATCCTGTACCGGCCGGAGCGATTGAGAAAGCGATTGAGAGGGCAAGTAAAGTGCCCGGCGGCTGGTGCGGCTTATACGGCGACTGCGGTGCAGCCGTGGGAGTCGGCATTGCGGTGAGCATACTGACCAATGCGACGCCGCTGACAGGGAAAGAACGCACTTTAGCTCTTGGAGGGACGTCTTTTGCTTTATCACGAATGTTGGATAGTCAATCACGCTGCTGCAAGCGGGCATCCAGAACGGCCGTCGATGCGGCGGTTGATTATTTGAACGATAAATTGGGGATAAGGTTAGAAAAATCAAAAGGGGTTTCCTGCACTTACACAGTCAGGAATCAGCAGTGCGCGAAAGCGGAATGCCCTTATTATCCGGCAGAAAAATAAAACTATTCAGGAGATTAGTATGAAACAGGAAGAAGTACAAAAAACAGTGCGGGAACGTTACGGTAAAATCGCGAAGGAAAGCGACTCAGCCGGATGCGGCTGCTGCGGCACCGCTGCCACATCAAAAATTAGTCCCTGCTGCGGGAATGCTCCTGGTGCCGTCGGGGAAATCAGTAAGAAAGTAGGCTACAGCGAAGAAGAGATTAACGCGGTGCCCGAAGGCGCAAATTTGGGTTTAGGCTGCGGCAATCCGATTGCGCTGGCTTCTTTGAAAGAAGGTGAGATAGTGCTGGACTTGGGTTCCGGCGGTGGATTCGATTGTTTCCTTGCCGCAGAAAAAGTAGGCGCGAAAGGCAAAGTGATCGGGGTGGATATGACGGCCGAAATGCTGGATAAATCCAGAGATAATGCCCGCAAAGGCGGCTACAAAAATGTGGAATTCCGGCTGGGAGAAATCGAAAACCTGCCGGCAGCGGATAATTCGGTGGACGTGATTATCTCGAATTGTGTGATCAACCTCTCCAGTAATAAACTGAGGGTCTTTACCGAAGCATTCAGGGTGCTGAAGCCGGGCGGCAGGCTGATGGTTTCCGACTTAGTGGTGCTGAAGAAACTGCCGGAATATATCAGGGAGTCAATCGATGCTTATATCGGCTGCGTGGCAGGAGCAATCACAAAAACGGAGTACATTAAAGCGATAAAAACTGCCGGTTTTGAAAAAGTGAAGGTCGTCAGCGAGGACACCTATCCGCTGGATTTGTTCCTGGATGACCCGACAGCTACGTCAATTATGGCCGATTTGAAGATAACCACCGAACAGGCGAAAGACCTTTCGGCTTCCATCGCGAGCGTAAAGGTGCAAGGGATGAAACCGATTCAGTCTGTCCGAAGCTAAAATCAAGCTAAATTAAGGGAATACGCATAATAACCGAAAACCAGGAGAATAGAAAGGAGACCGTCGCGGCGGTGTTGATTGCTTGAACGATAAATTGGGGATAAGGTTAGAAAAATCAAACGGGATTGCCTGTACCTACACGTCAGGAATCAGCAGCGCTAAGTAGGAATGATCTTATTACCCCAAACAAATAGGTAAACAAGAATAAAATAATTTCTAGTTGATCGAACCTGAATATCTATTCGTGCGAATTTCTGTTTCTTATTTCTGAAATTGTTTCGTATCATTCGTCTCCTGAGAGATCGGACTGAAATGGTTTTTAGTGCAGACGTTCGGTCAGGTTTGGAAGCTTACCGTGTATGGAGAGTTGAATCGCTTCATCGATGTTGTTGACGTCAGTGATTAGAGCTTCGATTCCATTTTGTTTTAAACTTACTTGTGCGCCCCAACCCATACCCCCGGCGATCAATACCTGGCAATCCGTAATATTGGCCATCATCCCGGCATGGCTTGCTTGCGCATTAGCATCGAATCCGTGCTTTTCGCCGTGAGAGGCTTGAGAAGCGTGTTCCGCCCCGGCCGTATGGTGACCGGCTTTGTTCCGCTGCTCTTTACCCGTTACTTTACCGTTCTCTACGGTGACGACCGCGTAATATAATGCCCGCCCAAAGTGCTGGCAGATTGTTTTTCCGTCATCTGTTACTACGGCAATTTTCATGTTTTGTGCTCCTTCCTTTTGATTACTATTTATTTGCGATACCTTATCGCATCCATTGAAACATTCACAGCTAAGAGAGGTCACTTCGAAATTGCCGCCCTCAATCCTAATTGCCTTACCGTTAAGTAAAGCATCAGCTGTTTTCTTACGAGCTGAGGCCAGAACTCTTTGAAAAGTCGGACGGGAAATGTTCATTTTCTCCGCGCCTTGTGCTTGATCCAGACCTTCAAGTTCTTTAAGCCGCAGCGCTTCCACTTCTTCCACGGAAAGTCGGACTTCTTCGAGATCCCTTAAAGGTATACCCGCCGGCTTAAAATAAGTTATCCCCGGCATGAAAGCTACTCTTCGACATCTAAATGGTCTAGCCAACTTCTCGTCCTCATTATGAGCATATGCTCATAATTTACAATAACATAAAAGAATGTATTTGGCAACAAAGAGTAAATTGCAGCGTTTCTAAAAGCCCATTGTTAAATTATCTGCCCAAATAGCCAGGGGCTCAGATTACAGTCCAAACTTTTTGAAAGCTTCGTACTTCGGAAAATCGAGCGCAAGCGTAAACAGAGCCGAATAACCCAGCACGAAAAACACCTGATAAGGCGCAAGTGAAGGGATGATTAATCCGTATACTCCAAGTAATGAAAACACAAATAATGCTGCGATTGTAGAGATTGCCAATTCCCTCCCCGGAAGGGATGACCAGAAATATTTTCGCTCTCTGACGATATACACCCGGAACTGACTGGTAAATATCAGCATCAAAACCGTAAAAGTTTGGAGCTGTGCCAGTTGCAAATGGAAGTAGTGAGAGCCAATGAAAAGAGCGATTGCGCCCTCTATGATAAGTAAAGCTCCAACCATCAAGGAAGCAAAAGTAATATTCTTGACGTTCCAATTATTCGGGTTTGCAGTGTATGACACGTTATCAGTGGCCAGAGACATCGTCACAAAATCATTGGCAAATATTAATAGAGTCATACCAAGCAGGGAAACAACCAAATCGTGAAACCAGAAGAAGCCGATAGTAAGGAGGCCGATGACCTGAATTACCTTGGTTACTTTGTTAATGACCCAGGTCAGCATTCTCTGGTAGATATGCCGGCTAATCTTTATTGCGTCGATTATTACTGCAATACCCGATTCGGTTAACACCATGCTGGCAGATGCTTTAGCTACGTCCGTTGCACTACTTACAGCTATTCCCAGTTCTGCCTGTTTTAGCGCGGGTGCATCATTAACCCCATCACCCGTCATACCAACCATATGGCCTTTAGACTGAAGCAGTTTAACTATCTTGTATTTATCTTCGGGGTATATCTCGGCAAATCCATCAGACTCATCAATGATTTTGGCCTGCTCGGTTTCATCCAAATTACGGATGTCGTCCATTCTTATTATTCTGTTACCAATTCCAACTTGCGCTGCAATTTCTTTAGCGATGGCAATGTTATCCCCGGTCAGCATCAACGGTTTTACACCGAGTCCCCTGATACCGCCTATCATATTTTGAGAATCGGGACGAGGAGGGTCGGCCAGGGATACTAATCCTACGAATTGCATATTTTCCAAATCATCAACGGTTGACCTGGCGACGCCAAGTGCCCGGTATCCCTTTTGCGACAGTTCTTCCACTTTTTGATTCAAATTATTTTTGGATGTTTCATCGAGTGTTTTACAAAGCCCGATCACCGTTTGAGGCGCGCCCTTAATCACCCTGAAATTCTTTCCACCGATTGCGATAACTGCTTCTGACCTTTTGGTAGCGGGCTCAAAAGGAGTAAATGAAACACAGGTGTTGGCCTCCGGATTAATGTTTACTGATCTGGAATATTCTAATAGCGCGGTATCTATGGTATCCTTGCTTTGCGCTTGACAGGCCAGCCCGGCCAGCATTACGACTTCATTCGTAGTAATGTTACCAAAAGGAATTATTTCACCAACGGAAAGTTTGTTCTGAGTGATGGTCCCCGTTTTGTCCAGGCAGAGTATGTCGATGGAAGCGGCATCTTCTATCGAATCTAACCGCGTGACCAGTACACCTTTTTTCGATAATTCTACCGCGCCTACCGACTGGACAATAGCCAGCACCGCCGGTAAAGCGACGGGAACTGCTCCCATGAGAAAGATGATAGCGAATGTCAATATCGAAACGAACCCGGTTCCGATTATCACTGCATAGATGGCAACGAGGATTAGAGCTCCGATACCCAGGAACATCATATATTTAACGATGGCCAGCATTATCTGTTCCTGGTGGGATTTAGGCTTGGCAGTTTTAACCAGCTCGGCAGTCTTGCCGAAGTAGGTATTTGCGCCCGTGTTCACCACGACACACTTTGCTTCTCCGCGTTTAACAACAGAGCCGGAATAGATAATGGCTGATTCCTTCGCATAAACAGGCAGAGATTCTCCGGTCAGGATTGACTGGTCTATAGATAGTTCTCCGCTGATTACCTTGGCATCTGCCGGAACAATATCTCCCAGACCGACGGAAATAATGTCACCGGGTACAATCTCCCTAGCAGTCTTGGTTAACCAATTCCCATCGCGTAATACCCTCGCATTTATTGCAAGCCGTTTCTTCAAAGCAGCAAGGGCTTTTTGAGAGCCGCGTGATTGTATTTGACCGATTACTGTATTTATGGTGAGCAAAGCAAATATAATCCCGGCTTCCAGGTAATGCTTTAAAACAACCGAAAGAATAATTGCCAATTCGAGAAGCCAAGGCATTGGTCCCCAGTAGCGCTTTAGAAACGAGAATAAAGAATTTTGTTTTTTCTCAGAAACTTCATTAAAACCAAATTTCTGCAGCCGTAATTTGACTTCAGACTCGGTTAGGCCATTGTTTAAGGAGTGTACGATCTTCAGAGTCTCGGCAACAGAAATATCTTTATATTCTGACGTATTTTTTATGGCTAAAGAATCATTTCCCATGTTTTTTATCATAATACAGAATTATACCAGTTGGAGACAAAGCCCATTAGACAAAAAGATTAGTTTAGTCAAAAATCAGGTGCCTGTGTATGAATTATTATTCGTTTGCCATGGTAAAACTTGAAGGCTAACTTGGTTAGCTACCAAAAATGTTGAATATATAAAATTACATTCTATCGGAAGTCGTTTAACATAAAGATGTGATATTACAAGCTAATTCGAACGTCCGTTCAGTTCTATCTATTGATTATTTTGTCTCCACCGGGAATCTAATCAAGAAAGCAACGAAGAAGAAAATGTTGGGGAACTCCGTTTAAAGGGATACATTAATCGTTGTTTCTGTTTTTCGCTACTACCCTAAACCGTCCGGGATGAATTCGTCGTAAATGTTATTGAACGGAGGGAACAAACCGGTTAGGATGCTCTAAAACTGCGGACGATTTCCCGCAGGTCAGGCCGCTTGCCGTACATCAGCAGGTAAGTCCGGAAAAGCTTGGTAGTTAATACGAAACAACCCCAGACGGAAAGGATGAGAATGCCGATGCTGATGAGGAGTTCCCAGACCGGAATTACCGATAACCCCGAACGGACCATAACGGTGATAGGTGCGGTGAGGGGAATGAAAGTAAGGATTCTCACGGCGATACTATCGGAATTTTCCAAAATAAGGGGCAAAAAGTAAAACGGGATGATGACCGGCATGATGAAGATAACCGACATTTGCTGGCCTTCACGGGCGGTAGGACTGATGGAACCAACGCCGGCCATCAGTATTGCCATAAGCAAATAACCGAGAATAAAATAAACGATTCCCAGAAGCAGGAATTCCGGGGTAATCTGTAGTGAACCGAGAACATTACCCCATGATGCAGAGGCCATGCGCAACAGGAAATTGGCGGAAATAAGCCAAACGATAATCTGCAGCAAGCCGGCGGCGCCAAGCCCCAATACTTTACCGGCCAGTAATTGCCTGGGGGAAATGGAAGATAACAATATTTCCATGACGCGATTTTCTTTCTCTTCACCGAGGCCCTGCAGCAGATAACCGGATGAGGTGAAAATAGCCAGCAAGAGTAAGATACTGAAGATATAGGGAAGAATGAAAGCAGAAAAGCCGCCCTGATTAGAGGCGGGTGTACCGCCGGAGGTCAGCGTGGTGCTGGTAATATTCAGCGGGTTTTTAGCGCGAGTAATAACGGCTTCCGAATTGCCTTTCAGAAGATTATTCAATAGAAAATCTGAGATGGCTGATTGCACCGTGCCGCCGGGAGCTATTTCAGATGTCAGCGTGTAAATGTGGATTACACCGGTCGAGATATAATCAGATGGAATAATAAAGTATTCCGTGACATCCTTCTGTTCCAGGGCGGTCTTGGCAGCCTCTTCGGTAGAATATGGGATCAGATGGATATTATTCTCAGTGATATTCTGAGTAAAAATACCAACTTGGTCGACGAAACCGACTTTTTCGGTTGTGGTGGTGGTTTTGATCATGCCGGGCAGTACCTGGCCGGCTAAGATTCCCAACAGCGCAATCAGGGGAAAAGCAATGGTAAGAATGATAAAGGCTTTGCGGCGGACCGTACCTAAAAACTCATGTTTAATCAACAGAAGTGTTTTATTCATGTTCATCCCCGACAACTTTGATAAAGATTTCAGTTAACGAAGGCGTAGATAATTCGAAACGGTTGATGACGATACCTTTCTTAACCAGCCTTTCAAGCAGCATTTGGGGCGTGGTTTTAGCATCCAGTTTCAACTCCACGCCTCCGTTATGCGGAGTTTGTGCGGTAACGCCTTCAATATCCCCCAATTCCCCGACCGCTTCTACCAAAACCGTATTGTTGCGGTAATTGGATTTGACTTCCGCCAGGCTGCCGTAAAGAACGGCGCGCCCTTTGTTGATCATCAGCAGGCGGTCGCACAACTCTTCGATATCGTTCATGAGATGGGTGCTCATGATGATTGTTTTACCCTTATTTTTCAAATCACGAATTAAATCTTTGAGCAATTGCGTATTAACCGGGTCCAAACCGGAAAACGGCTCATCCAGAATGATCAGGTCGGGTTCATGGATAACGGTGATGATAACCTGAATAATCTGGCTCATGCCGCGGCTCAATTCTTCGATGCGCTTGTTCTGGTGCGGTAACAGGTCAGCCCTTTTCAGCAGCTCCTCACCCCGCTGCCGGGCAAGCGGTGCATCGACACCTTTGAGCGAAGCAAAATAAATGATGGTGTCCATGACGGTCATTTTTTTATACAGGCCGCGTTCTTCCGGCAGGTAGCCGATTTTGTTCTTGCTGTTGTCGTTGAGTTTTTCGCCCATGATTTTAATATCACCGGAATCCGGTTTGATGATATCCATCATCATGCGGATGGTGGTGGTTTTACCGGCGCCGTTGGGGCCGATCAAGCCGAAAATTTCGCCCTGATTGACATCAAAAGAGACGTCATTCACGGCGGCATGTTTACCGTAGGTCTTGAGTATATGATTTACTTCAATTGAAAACATTTTAGTCTCACTTTCACGAAATCAATAACAATTATAGCATACAGGAATAACGGGACTGATAGATTGGGCCGAGGAAGTGGCGGGCGTATACATTCACTTCGGGAAGTACTTCCGATGCGGCTACAGCATTTCGACTGCAGTTGAAAGTATTTCCCTTAACACTCAAGGTTATACAACTCTATCGAAAGAATATCGTTTTAGTGGTAACAAACACCCGCAAAAAATATTCTGATGTCAGTCCGCTGTTGACAAAGTTACTATACCGGCATATAATTCATGTAAAGTTACGTGAAATATTATAGGAAAGATTTCGTGAAATGTTGCGTATTACTGAACTAGCCCGAAAAACCGGAGCATCTGTCGATGAAATACATTACCTGGAGAAAAAGGGATTTATCAAATCAATTAAATCCCGGTTGACAGAACGAGAGGTGAGGCAGTTTCAGGATACGGACGCCAGAAAGATACAACTGATAATCAAATACCGCCGCCAGGGCTTCACATGGGATGCGGCTTTCCAGAAAGCCCAGCAGGAGCATAACAAACCTACTCTCTTCGACCGAAGTTAATAAATAATTCGGGGTTAAGGTAACAGGAGGTGGTTTATGGCTAAGGTAACACTGCATACCGGACCAGGCGTATTTGAAGTTCTGGCACATGTTTGCCGGAGCCCATCCGAAGCTTTGAAACAGTTCGTGGAAAACGCGGCGGATGCAATCGAACAGGCGAAAACCGATGAAGGCCAAATCCGCATCAAGCTGACTTATAAACCGATATTGAATGGACTTGGGGCGCATGCCCTGGAGAGTATCGTCGTCGAGGACAACGGAACGGGGATTGCGCCGGAGAAAATGAAACAGGTGCTGCAGCAGATCGGGAGTTCCGAAAAATTGCACCTGGCATTAAGAGGGGAGCAGGGCATCGGTTTGCTGGCCTTTGCGTTGATCGCAGAAGAACTACACCTGGCTTCCACCGCCAAAGAGGGAGAGTCGTCCAGTTGCCTGGTATTGAAACGTCAGTGGTTGAAAAAAGGGCATGCGGAGATAATCACGCGCTGCAAAGCACATGAACATACGCACCGCGGCACAGTTGCCCACCTCGAAGGGATTTTACCAGAAATTGCCATTCAACTTTCGAAAGACCGCATAAAGGAGTACTTGGGGCAACAGTTTGCCAGCGACCTGCGGACAAATATGTATGCCATGTCTATTTCCGATAACCACGACTTTGAGCTGATTCACCCGCAAAGATTTCGCGGCGTGAAAGTAATGTCCACAAATCTGCATGTTCCCAAAGCCGGTTCGGCGTATATTGAGCTTTATGTGCTGCCCTGGGAAATGGCAGATGCCTCGATTAACCTTTACGGACGCGGCGGCACACGGATTTGCTCCCTAAAAGATTTGCAGGACTTCAATGCGCTGCCGTGGACAGACCAGCGCCTCGAAGGGTATATCCGGTACGACCACCTGGCGCGGACGGCGGACAAAACGGCCGTGGTGCAGGATGAAATATTCCGTGCTTTTGTTAACGAATTAAGGCAACAGGAATCCAAGATAAAAAAGATGATTGAAGATGTCAGCGCGGAATCTCAGGAACAGCGGTTTAATATTATACTGGGGCGCGCGGGTAAATTAATCGATAAATTTGTGCGGTACAAGGAACAGGGGCTGCTGGAGAAGATGGCCATGGGAACCACGGCCGGAGCGGCAGCGAAACTGGATAATCGTGAGGAGAAAGCCAAACCGACAGAGTCGTCGTCCGAACCAAAGGCTTTGAGACCGGTATTACATCATCCGACACACGCGCCGCATATCAAATTACAGTCGCCGGCTAATGCAAATTCGAACTACCGCAGTTGGTATGACCCGAAAGAGGGTGTGATTTGCATCAATCGGGAGCATTACGAATTCCTGTTATCCCAGAGGGAAGACCGGCGTTGCATGCGCTATCTCTTCTATATCTGGGTGAAAGAGAGTCTCCTTCAGGAGTTCGGCACGCAGGCGGAGAAAGTCGCCGACGAGATGGTAGGTCTGCTAGCTGAGGCAGAACCGTTATTGAGATAATTCCCTGCGAGATAAAAACGGGGGATTTTGATGTACCCTGCGCTGCAAAGCGCAGGGTACGGTTTTTTTGATATCAAAACTGGCAGGGACGCGGTTCTACTTGCTCACAGCTTTGACCTTGCTTTCCATGGTAATGAGTTTATCACGGCGGTCGTCGATACTGATAGTGGTCGAGACACGATTGGCGCCCATCTTGAAAGGTACTTCATGCATTTCCTGCGCTAATGCCAATACCTGAGCGAGAGGGCCCTGGACAACAGTGCCCATGGGCGTAATTTGATAGGTAATACCTTTGGCCTGACGGACAACATCGATGACAGCAGCGACATATTTACTAAGGCTGGCAGTTTGGGTCCCCAACGGTACGACTTTTAATTCGGCGATAACTGAGTCTTTCATTTTTTACTCTCCTTACCAGAGTCCCCCTCACCTTAATACTCTCCCACAAAGGGCGAGGAAACTAACGGGAGGTATCTGTATTATAGAATGTCAGGGGTGAGAGATGGTAGAATGTGTGTGTATCGACGAGAATAAGCATCGGAACATAATTTGTCATTATTGAGTTTAAAGGCCTTTATTGGAGAGAATTCATGACGCAACAGGTTAGAACACGTTATGCGCCCAGTCCCACCGGTTACCCGCATGTAGGGAATATCCGTACGGCGTTGTTTGCATGGCTGTTTGCCCGACACAATAACGGCTCTTTTATCCTGCGCATCGAGGATACCGACGTCGAGCGCAGTGTGGAAGGTTCGCTGGAAAATATTCTGGAAAGTCTACGCTGGCTGGGAATGGATTGGGACGAAGGGCCGGAAATCGGCGGTAATTACGGACCGTATGTGCAGTCACAAAGGCTTAATCTATATCAAAACGCGGCTCAAAAACTGGTTGAGAGCGGACATGCTTATTATTGCTTCTGTTCCCAGGAGCGGCTGGAAAAACTGCGCGAAGGACAAATCAAGGATAAATTGCCGCCCGGTTACGACCGCTGCTGCCGTGATCTGACAGCCGAACAGCGCAGGGAAAAAGCAGTGGCTGGAATCAAACCCGTAGTGCGGTTCAAAGCCCCCACTACAGGGCGGACTAAATTTCATGATGAAATCTGGGGCGACGTTGCTTTTGAAAACAGCGTTATCGAAGACCTGGTTTTGCTAAAATCCGACGGCTATCCCACTTATCATCTGGCCAATGTGGTGGACGACCACTTGATGGAGATTACACACGTTATCCGCGCGGAAGAATATATCTCCAGCACGCCCCTGCATATAATGACATACGAAGCGCTGGGTTATGCCCTGCCAAAATTCGCACACGTGCCAATGGTGCTGGGGGTGGACCGCTCAAAACTGAGCAAGCGGCATGGTTCCACCTCGGTGCTGGAATTCCGGGATCAGGGGTATCTTCCCGAAGCGCTGCTCAATTTCATGGCGTTGGTAGGTTGGTCGCTGGACGACAAGACCGATATTATCAGCCGTGAAGAACTGATAAAAAATTTCTCGCTGGAGCGGGTGAATAAGAATGCAGGCATTTTTAACTATGAAAAACTGCAGTGGATGAACGGCGTTTATATCCGCGGGCTGAGTCCTGACAATTTGATGTGGAAGGTTGTCCCCTTCATGGAGAAATATTTTCCGCCTGAAGTCAAGCGGCCTTTAGATATCGAATACGTACGGAAAATCGTGCCGCTGATACGGGAAAGGATAAGCACGCTGAAAGATAGCGCCGACTATACCGGCTTCTTCTTTTTGGATGAGCTGACCTATGATGCCGCGATGTTTACTGATAAAAAGATGACGGCAGAAACCTCGTTAACAGCCTTAAAAGCGGCGGAAGAAAAACTATCCTCTTTGGAAAGTTTTAGCCCGGATTTATTAGAAACTACTCTCCGGCACCTGGCCGAAGAATTGGGGATAAAAGCCGGACAGCTTTTTAATCCGCTGCGGGTTGCCACTACCGCCCGGGACGCCGCGCCGCCGCTCTTTGAGACAATGGCAGTACTGGGCAAAGAAAGGTGCCTGAAAAGAATCAAGGCCGCGCTGGTAAAACTCGGCGGCAATTAGTATTAGCTAGGGAGAAAAGCAAAACAAAGGAGGCACATTATGAACGAGACTAACTCAACATCCGGGGATTTTATACGGGATATTGTACGCCAGGATATTGCGAAGAACAAAAACAACGGACGGGTGCAGACCCGGTTTCCACCAGAGCCTAACGGCTATTTACACATCGGGCACGCCCGGGCTATCTGGATCAACTTCAGCCTCGCCGCCGATTTCGGCGGTAAGTGCAACCTGCGTTTCGATGATACCAATCCGGTCAAGGAAGAACAGGAATTCATCGACGCCATTATCCGGGACATCCACTGGCTGGGATTTGACTGGGAGAACCGTTTGTTTTACGCTTCCAGCTATTTCGAGCAAATGTACCAATACGCATTACAACTTATCGAAGCCGGAAAGGCCTATATTGATGATTCGACCGCGGGGCAGATACATGAATACCGCGGCACCCTGACCGAACCCGGGAAAGTCAGTCCTTACCGGGAACGCCCGGCGGCGGAAAACCTCGATTTGTTCAAACGCATGCGAGCCGGGGAATTCCCGGACGGCGCACGGGTTTTGCGGGCGAAGATTGATATGGCCTCCCCCAATATGAACATGCGAGACCCGGTCATGTACCGTATCCTGCATGCCTCGCATCCGCATACGGGCGACCAATGGTGCCTCTATCCCATGTATGACTGGGCACACGGCATCGAGGATTCCATCGAAGGGGTTACCCACTCCTGCTGTTCGCTGGAATTTGAAGACCACCGTCCGCTGTACGACTGGTTCCTGGATGCGCTCGGCGTTTTTCATCCTCAGCAAATTGAGTTCGCCAGGCTTAATTTCACCTATACGGTCATGAGCAAACGCTTTTTCAAACGGATGATAGATGAGGGGATAGTACGCGGATTCGATGACCCGCGTTTACCGACGTTGTCGGGAATACGGCGGCGCGGTTACACTCCTGAAGCTATCCTGAAAACTTGTAAGATGTTAGGAGTGGCTAAGGCTAACAGCACGGCTGATTTGGCTTTACTGGAGCATTGTGTACGCGAGGATTTAAATAAAAACTCGCCGCGGGTGATGGGCGTTATGCGCCCTCTGCGCCTGGTGATTGACAACTACCCCGAAACCCAGGTGGAAGAATTCGAGGCAGTAAATAATCCTGAGAACCCTGCCGCCGGAACGCGCAAAGTGCCGTTTTCGCGGGTGCTCTATATCGAACAGGAAGATTTCCTCGAAGAACCGCCGCCCAAGTACTTCCGTCTGGCTCCGGGCCGGGAGATAAGGCTAAGGTATGCTTATTTGATTACCTGCGTAAGTGTTAAAAAAGACCCGCAAACCGGCGCGGTGATTGAAGTGCATTGTACCTACGACCCGGCTACGCGCGGCGGCAATGCCCCGGACGGCCGCAAGGTTAAATCGACAATACACTGGGTTTCGGCTGCCCACGCGCTTGAGGCTGAAGTACGTTTGTATGAAAACCTGTTCACCAAAGAAGACCCCAACGACGTAGAAAACGGGGCTGATTTCATGTCTAATATTAACCGTAATTCGCTCGAAGTATTATCTTCCTGCCGGATAGAACCTTATCTCGCCGGCGCGGCCCCGGGCACCCGCTATCAATTTGAGAGAATGGGCTATTTCTGCGTCGACCCGGATACGAAGCCGGAAAAACTCGTGTTTAACCGGACGGTGTCTTTACGGGATGATTGGGAAAAGATACAAAAACGGAATATTCAGAGTTGAAAACATGGCGGCATTTGAACCATCTTATCTGGCACTCTACCATTCGGGTGAACTAAAACGCCGCGCCGAAGCGCTGGAAGCACGGCTGGCAGCCTGTGATATCTGCCCCCGTAAGTGCGGCGTAAACCGCGTAACTAGCGAAACGGGCTTTTGTCATTCCGGGCTGCTGCCGATTGTGGATACGGTCTGCCAGCACATGGGAGAGGAACCGCCGATTTCCGGGACGAAAGGTTCCGGTACGGTTTTCTTCGGCAACTGCAACATGCGTTGCGTGTACTGCCAAAACCATCAAATCAGTCAGAATTGGCGCAAAGAGCAATCCAAAGTAATCGAACCTGCGGCATTAGCGGAAAAACTGCTTTATCTGCAAAATGACCTGGGCTGTCAGAACATCAACTTTGTGTCGCCGTCCCATTTCGTGCCGCAGATATTGAAAACGCTGCTGCTTGCTATTCCAATGGGGCTGAAAATCCCATTAGTCTACAATACCGGCGGCTATGATTCGGTTGAGACTATCAAAGCCTTAGATGGTGTTATCGATATCTATCTGCCGGATTTGCGTTACGCCTCGGATAAAACCGCGAAACAGTTTTCGCAGGCGCCGCATTATGTGGAAAACTCGCGTCAGGCTATCAAAGAAATGTACCACCAGGTAGGGAATCTCATTACTGATGAAAATGATATAGCGCAAAGAGGTCTGGTTGTGCGTCACCTGATACTGCCGGAGGGGTTGGCGGGCAGTGAGGAATCCCTCAGGTGGTTGGCAAAAGAAATCTCACCGGAAGTCAGCGTCAGCCTGATGGCGCAATATTATCCGACGCACCATGCCTTGCGTTATCCGGCTCTTTCCCGGGGAATCACCGAAGCGGAATACCTGGAAGTAATAGATTTGCTGGAGGAACTGGGGATTGAAAACGGCTGGATACAGGAAATGAGCGCGCCGGAAAATTACCGGCCTGATTTTGAACGGGAAAGTCATCCTTTTATCTAAACAGCGTGTCTCGAATAACCGAACAGGCAGGGACTCCTGTTCCAACTAATAAACGATAGTGGGATAATAGTGACCGCGCATGATTTCATCAGGTATGGCCATTGCCTCTACCGGCTGCATTGATGAAGATTGATACTACTGGTATGATATTGATTATAAAATCTGTGGCTCAAAAATAACATGTAAAAGCGCGCAGGAGAATCATAGTGGCAGAAGTACAAAAGAGATCCCGATGGAGCCGGTTCCTCCGAAAATTCAGAGACATACTGATTGCCGGTTTAGTGGTGACGGTGCCGATCGGCCTGACAATCTGGATATTTGCCTGGCTTTTTACGCAAATCGACCAACTGTTACGCCCACTGGTTAAACTGGTTTTCGGGCGGGAGATTGTCGGTGTCGGTTTTGGTGTCATTGTAATTGTGGTTCTAATAGTTGGCGCAATTGCAACCAACAACCTGGGTAAACGAATAATAAGATGGGGTGAATCTTTATTAGGGAAAATACCCATTACCCGCACCATTTATGATGGAATCAGGCAGATTATTCAGAGTTTCTCCGACCCGGGCAAAACCGGTTTTATGCAGGTGGTGATGGTGCAATACCCGCGGAAAGGTGTATATACGATCGGTTTTGTGACAAACGAGCATATCGACGAAGCCGGCAAGAAACTGGTTAATGTCTTCGTGCCAAACTCACCCAATCCGATGACCGGATTTCTCCATATATTCGACGATGTTGATGTTATCCGCACGAGTATTACCATTGAAGAAGGGCTGAAGATGGTGGTATCGGCGGGGAGAATGTCGCCGAAAGATGTGGGGGATAAGATGGTCCAGGCAAAGAATGACGATACCGAAAAAACAAAACAAGCGGAGTCCCAATAGGAGAGAGAATGGAAAATAAACTTTACCGGAGTAGAAAAGACCGGATGCTCTTCGGGGTATGCGGCGGGCTGGGAAAATTTTTCGGAATTGATTCTACGATTATCCGAATCGTTTTTGTACTGCTGGCATTTACCGGTTTCGGGATTCTGGCCTATATCATCATCGCAATAATTGCGCCCCTGGAAGAATCGCAGCAAAAAACGCCGCAGGGCATCATGGAGGAGAATGCGGCAGAAATAAAGGAAACGGCCAATAAGCTGGGTAATGATCTGCGCAATACATTTGCCGGGAAGGGAAATGCATCCGAAGAGGAAGCTGCCAAAGAGCAAACGCGCCGCAACAATGCCTTAGGAATTGTCATTATTATTATCGGCGTGATTTGTTTGCTGGGGGTTTTTAATCTGTTTAATTGGATTCACTGGTGGGGAGCGATCGGGGCCCTGGCATTAATCGGCCTTGGTATAATACTGATTGTGGGTGTGGGTAAAAAGAATTAGTATCGGCTATTAATTCTTGGATGTCTTTTACAGGGTTGCAGGATGCAGTTACAATCTGAGCACTGTTGAATATCAACTAAAGTGTGGTCAGAAATATAGGAAAATAGGCATGAAATAGATTTCTGGTCTATTTTCTCTTACGTTTTACAAAGTTAAAAACAACCTTGTGGCCGTTTAATTTGTCTTTTTTATTGACGTTATCCATAAAGCTCTGGAGTTCGGTTTCTTTTTTGGCGCTCATTGTATTTCCTTCAGTTCTTAGTCCAGTATATTTTACCATAATGTCTGTCAGATAGCCAAACACGGGAAGGAAAATCACAAATTACAAGCATCAAATAACAAACAAATACAAAATACGAAATTATCAAACTACCGCCCCGCCCTGATACGTTCGTACCGTTGAAAAAGGGACTCAGTACGACACTGCGGTGTCGGATTGCTTCACTTCGTTCGCAATGACCCGGCTCCCGGTAAAGGATTCAGAATGGTAATTGTTGTAATGGGTTGCGTTTTGCTATTTAGTAGTTTTGGGTTTGCGGCAGAGGAAGAATGCCCTGCGGGAGTCTTTGGTTAATGCACTCATCCCGGACTGCCAGTCGAAGCCGTAGGTTTCAATATCGGTAAAACCGGCTGATTTGAGGGCCGATTTCACTGCCGTTGTGGCATGACATTTCTGGTAAAGAATAAAATTGTGGCGGTACCAGCTGTCACCCTCCAGTCGGAAAAGGGTAGCATCAAAGTCGGCAGTGCGGTTTTTTTGATTATAGGTACTGCGGATGACGCCGACATGGTCATCCTCAATGATAGAGAAATCACCGATCCACTCATAAAGATAACCGGCTTCAGTATTCAGGTCGAACATGAAAAATCCGCCGCCGCGAAGGGCTGCAAAGGCCGAATGAAAGACCGTGCCCAATTCTTTGGGAGACATAATGTGGTTCAAGCTGTCAAAGACCGAAATTACGGCATGATATTTGTGTGGTAATTGGAATGAGCGGGCATCGGCTTGCAGGAATTCCACTTTGGGAGCATTTTCGCGGGCATAACTTAACATTTCCGGCGAACCATCGATACCGGTTACCCGGTAGCCCAGCACGGTTAATTTTTGCGCCATTTGTCCGGTGCCGCAGCAGAGGTCCAGGATGCGGGCGTTTTTGGGGAGTTTGGTCAGGACTAGATTGTCCAGAACAGGTAAAACCACAGGGAGAAACGAATTTCCCCAGTGTTTGTTATACAACCAGGCGAAGGGGTCATAAGCGGAATACGTTTTCATATTTACACGATTATAACACAGTATGTAACGCCGGCCTTTTGGGTAAAGTTTGACATTACCTCTCGTAATAGATTTTAATCAGATATAGTAAGTCGGTCCGACCGAGTTTAGTTTTTAAGGTAAGAAGCGGATGGAAATTCAGAAAGAAAATTTTTATCATGAGATTCTGGAGTTTGCGGTTTCTGTCGTATGGTTGGGAATCGCTTTCGGTATCTACTTTGCTGGCGGTGCGGCGCAAGCCTTTTCTTCAATGCATACACTGGGAATTGATATCCTGGAATCGCTGTTCGTGGTGTTCTTCGCATTTGTTTTTCACGAGCTGGCCCACAGGGTCGCCGCCCGAAGATACGGATTTCAGGCGGTGTATCACGTTTGGATTCCCGGCCTGGTCATGGCGATGGGTGCCGCTCTGCTCGGTTTCCTGCTGGCGGCGCCTGGCGGTGTTTATATTTCGATCGGGCAAAATACGGTGGAAAACAGGGCAAAAATGGGAAAAGCGGCTTTAGCCGGTCCGGTGGTCAACATGGTATTAACGGTGGTGTTCACTGTTTTGTTATTGATACTTACTTCGTACGGACAAATTGTAAAGTCGACCACGGGCGGCACAGCCGTTCAGATACCGGTATATGTAACCGATACAGCTTCGATGGGCGTAATGATTAATGCCTGGTTGGGCTTTTTTAACCTGATACCGTTCGGCAGTTTTGACGGTCAAAAGGTTTTTCAGTGGAATAAAAAAGTTTGGGGCATCTTCTTCGGGGCTTCGATAATACTGTTTGTTTTGATATTTTTTGCGTAGGTTGAGGTGCCGGTTATTCAGGCGACAGGTAGGAACGCCTGTTCAACTCAGGACGCCGCCCGACCAATACTAATCGTTCTTCAGTTGCTGAGTCAGTGCCGGGACGACCTTGAAAAGGTCGCCGACAATGCCATAAGTAGCAATCTGAAAAATCGGGGCGCTGGGGTCGTCATTAATGGCGACGATACAATCGGAGGTCTGCATACCGGCCATGTGCTGGACCGCGCCGGAGATGCCCACCGCAATGTAGAGTTTGGGACAGACGGTCTTGCCGGTTTGTCCGACCTGATGCGAGTACGGAATCCAGCCTTCATCCACACAGGGACGCGAGGAACCGACGGCGGCTCCCAGGGCTGCAGCAAAATCCCGAATCAATTGGAAATTCTCAGGCTTAGCCAAACCACGTCCGCCGGAAACAATAATGTCGGCTTCTTCCAGTTTTACTTTCTCCGTAAGGTCGGCGACAAAATTCAGCAGTTTTGTTTTGGAAGTGAGGGCCGCTTTGTTGAAATCAACCTTAATGATTTGCCCGGCATGTGGAGCCTGTAACAAATTCTTTTTAAAAACACGCGGGCGGACGGTCGACATTTGCGGCCGCCGTGTGGGGCAGATAATGGTCGCCATAACATTACCACCGAAGGTGGGACGGGTCTGGCGCAAGAGTTTCTTATCGCCATCGATATCCAGCCCGGTGCAATCGGCGGTCAAACCGGTTTTCAGGACGGCGGCAACCCTGGGGAAAAACGAACGTCCGAAGGGTGTGGCTCCGGCCAGGACAATTTCCGGTTTATAGGTTTTTACCAGCCGGACAAGTTCGGCGACATATGGGTCTTCCGACTGATTGGCAAAAGCAGGGTCATCAATAAGATAGATTTTGTCGGCGCCGCAGACAGAAAATTGCTCAGCGCCTTTGATATCATGCCCCAGACAGACGGCACATAATTCGGTTTGCAAAGTATCGGCCAATTCCCGGCCCTTTGAGAGCAGTTCAAGGCCAACGCCTTTGATTTCACCGTTGCGCTGTTCGGCAAAGACCCAGACGCCGTGATGTTCGCCGTCGATTAGGGTTTGCGCCATTTCTTTTTCAATCTTGATGGCTTCAGCGGCACAGGTATCCTGACAGGCGCCGCAGAGGTTACAGCCTTCCATTTTGATGCTGGCTTTATCATCGACGATGGAAATTAAACCGAAAGGGCAGGCGGATTCGCAGCTGCCGCAACCCGTGCATTTTTCTTTATAAAACTTTAGTCCCATAAAGGTCTCCCAATTGTATTAGCGGTACCAAGGTGTCTAGATTGCAAAGTATAATCCCCCTCTCTCTAGCTCTCTCCCACTATCCTCATGACCTTTGTCCTGAGTACCTCCGCACATTTTAGTGAAATGCGCTCCGGGGGGCGAGAGGACTAACCTTTGTTTTAGTTCCTTTTCCCTCGTAATGGCTGGTAGGATTAGGTTTAAATTATTTTGGCTTCTTTTAATTTTTCAATCAAAGCTTTGGCCTGCATTTCCGGTTCGCCCTTGAGCATTTCCGCGTGCTGGATGCGCTGGGGATAAAACACTTTCACGACCCAGGTGCCGGAGCCTGCCTGGCCGATAGTTTCTTTGGGGGCGGCGATGTCATTGGCGGTCCAGGTGGGGATTTGCGCAGATTTTGATTTAGAAAGACCCCGCAAGGAAGGCATGCGCGGCACGTTAATTTCTTTGGCTACGGTGATGACCGCCGGTAATGATGTTTCGATTGTTTCATGGCCGTCTTCCACCGCCCGCTGCACTCGTATTTTACCGTCACCGATTTCCTCTATCTTGCTGACGTAGGCAATGAAAGGGATACCCAAATTTTCGGCAAGTTCAGGCCCGACTTGCCCGGTATCGCCGTCGATGGTTTGCCGGCCGCAAATAATCAGGTCGTAGTTTTTAATTTTTTCGACAGCTTTGCCCAAGGCAGCAGCCGTGGCCAGTGTATCAGAACCGGCAAAAGCCATATCGCTCAATAAAACAGCCTCATCGGCGCCGACGCTGATGGCATCTTTAAGCATGTCCGCTGCCTGCGGCGGCCCCATGCTGATTGCCGTGACTTTACCGCCGTGCTTTTCTTTGAGACGGACGCCCTCTTCCAGGGCATAACTGTCAAATGGATTAACAATAGCTTTAATACCCTGCCGTATGAGGGTATTGGTATTGGGGTCGATTTTTACCTCGGTGGTGCCGGGCACCTGTTTCAGACAGACGATAACATTCATTCGCGTTTGCCTTTCCGTTTGCGCAATTCAATCGCGATGGCGTTATGCAGGACTTCGTTGCTGCCTTCATAAATCTGGGTAATTTTCGCATCACGCATCATTTTTTCCATAGGATAGTCTCGCATGTAACCGGCGCCGCCGCAGACCTGTACGGCATCGACGGTAACTTTCATGGCGACATCGGAAGCAAAGACCTTGGCCATCGCCGATTCCTCGGTAAAGCTCTTTACGCCGCTGTCGATGGTTTTGGCGACGGCGTAAACGAGCGCCCGGGCGGCTTCAACCTGCAAGGCCATTTCGGCTAATTTATATTGGACAACGGGCAGGGAAATGAGAGGCTGCCCGAATTGGACGCGCTGGCTGGTATAACCGACGGCGGCTTCCATGGCGCCCTGAGCGATACCTAATGCTTGAGCGCTGATGCCCGGGCGGGAATTATCGAGGACTTTCATAGTGACGATAAAACCCATGCCTTCCCGGCTGATGAGATTTTCGGCAGGCACGAGGCAATTGCGGAAAATCAGTTCGCGGGTAGCCGAAGCGCGGATACCGATTTTCTTTTCCTTCTTCCCGAATGTGAAACCGGGGGTATCTTTGTCGACGATGAAGGCGCTGGCGCCGCGAGGCCCCCTGGTCTTATCAGTTAATGCAATAATCGTGTAAATATCGGCTTCACCGCCGTTAGTGATGAACTGCTTTGTGCCGTTTAGAATATAGCCTTCAGGCGTTTTAACGGCGGTAGTTTTAATCCCGCTGGCATCGCTGCCGGCAGTGGATTCGGTTAACCCGAAAGCGGCGATTTTCCCTGACGCAATTTGGGGCAGGTATTTCTGTTTCTGTTCTTCACTGCCGTAGAGGATGATGGCGTAAGCCCCGAGTGCTGTGGCCGCGAAAGAAACGGCTACGGCGCTGCAGACGCGGCTTAGTTCCTCGACCACGAGGCACAAATCAAGCGTGCCGCCTCCTAACCCGTCGTATTTTTCCGGGATAAAAATGCGGAAAAGGTCACTATCGGCCAGTTCCTTCAGGATTTCTTTGGGAAATTGTTCTTTTTCATCAAGCTCGGCGCGGACCGGCAGAATCCGTTCTTCGGCAATCCGATGGGCCAGACTTTTCAATGTTTTCTGCTGTTCGGTTAAAAAATATTCCAATACATCCCTCCATAGTTTCGCGGGAGATTACTGCAAGATAAAAGGAATACAGATATTATAAGGGGAGCAGCAGTCTCACTGCAAGGTGAGGAAGAAACAGATGGAATGTTTTAGAAATAATTAGTGAAATCGGATGGTGTTTGGGATATAATGGGAAATACTTGTAGTATTCATTTCAATTTAATAACAAAAAATATGATAGGGAGGTAATTTACTATGGCAAACGCAGCTAGAGCTTACATTCTGATCGAGTGCACAGTGGGCAGAACCAAAGAGGTAGTTACCGGTTTGGGGCGGCTTAAGGGTATGAAATCAGTTGAAACGGTTACCGGTCCCTATGATGTGATTGCAATTGTGGAACTTGCCACCCTGAATGAAATCGGTGATTTAGTTACGCAGCACATTCATCCCATCACCGGTATTACCAGAACGGTAACCTGTTTAGTAGTTTAAGCGCACATTGATTAATGCAACAGTCAGATGACGGGGCGGGATTACATTACAAACTCGCCCTGTTATCTGAACTCGTGATTTTACAGACGGGGAAAAGCTGAATCGCCTCGCTCTCCCCCGACACATTCCCCACCCGCTGTCATCATGGTCGGATTAACAAACAGACATAATCCATACAACAAAAATCCTATTTTTAACACATTGAATTGGAGTAAAAAGTAGTGGATTTTACGTTCACCGTTGAGCAACAATCATTCAGACAGGAAGTGCGCGTTTTCCTTGAGGATGAAATCAGGAAAGGTACTTTCCGGCCGATGTGCGACGGTTGGATACAGGGTTTTTCCCGGGAATTTACCAAGAAAGTAGCCGCTAAAGGCTGGCTCGGCATCACCTGGCCGAAAGAATACGGCGGTTTGGGGAGAAGTCAGGTTGAACGGCTGATTCTGACCGAAGAAATGCTGCGCTACGGCGCGCCGGCGGCCTGCCACTGGTTTGCCGAACGGCAAATCGGGCGGGCCCTATATACCTACGGCTCTGAAGAACAAAAACAGGAGCTGCTGCCTAAAATCCTGCGGGGTGAGGCTTGCATCGGGCTGGGTATGAGCGAACCGGAAGCCGGTTCCGACCTGGCGGCACTGAAAACCAAAGCAGTGGAAGACGGCGATTTTTACACCATCAACGGGCAGAAAATGTGGACCAGTTGCGCCCGGTACATGACCCACCTCTATCTCGTGGCGCGCACCGACCCGGCGGCGCCGAAACAAAAAGGTATCAGCGAGTTTGTTATCGATTGCACGTTACCCGGCATCACGATTCGTCCGATTATTGATATCACCGGCAGCGAAGCCTGGGGTGAGGTTTTTTTTGACAATGTCCGCGTCCCGAAAAAATACCTGATCGGGGAGAAAAACCGCGGTTTCTATCAGATTCTGAACCAGCTGGATTACGAACGTTCCGGCATGGAACGGCTGATGGGTAACTACCCGCTTTTTGAGGCATTGATCAAATTCTGTAAAGAAACCAAACGGCACGGCAAACCGATTTCCGAAGACCCGCTCATCCGCAGTCGGCTGGCACAATTAGAGGTTGAGTTTGAAGTGGGGCGGATGCTGCTTTACAGAGTGGTGCAGGTGATGGAAAAGGGCAAGGCGCCGAATATCGAAACGGCAATCGCCAAGCCTTTCTGTACGACATGGGAACAGCATCTGGCAAGCCTTGCGACTGACATTTTAGGACTTTACGGGCAATTATGGAAAGAATCGGAATATGCGCCGCTATTGGGGATGGCGCCGCATTCTTTCCTCGCCTCGAAGGGATATAGTTTACAGGCCGGGACCAATGAGATTTTAAAAGGGATCGTGGCGACACGGGGTTTGGGAATGCCTTCGGCGGTTTAGATGGTGAAAATGGACGCTGGAACTAATCACTCCCCTCTCTCTAGTTCTCTCCCACTCGGGGCGAGAGTACTGACCTTAACTATTATGATATATAGATTTGATCGAGGAGGAACCGTTGGATTTTAATCTTTCTGAAGAACAGGAGATGCTGCGGAAATCGGCGCGGGATTTTCTCACAGATAAATGCCCTAAATCATATGTTCGGCTGATGGCGGACGATGAAAAGGGATATTCCCCGGCTCTCTGGAAAGAAATGGCGGGATTAGGCTGGATGGGTCTGGCAATTCCCGACCCATACGGCGGCTTCGGGATGGAATTCACCGACCTGGCAATTTTATTGGAGGAGATGGGACGGGCATGCCTGCCGGGTCCGTTTTTCGCAACCGTAGTGCTGGGAGCATTGGCGATACTGGAAAGTGGGAACGATAAGCAAAAAGTAGCCTATTTACCCGGGATTGCCGCCGGAAAAATTATGATGACAATGGCGCTGAATGAGGCAGATGGTTTATATGAAGCAGGTTCGATTGGAACCACAGCATTCGCAGAAAGAGATGACTATATCATTAACGGCACCAAATTATTTGTTCCCGATGCCCATGTCGCCGATTATATCCTGTGTGTTGCCCGGACAAGCAACGAAAAGGATGAGAAGAAAGGCATCACCGTTTTCATCGTACCGGCGAAAGAAAAAGGAATAAAATGCACGCCGCTGCAGACGATGAGCGGCGATAAACTTTGCGAGGTTACTTTTGATAATGTGACAGTGTCAAAGGATAGCGTACTGGGTGGGGTGGGGGAGGGTTGGCCGATTGTGGAGAAAACAATGGAACGGATAGCGGCGGCGGTTTGCTGCGATACCGTGGGTGGACTGCAGAAAGTGCTGGAAATGACACTGGACTACACGAAAGAAAGGAAACAATTCGGTAAACCCATCGGTTCTTTTCAGGTAATTCAGCAATATATGGCGGATATGGTGACGCATGTAGACGGCTTACGTTTTGTGTCTTACCAGGCTGCCTGGCGGATAAGCGAAGGCTTGCCCGCTACACGCGAAACAGCGATTGCGAAGGCGTGGTCGGCGGAATCCTACGAATGGTGCATCACCAAAGCGCACCAGGTTTTCGGGGCAGTGGGGGTCACCATCGACCACGATTTACATTTCTACACCATACGGGGGAAAGCGGCGCAACTGAGCTACGGCAATGCCGATTTCTGGCGCGAAGAAGTCGCGAAAACGATAGGGTTGTGACCATAAATCCCTAATCGGTTTCCCGGGCGCAATGTCAAGGAAACTAATCCTAAAAACGTTATTTTTTTGTCAGTTTTTCCAGCCTGGTTTGAACTGCAGTGATGGTCTCTTCCGCGGTTGAAGCGCCGCCGGTAATCCCGATAAATTTATGCCCTTTAAGCCATGCCGGTTGAATCTCATCAGCAGTCTCGATGAGGTGGGTTTCGGTCTGACGGCTGCACAACTCAGCTAATCTGTTCGTATTGGCACTGGTATGGTCGCCGACGACAAACATTAAATCGACTTTATTGGCCA
>Ga0224523_1000239_pt1 | contig 33552 bp, 29 predicted proteins | sample CFST50metaG_FD_182732 | JGI IMG/M metagenome (GOLD analysis project Ga0224523, IMG submission 182732) | Peat soil microbial communities from Stordalen Mire, Sweden - C.F.S.T50 | ecosystem: Environmental > Terrestrial > Soil > Wetlands > Peat | place: Sweden: Norrbotten County, Stordalen Mire... | reverse complement strand
GGCATGACTCGCTTCCGGCTGGGGCATTCCTTTACCGGGTGGGATTCGGACCCACAGGTTTCCAATAGCTCCTTTCAAGTAACAGCTTCCTTGCTGTTTCTATTCCAAAGCTCCAGGCATTTTTTTTCCTGGCGCCACTACCTTAGTGTTCTTTTCTCTTCCGCTGCCGATCTTCCGCATTTAGGGCACGCTTGCTTTTGAGCGCATTAATGCGCTCTTTCTTGTCATTCTTTATTTGGCTATTGGGTTTTGCTCTTTGAGTTGTTTCCAGAAATCTAATATTGTTTTTAACGGCTGTCGTAAAGCATCAAAATCTATTTCTGAAGTTCTTCCTTTTCCTTTGAAGAAAAGTGGAATTAAGAAGTCTCCGTGTAAATTGTAATCAGTAGAATTTTTGAATGTTGCCGGAATATACATACAGTTTACAGTAGATTGGAACGTAGCAAGTTGCTTATCAAATTCATTTGGATCATTTTTAGAATAAACAACAATCTGTAAAAACTCCCTGTCAAGTTCTTCAGAAAATCCGATTGCCGTTGGAATGAAACGAGGATTTAGAAGTGGATAGGCTTGATGCTTCACAGGATACGCGCGTATAGTCATTTCTCGTTGAATCTTTTTTGTTAGCTTAAATCCGATTTCATTCATTACTTTCCAAAGCTGTGTAAGCGCCAAATGGCAAGCATCTGACCCGACCGAATAAAGATTGTCTTTAGCTCCATAGATTGTTCGTCCTATCATTCCATTTGCACGAAGGGCCTTATGGAAATCAGATAGAATTCTGTCTGATAAACTATTCTTCCTATTAGCAATTGAAAAGACAGGCAAAAAATCAGCCCATAAGAAATGGTCTGCAGCAGCCGGACAAAGGTATCCAGAAAGATTTTTTAACTGGGAACATTTGTGTTGTATATTGGATACAAAGACGATGTTTGAATATGAGTCCCCTTGCGTTAATAGCGCGTGCCTTTCCATTTGATTTAAACTTAAGGGTGATTCAAGTTTGTTTTCAAAATATAGGACACGCTCTTGGCAGGTAATTTTAAGGTCGGGCTTGGAAAGTAAATGGTCTTCCTGAAATTCATGGCCAACGAACTCACACCCTTGAAAATCTCCAAAGAATCCGAAGGGTTGTTCAGCCACGACAGCGATTCTGTTGAGAAGACTTTGACCGATTGTTGGAAACAAATTCAGGATGTATGCAAGGGATTGAGAAAAATAATCCTCCTGACAATAGGCATTGCATAGAAATATATTTGGTTTCATTTATTAGATATACCAAATGTTAACTGTTGATTATTTAAAAATTTGATAAATTGTATCATCTTGCTTAAATTTCTCTGTTATTTTGTTTTGATAGTTAACAATTATTCCACATAGTATCGATATTCCTATAACTAATACCCAGTGAGGTAATTGATTTTTAAGCATATTAACATATTCAGGTTTACTTAAAATGTATTTGGTAGAATCATCCAAATTTGAAAAAGGTAATTCAAAATCTGCGAAGTCAGGATCATTATTCTTCATTTTAAGCATAGCATCAAGTAAAATATTTGACTTATATTTTAAAAGTATTTCAAGTGCTAAATTGCGAATCCCTATATGTGTCTTTGGCCCGATTGAAAATATTTTATCGATTTCATTTTCGTAGGTTATTAAATCAAACATTGAGGAGGAATGAGCTGCTTTATTTCGGAGTTTTCTCATTGTATTGAGGGAATCATAAATGTTTTTAGGAATAACACGAAATGCATATGCCATTTCTATTTTGCTACCAAATGAGCCTAAAACACCAGAATATGTCAGTATTTCTTTTCTTTTATGCCGCATCGCGTGTTTTAGTGGGTGCCCCCAAGATATAGTGTTTGATTTATTTTCATATTATGGAAGACATCCGATATTTCTTTGAAAAGCTTCTGGGTATTAAAAGCCCTTGGCAAATAACCAAGGTTACTCAGGAACAAAGCCGGAGCCGTGTTGATCTTTTTGTTGAGCATGCCAAGGGCATTAAATTCCCTTGCCCAAAATGCGAGCAGTTTTGCTCGATTTACGATCACACGGAAGAAAGGGAATTTCGTCATTTGAATATTTTCCAAATGGCGACATATATCCATTTGCGTATTCCTCGCGTTCAATGTCCAACCGATGGAATTCAAAGGATTGAGCATGGTCTTGCGGAACCAAATGGGAAAGTGACTTTTGAGTTCGAAAAGGCAGTTCTCTCTCTTGAACAGGAATGCAGCTTGGAAAGCGTGTGCCGCATTTTGAATGCGGATTGGCATTTGGTTCAGAACCTTCAAGAACGTGCTGTGCAGCGAGGGTTTGAGCGCAAACCGCAGAAGATTCCGAAGCGTCTTGGTGTTGATGAAAAGTCTTTTGCAAAAGGGCACAAATACGAGACGATCGTGCATAATATTGATACGGGTACGGTAGAATACGTTTGCGATGACCGTGCACAGGAAAGTCTTGAAGCATATTATAAGAAGTTTACACCGGATGAAAGGGCTTGCGTAGAAGCAGTTACAATGGACATGTGGGACCCCTATATTGCGGCAACCAAAGCCTATATTCCTGATGCGAAAAGCAAGATCGTTTTCGATCGTTACCACGTGATGAAATACGTTGTTGATGCAGTTGACAAAGTTCGCAAACAAGAACATGCAGAATTGAAAGAAGACGGTTGCGAGATGTTGAAAGGGACCAAATATTTGTTCCTTTGGAGCCAAGAAAATATTCCTGAATGGCGCCGGGAGGAATTTGACAATTTGCGCTCTAAAGACCTTAAAGTCTGCCGAGCATGGGCAATTAAAGAAAATATTCGACATCTTTGGGAATATTACTCGGAAGGATGGATGCGTAAATATTTTGCGAAATGGTATTGGTGGGCGACGCATTCCAGGCTTGAACCAATGAAAAAAGCTGCTCATACTTTGAAGGGCCATATTGAAAATATCGTTACCTATGCGAAACATCATATTACCAATGCTCTTGGAGAAAGTCTTAATAGCAAAATAGAAAAAGTAAAGCGCCTTGCCTGCGGCTATAGAAATCGTGCTCATTATCGAACAGCAATTTATTTCCATTGTGGCGGCCTTGATCTTTTTCCTAAACGTTCTAATATCGCTTTACAAGTTATCAGTAGTTAAACACTATAGGTTGGGGCTACCCACTGAAAGCACCGATGCCCCTCTTTTATTTGTTGAAAGGGTTGATGGGAAAATAGAAACAATCATATTTTCAAGATATTGTTCAACATAAGAACTTCCGATCAAAATTGCACCTCTATCTGATTCGTCTATTAATTCATTTATTAAATCCTTAAATAGCTTTTTAATTTCCGGCAATTCAAAAATATCAATTTGCATTTAAATTATTGTCCTCGTGATTATTCTAATCAAAACATAGGAATCGGTTTGTATTTTTCTGCCGCCCAACGGCCGGCTTGTTTTGACTTTTCGCGTACCCGTCCTTTTTTCTCTTCGGCAGCGGCTATAATTTTATTGCATTGTGCCAATTGCAAACAACTATTTCAAGAGTGCCTCTCCCAAAAACGTTCAGGGGCATACTTCATACCAGCCCTTACCGATTTAGCGCCCGTGTCCATGGCACACTTTACTCACTTTAGACGGACATATTTTTAAACAATCTCAATATAAATAAAAGTTTTTACCGCACAAAACCAACACACAGTAAATACGTCGCGACGCCCGCAAAATACCCCATGAGCGCAATCGGCGTGATTTTCCTTAAATACCAACCGAAATCGATCTTGGCCATTCCCATTGCGGCAACGCCTGCCGCCGAGCCGATGATAAGCGCGCTTCCCCCCGTTCCGGCGCAATAGGAAAGGAACGTCCAAAAGTTGTGGTTCACGGGAAATGTTGACAAATCATACATGCCCATGGCTCCGGCCACGAGCGGCACATTGTCGACAATGGCTGAAAACAGCCCGATAATCATGACGATGACCGTATCATTATGCGCGGTTTTGTCCAAAAAATGCGCGGCTTGCGTCAGAATTCCCGTTGCCTGCAATGCCGAAATGCTGAGCAGTATCCCTAAAAAGAAAAGGATACTCGGCAAGTCGATTCTTTGCAAGGCGCGTGTCACCGAATATGTTTCCCGCAAATTGTCTCCCTTATGCATCCGTTCGGTAACGATCCACAAAATGGAAAGCCCGAGCAAAATTCCCATATACGGCGGAAGATGGGTTATTGTCTTAAAAATGGGAACAAAAAGCAAAACCAGAACTCCAAGAAAAAAGATCACGTTTTTTTTGACGGCGCTGAAATTGGATTCATTTTTGTGTTGCTCATCGGCGTGCGTATCAAGCGTCCCTCTTATTTTAAAAGATAGGAAAATAAGCGGGACGATCATGCAGGCGATGCTCGGCAAAAAAACCGTACGTACAATATGCCCACCGGTTATCCGGCTGCCGATCCAAAGCATCGTGGTAGTAACGTCGCCAATGGGCGACCAGGCGCCGCCCGCGTTTGCCGCGATCACGATCATCCCCACGAAAACCATCCGGTCTTCGCGCGCGTGGATGATCTTGGATACGAGCGACACCATGACAATGGTTGTTGTCAAATTGTCCAGTACGGCGGAGAGAAAGAATGCTATGATCGAAAGAATCCATAACATGCCGAGCTTGCTTTTGGTCGATATTCTTTCCGTGATGATGTCAAAGCCGCCGTGCGCGTCGATAAGTTCGACGATGGTCATTGCTCCCATGAGGAAAAACAGGATGCCGCTGAATTCTCCTATGTAATGCGTTAAACGGTCGATGACCTGAAGTTTGCCCGCGCTCATGAGGATGTAAACGGTCCAGAGCGCCACGGCTGAAAAAAGAGCTGTGGCGGCCTTATTGATCTTAAGGGGATGTTCCAGGGCGATTGCGATATAGCCGATTATGAAAATAGCTATCAAGGTCATGATCATGAAAATATCCTTAGGCGCCGGTGAAACGATACATAATAAAACTAATTCGTCTTACGACAAGTCAAACTAAAAATCGAAATTGAAAACAGGCTTTATTCCGCCGCCGCGGCCTGAGCGCGGAGCAAATCGTGCAGCGTTAAAATCCCGACGGGCGCGGCCGGAATTCCGTCGATAATGACCGGGAATCCGTCGGGGGAATTGATGAAATTGTCCGCCGCTTCCTTCAACGGCGCTTCCGCAGACGCAAAAGGTAATCCTGAATAAATTGTCTTTTCCAGGAATCTATTCTTTTAAATAAGAACTGATTCCGATGTTAAAACCAAAACCATCCAATAATTGCATGGCTTGATTATTGCTTATAATAGTATCGACACGGAAAAGCGGGTTTATCGTCAGCGCCAAGAGCAAGCGCGGCGTGCACGGTGCAATTGACCGGATTACCATAACGGCAACTATTAACACGTTGGTAAATATTTAAAAAATGTACTTTTTATGGGAGTCAAAAAACGATGAAAGAACAAATGCCCTCCGTTGGCCAATGCCAAGAAAAGGGCTGCGGGTTTAACCGAGGTTTCAAATGCCATGCATTCGCGATTACCGTGGGCGGACCGAACGACCTTCGGCCGAATTGCGATACTTTTTTTGCAACAAGGAGCCAATGCGGAAAAGAAGACGTGCTTGCCGGGGTTGGCGCTTGCAAGGTTCTGGCATGCAGGTTCAACGAACACCTTTTGTGCCTTGCTCCACATGTGGATATCCAGTTGTATAACGGCCAAGCCGAATGCGCTTCCTATAAAAGCCTCAGCATATTTCGTAATTCATGCGGTGCGCCGAGTTTTGTGGCCTAAGGAGGTCCATATGGGTTTAATGCTCTATTTTTTGCGGCACGGCGAAACAACCGCCAGTCAAACCGGCGGGTATTGCGGGAGCCTTGATCCGGAATTGACCTCAACCGGAGTTCTCATGGCGGAGGATTTCGCCAAAGCTTATGCCGCACTTCCGTGGGCCGCCATCCTGTCCAGCCCCCTCAAGCGGGCTGTAGCCACCGCCAAACCTCTTGGCGAAAAAACCGGATTGCAAATACAGCTCCATGACGGTTTGAAAGAAATTGCTTTCGGTCTATGGGAGGGCATGACGCCCGAGGAGGTAAATAGAGAATTTCATGACGATTATATTCGCTGGTTGACCGACCCCGGATGGAATGCTCCCACCGGGGGAAAAAAAGGGATTGAAGTCGCCCGGCGCAGTTCGCTTGTCCTTGAGGAAATCGAGAACGCCTATCCTGCGGGTAACGTTCTTGTCGTTTCACATAAAGCAACAATCAGGATTATGCTGTGCTCTTTACTCGGCATTGACATAGGACGGTTTCGCGACCGTATCAATATGCCGGTGGGGGCCGTCAGCATCGTGGAAATGGCGGCGCATGGTCCGATAGTGCATATGATGGGCGACCGGTCTTATTTGAGGGCGTCTATAGGTGAAAAATCCGCGCTCTGAAACCAAAAATATAAAGACCGCCATAACGTATACGATTTTTTTACAAAGGAGAATATAATGGACGCCTCGACAACAATTTCCACTGTTCCGAAAACCATCGGCATTGCGGCCGATCACGGCGGGTATGAATTAAAGGAAAAAATGTGCGTTGATTTGCGCGAGGCAGGTTATACGGTAATCGACTTCGGCGATCATAACCTGATCATGGAAGACGACTATCCGGATTTTGTAATCCCCCTTGCGCGCGCGGTTGCTCAAGGGGAGGTTGACCGCGGCGTGGCCATTTGCGGCAGCGGCGTGGGCGCTTGCGTCATAGCCAATAAGGTGGCGGGCGTACGTGCTAGTTTGATACATGAAACTTTTTCCGCGCACCAAGGGGTCGAGGACGACGACATCAACGTGATCTGTCTAGGCGGATTGGTGGTAGGATATGCGCTTGCGTGGGAATTGGTCAAAACCTTTCTCGCTGCGCGATTCAGCGGCGCCGAACGCCATCGCCGTCGCCTACTTAAAATAGCGGAACTGGAAAACGAGGAGATGCCATGACCGGTAAAAATATCGCGGGCCGCACGGTAAACGGACCCCCTCCTAAAGAAATCGACGGATTCGATTCCCTGGCCGGGCTTGCTCTTGATATGCGGTCATCATGGAACCATGCAACCGACGTAATCTGGCGCCGGCTTGATCCAAATCTTTGGGAAAACACGCATAACCCCTGGGTAGTTCTGCAAACGGTCTCGCGCGACAAAATCAAGAGCATGCTCGGCGATCCGGTTTTTCGTAAAAAGGTAGATGGTCTCATACAAGCCAGGCGTCAAGCCTTGGAAAAGCCCGCATGGTTCCAGATAAATTATCAAAAGCCGCCTCTTACCTGCATAGCGTATTTCAGTATGGAATTCATGCTGAGCGAAGCGCTGCCCATATATTCCGGCGGGCTCGGCAACGTGGCGGGCGATCAATTAAAAGCGGCAAGCGACCTGGGAGTGCCGGTGGTCGGCGTTGGCCTGCTCTACCAGCAAGGCTATTTCAGGCAGGTGATTGACAAGAACGGGGCCCAACAAGCGATGTTTCCCTATAACGATCCCGGACAACTGCCGATCACGCCCTTGCGGCAAAAAAGCGGCGAATGGCTGCGCATTGAAATCGACCTGCCCGGTTTCTCGGTCTGGCTGCGCGCCTGGCAGGTCCGGGTCGGTCGGGTAAAACTTTACTTGCTGGACAGTAATGACGCCGCGAACTATCCCGCCCACCGGGGAATTACGAGCGAACTCTATGGCGGAGGACCCGAACTGCGTCTCCAGCAAGAGCTGCTTTTGGGAATCGGCGGATGGCGGCTCCTGACTGCTCTTGGCATCAAACCCGAAGTTTGCCACTTAAACGAAGGACATGCGGCCTTTGCCGTGCTTGAACGCGCTTGCGGTTATATGCAACAAACCCGAAGTTTCTTCGAAGAGGCGCTTGCCATTACTCGGGCCGGAAACCTCTTTACAACGCATACGGCGGTCACCGCCGGATTTGACCGTTTTACGCCTTCCCTTATCGAGCAATACCTTGCTGCTTATGCTGAACAAAAACTTAAAATTTCCCTTCATGATTTGTTAAAACTCGGCCGCCGGGACCCAAACGATTCATCGGAAAATTTCAACATGGCCTATTTGGCCGTGCGCGGAAGCGGGGTGGTAAGCGGCGTGAGTCAATTGCACGGGAAGGTGAGCAGGCACATTTTTGGCCCGCTTTTTCCAAATTGGCCGATAGAGGAAGTGCCTGTTACGTATGTAACGAATGGCGTCCACGTTCCTACCTGGGACTCGGTAGAATCCGACGATCTGTGGACGGAGGCGTGCGGAAAAGACCGATGGCTGGGGACCATGGAAACCATGGAACAGGACATTCGCCGCGTTTCCGACGATAGTCTCTGGAAATTTCGCGCGGCAGTTAGCAAGTCTCTTGTTGAATATGCGCGCAAACGATTGTCCGCCCAATTGGCCGCCTCCGGTATGGCGCTGGCGGAAATTGACGGCGCGAAACATCTCTTCGATCCCAACGCTTTGACCCTCGGTTTTGCCCGGCGCTTCGCGACCTATAAAAGACCGAATTTACTGCTGCACGATCCGGAAAGGCTTCTTCGCCTGTTGAATAATAAAGAGCGTCCTGTGCAACTCATCATCGCGGGCAAGGCCCATCCGGCGGACGAGGCGGGGCGTGCCCTGATCCAGGAGTGGATACGGTTTATCGGCCGACCCGAAGCCCGCCCCCATGTGATTTTCCTGAGCGATTACGACATGCATCTGACCGAGCATTTGGTGCAGGGGGTCGATGTTTGGATCAACATGCCGAGGCGACCCTGGGAGGCTTGTGGAACAAGCGGCATGAAGGTGTTGGTGAATGGCGGAATCAATCTGTCGGAGTTGGATGGATGGTGGGCGGAAGCATATACACCGGAGATCGGATGGGCGCTTGGAGACGGTAAAGAGCATGGCGACGATCCCGCCTGGGACGCTGTTGAAGCCGATGCGCTTTATGAACTGCTTGAGCGGCACGTGGTCCCGGAGTTTTATACTCGAGAGGACAGCGGCATTCCATTGGCATGGGTCAAACGGATGCGGGAAAGCATGGCGCGACTTACGCCGCGGTTTTCCGCAAACCGGGCGGTGCGCGAATACACCGAGCGGCACTATCTTCCGGCCGCGCTGGCCTTTAGCGCACGCACTACCGGCAAGGGCGAACTCGGCAAACAAATGATTGATTGGCGCCGCAACCTGGACCGGAAATGGTCCGCAGTGCATTTCGGCGTAATGAAAATCGAGACCGCCGATGGGAAGCATGTATTTGAAATCCAGCTCTATTTGAACAATCTCGACCCGACGATGGCGCGGGTAGAGCTTTACGCCGAGGGCGTCATGGGCGGCGCCCCGGTCAAGCAGGAGATGAAAGTAATTGTCCGGCCAGCGGATGGCGATACGGGCGCCCATATTTACGCGGCAACGGTCTTGGCCATTCGCCCTAAAGAAGACTATACGGCGCGGGTGACGCCTCATTTCGAGAGCGTTATGGTCCCGCTTGAAGAATCACGGATAGTGTGGCAGCGATAAGCGGACTCGCATGACGAATTTTGAAAGGAGGATCGCGAATTGACAAGCAAGTTTGGAAAAATAATCCGCGATTGTTACCTGTAATCCCTTAAATCATGGAGGTAATCAAAATGAGGAAAAGCAATTCATTCGCATCACTGGTTTTCATTGTCATTCTCGGAATAGGCGTGGGATCGGCATTTGTCATGTATAAAAACACGGCCAGCAAAGATAGTATTTGGATCGGGGTCTTCGCTTTTGTTCTGGCCATACTTGTTTCCGTCGCGATCAAGGTTGCGGACCAATGGGAAAAAGCGGTCATATTGCGGCTGGGGAAATTTCGCTCCCTTAAAGGACCCGGATTGTTTTTCATTATTCCGGTCATCGATGCGATCCCTTACTGGATTGATACCCGCGTGATTACGACCACGTTCAAGGCGGAGAAGACCCTTACCAAGGACACAGTTCCGGTAGATGTGGATGCGGTGCTTTTCTGGAAAGTTTTGGACCCTCAAAAAGCGGCCCTTGCAGTGGCCGATTATAAGAGCGCGATAAGCTGGGCCTCTCAAACGGCGCTTCGTGACGTCATCGGCAAGACCATTCTTTCGGACATGTTGGAAGGCAGGGAAAAAATCAGTAAGGAGTTGCAGAAGATCATTGACGAGCGCACCGAGCCGTGGGGTATCAACGTTATTTCGGTGGAAGTCAAGGACGTACTGATTCCCCCGGCACTGGAAGATGCGATGTCGATGCAAGCGCAGGCCGAAAGGGAGCGACAGGCCCGCGTGATTCTGGGAGATTCGGAGCGGCAGGTGGCTGAGAAATTCGGGGAGGCCGCCAAGACGTACATCAACAATCCCGTCGCCCTTCATTTAAGGGCCATGAACATGCTGTACGAGGGTTTGAAGGAAAACGCTACGATCGTCGTCGTGCCCAGCACGGTTCTTGAAACCATGCAGTTGGGAGGAATTGCCGGAGTGACGGCATTGACAATGGGAATAGGGCAAGAAAATGCAAACAAAGCGAAAGAAAAAGAACTTAAAAAACAAGAATGATTTACCGAACAAAAGAAAGATCAATCATGGCGAAGAAGTCGTTTGCGGGTCCGGCCATCCCGCGTATCCTGACGATCAATGGCGGCTCGTCAAGCATAAAGTTCGCGCTTTTCGAAGTCGACAGCGCCCTGAAGCGGATTCTGCATGGCGCGATTGAGCGGATTGGTCTGCCCGAGGCGGCCTTGCGGGTGCAAGGCCTTGCCCCGGCCGACAACTTTTCGCGGTTAGTAAATGCGCCGGACCACGCCACGGCAGTAGGCGCTTTGATGGATTGGATTGAAAAACGAATGGGGCATGACGCATTGACCGCAATTGGACACCGGGTGGTGCACGGCGGGCCGAAATATAGCGGGCCTGAGCGAATCACCGCGGAAATGGTTGATGATCTGAAAAGCCTCAGCCCATTCGATCCTGAGCATTTGCCGGAGGAAATACTGCTGACCGAAGCGTTTCATCGCAGATTTCCCGACCTGCCACAGGTGGCGTGTTTCGACACGGCTTTTCATCATGATATGCCGCGCGTGGCCCGTATGCTGCCGATCCCCCGGCGCTACGAAGCGCAGGGAGTGCGGCGATACGGTTTTCACGGCCTGTCATACGCCTACCTGATGGAAGAGCTGACGCGGCTCGGCGATCCTGCCGCATTTAAAGGCCGTGTTGTCCTGGCGCATCTTGGAAGCGGCGCGAGCCTGGCGGCTGTTTTGGACGGTAAAAGCATCGACACGAGCATGAGTTTCACCCCGGCGGCCGGAGTGCCGATGGGCACGCGAACCGGCGATATAGACCCCGGACTGCTTTGGTATCTGGCCCGCACCGAGAAAATCAGCGCGAAGCAATTCAATGAGATGGTCAATTTTGAGTCCGGCCTGCTCGGCGTATCGGAGACCAGTTCCGACATGCATGAGCTGCTCGACCATGAAAAACAGGATGTGCGGGCGGCCGAAGCGATCGCGCTGTTTTGCTATCAGGTCAAGAAGTATATCGGCGCGTTCGCCGCGGTCTTGGGCGGATTGGACACCGTTGTTTTCGCGGGAGGCATCGGTGAAAACGCACCGCCGGTCAGGGCGCGAATCTGCGCCGGGCTGGGGTTCCTCGGAATTGAACTGGACGAAAAGCGAAACGCGGCAAATGGGGCCTTGATTTCAGCGGCGACGGGGCGAGTAATCGTGCGCGTCATTAAAACCGACGAGGAATGGATGATCGCGAACATTGTAAGCCGTGTTTGGGGTCTTACGATGAAAAAAAACAAAGTCATGAAAAAATGTAATTACTCGGCACCGCTCACTGAGCGAAGCCGAAGTGAGCAAACGCGAAAATGCGTTCCCTTCGACTTCGCTCAGGGAACGTGAGTAGTTACGAAAAAAAAAGTTTAAAAGGAGCATACGTATGAACGTGGGAAAAGGGGTCAAGGAAAATATCGTAGCGCAACACCATGGAATTGACAAAGATGACAAACCGCTGCCGCCCGCTCTGCTTCAAAAAATAAACGCCTATTGGCGCGCCGCCAACTACCTGTCGGTGGGCCAGATTTACCTGTATGACAATCCGCTGCTCAAAGAACCGCTTAAAATGACGCATGTAAAGCCGCTGGTGGTCGGGCATTGGGGCACAACGCCGGGCCAGAACTTTATCTACGTGCATTTGAACCGGGTTATTAAAAAGTATGACCTGAATATGTTCTACATTGCCGGTCCCGGACATGGCGGCCCCGCCCTTGTCGGCAATACGTACCTTGAAGGCAGCTATAGCGAGATCTATCCGAACATTAGTCAAGACGAGGCGGGGCTCAAAAAGCTGTTCACGCAGTTCTCGTTCCCCGGCGGGATTTCCAGCCATGTCGCGCCTACAACACCAGGTTCGATCCACGAAGGGGGCGAGTTGGGTTATTCGCTGAGCCACGCATTCGGCGCGGCTTTCGACAATCCCGATCTTGTGGTGGCGTGCATCATCGGCGACGGTGAAGCGGAAACCGGCCCCTTGGCTACCGCATGGCAGTCCAACAAGTTTCTCAATCCGATCACCGACGGGGCCGTGTTGCCTATCCTGCACCTCAATGGCTACAAGATCAACAACCCGACAGTCCTCGCCCGCATCGAACATGAGGAATTGGAACAGTTTCTGCAAGGCTGCGGTTGGACTCCTTACTTTGTGGAAGGAGACCAACCGGAACCAATGCATCAACTCATGGCCGGTGTTTTGGACAAAGCCGTCGAAGAAATCCGGAAAATCCAAAGCAATGCACGAAACAAAAACGATACTACCCGGCCGCGATGGCCGATGATCGTGCTGAAATCACCCAAAGGCTGGACCGGCCCGAAAATCGTGGATGGCTTGCGCATTGAAGGGACCTCCCGGTCGCACCAGGTGCCGCTCCTGGTGGATTCCGCGCATCCCGATCATCTCAAGCTGCTCGAAAGCTGGATGAAAAGCTATAAGCCCGAGGAGCTTTTCGATAAGGACGGCAGGTTTATGCCGGAACTGGCCGAGTTGGCGCCCAAAGGCGAGCGCCGCATGGGCGCGAACCCGCATGCCAACGGCGGCATTCTGCTGCGCGACCTGCGCATGCCCGATTTCCACGATCATGCAGTTACTGTGCCTTCGCCCGGCGCGGTTGACGGACAAGATACGCTCGTGCTTGGCAAGTTCCTGCGCGACGTGGCAAAGCTCAACCAGGACCAGCGCAATTTCCGTATCTTTGGTCCCGATGAGACGCTTTCGAACCTTCTGGGCGCGGTTTTTGAAGTCACTAACCGCCAGTGGGATGCGCGCGAGGAAAAAGACGATGATTTCCTCGCTCCGGCAGGACGCGTGCTGGACTCCATGCTCAGCGAACATCAAAGCGAGGGGTGGCTGGAAGGGTATTTACTTACCGGCAGGCATGGCCTGTTTAACAGCTATGAAGCTTTTATCCGCATTGTTGACTCGATGTTCAGCCAACACGCCAAGTGGCTCAAAGTAACGCTTGAGCTGCCCTGGCGGCGAAAAATCGCGTCGCTTAATTACCTGCTTGCATCGCACGTTTGGCAGCAGGACCACAACGGCTTTACGCACCAGGACCCCGGTTTTCTGGACCACGTCATCAATAAGAAAGCCGATATCGTTCGGGTGTACCTTCCGCCCGACGCCAATTGCCTGCTGTCGGTATTCGACCACTGTTTGCGCACCAAGCATTATGTCAATGTGGTAGTTGCCGGCAAACATGCGCTTCCCCAATGGCTGACCATGGACGAGGCCGTCGTGCATTGCACGGAAGGCATCGGTATCTGGCAATGGGCAAGCAATGACCAAGACGGCGAGCCCGACGTGGTGATGGCCTGTTGCGGAGACACACCGACACTGGAAATACTGGCCGCGGTTTCCATTCTGCGCGAGCATCTGCCCGATTTGAAAATACGGGTGATCAACGTGGTGGACCTCATGCGATTGCAGCCGCAAACCGAGCACCCGCATGGGTTAAGCGAACTTGAGTACGACGCTCTATTTACAAAAGACAAGCACATCGTCTTCGGCTTTCATGGATACCCCTGGCTGGTCCACCGGTTGACCTACCGCCGGACAAATCGAAACTTGCATGTTCAGGGCTATGTTGAAGAAGGCACGATCACCACGGCCTTCGACATCAGGGTACAAAACAAGCTGGACCGGTTCCACTTGGTACAGGATGTAGTCGATCGCCTACCGCATTTGGGCTCCAAGGGGGACTATCTGAAGCAGATAATGAAGGACAAGTTGATCGAGCACAACCAATACATCGATAAGCACGGCGAGGACCTGCCGGAAATCCGGAATTGGAAATGGAGTGTTTCCAGATGAACAAGCAAGACCTTATTGCAACCGCGAATGCCCTCGTTGCAAACGACAAGGGCCTGCTGGCCATGGACGAAAGCAATCCGACCTGCAACAAACGGTTTGCCGCCCTTGGGATTCCACAAACAGAGGAGGCCCGGCACGCGTACCGGGAGTTGATCGTGACCACAAAGGGGCTCGGTGAGTCTATCAGCGGTGCGATCCTCTATGACGAGACGATCCGCCAGAAAAAGAAAGACGGCACTCCCTTTATCAAAATCATCGCGGACGCCGGGATCATTCCCGGCATTAAAGTTGACATAGGCGCTAAGGACATGGCCGGTCATCCCGGCGAGAAAATAACCGAAGGCCTGGACGGATTGCGCGAACGCCTGACCGAATACTTCAGCATGGGCGCCCGTTTTGCCAAATGGCGCGCGGTGATCGCTATCGGCGAAGGCCTTCCCAGCCGGGGTTGCATCAAGGCCAACGCGCAGGCGCTGGCGCGTTATGCGGCGCTCTGCCAGGAAGCCGGATTGGTCCCGGTCGTCGAGCCTGAAGTTCTTATGGACGGCAACCATACCCTGGATAGATGCCGTGAAGTTACGGAGAATGTTTTGCATTCGGTTTTTAACCATCTTTACACGCAGGGCATGCTGTTGGAAGGCATGCTTCTTAAGCCCAATATGGTTTTGCCGGGACTAACCTGTCTCAAGCAGGAAACGGTTGAAGAAACGGCCGACGCAACCGTCAAAAGCCTCTTGCGGACCGTGCCGGCCGCTGTTCCGGGTATTATGTTTTTGTCGGGCGGTCAATCGGGTAAATTGGCCTCCGCCCGTTTAAATGCCATGAATGTCAGGTTCAAGTCGCGGTTGCCTTGGGCGTTGGCGTTTTCGTTCGCCCGCGCCCTCCAGCAACCGGCTTTGGAGATTTGGCGGGGCGAAGAAAAACGCGTTTTGGCCGCCCAGCAAGCCCTTTATCATCGGGCCATATGCAACCGGGCTGCACGCCGTGGCGAATATAATGAAGAGATGGAAAGAACATAACCCGTGAAAAAGCTCATTGTTTTCGATCTCGACGGCACGCTTGCCGAAAGTAAAGCATCGTTCGATACCGAGATGGCCGCATTGTTCGGCGCTCTCCTAAAAATTGTACGGGTGGCGGTAATTTCCGGAGGCGATTGGCCGCAGTTTGAGAAACAAGTGCTCTCCAATCTTCCGCATGATGACCACCTTAAAAATCTGTCTCTCCTTCCTACCTGCGGAACGAAGTTTTACCGGTATACGGCGGACTGGAAAAAAATTTATTCGGAAGATTTCACCGCTGAAGAGAAAGAAAAGATCATCAATTCACTGAAACAGGCAATTGGCGCATCGGGCTTCAAGGTCGAAAAGGTCTGGGGAGAAACAATTGAAGACCGGGGAAGCCAGATTACGTTTTCCGCGTTAGGGCAGCAAGCTCCCCTTGAAGAAAAGAAAAAATGGGACCCCGACTTCATCAAGCGAAAAAAAATAAAAACACTCCTTGAAAAGCTTATCCCCGAGTTTTCCATCCGCCTGGGCGGCGCGACGTCCATTGACGTCACCAAGCCCGGCATCGATAAGGCTTACGGTATTAGAAAACTACGCGACATCCTTGGTATCGGCATTAACGAAATGATTTTTATCGGGGACGCTTTGTTCCCCGGCGGCAATGACTATCCGGCCGAAGAAGCAGGTGTCGTTTCCATCCGGGTAAGAGATCCTAATGAGTCGAAACGGGTGATTGAAACGATCATCGCTTGTTTGAGCTGAGTTCACCGCACAAAACTTCCTGAGGAGGAAAATCGATGAAACCCGATACCGACCAAACGAAGGCCCCTGAATTAAAGACGGCGCCAAAGCCCGAATTAAAAGACGACCTGAAATCCCTCCCCATGCCGGAAGTGGAGAAAAAATTGGAATCGTCGGCGGAGGGCCTGACTCAAACCGAGGCCCAAAAACGCTTGACCCAATACGGGCCTAACGAGATTGAAGAAAAGAAAACAAATCTATTTTTAAAATTCTTATCTTATTTCTGGGGCCCGATCCCGTGGATGATCGAGGTGGCGGTGATTCTGTCGGGCGTGGTGGGACACTGGCCTGATTTTTTCATCATCCTCGTTTTGCTTATCGCCAATTCAGTAGTCGGGTTCTGGGAAGAGCGCGAGGCGGGTAATGCAATTGCGGCGCTCAAGTCGAAGCTTGCGGTAAAGGCCAGGGTCAAGCGCGATGGAAAGTGGGTCACACCGGCAGCGCGCGAGTTGGTTCCGGGCGACGTCATACGCCTTCGTCTGGGCGATATTGTTCCCGCTGATGCGCGCCTGCTTGACGGCGACCCGGTGGAGGTAGACCAATCGGCCCTCACGGGCGAATCCTTGCCCGCCACGCGGAAACCCGGCGAAGCGGTATTCTCAGGCTCTATTATACGTCAAGGCGAAATCGGCGCATTGGTTTACGCCACGGGGGCGAAAACCTATTTCGGCAAGACCGCGCAACTGGTGCAGGAGGCGCATACCGTCAGTCATTTTCAAAAGGCGGTTTTGAAAATCGGCAATTATTTGATCGTCCTTGCCGTGGCTCTGGTGGCAACGATTATTACCGTGGCAATCTTCCGCGGCGATCATTTTTTTACAACATTACAGTTCGCGCTCGTGCTTACCGTGGCAGCCATACCCGTGGCCATGCCCACAGTCTTGTCGGTGACCATGGCAGTGGGCGCGCGCCTGCTCGCAAAGAAGCAAGCAATCGTCAGTAAGCTTACGGCAATTGAGGAGTTGGCGGGTGTAGATATTCTATGCTCCGACAAGACCGGCACTCTTACACAAAACAAATTGACGCTTGGCGATCCGTTCGGCGTGAATGGAATTCCCGCCGATCAGGTAATTCTCAATGCAGCGCTGGCCTCGCGGGCGGAGAACAACGATACCATCGATCTTGCCGTGTTGGGCGGCCTGAAAAATAATGATGCTTTGAAAGGCTTTCAGATCCTCCATTTCCAACCGTTCGACGCAGTGCATAAGCGCACCGAAGCAACGGTCAAAGGAGCGGACGGAAAAGAGTTTAAAGTGACGAAAGGCGCGCCGCAGGTGATTCTTGAGCTGTCAACCAATGCCGGGGAGGTGAAACCCGCTGTAGACAAAGCGGTCAACGAATTCGCTACGCGTGGTTTTCGATCGCTCGGGGTGGCGAGGGCCGAGGCAGACGGAAAGTGGCGGTTTCTCGGCGTGCTTCCCTTATTCGACCCGCCTCGGGACGATGCAAAGGCAACCATTGCAACCGCGCTTGCGATGGGGGTAAAGGTCAAGATGGTCACGGGAGACGCGCTGGCCATTGCGCAGGAAACGGCCAAGAAACTTAACATGGGAACAAACATCCTCGATGCGGCGGGCCTGGGCGATTCTAAAAAGGAAGAATCTCCGGAGGTAATTGAATCAATTGAGAAGGCCGATGGTTTTGCACAGGTTTTTCCCGAACACAAGTTTCATATTGTGGAAGTGCTTCAAAAACGCGGCCACATCGTGGGTATGACCGGAGACGGCGTCAACGACGCCCCGGCGCTTAAAAAATCCGACTGCGGCATTGCCGTATCGGGAGCTACCGACGCGGCCCGCGCGGCCGCAGCCATCGTGCTCATGACGCCCGGCCTGTCGGTCATTATCGATGCAATCAAGGAGAGCCGGAGAATTTTCCAGCGCATGAACAGCTATGCCATCTACCGCATAGCGGAGACGCTGCGCGTTTTGTTCTTCATGACCCTGGCGATTCTGATCTTCAATTTTTATCCTTTGACGGCGGTAATGATCGTCATGCTGGCGCTTCTTAATGACGGCGCTATTTTGTCTATTGCCTATGACAACGTGCAGTACAAGAACCAGCCCGAGGCATGGAACATGCGTATGGTGCTTGGAATTTCCACGGTCCTAGGCGTTATCGGAGTGGTATCCGCCTTCGCTTTGTTTTACCTGGGCGAGCGCGTTTTTCACCTCGACCGCGCGCATATCCAGACACTCATGTATTTGAAGCTGTCAGTGGCCGGACATTTGACGATTTTCCTCACACGCACGCGTCACTCGTTCTGGTCCATACGCCCGGCAAAGATTTTGTGGATAGCAGTGCTCGGCACACAAATCATTGCAACGTTAATAGCGGTCTACGGGCTGTTCATGACGCCCTTGGGCTGGGGTTGGGCGCTCTTCGTTTGGGCATATGCGTTGGCATGGTTCCTTTTAAATGACCGCATCAAAATTCTCGCGTATCGGATTTTCGATCCGATCACTATTAAATCCAAGCCGGATTTGTAATGTACAATCTCATAATTCATGGCGCAAATCTTGCATGTTTAACAATCTAAACGTGATATAGAGATGCGGTATGTTTTTCGAAGGGAAAAAAGGGCTTGGTTTTTGTCCTTTGGGGAGCAAGAGAGGACCTTATGAACGCTTCGAGGGCGCCGCTGTTTTACTGCCTTAAGAATAAACTCGGCGTCCGGCTTAACCCATAGAAACAGCAAATAAACCTCCCATAAACCAAATGGGGGAAGGTACTATTCCGGATACATTTTTATCTTTGGCGCATGCCTTTGCGCCGCGCAAGCTGAAATGAACGTATCTTCCTTGAAAACAGCGCCCCGGTCCGCGGCATAAAACAAACCTCTTCATTCGGGCTTATTCCCGTGATTAATAAAACTATTCCTATAAACAGGAATGGTCATGCGGTAATTGCCGCGTAACTGGGAATGCGACTTTGTTTTGCGAAGGATAAAGTGGCTTGGTTTTTGCGTGTTCAATAGTTTCAATCGAGGATATACTCTAGCGAGGAGAACTTCATGAAAAAGACGAATGGTCTAAGGCGGGTAATCGGTTTGTTGGCGGTCTTGACAGGGTGTGCGGGATCCTTGAGCGGGGGATATTACGTGTCGCCGGAGCCCGACCAATATCTTTTCGGCGGTGTCTATTACAATAACCGCGATGCCTATAGGTATAGTCACCGCGGATATGAAAGTCGCGGGAGGGCGCACTCCGGCGCAAGACAGGACCGTGAACACTCTAAAGAAAGTCATGGAGGTAAAAGATGAACCGAGTAACCTGTTTTTTCAGATTATTGATTATTGCATTGCCGGCGAGCGTCTGGAATATTTTCCCGGCCGACTTTCAAACGGTACAGCCGAATGAAACCCAGAAGAAAATAGCCGTCGCCCAACGGTTATTCGCATCGCCTGATGAGGCGGCAAAAGCGTTGCAGGCGGCCACTGAAGCCAAAGATAAAGCGGCCTTAAGCGAAATATTGGGTCCTGAAGTCAAGGATCTATTGACCGGCGATACAGTCCAGGACGCGAAAAATGCGCAGAAATTCGCAGCTATCCTTGCTCAGGGATACACGCTGGTAAAAGAAGGGGAAGAAAAAATCACCATTGAGGCGGGACCGGATCATTGGCCCATGCCGATACCGCTGGTGAAAGCGAACGAGCAATGGTATTTCAATACTTCGGCGGGAAAAGATGAAATTGTCAACCGGCATATCGGGAAGGACGAGCTCCACGCAATTGGCATTTGCCGCGCTTATGTGACGGCCCAACAGCAATATGCAAGCATGAATCCGGACGCGAGTCAAGGCGTGAAATACGCGCTGAAATTCAAGAGTGCTCCCGGGAAAAACGATGGCCTTTATTGGAGCGCAGCGGAGAACGAAAAGGCCAGTCCGCTCGGGCCTTTGGCGGCGCAAGCCAATGTCGATAGTTATGTCGGAAGCAAGAAAGCGGGTTTGCAACCCTTTCACGGTTACTTTTTTAAAATTCTGACTCGACAAGGCAAAGCCGCGGCCGGAGGGAAAATGAATTATATGGACCATGGTAATTTGACGAAAGGTTTTGCCTTGGCGGCATACCCGGCCCATTGGGACCAGTCGGGCATTATGACGTTTATCGTCAATCAGAAGGGACAGGTTTTTCAACGAAATTTAGGGGAGAAGACTTCCCGCCTTGCGGGCGAGATGGACGAATACAATCCGGACGGCGAATGGACGCTGGTCAATGAGGAGGATATAGTGAGCGGGGCTTCCGAGAAATGATAGAGATTTCATCGGGCGGCGTCGGCTGGGGCTACTCCCGCCGGCGCCGTTAGCGGTTTATTTAAAATAGATTTATCTCAGCGTTATAAAATGACGTCCTCTGTCAACAGGCTTACGGCAAGGGGCCCGGCGGGTCGTGAGATAGACATGAATACTACAAGAGGTTTCCCCATCGTTTGCGTGGGCGGTTCCGCGGGCGGCCTGGATGCCTATACCCGATTGTTACGGAACCTGCCGGCCGATATTGGTGTTGCAATTGTCATCGTTAATCATCAAAGAACCTTGGCCACACAGCTCCACGAGATTCTTCCCAGCTACACAAAGATGCCGGTTGAACTGATTACGGACAGTCTGGTCATCCGGCCTAATCATGTGTTTATCATCCCGGAGCAGCGTGATTTGCATGTGCGTGATGGAGAGTTCGAGTTAAAACCAATATCAAAGCCCAGGGGATGGCCCGACGTGATTACGGTTTTTCTACGTTCCATGACAAAGCACTGGACCGGCAAACTTATTGCCGTCATTGTCTCCGGCTATGATGGCGATGGAGCGGCAGCCCTGCGCGGCATAAAAGATGTAGGGGGTATTACCATCGCCCAGAAGCCCGACACCGCCGGGCAACCGGATATGCCCGAAAGTGCAATAGCAAGCGGGTGTATTGATTTTGTCCTTTCTCCAGAGGATATAGCCCTTGAGATTAAACGAATTGCAGGGACTTTATGAATGACGTCTTAAAATAATGAGCGAAAAATGCCATTGAAAAAAACGGTCATGTATGCTGTCGGAGTTTTCGGAGTCATACTAGTTTGTGTGACTATTGCTGTTTTTTTTTCCGATTTCTTTACCAACGGGTACATGAAAAAACTAATCGTTTCAGCGTTCGTAAAAGCCTGTCCGGCATATTCCATGCAAATAACGGGCGTTCATTATACTATATGGAGAAACCGAATCGGATTCGACAAGCTTGCGCTGAAGTCGACTGATTCGACCTTTTCATGTACGATTGGCAAGGCATCCGTGAGCGGGATTGCATGGTTTCGGATTCTTTTGCATGAAGATCTTGCCGCCAAGGTCCTTAAAGACGCGGTCGCCCAAGCGCGGGATATTTCCATTGACTTTAAGCATGATCGATATAGGCTTCGTTGCAACCGCTTGCGCGTGTCGTTACCTGATTCGGAAATATCGACCGACGGATTTGAGTTTCATCCATTGGATAATGACGCGAAACTCTTTTCAAACAGTACATTCAGAAAGACCCGGTTCAGGATAAATCTTGCTCAATGCAAAGTCTCGGGCACGGACTGGCCCGGTCTTCTGCATGGTAAAGCATACCGCGCCCGTTCGGTAAAAGTCACCGACGCGTTTTTCGATATATTGGTCAACATGGACAAGCCCGTAAGCCAGGACTCTTCAAGGCCTTTAATGCCCTGCGAAGCCCTTTCATCCTTAAAAAAGATTATACAAATCAATACCTTGAACATCATTAATGGGCGAATGAACTACGATGAGCAGTACATACTCGGCTCGCCCCCGGCAGAAGTGACTTTCGATTCCGTGGACCTGTCCGCGGAAGGGCTAACGAACCGTGCCGCTTCCGGCGCTACGGCAACCATTCGGGGACAGGGTACTTTCATGAAGACAAGCCGCATGAAAATCAGCATGATTGTTCCGGTCATTTCTCCGAAAATTCCCCTTCGATACTCGGGCTCTCTTGACGGTATGGAATTGGCCAGGCTTAACTCCTTCCTCGAAACCGGGGAGCGCTTACGGATCAAATCCGGCGCCCTTGAAACCGCCGGGTTCGAAATCGCCATAACCGCGGGCAGCGCAACCGGCTCCCTGCGTGCTCAATACAAAGACCTTACTATCGCGGTCCTCGGTAAAGTATCGGGAAGCGAGAAGGGTGCATTTAACCGGATCGCCTCCTTCTTCACCAACACGGTGAAGATCCGCGGGACCAATATGCCCGATGCATCGGGGGCCATGAAAATCGGTTCGGTGAAATATACGCAAAAGCAGTATGACACATTCCTCCAGCTCGTATGGTTTTCACTTCGCAGCGGCATCGGTGACGTCGTCGGTTTTTAAGCCGCCTTCGGAAATGTTATTTGCGTACGAAAGTAATCATGACAAGTATGAAAACCAAAGAGCGCGGCGCACTACATGAAGACTGGGGCGCCCAAACAGCCAAACAATCGAAAAGTGACGAAAATGTTATGGAAAGAAGAACCGTAACCAGATCACAGGAATACGCCGAGAGTATCATCAACACTATACGTGAACCCTTAATCGTTCTGGACCAAGATTTAAGGGTGCTCTCCGTCAGCCGTTCCTTCTATGAAGTTTTTAAGGTAAAACCTGAAGAAACCGTAGGACAGCTTATCTATGATCTGGGCAATAAACAGTGGGATATTCCCAAGCTGCGGGAACTGCTTGAAACTATCCTTCCCCAAAAAGCAACCTTTGATAACTATCAGGTTGAACACGATTTTGCCACCATCGGCAGGCGCATCATGCTTTTGAATGCCCGGCAAATTCATAGAGTGTTGGGAAAAGAGCGGATCATCCTCCTGGCCATCGAAGACATCACCGAGCGCAGGGAAATAGAAAATGGGCTGGAAAAAGCCCATGAAGAGTTAAAGGATTTGGCCACCGAGTTAAAACGTGTTGCTCGTGTAAAATCCGAATTTTTAGCCAACATGTCGCATGAACTCAGGACCCCGCTTAACTCAATTAACGGTTTCTCCGAGGTATTATACGACGAAACTTTCGGACCGCTTAATGAGAAGCAGAAGAAATACGTTACTAATGTTTTAACAAGCGGAAAGCACCTTCTTTTACTGATAAATCAGATACTTGATATGGCAAAAGTTGAAGCCGGAAAGATGAAGCTGACATTATCCAGTTTACCAATGCAAAGCATCTTAAATGAGATTTCATTGCTGGTAGCGGACATGGTCAACAAAAAGAAGCTCCAAATGTTGCTTGAAATAGCCGAAGATCTGTCGGATATTGAGGCGGATGATCTCAAGGTAAAAGAGATACTTTTCAACCTGTTTTCAAATGCAATTAAATTTACACCCGAAGGCGGTAAAATCGGTATGCGGGCGAAGAATGCCGGTTCCGAAATAGAAATAGTGGTCTGGGATACGGGGGTTGGAGTGGCGCCCGAAAACATGGAGAAAATATTTGAAGGTTTTTTCCGCGTCGATACTCCCTATTCCCGGGTAATTGAGGGGACGGGGCTGGGTTTACCGCTCTCTAAAAAGCTGGTTGTGTTGCATGGCGGGAAGTTTTCCGTGGAATCGGAGGGGCTCAATAAAGGCGTCTCGGTCAGGTTCACTCTGCCGATTATGTCCCCAAAGGTGGCGTGAGATGCAAAAGAAAGCATTAGTGATCGATGACAATGCCAACAATTTATTGCTGGAAAAAGACCTTTTGGAGGTTGCCGGCTTTGAAGTATTTGAAGCTGAAAACGCTTCCACCGGGATTGCCATTGCCAGGAAAGAAAAACCGGATATAATAATTATGGATATGAGGCTTCCGGATATGCGCGGCTCGCAAGCCGCCAAAATATTACGTCAAGACAAAGAGACACGCGATATTCCCATTGTTTTTGTGACCGCCTCCGTAATGGCGGAAGGCAGAGAAGAGATAACCTCCATCCCGAACAGCGGATTCATCGGAAAGCCGATAAATACGCGCACCTTTGCAATGGAAATCAGTCAATTTATTAAGGATAAAGGTAATTACTCAGCACAGCTCGCTGAGCGAAGTCGAAGCGAGCAAGCATGAAAACGAGTTCCCTTCGGCTTCGCTCAGGGAACGTGAGCAGTTAAGGATAAGGAATGAAAGACAAACCGGTTATCTTAATTGTTGACGATCAGCCCCAAAACATTGAACTTCTCGAAGCATATCTTTTTCCGGATGGTTATGAAATTGTCAAGGCGGCAAACGGTGAAGAAGCGCTGGCAAAACTTTCCAGTCATCAAATAGATCTGGTCCTGCTGGATCTTATAATGCCCGGCTTGGATGGTATTGAAGTTACCCGCAGAATCCGGCAAACTAATAGAATTCCGATAATCTTGGTTACCGCATCATGGGAAACAGAGGACCGGGACAAGGGAATTGAAGCCGGTTGTGATGACTTTATTTCAAAACCTTTTAATCAGAAGGAGCTTTTGGCCCGTGTCAGGTCACTGCTGAGGGAAAACTTTCGGCATTTCGGAAATAGGCCGGAAACGATTATACATTCACGGCCAAATACCCTCAGAAACAGAGAGCTGGAATTCCACGGCAAACCTCTGGCTCAGGGAATTGCTCGGGGAAAAGCCTACTTGCTGAAAAGAGTGGACCTTCAGCAACTTCGAAATGACAAGCGCACCGTAGATATTGTTTCAACCGAATCGGCAAAGCTTGACTTAGCAATAAGCAGAAGCAAAAACCAGATCTCCCGTATAATGGGTAGCGGCAGCCATGACGCGGAAGACCAATCGTTTACAATATTCGAATCAATGCTTAACCTCCTCAATGACCGGGGGTTGGTTTCCACCCTGAAGAAAACCCTGGAAAGCACTGCTTTGCATGGCGAATCCGTTCTTGCCGAGGAAATAGCGCTATTGCAAGACAAAGTGTCCGGAAGCACCGATGAATTGACGATAAAAAACCTGATTACCATGCAGGATCTCTATTACCGGATTCTTTACAACATACTGCCTTCCGATGAAAACCGCATTTCGTCGCTCCTGAAGATACCGGCGGGATCGATACTTATCGCGAACCGGTTGGCCCCGGTTGAAGTGGCCGTCGTGCCGATAGACAAAGTGGTCGGGATCCTCATCGAGGAGAGCACGCAATATTCACATTCGTCAATACTCGCGCGGACGCTTGGTGTGCCGGTCATCATAGATTTCCCCGGCATCGGATCGCTGCTCGACGAATCGACCGACGTGATGATAGACGCGTACAAAGGTACTGTTTTTCTCAATCCTTCCGAAGCAACGATCAAGGAATGTTACGACGAAGAAAACCGGTATAAAGCCGAAGCAAAGTCCATTTCGCTTTCGGGCGATAAATCGGCAATCCGGTCCGCCGATGATTTTGCGATGCGCCTTCTGTGTAACGCCTCCAGCCTTGCGGACGTGGTGCTTGCGCATAGCAATGGGATCACGGAGATCGGCCTTTTTCGCAGCGAAATGCGGTATCTTGCAAACACGGTCTTGCCGTCCGACGAGCAGGAGGCGGCTTACTACGCCGGGATCTTCGGCGTGGAAGGCGTCGATGACGTGACGGTGCGCCTTCTTGACATGGGCGGCGACAAACTCCCCGTCTATCTGCAAATAACCCAGGAGAGCGATCCGCAATTAGGGTGCCGCGGAATCCGTTTGTTGCTGTCGCGCCCCGACCTCATGAAAAAACAGGCCCGCGCCATTCTTACCGCGCGCGGCGCGTTTCGCATACGGCTGCTGTTGCCGTTTATCACGACCGTGGAGGACCTTGTGAGGGCCCGTGAAACTCTTGAAGAAGTATTTATTGAAATGAAAATAGGCGGCGATGCTACGCGCATCGGAATCATGGTCGAAGTCCCTTCCGTCGCCTTGTCGCTGTCGCATTTTTTGCCGAAAGTCGATTTCGTGTGTTTGGGAACGAATGATCTTATCCAGTATTTATTTGCCGTCAATAGAGACCAGGCGGACGTGCAAAAGTACAACCGGTTCACTCACCCGGCATTTTTAAAAATGCTTAAAGACATTATCGCCTCCTGCGAAAATCAGGGTAAGGAGCTTACGGTTTGCGGCGAGATGGCCTCCGATCCGGCGGGGTGTTGTCTGCTCGCGGCATTAGGCGCCACGAACCTTTCAATTCAACCCGACACCGTGCATCAAGTTCGCGAAGCCATTTCAAAACTTAACGTGGCCGCTTTGCGGGCCATTTTGCCGACGCTCTTTGATTTTGAAAGCGCCGATGAAGTGGAACAAAAAATACGGTCGCTTGGTATTTGAATGGCACCTTGAATTCGAAAACAAGAGCGTTTCGATTTACGAAAAGGCTATGGCCGAATTAATGATAACCCCCGAAACCGAGGATTCCCGCCGGGTTCTGAAACAAATAGCGGAACAGGAAAAGGACCATGTGCTTCTTGTCAAGTCGCTTATGGATTTTCAGCGGCATCCGTATGAATGGCTGGAAAATGCCGAATGGAACCATCTGGACGAGTACTAGAAGGTCAAGTCCGATCCCGTTTGTCGCCCTTTGCGAGCATCACGCATTGCCGTTCTACTTATAAAACGGCAGGATCCGCGGGGTCATGATGTGCAACGTCTGGGAAAAGGTGGAGGCGGCGCGCGGTTTGGTCCGCCGCGAGGCCGGGGCGGATGAGCGTTTAAGCTAAGCGCGCCCCGAAATTCAGCCCTCCGCAGACAATCGGTTGTGTCGATCTAACCCACAAAGTTCAAACAGACCCTCTAAGCAATTATCATCAAAGAGGAGGCCGTCATGGGTCTTTCAAATCTAACGTGCAAGCCCCCAAAATCGGGGGATACGCACCGTAGTCGTTATCAAATTTAAGAAAGCACTTCTTATTAACAAGAATGTAACTAAATTTGAATCAGGAAGAAGACTGCAGGTCGCTATAATATGAAATCGTCAAGCCGCCGCGAATTTCTGCGCACAATGATCGCCGTGGTCCCGGTTTCGATGGCTGCCTGCGCGCCCTTTTCGGCGTTACGGATTTCCACGGAGAAAGCATATTCGCCCAGGTACTTTACACGAGAAGAATGGGCATTCCTTTTGGCCGCGTGCGCTCGCCTGATTCCAGCCGACGAAAACGGTCCCGGCGCCGTGGAACTCGGCGTTCCCGAATTCATCGACCGGGAAATGGACGGGGCGTTCGGGCATGGCGCGAACTGGTATATGCAGGGACCGTTTGCAACCGCGGCGCCCGAACTCGGCTACCAGTCGCCGCTTACACCGCGCGAAGTCTACAGCATAGGCATCGCCTCAACTGACGCATACTGCCGGCGCATATTCGGTAGCAAGTCTTTTTCCGAACTACCCATCGCAACACAGGACTCGGTGCTGGCCGATCTGGAAAGCGGGGCGCTTGACTTCGAAAAAGTTTCGGGCAAGTCTTTCTTCGGCTTTCTGTTGCAGAACGCCAAGGAAGGTTATCTGTCCGATCCCATTCATGGCGGTAACAGGAACATGGAAAGCTGGAAGATGATCGGTTTTCCCGGCGCACGGGCGGATTTTATGGATTGGGTGGACAAGTACGGCGCGCGCTACCCGTTCGGTCCGGCGGACATTGCGGGCGGAAAGGAATGAATTCCATGGCCGATATCAAGAAACCTCCGGTTGACGCGGTGCTTGTCGGCTTCGGGTGGACCGGCGCAATCATGGGTATGGAACTGACGGAAGCCGGTCTTAGCGTCGTGGCCCTTGAACGGGGAGAAAACCGCGAAACCTATCCTGACTTCGCCTATCCGCGCATGGCCGATGAATTGACGTATGGTATACGCGGCAAACTATTCCAGGACCTTTCCAGCGAGACGCTGACAATCCGCCATTCGCCGGGCGGCCGCGCCATGCCGTACCGTCAACTAGGATCGTTTTTGCCCGGTACCGGTGTCGGCGGCGGGGGCGTGCACTGGAACGGTCAGCATTGGCGCGCCGGGCCTGAGGAACTGAGCCTCAAAAGCCACGTTACCGAACGCTACGGCAAAAGCTTCATTCCGGATGGAATGACGATCCAGGATTTCGGCGTCGGCTATGACGAGCTCGAACCCTATTTCGACCGTTTCGAGCGCGTCTGCGGAACCTCGGGTAAAGCCGGGAACTTAAACGGCACACTGGTAGACGGCGGCAATCCGTTTGAGGGGAAACGCTCCCGCGAATTTCCGTTGCCCCCACTTGCGGACGCCTACGGCGCGTCTCTGTTTGCCAAGGCTGCGAAGGACCTTGGCTATCATCCCTTTTCGGAACCCGCGTCAAACGCCTCCGGCCCCTACACAAATCCCTATGGCGCTCAACTTGCTCCGTGCAACTTTTGCGGCTATTGCGAACGCTTCGGCTGTTACAAATATGCAAAGGCCTCCCCGCAAACAACCATTCTGCCGGTGTTGCTCAAGAAACCGAATTTTGAATTGCGGACCAACTCGCAGGTAGTGCGCGTCAACCTTGACTCCACAGGAAACCGCGCCATCGGCGTCACCTATATCGACTCGCAGGGCGCTACGATATTCCAACCGGCGGACCTTGTCGTGCTGTGCGCCTATCAACTCAATAACACCCGTATGCTGCTTCTGTCGGGAATCGGCAAGCCGTATGATCCCGCGACGGGCCAAGGGGTTGTCGGGCGAAACTATGCATATCAGATGACCGGCGGCGTCATGGTGTTCTTCGATAAGGACAAGCCCATGAACCCCTTCATCGGCTCCGGCGCGGGCGGCCAGGTCATCGACGATTTCAACGGCGATCATTTCGACCACGCGCCGCATGGTTTCATCGGCGGCGGTTATATCGGAGCGATACAGACCGGCGGACGGCCTATTCAGCAGATGCTGCTTCCCAAAGGCGCGCCGCAGTGGGGCTCAAAATGGAAGCAGGCGATTAAAGACCATTATTTATACACGATCAACATCCAGACGCATGGCACGGTCATGTCGTACCGTGATAATTATCTCGACCTTGATCCTACCTATCGCGACGTATTCGGCCGGCCGCTTTTGCGCATGACCTTCGATTGGAAGGAAAACGACATCAAAATGACCCAATTCGTCACCGGCAAGGCAAAAGAAATCGCCGAGGCGATGGGCGGAAAATCCATTGAAGTTAAAATGAAACAATTCGGCGATCATTACGACACGCGAGTATACCAGACCACGCACAATGTGGGCGGCGCGATCATGGGCGACGATCCCCAAAGCAGCGTTGTCAACCGCTTTTTGCAAACCTGGGACGCGCATAATGTGTTTGTCATGGGTTCGAGCGTTTTCCCGCAGAATATCGGCTATAACCCGATGGGGCTGGCGGGCGCGCTGGCGTACTGGTCGGCAAACGCCATTCGAACCGCTTATTTAAAATCGCCCGGGCCGCTGGTGCAGGCATGAGAGCGAAATGCTTACCATGAATACGCCAAAAAAAATAAAACTCCATTTTGTAGCTGCATTGATGATTACGGGGCTGATAACCGTGCGCCTCAGCGCACAAATTTCTCCCAATACGCAGGAACTTGTTCGTCGAGGCGCTTACCTTTCGCGCGCAGGAGATTGCATCGGCTGCCATACCGCTTTAAAAGGACAGCCATTTGCCGGAGGGGTCCCGTTTACCATATCGGTCGGGAAAGTTTATTCGACCAATATCACGCCTGACCCGGAAACCGGTATAGGCCGCTATAGCTTGAAAGATTTTGTAAAGGTCATGCGCCAAGGCGCGGCAAAGGACGGACACAATCTTTATCCCGCCATGCCCTATACGTCATATGTAAAGGTATCGCAAGAAGATCTGACCGCGCTGTACGAGTACTTCATGCAGGGAATACAGCCGGTCCACAGCCTCAATCGCCATGCGCAATTAAATTGGCCGCTCGGCATGCGGTCTTTCATGGCATTATGGAATGCGCTCTATTTTAAAAAAGGCGAATATGCCGCCAATGAGAATAAGGGCGTGTCATGGAACCGGGGAGCCTATCTTGTTCAAGGTCTAGGCCATTGCGGCGATTGTCACACGCCGCGAGGTATTGCCGGACAAGTAAAAGCGACCGACGAACACGACCAAGAACAATTTCTTACGGGCGCAATAATTGACAATTGGTACGCCTCTCCCCTGAATGGGAACCAAACCGGGCTACTCGCCTGGTCGAAAGACGAGATAATTGAATACCTCAAGACCGGCCGTACCACGCGAGTCGCGGCGTCGGGCATTATGGCGGGAGTGGTCGGAAAAAGCACCCAATATTTAACCGAAACCGACCTTATGGCAATTGCCGAATATCTGAAATCGCTGCCGCCGCCTAACAACAAATGGCACGGCAATGCGGATTCGGCCATGCAAACGAGTGCCGCCTCCGCGGCGACGCGTGCGCTGCGCGCAGGGGATACCGAAATGCGTGGGTCACGCGTCTATCTGGACAATTGCAATGCATGCCATGGCTCCGACGGCTCAGGCGCACCACGGACCTTTCCGAATCTCGCGAGAAACGAAGATGTCAACGCTCAACACCCGGTCTCCCTGGTTCACATCGTACTTGCCGGCTCATCCATGCCGTCGACGCAAACCGCGCCGTCGGCTTTCGCGATGCCGGGATTCGGTTGGCGATTGACAGATGCTCAGATAACGGATGTTCTCAATTTTGTACGCTGCAATTGGAATAATCACGCAGCCGCGGTCAGCCGAAGTGAGGTTAGCCGCCTTCGCAAAGCTATAGCCGGTGAACCCCATAAACTTTTAAAAAAGGAGAAAAATTGTGGACACAATTAGAGCGAGAGATGGCGCCAGGATCTATTACAAGGACTGGGGAATCGGTCAACCGGTGGTTTTCAGTCATGGGTGGCCCCTCAGTTCGGATGCTTGGGAAGACCAAATGGTGTTTCTGTCCGCTCATGGTTTTCGCTGTATTGCCCATGATCGTCGCGGCCATGGCCGGTCGGGACAACCCTGGAAAGGCAACGATATGGACACCTATGCCGAGGACCTCTCGGCCCTTGTAGAAACGCTCAACCTAAACAATGTGGTACATATCGGGCATTCTACGGGCGGCGGCGAAGTCGCGCGTTATATCGGGCGTCACGGGACTAAAAATGTCGCCAAGGCCGTATTAATCGGCTCAGTGACCCCACTTATGCTTAAAACGGCGGCAAATCCCGGGGGAACGCCGATTGAGGCGTTCGATAAAATCCGCGCGGGCGTGCTCGCCGACCGCTCGCAATTTTTCAAGGAACTCAGCACTCCCTTTTATGGCGCAAACAGACCGAACTCAAAGGTCTCGCAAGGCCTGCTGGACTCGTTCTGGCTGCAAGGGATGCGGGCCGGATTAAATGCCGTCATCGATTGCATCAAGGCATTTTCCGAGACGGATTTCACTGAAGATCTCAAGAAGTTCAACGTCCCGACGCTTATCATGCATGGCGACGACGACCAGATCGTGCCGATAGGCGCATCGGCCATGCTATCGTCCAAGATCATCAAAGGGTCAGTCCTGAAGGTCTATCCGGGCCGGCCGCATGGTATGTGCATTACCGATAAGGACGAAATCAACAAAGACCTATTGGCGTTCCTTAAGAGCTGAGCTGAAATTTAACCCATTGAGAATGAACTACCCCGCAGCAGTTGGGAAAGGTATCTGAAATTTGACCCATAGTGATTAAAGATAAAAAATCTTTGGCATGTTTATCGCTGCTTATAACATATACCTATAAAAAATGAAAGAAAGTCCGGAGCAGTTAAAAACTTTTAAAAGAGGAGGCTGTGTATGAAGAAATCAATGTTCATGAAAGCAATCCAACGCATGATGTTAATTGCAGCCATGTATGGCTTGTGTGTGTTGGGTGCAACGACGAATGCATCGGATTCGGATAACGGCAATATCACCAAGCTGTATGTGGGTCCGCAGGTGGGCTATCAGCAGGCGCGCAACGCCGATGACGGCAAATGGTTGGTAGGCGCGGCCCTGCGATTGAAATTTCTTTCGGTAATAGGCGGTGAAGCCGCTATTAATTACCGTCAGGAGGAATTCGGCCATGGCGCCGTGAAGGTCATAAGCTGGCCGGTGATGGCCACGGGGTTGTTTTATCCATTGCCTTTTTTATATGGCGCCTTAGGAGCGGGATGGTATTACACCACGTTTGATTATGATCAGAACAAGCACCCGCTGATAAAAGACGAGACGAAACAGGAGTTCGGCTGGCATTTCGGCGCCGGCGGAGAAATTCCGATAGGTTCGGCAAAACTCACTGCGGACGTGCGCTACGTGTTCCTGAACTATAAATTCCAGCAAGTGCCCGAACTCAGCGGGCTTCATTCGGATTTCTTTATGGTTACGTTTGGAATTTTATTCGGTATTTAGGTGAACTAAAAGCGGTTACGAAATCAAGAACGACCGATTAACTCTTATACGTCATTGTAAAGAATGTCATATTTAATTTTTCAAAGGAGAATCAAATGATGACGCTATTAATCGTAATTTTGATCGTGATTTTATTGGGCGGCGGCGGCTATGGATATTCCCGTTGGCGCCGGTAGCGCCTGCAAAGAAAAATGCCGGAATGAAAACACAGTTACCGTTTTTTAAAACCGTTTTAATGGGATGAACATCAATAAGCATACTTTGTTTAGTAATTAGTTCAGGTATATTTGGGCAGGAAGAAAAAAGTCCGACGGTTAAATTTTTGAATAAAAGAGGGTACAAATTTCCCGATACATCAAATTCTCGGAACATTCCCGAGTGTCACAAGAAATGGCCGGATACATTGTATTATAATACGGTTTACAAAGCAAGGTTATTAGGTTCTCCGACCATTCCTATTTCGTTCAGTAAAATTGAACATATAAATGGAAAATTCCTGGTTACTCCATCAATCAGCATGGGGTACGGTTATACCTGGTTTTTCGGAGACTTTACATTTAATGAGGATGATAAAATATCCATTGATCCCACTTTTTTCTTTGGATTAATCGGTGATGTCGGATTGCAAAATGATTTCAGTTTAAACAAGCTTGCAAGCATTTTCACTGGAGGTTTCGTTGGATTCGGATCATTTTCACTTTTTGCCGGTTATGATTACATTTTAAAAGCTCCTTCCATCGGATTAGGCGGAAGGGTTGATTTATTTACATTGTCACAAAATTTTCTTAATCCAATCGGAAAAGTGAGGGAAGCAAGAAAACATAAATCGGTTGCATTGCCGATAGGAAATGAATAAATGGCTTTTACTAAATCACTCCAGGCACATGAATTGCTTTTTTAATAATAATACGGTTATTGCTTTTTTTCGGAGACGAACTGTTACTTAACAAATAATTAAACGAAAGGACAATGTTATGCTTATTACTATTGCCGTCATCCTTCTCATATTGTGGATTTTGGGGTTGGTCACTTCTTATACTTTGGGCGGTTTC
>Ga0224523_1000238_pt1 | contig 33564 bp, 25 predicted proteins | sample CFST50metaG_FD_182732 | JGI IMG/M metagenome (GOLD analysis project Ga0224523, IMG submission 182732) | Peat soil microbial communities from Stordalen Mire, Sweden - C.F.S.T50 | ecosystem: Environmental > Terrestrial > Soil > Wetlands > Peat | place: Sweden: Norrbotten County, Stordalen Mire... | reverse complement strand
TCGTCGCACACAGCTTGCAGTTCTTCGTACTCTTCCTTGCTGCCGGTCTGGGTTCCCGCCAGCACCACCGACACGCCCAGTTGGCGAAGCGCCCGCACCAGCGAAAACGCCTTGAAAGCCCCGCCCACGTACAGCCCCGCGCGCTTGCCAGCCAGATCCTGCTTGCAGGCGCGCAGATCGGGCAGCACACGCGAGATCTCGCAGCTGACCAGGGCGCGAGCCCGTCCCATGATCTCCGGGCTCTGCATGTGCTCGGCCGTGCGATAGAGCGCGTCCGCCGTGTCCTCGATGCCGAAGAAAGACACGCGAATGAAGGGGATGCCGTAGCGTTCCTGCATGGCTTTCGCTAGCGGGGTCATGGAGCCCGCACATTGCACGACGTTCAGGCGGGCGCCGTGGGCGCGGCGGATCTCGTCCACGCGGCCGTCGCCGGTCAGCACGGAAACCACCTCGACGCCCATTTCTTCGAAGTACTTGCGAATGACCCAGCTTTCGCCGGCCACGTTGAAATCGCCGAGCAGATTGATTGACTGCGGTGTCACTGTCGTGGTGTCGCCCGTGCCTATCAGGGTCAGCAGGGCGCCACAAGCAGCGTTGTAGCCGTCGCGTTTGGTGCCGCGGAAGCCCTCGGCCAGTACGGGGATCACGGGGATCCCGACGTCAGCCTCCACCCGCTTGCACACCGCCGGTACGTCGTCGCCGATCACGCCCACAATGCAGGTTCCGTAGACGAAAGCGGCGCGCGGCGCGTGCTGGGCGATGAGCCGACGCAGGGACGCTTCCAGGCGTTGCTCGCCGCCGAACACCACCTCGCGCTCGCGCATGTCGGTGGAACAGCTAATGCGATGAAGTTCCGGCCCCGAGGACAGGGCGCCCCGGATGTCCCAGGTGTAGGCCGCGCAGCCCACCGGGCCGTGCACCAGATGAAGCGCGTCCGCGATGGGATAGAGCACGACCCGCGATCCGCAGAAGGTGCAGGCGCGCTGACTGACCGAGCCGGCTGCGCTGGCCTTGTTGCAATCGAGCGCGACCACCCCGCCGCGATTGTTGCGCACGACCTGGGCACGGCGTTCCTTCAGCAGATCGAAACTCATGGTTTCACGCTCCAGAATGGTGACGACGAATTTGCACCAGGCTTGGATCGAAGCCCGGCAACCGCGGCTCGGCCAAACCAGTCGGATTGGCGAATTGCGCCTGCGCCTCGGTCAAGGCTTGTCGGTACATGCGTTCGCGCTCGGCTTCGTCCATCGCCAGGCTCTGCGTTTCCATGCGCCGCACCTCGATGCCGAAGCGACGAAGCACGTGCAGGCGGTGGACCGCCATCACCCGTGAATCGAAGTCCACCCCAAAGCGTGCGAAGAGGTCCTCCGCGCACTCGACCTCGGCCAGTTCATCCGCCAAGCGCATGACCGTCACATCAGCAGCGGCTCAAAGCTGAAGGCCTTCTTTGAGCAGGTGCGGCCGCAGGCTTCGCAACCAATGCAGTTGTCGGGGTTCTTCACGCTGGCGAACATCTTGGCGGATTCCTCTTCGTCCACTTCTTTGGGCGCCAGCACCTCGTGGGCGCAGATCTTCATGCAGCGGCCGCAGCCGATGCACTTGTTGTCGTCGACACCTTTGACGAAGCGGGGTGTCCATTCTTGTCGTCCACGAGTGATTCCAGTGAGGTAGGCCATGAAACGCTCCTTTCTGTCATTCAGGTTGGTCAGGCGAAAAAGCCGGTGAAGGCGGCGCCAGGCCCATGGCCTTGCGCAGCCAGGGTGGGGGATGCCCGCGAAAGACCGCCTGCAGGCGTTGCACGATTTCAGCGACAGGCGCAGATGCCTTCATGGGATGAATGTGGCGGGCCACCAGCTTGGCAGCGGCAGGTCCACCAATCTGCTCCGTACACACGATGGCGCAATCTGAGAGAAGGTTGGCGCGCGCGATGATTCGATCCTCCTGACCGTCGCGGTCGGGAACAGAGCGCGGACCCAGACAGCGTGCCTTGTCCGGACTGACTTCCCAGACAAAGAAGGCTTCGCTGCTGCCGAAGTGGCAATCGACGCAGATTCCATCGCTGCTGGTGAAGGCAACTTTCATGGCGGACTCCTTTTCAGCGCATCATTTCGAAGAAGCGGTCCTCACAAGTCTCGTCCTTGATGTCGATGAACTTGTTGCAGATCTCGGTCGTCATGTTGATGACGCCCTGGTAGCCGATGATGGGCCGGCGGTGCAGGTTGACCCGGTCGAAGATGGGGAAGCCGAAGCGGAAGAGCGGGATCTTGGCGTCGCGCGCGGCGAACTTGCCGTGCGTGTCGCCGATGATGGCGTCCACCGGTTCGGTCATCAGCAACGAGCGCAGGTGCCAGAGGTCGCGGTTCATGTAGATCTTGCCGGCCTTGCCGTAGGGCGAGCCGTCGAGCAAGGCTTGCAACTCGCGTTCCAGTTTCTTCGAGCCCTTGGAGCACAGGATGTGGACCGGCAATGCCCCCATCTCAAGCAGGAAGGCGACGAACCCAAGCAGCGGGTCCGAATCGCCGTACACCGCGAACCGTTTGCCATGCATATATTGGTGTGCGTCGGTGATGGCATCCACGGCACGGCCGCGCTCGGCCTTCAGCGACGCGGGCACCGGCTTGTCGAACAACTCCGACAGCTTGAGCAGGAGCGCGTCGGTTCTGGCGATGCCGAGTGGCATGGGCATGCTTGCGTGCTCGCCGGCGTACTGTTCTTTAATCCACACCAGGGTCTTGGAAGTGGCATAGGGCGCGACAGTGAGCGTGGCCTTGCCATTGATGGAATCGGCCGCATCGTCAAGTGGCGTGCCGCCTGGATAGATGCGGTAGGTGCCATCATTGGGCGAGTCGAAGACCTCGGAGATGTCGGCCAGGAAGGTGACGGGAATGCCGAATTCGTGGAAGATGCGCTTGTACTCGCGGTAATTGCCAGTGTTGGCATCGAAGCCAGCCAGGAAGTTCAGCTTGCCGGTGCATCGCCCCTCAATGGCCTTGCCCTCGGTCAGGGTCTGCAAGATAGCCAGCAACATGGAATCGTAGCCGTGCACGTGCGAGCCGGTGAAGGAAGGCGTGTTGGCGTGGGCCACAAGGAAGCCCGGCGGGACGCAGTTCTTCTGGCGGGCATTCTTGATGAACGCATTCACGTCGTCGCCGATGATCTCGGGCATGCACGAGGTGAAGACCGCGATCATCTTGGGCTTGTACAGCGCAATGGCATTTTCCAGTGCCTCGTGCAGGTTGTTCTGTCCGCCGAACACGGCGCCGTCCTCGCTCATGGCAGAGGACACGGCCGGGGCTGGCTCGCGAAAGTGCCGGTTGAGCGTCGATCGGTAGTACGAGGCGCAGCCTTGCGACCCGTGTACCAGCGGCAGCGTTTCGGCGAAGCCGTGCGCACACAGCTCGGCGCCCAGAGGCTGACAGGCGTGCGCAGGATTCACCACCAGAGCCTGCCGGGCGAAGTTCTTCAGTTTGTAGTCTTCAGTGTTGATCCATGCCGCCACCCGTGTTTCGTCTTCAGGCGAAATGCCGGTGACCGGCTTCACTTTCAATCCCAATTCGTTCGACATACTGCCTCTCCTTAGTCAGGTTCCAATCCGAACTCCGACCTATTGCGACCTAAAACGGCGACTTGACCAACTTCCAGGTCGGGCTATTCACCGCCATGTCGATGTCCCGCGCGAACACAGGGAAGCCCTGGTAGGCGTGGTACGGTCCCGAGTAGTCCCAGCTGTGCATCTGCCGGAAGGGCAGACCCATCTTCTGGAAGAGATACTTCTCCTTGATCCCGCTGCCCACCAGGTCGGGCTTAAGCTCCTGCACGAACTTTTCCAGTTCGTATTCGCTGGCATCGTCGTAGAGCACTGTGGCCTCGGGCATTTCCGGGGAGGTTCGCTCGTAGTCGTCCCCGTGCGCGAATTCGTAGCCCGAGCCCACCACCACCATGCCGAGATCCTCGTAGGCGCCCACCGTGTGTCGGGGCCGCAGACCACCCACGTACAGCATCACCTTCTTGCCTTGCAGGCGCGGTCGATACTCATCGAGCACGCTTTGCATGATGGGGTCGTACTTGGCGATGACCTTCTCGACGTTCTCCTTGATCCGGTCGTCGAATCGCTCGGCCAGCTGGCGCAGACTGTTGCGAATCTTGGTCGGCCCGAAGAAGTTCAGCTCGATCCAGGGGATGCCATACTTTTCCTCCATCACCCGCGCCATGTAGTTCATGGAGCGGTAGCAGTGGATGATGGCCAGCTTGACCTTGTGGGTGGCAGCGATCTTTTCGATCTCCCCGTCGCCGGTCCAGGTGGCCTTCACATTCAGGCCACACTCTTCCAGCAGCGGCTTGACCGACCAGACGTCGCCGCCGATGTTGTAGTCGCCGATCAACGCCACATCATAGGGTCCTGCCTCTTCCGTGAATTCGCGCGTCTCGATGACATAGTCGCGAATGGTGTCGTTCGAGATGTGGTGCCCCAGGGACTGCGAGACGCCGCGGAAGCCTTCGCAGTTGCAGGGTATGACCGGCAACTCCAGCTCCTGCGACATGCGTTTGGCCACCGCGTTGATGTCGTCCCCGATGAGACCGACCGGACATTCGGACAACACCGAGATGGCCTTGGCCAGCGGGAACAGGTCCTTGACCTCCTTAAGCAAGACGGCCAGCTTCTTGTCCCCGCCGTACACAATGTCCTTCTCCTGAAAGTCCGACGTCATCTGCATGGCGAAGTTGGACACGCCGTTGATTCCGGACATGAGATTGCGCCGCGTGCCCCACGAGTACCAACCACAGCCCACCGGTCCGTGCGACACGTGGACCATGTCGCGAATCGGCCCCCACACCACGCCCTTGGCGCCCGCGTAGGCACAACCGCGCGCGCTCATGACCCCAGGCACGGTCTTGCGGTTCGACTTCACGCACGCGCTGGTGGCGGTCGGGTCATTGGGGGCCAGGTGCGGCGCCCGCTTGGCCTTGGCCTTCTCGGGATAGGCCTGCAGCGTCTGATCGATCATGGCCTGGGTGGACTCGCGCGTGATGCCGTCGACCTTCTTGACGGTTGCTTCGGACATGGTGGGCTTCCTTTCGTGTGTATCAGAGGCGGTCTACGCGCCGGCGGCTTTGGCCACGCCGACATTCGGGTCGTCGTCTTGAATGATGCCGAACTCCATCAGCAACCCTTCCAGTTCCTCCATTTGCAGCGGCTTGGGCACGACGAACATCTTGTTTTCGGCGATCTTGCGCGCCAACTCGCGGTACTCCTGGGCTTGCTTGTGCTCCGGCGAATACTCGATGACCGTCATGCGCCGTAGCTCGGCCCGTTGTACCTCATTGTCGCGCGGGACGAAGTGAATCATCTGTGTGCCGAGGCGCTTGGCCAAGGCATCGATCAGGTCGGCCTCGCAATCGGTATTGCGCGAATTGCAGATGAGGCCGCCCAGGCGCACCTTGCCCGAAGTCGCGTATTTCAGAATGCCCTTCGAGATGTTGTTGGCCGCGTACATGGCCATCATCTCGCCCGAGCAGACGATGTAAATCTCCTGCGCCTTGCCCTCGCGGATGGGCATCGCGAATCCGCCGCACACCACGTCGCCAAGAACGTCGTAGAAGACGTAGTCGAGATCCGGTGTATAGGCGCCCTCGGATTCCAGGAAGTTGATGGCGGTGATGACCCCGCGTCCTGCGCATCCGACCCCCGGCTCGGGACCGCCTGACTCGACACACTTCACGCCGCCGTATCCGACTTTGAGCACGTCGCTGAGTTCCAGATCCTCGACGGTGCCACGCTCGCGGATGAGGTCCATGACGGTGTTCTGCGCCTTCGCGTGCAGCATGAGCCGGGTGGAGTCCGCCTTGGGGTCGCAACCGACGATCATCACTTTCTTGCCCAGCGAGACCAACCCGGCGACGGTGTTTTGCGTGGTGGTCGACTTGCCGATCCCGCCTTTTCCGTAAATTGCAATCTGTCTCATGGTGTCCTTCCTAATGTGAGGCCTGGTAACGGCCGCTCACCAATGCAAGCCACTTGCCAGCGGGTCAGCGGCGTCGGCAAGTGGGCAGAAGTCCGCAGAACGCGGGCGCCTACGTGTCTGCTCAGCGCGAGATGTCGGGTCGCGGGACGTGCGGAAGCTACATTCGCGTAGGATCAGGCGTCGGCGGGACACGCTCGCGTAGGGGCAGGCGCGAAGAGGAGCCGGGCCCTGTCGCCGGTGCCCGGCAGAGGCCCTTCTCCCCCGCACGCGCGGACAAGAGCCTGTACAGGGACGCGTCGGCCCTCATTCGCAGTCTCTTCTAGGAGGAGGACTCTCTCCTCGGGAGCAATTGGCCCTTTCGCATTTACGGCGAGTTTCTGACCGGTTAACTCTTCGCCCTGGGCGAGAACTTGGCTTGACAGCAGGGCGCCTGAGCCAAAGAGTTAATGGTGAAGAGCAACGCAACAACTGTACGCGGGTGACCAGCGTGTCGCTCGTTGGGAGGGACTGGATAATGGAACTCAGCGCGAGAAATCAGCTCAAGGGAACGATCAAGCAGATTGTCCGTGGTGCTGTGACGGGAGAGGTGATAGTTGATGTCGGCGGCGGCCAGACGATGACGTCTTCCATCAGTTTGTCCTCGATCGATCGCCTGGCACTCAAGATTGGCGACGCGGTTGTCGTCGTCGTCAAGGCCACCGACGCGATGATCGGAAAGTAGGCCCAAACGGTTCATCGCATGACCGGCGGAGAGTGATGGCAACGGAGAATGCTTGCGGCGCGGGCTGCAACTGCGGCGCAGGCGCGGCCTGCGGGTGCGGGTCTGGCGGCACGTCGCACAGCTCCGGCGGCGGGCATTCGCGCAGTCTTTGCCGGATCCATGGAGTCCTGGGGCTCTACCTTGCCGGGTTCATGCTCGTGCATCTTGGACTCAATGCCCTCGCAGTGCGCCCGGCGCGATACGCATCATTTCTGGCGTGGCTTTACGGGAGCCCGAACCTCACGAAGATCCTGTCTCTAGTTCTGGTGATTCTTCCGCTGACCGCGCAGATCACCACCGGCCTCCTTCGCGTTGTCCGTGGAGGTCTGCGTGGTCGCTGCCGCCATGGCCCCTTGCCCCCATGGGCACAAAGGATCTCCGGCCTGGTGATTCTAGTCTTCCTGGCAATTCATCTCTTCCTCACCAAGGTGAGCGCTCCCTTCGACTTTGCCCGGGCCATGCAGTCGGCGTCGCGTGCGGTGGTCGGTTCCACGGGATTATTGGCCAATCAGCTGGGCCTCGCTTTTCTCACCATGATTGCGCTTTGGGCAGTGGCGTTTCACGTCGGAAATGGCATCCTGACCGCGCTTCGCTTCGTCGTCTCTCGTCCAAGGATGCAAGAACAACCGGCTGTGCGAGCCATCTGTGCCGCCGTCGGCCTTGTCCTCATCACGGCGGGGTTCTGCGGGTGGACCGCCTTGCTTGTTCAATCACACAGCGTGCAACCGGCCGCTCTCGCCCAGGCGCAACCCCATGAGCATCGATAAGCTGACGGCCACTCCCATTGGCATCATTCACAGCCCGTTTCTTGAACAAAAGGGCACACCAATCCAGCCGTACAGCGCGAAAGGCGTGGAGGGGTCAGTGGAGGTGTATCCGCCCTACGCAGAAGGGCTGGCCGACCTGGAAGGGTTTGAACGCATCTGGCTGGTCTATTGGTTCGACCGGGCCTGTGCGCCGAAGTTGCGTGTTCTTCCCTACCGGGACACCCGAGAACATGGGGTGTTCGCCACGCGGGTCCCAGCCCGCATCAATCCTATTGGCTTCTCGGCCGTGCGACTGCTTGGCGTGGAAGGCGCGACCTTGCACGTGGCCGAGATCGACATCCTTGATGGGACGCCCTTGCTTGACATCAAGCCCTACGTCCCAGAATACGACGCCTACATCGGCTTGCGCGTGGGCTGGCTGGGGGATCCCTCTATTGCAAGAGGACCGCTGAGGGCAGACGGGCGATTTTCCAAAGAATAGACGGCAATAGACGCACCCGCCGAAAGCCGCATCGGGCGAAAAGGGGTATCCTATCGGGCGAGGTCACTATTCTTGACCCTGATGACGACGAAGGAAGTCGCGGCCCTGCTCAAGGTCCACCCCAAGCATGTGTACCGCTTGTTGAGGCGAGGCTTACCCGCGCATCGCGTGGGGGATGAGTGGCGCTTCGATGAGGAGGAGGTTCGCCGCTTCTGTCGAAACCGCGGGACGGATATGTTGGCGGCGCGTGGGACTGAGGGGAGCGCGTCGGAGTCACCAGTGTCGTCCCAGACTTCTCCAGCCACGCAAACGGCCTCCTTCATCGCGGCCAATGGCGACGTGGCGGTCGAACTTCTGCTGGAACTCGTGCGGCGCTTGCGGGGGCCATGTCTCGGGCACATTCCTGCCGATCATGCGACTGGGCTGGGGTTGCTGCGGCAGGAGACAGTGCTCCTCTCTGGTTTTCACGGGGATGCGATGCCGGCGGGTTTTCCCGAGGCGGGATTGGCCCGGATACAGCTCGTGGACCGGCAGGTTGGCATTGTCTTTCAACGAGGCCTGCATCTGCGCAGGCTCTCTTCTATCGTCGGACGCCGGCTTGCCGGTCGCCCGCTCACTGCCGGGATCCGCACGCACCTCGACGTCTCACTGAGGAATGAAGGTGTCGAGCCCGAACGAGTCTACAAGAACGCGATGCTGCTCGACTCTCACCGAGACGTAGTGATGGCCGTGGTTCGCGGCGATGCCCAGGTGGGACTTGCATCGCAAGCGTGGGCGGCACGTGCGGGCCTTGGTTTTCTCGCCTTGGCCTCTGAATCGTACGGATTCCTGGTCCGGGCAAAGAACCTCGGCGATCCAGCGATCGTTGGTCTGTGCGAGGTCGCGCAAGGCTCCGCCTTCAGAAAGCGCCTGGCCAGCGAACACGGGTATGCTGCCAGCCGCGCTGGCGAGATCCGGTTGGGAACCTCGGCGTGATGTGGATCACGGTGGCGGATTGACCATGTCCAGCCTCAGGGCGTCGAGAAAGGTGATGATCGCGGGTTCGAGCGTCGGATCAAAAGAAACCAGGAATCGCTCGGCCTCTCCCATCGTCAACGTGCTGCCCGCCGGAAGCCCTGCTGTGCGGTGAGCCTCGATAACAGACGTGAGCCCGCCGTAGGTACCACCGTGGCCGAAGGGGAGCGTGAACGCTACCCCTCGCAGATCAGGGGTCTTGAATGCCCCGACGAGATTCGGAGTCACAATGGGGTCAATCGGCGGTGTGGCAGGAATGGCATCGCTGTACTTCCCAGTCTGTCGGAACTCACTCGCAAGCAAGAATGGAATTCCATCCGAGCGGCCCGGGTCGGCCGTGTGGTCCTGGCGCCCGGTCGGAAATCGCAGATTGTGAAACGAACCATCGGTCAGGCGGGGCCCATAGTGGCACTGGGCGCATCCAGCGGTGAAGAACGCCAGAAGACCGTCCTTCTGCTGTGCCGTGAGCGCATCGAGTTGACCGCTGGCGTAGGCGTCCAGCGGACTCTCGGTCACCCGGAGACTTCGTAAGAAAGCCGCGAGCGACTTTCCCATATTCACCAGCACGCGGGTGACGGCGTCCTGATCTGCTGGTGCCATGGCTTCCCACTCCGGGGTGCCGGGCATGCCTGTGGCGGGGAACCTGGTTGTGTCGTCGAGTGGTGGCATCTGGCCGAAGATGGCCTCATACTCGGCCCGATAGTTTGCAAAGATCGCGTGTGCGGCGAATAGCCGCGTGGACGCATACTCGAAGTCGAGCTCGACGGGGAGAACCGCGAGCATCCAGAGGGAATCGGCGATGCCAGCCCACCCGAGCAACTTGCGATATCCCGCGAGAACGATACTGGGAACGTTGCGCGTAGCCGGTTTGGCGCCCTCGGGAGGGACCTCCTTGCCGTCCGTGAGCAGAAGTGCCGGGTTGTGGCAGCTTCGACAGCCCACCTGTTGCGGCGAGAGCTTGAACGTCTCAAAGAATGTGAGACCGAGAGCCGCTGCACCTGGATCGTCCGCCACGTGGTTGCTCGGATCAGGAGGCGGCGGTTGGGTCAGCTGCATGTCACGGATCATGTCCCACTGATCACTGGTGAAGCGGTCGTCGTACTTCACGGGTGCCACCGGCGCAGGAGAAGGCTGCCCGTCAAGCTGCGCCAGCGTTTGCCGAAACGCCGCGGTCACGGTGTCAGGCGCCGGGTTCGACAGGGCAAGTACAGGCGTGAGCGTTCGAGCGTCGACGATCAGATACAACGGCAGCGCCGGGCGTGGGTCGAAGAAAGGCGCCAGGCTGAAGGCTGAATCGGCGAGCGCAGCAACCGACCCGTCGCCATGCGCTTGATACGAGGCGAGATCAGCCGACAGCGCAAGCTGGTTGATGTCGTTGGCAAGCAACAAGTCAACAATCCGAACCTGAGACGCGACATCCGCCGGAAGAAGGGTCGCGGTGTTCGAAGAATGCCAGCGGCAGGTGCCACACCAACCGGCGACGACGCGCAGAACAAGCAGTTGAGCATTGGAAGCACACGGCTGGGCGAATGACCCAATCGACACGATTCCGCTGTCGCCATCCCCCGCAAATCCGAGATCGGGAAGTGGCGACCCGAGAGCCAGGGACGACCCCGCTGCGGGAACGGTATTGCACCCACCCTCAGCATTTTCGGCATCCCCGGCCTCCCCGGCATCGGGAGAGACCGCGGATTTCTGCGCCGAGCCGCCCCTGGAACAGGATGCGACCGCCAAGATCAACGGAAAGACGCCTACAGCGGCAGGGATCCGGAAAAGAGTGCGACTCGTCTTCACGTTGTCGTCCTAGGGAACCGGGAAGATGTGAATTCCGTTGAGCAGGGTGCTGCCGTCCGCAACGAAGAGGCGCCTGTGGACGGCGTCGTACGCGCATCCGCTCGGCTTTCCGACGTCCGGATCGCTGCGGAAGAGTGTTACCGTCCCATCCGGCTTGATCTGGCGCACGGAGATGGGATCAGTGGAATTGGGAGCAGCCTGGAACTGACCCGTAAAGAGGCTGCCATTGGGTCCCGCGCAAAGCTGGTCGGGAACCGGCAAGGTTGCCAGTACGGTGTATCCGCCGGCATCGGGGCCGCCGTCGGGGCCAGCGTCGGGCACGTCGCCGTCCACAGGAAGGACGTAGATGCTGCTGCTGCTCTGGTCAGACACGTAGATCTTTCCGTTCGCGAACAAGACACCAACAATCTTGCCAAAACCTGTCGCGTAATCTGTCTCTCCAATCTGGAGATCCACCGTCGTTAGCGCGCCCGCCATCGCGCCTCCTGGGGTGCCCGAAAAGTAGCTACCAAAGAGCTTGTCCCCGGGTGCCAGGCCGAGCCCAAGGTGATGTCGAGCAGGGTCCACGCCTGGAACCAGGCCGGCGCCTCCATCCGGAGAGATGTACGAAATCGCCGCGAACGAGCCCCTCGGCGAGCCAAAGCGCGCGACAACCACAGTGCCGTCGCTCTGCCGCACGATCTGCCCTACTGAGGTAGCCCCGGCATCGACCTCCTCCGGGGTCGCAGCGGTGGTTCCGTATTTTGCCAGCCCCGCCGAGTCGGTCCAGATCCAAACCTGGTTGTTCTGGTTGTCAGCAATGTAGAGAGTCGACGTGGCCACGTCCCACCACACGCTTGCCGGCTGACCCTCGGCCATGGGAATGAAGTTGCTCTGAGCATCATCAGAAGACACATCTTGCGGCAAGGCCGTGTCCTGGGCGGTGTCGACAACGGCATCCTGGACCCGCCCATCTGCGACCACCGGAGCGTCGATTCCTGGCTCCACAACCATCGAGGCGTCAATTCCTGGCTCGACAACCACCAGGAGGTCGATCGCCGAATCCGCTACAGTTGATGCATCCGTCGACGGCAATGCACCCGTCCCACCGCCCGAACTACAGGCAACGGAGCCCAGAACAAGCCACGGCACAAACGACAGCGGTGCGAGAAGATGGTTTTTCATGCGATCAGCTCTCTTCCTTTGCGTTCTGCGACCCATTCCAAGGTCCCATATGGGAGCTACGGGTCACATTAGGGAACATTCGTACTCTCGGCTGAAGCAACCGTCAAGCGCGAAGCCCACAGTTGGCCGCGTTCCATCAATGGTTCGCCGATGCCAATCTCGCTCCGGCATTTCACACTGTCTTGGGACGGATCCGTCAACTACTACACAACGACAGTGAGCCATGGATTACAGGAATTGCACCGTACCCACGCCGCCACGGTCAGCCCGTGCTGCGAGCACACAACACCCCGGGACAGACCGCCCGCCTCTGCCCGCTTGCCCTTCAATTTGAGACTACTGTTGTTGTTGCTGTTGTTGTTGCTGTTGAACCTCGTCGCTCGCTGTGGTTCCGTTCGTTTGGGATGTTTCGCGGAACATGGTCTCGTTGACTTGAACCTCTACCCCCAGGGACTCGTCGCTGCCGCCCCGGTGGAAGCCGCGCACCGGGCAAGCGTCCAGGTAATCGAGACCCACAGCCACGCGTACATGACGACCGCGCGCGCGCACTTGATTGGCCACGTCGAATCCTTGCCACCCCGCACCTTCGATCCATGCCTCGGCCCAGGCGTGACTAGCCATTTCCTGGCGCTTTCCATCGCTGGTCGCGGGTCTATCCAGGGGCGCGAGATAGCCACTGACGTAGCGGGCGGGAATGTTCAACTGACGACAGCATGAGACAAAGACATGGGCATGATCTTGGCAGACGCCGGCACCCCGTGCGAAGGCCTGCGCGGCCGGCGTGGTGACCTTGGTGACGCCGGGGCGGTAGTCCACCTTCTCGCGTACGGCGGCCATCAGCGACTCGACTGCGGCAGCGCGGTTGTTCTTGGTCTGCTGACGGAAGCCCTCTGCAAATCGCATGAGCGCCTCGTCCTGGACGGTAAGCTGCGTGGAACGCGTGTAGATCTCGGGCCGCTGTGGTCCCACGTCGGGCAAAGTCAGCAATTCGTCCGCCACCTCCACTTCGCCGCGGGCGCGAATGCAAATCTCGCTGTGCGGCTTGTCGATGACGAGCACATGGGCAGTATTGCCGAACCCGTCGAGAAAGGCCTTTGCAGGGCCGGGCAAGTCCAATTTCCAGTTGAGCACGGTTTGCTGAACAGTGGTCTGCGGCGACAGGCGTAGGTATTGAATGGTGTAGTTTGCCGGCGTGGCATATCGGTATTTCGTCTCGTGAAGGATTGATAGTCGCATAGGGCCTCCATTCAAACTGTCATAAGGAAATCCTGGGCCAGCTGGGTGGAGAGATCGGTCAATCGCCGGGTTACACCGACGAGAAAGTCGTGCAGCCCCTGACTGAGCACGCGATCAATGCGGGCGAATCGCAGGTGGGCGTGCAACTCGCCGGCCAGTCGCTGTGCCTCCAGGTCGCGGGTTCCCGCCAGAGAGTCCAGGTGCTCAACGACCTGATTGGCGCAAAAGCGCAAGCTGCGCGGCATTTCAAGACGGAGGGTGAGTAGCTCGGCAACCCGAGACGGGGTAATGACGTCGTGGTAGGTCTGGTGATAGGCGCGGAAAGCGCTGGCCTGGCGCAGAACTGCGCCCCAGGCGTAGTAGGTCGCGCCCGGGGCCTCGGCGTCCATGCCTGCCAGCGCCTGGTACTTGGTATCGAGCAACCGTGCGGTGCTGTCCGCGCGTTCAAGAAAGGTGCCCAGTCGAAGAAAATGGAAAGCATCATTGTGCAGGGTGGTGCCGTGCGAGACGCCGCGAAAGAGATGCGAGCGATCCTTGACCCAGTCGAGGAACTCGCGCAGGCCGCGCGCCCGCAGAGCCACTTCGTCGAGGTCACGCAGGGCGAGCCAGGTGGTGTTGATGCTCTCCCACATCTCGGTCGAAATCACCGCGCGCAGGGCACGTGCGTTTTCGCGCGCCGCCCGCACGCAGAATTTGATGCTGCACGGGCTCTCGATGTCGACCGTGAAGAAACGAGTCACGTCGGCTTCGTCCAGGTTGTGCCGGCGCTCAGTGAACTGGGGCGGATTACCCAGGCTGGCCAGGGCGTCTCGCCATTCACTCTCGGGCGACGAGCCCGCCAGGTCCAGCAGAGCGTTGCGGTAGCTAACATCAAGCACGCGGGCGAGGTTTTCCGCGCGTTCCATGTAGCGTCCGGTCCAGTACAGATTGTCGGCGGTTCGGCTGAGCATCACTATTCTCGACGGCCAATCATGGGCGCAGCACCCAGGTGTCCTTGGTTCCACCACCTTGCGATGAATTGACGACCAGGGACCCGTGACTGAGCGCCACGCGGGTGAGCCCGCCCGGGACCACCACGCTGCCGTTCTGCCCGGTCAGAATGAAGGGCCGCAGATCGATGTGCCGAGGCGCAATGCCCTGCTCGACAAAGGTGGGGCAGGACGAAAGGGCCAGGGTAGGCTGGGCGATGTAGCCGTCGGGATGGGCTTCGATGAGGGCGCGGAACTTGGCCTGTTCCTCGCGCGTGCTGCGCGGACCGATGAGCATGCCGTATCCGCCGGAGCCTTGGGTCTGCTTGACGACCAATTCGTCCAGGTGCTCAAGCACGTAGGCGCGATCGTTCTCGACCGCGCAGCGATAGGTGGGGACGTTACCCAGCAGGGGTGTCTCGCTGAGATAGAAGCGGATGAGATCGGGCACGTAGGGATAGCTGGACTTGTCGTCGGCCACGCCGGTGCCGATGGCGTTGGCCAAGGTCACCCCGCCATTGTGGTACACACTGAGCAGGCCCGGCACGCCCAGCATGCTGTCGGGACGAAAGGCGAGGGGATCCAGGCTATCGTCGTCAATGCGCCGGTAGATCACGTCCACCCGGCGCGGGCCCAGGGTCGTGCGCATGTAGACTGCGTTGTCTCGCACGAATAGATCTTGTCCCTCGGCCAGCTCGACCCCCATTTGTTCGGCCAGGAAGGTGTGCTCGAAGTACGCGCTGTTGTGGGGCCCCGGGGTCAGAACGACAACGGTTGGCTCGCCCTCAGTGGTAGGCGGCGCCACCGAGCGCAAGCAGCGCAGGAGTTCTTGGCAGTAGTGGTCCACCGGCGCAACGCGCGCCTTGGCGAAGACCTGCGGAAACAGCCGCATCATGACCGCCCGGTTCTGCAGCATGTACGAGACGCCCGAGGGCGTGCGCAGGTTGTCTTCCAGCACATAGAAGGTGCCTTCCTCGACCCGCACAATGTCGATGCCTGCAACATGAACGTAGACATTGCCGGGCACGTCCACGCCCTTCATTTCGGGACGAAAAAGCGAATTGCGCAGCAGGTGCGACTCGGGCACCACGCCCGCACGAACAACATCCTGCGCATGATAGATGTCATACAGGAAGAGGTTGAGAGCCTTCACCCGTTGCACCAGCCCGGCCGCCAGGCGAGACCATTCGTCGGCGGCCAGCACCCGCGGAATGATGTCGAAGGGAATCAGGCGCTCCGTGCCGGCGTGGTCGCCGTACACGTTGAATGTGATCCCCACGCGGCGAAAGATCAGGTCCGCCTCTTCGCGTTTGCTGGCGAAGACAGCTTGGTCGGTGTTGCGCAGCCATTCGTCGATGTGGCGGTACGGGGCGCGCACCGGGCTGGATGCGCGGCGTGTGGCGAAGTCGTCCAGCGTGCACAAGCCGTACATTTCATCAAGGAATGGTGGTGATGTCGTCATGAAAGGTGAACCTGAGTTCGCCTCATAAGGCTACCGCGCGAGCATTGCCGGGGTGTTTCGAGCTAGAGAAAGATCCGTGAATGGTTCGCCGTTGCAATGCCCCCGGTGTGTGTCCTGATTCTGCTCAGCCAGTCGTCGCGAACATACGCTTCGGAAACATCCTAGATACCAAGGCCAGGGTACCCTCCAGTTGTGCGAGTGGCCCTGAATCATACGTCTTGTTGCATTTGCGGATCTGAGACGATGGTCCGGCTGATCGATGCGTGATCGCATGCAGGAATTCCGGACGGCATCAGCGCAGTCGTTTGCACGCCGCTACTGTCCCATCGTGGGGCAATGGGATGAATTCGTCGATGAAACCGGACGTCTGCGCTCGCCCGTGCAGACCCTGACCGATTTTCTCGATGGGCTTGGTCCCGCGGCGTTTCGCCAGCGGGCCGAACAAGTACGGCAGCTGGTGCGCGATCACGGGGTCAGCTACAGCACGCCCGGGGACACCCAAGCGGGCGAGCGGCCTTGGCACCTGGACCCGATTCCTTCAGTGCTGGATGCCGACGGCTTTTCCAAATTGGCGACGGGATTGGCCCAGCGGGCACGTCTGATCGAAATGGTGCTGGCTGATTGCTATGGTCCACAGAAGATACTGCGCGAGGGACTCTTGCCTTCGCGTTTGGTGCTGGGCAATCCCACCTTCTTGCGTCCCTGCCATGGTCTCGGTCTTGGGAGCCACCTGCACTTCTATGCCGCCGACGTGGTGCGCACACCATCGGGTGACTTCTGTGTGCTGCGAGATCGGACGCAGGCGCCTACGGGTGCGGGCTACGCCCTGGAAAATCGCCTGGTCATGTCGCAGGCGCTTGAAGAGCCCTTCCGGCAAAGCAACGTTCAGCGCCTAGCGCCGTTCTTCTCTGCCCTGCGCGAGACCCTGGCTGCGCTATCGCCCGTGACCCATGAGCATCCCCGCATCGTTTTGCAAAGCTCTGGGGCATGGAGTCCCACCTATTTCGAACAAGCATTTCTGGCCCAATACCTCGGCTATCCGTTGGTCGAGGGTGGCGATCTGACGGTGCGTGACCGGCGCGTGTTTCTTAAAACCCTGGGCGGGCTCTCTCCAGTGGATGTCATTTTTCGGCAACCCGAGGATGACTATTGCGATCCGCTGGAACTGCGTCCGGATTCCAGTCTGGGTGTGCCCGGTCTCATTGAGGCCGTGCGAGCCGGTCAGGTGGCGGTGGCCAATGCCCTCGGCAGCGGGCTGTTGCAGTCACCCGCGTTTCTCCCATTCTTGCCGAGGATCGCGCGGGTTTTCCTAGGTGAAGACCTTCGTCTCGAAAGTGCGCCCGCTTTTTGGTGTGGCGAGCCCACGGCGCTTTCGCATGTGGTGGCCAACCTGGATCGCTTGATGATTCGGCCTGCCTGGCCTGGGGCCGGGCCGGCCCTGGTCGTCGGCGAGCGGCTGCGCGGGGACGAGCGGGAACGCTTCCTCTCCCTTCTGCGCACCCATCCCGAGCATTTCGTCGCGCAAGAGCAGGTGTCTTTGGGCCACACACCGATCCTGAGTGGGGCCGACCTGGTGCCGCGCCCATCTGTGCTGCGCGGCTATGCGGTCTTCAACAGAGGCGACTACCTGGTCATGCCCGGAGGATTCTCCCTGGCCGCCGCCACCGTAAGCGATTCGACAATCGCTGTGGCTCAAGGGGCGTTGGCCAAGGACTTGTGGGTGCGCAGTGAAGGTCCCGTCGGGCATTTTAGCTTGATGCCACCCGCTACACATTCCGTGGAACTGTCGCGCGGAGGCGCCGATCTGCCCAGCCGCAGTGCGGACAACCTCTTCTGGCTGGGGCGCTACGCCGAGCGAGCCGAGGCCACGGCCCGTCTCGCGCGCCACCTACTTGGACGTCTGGCTGACGTGGGCGATGCGGGCTTCACGTCGTCGCCGTCGTCTGCGCTGTCGACCATGTTCGAAGTGCTCGGCAGTGCCGCCGAATGCGAGCCATCGTCGTTGGCGCAGGGCCGGCCCCTGGCGTGGCTGGCTGGCGCTCTTTGTTCATCGTCCCCGCCCGGATCGCTGCACAACATTCTGCGCGCGGCATTGCGTTCGGCGGCGGCGGTTCGCGAGCGTTTGTCCTCCGATACGTTTCGCGTGCTGGGGGCGCTCGGCGACGAGGTTGTTCGAGCGCAGGGGCTGGTCTCTGAGCAATCCCTCGGCACCCTGACGGCATTTCTCGATCGCGTGATCACCAGCCTCTCGGCCCTGTCAGGGTTGGCGATGGAGAGCATGACCCGTGGCCATGGCTGGCGCTTTCTCGACATGGGACGGCGGCTCGAACGCGCCTTGCAAGGGCTTGCCCTGTTGCGCGCGGCTTTCGCCTCGGGAGTCGAACGCGACGGCGCGCTTCTGGAAACCCTATTGGCCGTCGCGGACAGCAGCATCACCTACCGACGCCGGTATCTGGCGGGCCTGCATCCCGCCGCGGTGGTGGACTTGTTGTTGGTGGACGACGGCAACCCGCGCGCGGTGCTGTTTCAGATCGAGGCTCTGCGCGAACACCTGCTGCACCTGCCCCGCGATGCCACCCAGGCCCGCTTGCGTCCCGAGGAACGACTGGCCCTAGCGGCGCTCACGCGTCTTCAATTGCTCGACGTGATCCCTGCTTGTGATGCGTCGGTCGATGGCGCCCGGCCGGCCTTGCACGAGATCTTGGGGGAAATCGAGGCCGATCTGACCTTGCTCTCAGACCAACTTTGTGGCGGCTACCTCAACCACGCGCTCATGGCCCGCCCTTTGGCCCAGGATTTCGCGCCAAGAGGATCGCAGTGAAGTATCAGATTCGCCACGAGACCCGCTACCGCTACACCGAGGCGGTGACCAATTCGCAACACGATCTCCACCTTCTGCCGCGCGAGCTGCCCCACCAGCTCTGTCTTTCGTCCGGCCTGGACATCAAGCCCATGCCCAGCGTGTGTCAGGAACGCGCCGATTACTTCGGCAATCGCGCCACGCACTTGGTGCTGGCCGTCGCCCACACCACGCTTACGGTGATCGCCCAGAGTCGGGTCGAGGTCGCCACGCCAAATGCGCTTCTTCCCGAAGGAGATGTCGCGTGGGAGGAGGTAGTGGCCGAAATTGCTCGACGGCACTCCGACCTGCACGCACAGGAGATGAGCTTCCCCTCGCCGTTCATCGTGCCGTGGGACGATCTGCGCAGCTACACGTGTCCTTCATTTCCGGCGGGACGACCCCTACTCAGCGGGTGCCTTGCGCTCATGCACCGTCTGCGCGACGACTTCACCTACGATGCGCGTGCCACCACCATCGCCACCCCTCTTCACGAGGTATTCAGCAAACGCCGGGGCGTGTGCCAGGACTTTGCCCACTTGATGATCGCCTGCCTGCGCAGTTTGGGTCTTTCCGCGCGCTATGTGAGCGGCTACTTGGTCACCTCGCCGCCACCTGGCCAGCCCCGCCTGGTTGGCGTCGATGCCTCACATGCCTGGCTCTCCGTGTTCTCTCCCCGGTTCGGGTTCGTGGACCTGGATCCAACCAACAACTCCATTGTTGGTGACCGACATGTCACCCTGGCCATCGGCCGCGATTTCGGCGACGTGACCCCGCTACGCGGAGTGATCCTGGGCGGCGGCCGTCACGAGCTGTACGTGGCAGTCGACGTCGTGCCATCAGAGGGGTAGGGACCTCGCAAGCCCATGACCCCGCTAGACTATCTCAGGCGACGTTGGCACGGTCGCGATGGCGATCGCCGGCCGCCTTGTAGGGGCGCGCTTCGATTCGTATGCGCATGGTCTCAGCCACCGGGTAGACGGAAATACTGCCATTGTCGATCTCGCCGGGGAGAGCGGTGGCCAGAATGGCGTCGACAACGGTGCTCACCATGTCCTCGTCGACCGTGATCTGGATTCGCACCATGGGTGCGCCGTCGATGAGGTAGGACGCGCCTCGGCAGATTCTCAGCCTACCGGCATTGCTACCGCAATCAGTGACATTGGACAGCGTCATGGCCCTGACCCCGACCTCCCGGATCCGTTCCTTCACGTCGTCGAGCTTGGATGGTTTGATTATAGCGTCGATGGATTTCATGGCGTCACCTCTCTTCAGGATGAAAGCAGAGCGAATGAGGTTCGACAATGGGTCCAGGCACGAGTTTCCGGCGGATTTGCCGGGAAGCAACTGCCGCGAAACGTCCGAAACAATGGCGTGACAATCCGTTCGCAATCACGAAGCTTGTGGCCAAGCTGGACGCGACTAGGACGCTCGCCGCAACTTCTCCAGGTCGACGCGAAAACGCTCCACGCGAAGTCCAATCATCCGTTCCGAAATACCAAGCCTGCGTGCCGCCTCGGCCATGTTGCCACGGGCGCTCTTGAGCGCCTCCACGATCAGCTCGCGCTCCACGCTGTCGAGGGTTGTACGCAACTTTCCTCGCATGGGCGTGTGGCTCGCCTCTGCGGTCTGCAAGGTCGGCGGCAGATGATGGCCGTGGATAACCCCATCAGTGGATAGCAGAACCGCACGCTCGATCACGTTCTGCAGTTCGCGCACGTTGCCGGGCCAATGGTAGGCGACCAGCATGTCGATGGCCGGCGTGGAAATGCGGCGCACAGGTTTGTTGGCCGCCTTGGCGAAACGCACGACAAAATGGTCGGCCAGTTGCAGTACATCGGTGCGACGATCGCGTAACGGCGGGACATACAGGGGAAACACATTCAGCCGGTAAAACAGATCCTCGCGGAATTGGCCTTGCTGCACCAGTTGTTCCAGATCGCGGTGGGTCGCGGCGATGATGCGAACGTCGACGTGCAGGATTTCGTTGCTGCCCAGACGTTCGAATTCCTTTTCCTGCAACACGCGCAGCAGCTTGACCTGCGTGGTCAACGGCAGATCGCCGATCTCGTCGAGAAAGAGCGTGCCTCCGTTGGCCAGCTCGAAACGGCCCTTGCGCCGGGCGACTGCGCCGGTGAAAGCGCCGCGTTCGTGGCCAAAGAGCTCGCTTTCCACGACGCCATCGGGCAGCGCTCCACAGTTCACCCGCACAAAGGGCTTGTCGGCGCGGGGGCTGTTGTAGTGGATGCACTGGGCGACCAGCTCCTTGCCCACTCCGCTTTCGCCTCGGATCAAGGCGGTGGTCGGGCTACCTGCGACTTGCGCGATCTCGGCGAGCACGCGGCTCATAGCCGTCGAGTTTCCGATGATATTGGCCGGTCGAAAGCGTTGGGCCAGCTCGCTGTGTAGGCGTGCGTTTTCGCGTTCCAGCGACTCGTATTGCTCGCGCGCCGCCTGTCGCATGCGCACTGCTTGCGCGAGCATGGAAGCGATGATGGTCAGCAGACGGACATCTTCGTCGAGGGAAACCTCGTCGTGGGACAGTCGATCCACGCTGAGCGCGCCCACCACCTCCTTGCCGTTGACAATGGGAACGCAGATGAAGGAAACCTTCCCGCTTTCGCTGGTGCGGTTGCGCCGGCGGGCGCGCGTGCGATCGAGAAATAGCGGCTCATCGACCACGTCCGGCACGATTGCGGGCTCGCCAGTGGCGATCACCTTGCCGGTGATTCCCTCGCCCAGCGCGTAGCGGCCACGTTCCATCTCGTGCGGGCTGAGCCCGAAGGCGTCCTCGATAACGATGGCGCCTGTGGCGCGATTGAGAATCGTGATAGTTCCGCGCAGCATGCCCATGCGGGCTGCCATCCTTTGCAAGACGGGCCCGGTTACCTCGTTGAGCGCGGCAGTTCGCGTGAGCTCTTCACTGACTTCGAGAAGAAGGGCCAGATCCTGCCTGGCACGCGGCTGGGCATTTTCTACAAGTGCGTGCATCGTCAGTTGCGCGGTTAGGGACCATTGAAGCTATGAGTTGCCGGCAATTTCAGCTAGTTGAGGACGGACGAGCCGCTGGAGGTCGAGGTTCTTCGCAAACGATTGGCCCACATTGAGCCTACCAGCGCGCTCACCTGCATGATGATGAAGACCGTCGCAGCGGGCACCAGATCCGGAGCTGCGGCCTGGTAGACTATCCAGCAGACCAGACCAATGGCCAACTGGGCCGCCAGGAAGGTCCTCTTGTAGTGGTGCCACAAGTGTCCGTCGCTCCTGTTCTGCATGCGTACGCCCCAGTAGGCGCCGCCTGGAGCAAGAATTGGGTTGGCCATCAAAGTTGTCTTCATGGGTTAGTCCTCCCTGTGAGCAAGCCGTACTATTGGGTGTACCAGAAACATATGGCCGTTGTGTTTCGCGAAGGTGAAAGGTTGGTAAAGTGCCGCCAATGCCAGATGCGGGGACAGAGGGGGTGCGTGCGGGAAACAATGCCGACGCGTGTAGACAGACGATTCTCTGCTAGGCTGGCGCTGCCTCGCGGTCGCGCCAGGCATCGAATCATGCAGACCTCTTTTCTCACCGTCCCCGCCTACGCAGTCCTTCCTTTCGTCATGATCTTGGCGGGAATCGCCATCCTGCCACTGACAGTGCCCGCGCTGTGGGAACGCAACCGGAACAAGGCCATATTTGTGGGTATTCTGGCCACGCCTGTGGCCGTGTGGCTGCTGGCCCGAGGCCCTGCGTACCTATGGAATGTGGGTTGCGAGTACTTCTCGTTTGTCTGCGTGGGGGGCGCGCTGTTCGTGGTCACTGGGGGCATTTACCTCGGGGGCGACCTGCGTGCGAGCCCGCGCAACAACACGCTGGTGCTTGGCATCGGAGCGGTTCTGGCTAGTCTGCTCGGGACCACGGGTGCCAGCATGTTGCTCATCGGATTGCTTCTCAGGACGAACTCGCAGCGGCGGCACACGAGTCACATACCGTTCTTCTTCATCCTGCTGGTTTCCAATGCCGGGGGACTGCTGACGCCCCTGGGGGATCCGCCCCTGTTTCTGGGATTTCTGCGGGGCGTGCCGTTCCATTGGACGCTCCGGCTGTTTCCCATCTGGCTGGTTGCCGTGGGCTACTTGCTGGGAGTGTTCTATTGGCTCGATCGTCGGGCCTGGGCCCGCGAGGCAGCCGCGGACGTCGAGCGCAGCGCGAGCCAGGTGGTGCCCTTTTCGCTGCAAGGCCGCCTGAACCTGCTCTGGCTAGTGGTCGTGGTGCTCTCGTTGTTTCTGCCGTCGCCGGTTCGAGAAGCGGCGATGATTGCGGCAGCGGCTGCGTCGTTCACTTTGGGGAGCCGCGTGGGACGCAAACGGAATGGATTTACGTTCGCTCCCATGACCGAGGTTGTCGTGCTCTTTGCTGGGATCTTCGTGACCGTGGCCCCCGCGCTGGCGCTGCTTGAACAAAAAGGTTCTGCTCTCGGCTTGGTGAAACCGTGGCAGTTCTTCGCTGCCTCGGGCGTGCTTTCCGGCCTGCTGGACAACGCACCCACCTACCTGGCGTTCCTTACCGCAGGGCAAAGCACGGCCAGCGCGCTGGGCCTGCCCGCCAATGTGGCCGGAGTTCCGGGCAGCTACCTGGCAGCCATCAGCGCAGGGGCGGTTCTCATGGGCGCCAATACCTATATTGGAAACAGCCCCAATTTTATGGTGAAGTCGATGGCTGAATCCGCTGGCTACCGGATGCCCAGCTTCGCCCGCTACGCGATGATGGCCATCGCGGTGTTGTTGCCGGTCTACCTCGCGACCGCCCTGCTGGTCGCGCTGTACTAGAGCACCGAACGGTTTGCCTCCCGTCGTGAAATCGCGGATTTGCGTCGCGTCCCTTCGTTGCTCCTCGGTCAAATACGTCAAGTATTCTCCCTCGTCGCGCCTCGGGCCGCTCGCAACTGCGCAATTTCACTCGGTCCGGCAAACCGTTCGGTGCTCTAGCGGCCTCAGCGAAACCAGCGTCGCAGACGATTGCCGAGTCCGGCTACCGGCTCCAGTTTGGCAGGTGCGCGGGTGATGCGTACCATGGCTGCCGTCACGTTATCGAATGCGCCGATGCTGTTGGCTGCATCGATGAGCGCGCGACAACCGCTCGCCGCATCCAGATTCTCCACCACTCGCGGAAACTCAGATTCGTCCAGCGAGTTATACAGGCCATCGCTGCACACGATGAGAACGTCATCCTGCACCAGTTCGCGCGTGATGCGGTCTACGCCCACGATGAGTTCGCGCCCCACGCTCCGGGTGAGGACGCAGCGGTCAGGATGGTTGCGCAGGCGTTCCTTGCTCATCAGCCCCAGACTGGCACTGGCGCGCTCGGCGGCTACCGTGTGGTCCTTGGTCAACTGCAGAATCTGTCCTTCGCGGATGAGGTACAGTCGGCTGTCGCCCACGTGCGCGGCCAGGGCCTCGCCTCGATCAAGCACGAGCGCGGTCAGCGTGGTGCACATGGTGCGTAGCTGCGGCACGACCACGGCCGTATCGTAGATCTCGATGTTGGCCTGCTGGACTGCGCGCACCAGCCGTTTCATCGTGGCCACGCCCGGCCCTTGTTCTTTGAAGAACCGCACCACTACTTCTGTGGCACGCTGGCTGGCGACCTCGCCACCTTCGTAGCTAGACACACCGTCGGCCACCGCAACCAGGCCGCATTGGTCGCTTTCGCGATGGGTGACACAGGCGTCTTCGTTGTCGTTGCGTTCAGTTCCCGGATGGCTGACGGCCGCCATGTCGAAGGCAAAAGCGGCGGCCACTGACGGCGATGCGGCGTTTGCAGGAGGCATATGTGCTTCCTCTCTCGGAACACCAAGGTCTTCGTCTTTAGCGACTGACATTCAAGCCTCAAAATTCACGCTTCCACCCAAAGCGTGCGCCGCCCCACGGGAAAAGAGCGACGCACGCACCCCACTCCCCCTATGCTGGCACGCGATCCGCCACCGACCCCGGCTTTTCCACCATCACCGCGCGTGCCTTGGCCTTGCTGTTGCGCAGGAAGTACACCGCCCCGTACACGCCCCACACTGCGCATGCACCAAGGGCGATATACGGCTCCTTCACGCTCATGCCCGCCACCATGAACGGCCCCACCAGGTAGAACAGCATGCAGAGCAAGTTGGCAACCAGGCCGAACAGCGGAATGAACAGGTGCTTGAATCCGTTGAACGACTTGTGCTCGCGGAACGCCACCATGGCCACGAGACAGGTCATCATGTACAGCAGGAAGGTGCCGAAGTTGCTGACCAAGGTCACGATGACCAGCGAGTTGGGCAGCTTGGCGTAGGTCTCCGGGCTGAACACGCCGAAGCCGTACCAGAGGTTCTGGAACTTGGGCTCCAATGCCGACGGGGTGGTGCCACCAAGGTACAGCGACACCGTGATGATGCCAATGACCGCAGATATCGCAGCCAGGATCCAGATCGAGCGATACGGCGTCAGGGTCTTGCCATGCAACATGCCAAAGTGTGCCGGCATTTCCTCGTCGCGGCCCATGGCGTAGGTCACGCGCGCCCCGGTGCTCAGGCAGGACAGGGTTGTGCCAATGAGAGCCAGGAACACAGTGAGAGCCTGCACCAGCATGAAGGCGCGGCCCGCTTGATAGCTGCCAAAGAGCCAGGTGCCCACTATGACCATCATGTCGCCCAGTGGAGCGCCCGAGCCGGCCGCATTGGTCATGGTGTAGCCCTGATTGAGAAAGTAATTGGCTGCGAAATACTCAATCAGGTAACAGAAGATCCCCTGAATCCCCAGCGACAGCAGCACCGCCCGTGGAATATCTCGCTTGGCGTTGCGTGCCTCCTCGCCCATTGACGTGACCGACTCGAAGCCGACCAAGATGAGAATGGCGATGCAGGCCTGAATGACGATCAACGAGAACCCGTGCGGCGCCGGCACGGAGGAAGCCCTCTCGTGGAACTTGAAGTGCGGGGTCAGATCAGCCGGGTGGTCGGCATCCACAGGCTCCATTTTCATAGCCTCGCTGGTGGCATAGGTGATGGTGAAGGGTACCGGCTTGCCATCCTTCATTTCGGGAACGGGCATGCCGTCATCATCCATCTTGGGCGCCGTGACCGGCTGACCGGCGGGGTCCAATTTGGGCTTGCCATTCTCCAGCACCGGCTCCTGCATGACGTTGTAGTCGACCGGGATGCCATTCACGAGCTGGAAGGCTCGCGATCCCTCGCCGTGGTGAACCCGGTACGAGATGGCCATGACTGAGAACACCAGCAATGCGGTAATCTGCACGATGTTGATGAGCACATTCACGCCGGTGGTGCCGGTCACGCCTCGGAACGCGATGTAGGCCACGCCAAAGGCAAAGCCCACACAGAAGAGGACCATGAAGAGGGGACTGTTGATCGACCCACTGAAGGTATTGGGGAAGAACTGATTGAGCAGATAGCCGCTGAGAATCGCCGTCACGCCCACCATACAACCCGGATACACCCAGTAGTAGAGGTGGCTCGCCCATCCGGTCATGAACTTGGCAATGCGGGCGAAGCGATAGGCCTTGGTGTGGTTGAGGAAGGCCTGCTCGGCGAAGAAGTACGACGACCCGGCGCCGGGATAGAGCTTGGACAATTCAGCGTAGCTGATGGCCGTGGCAAAGCACAGAAGCAAGGCCGCCACGATGCCGAACCACATCGACGAGCCCGCCAGGGGCGCGCCGTATAGGGACTGCATCTGATAGGTAAGCCACAAGAATGCGCCCGGCGCAATCAGCGCCATGGCATTTACGGTCAGGCCCGTCAGACCCAGTGTGGGTCGAACAGAGCCTTTCCCAGCACTGCCGTTGCCTGTTGCCGATGTTGGTTCCATGTTCTGTTCCTTCTTTGCTGTTGCGAACTATCACCGACGCATTTTGCGTTTGCGATCCTTCGCCGTTGCTATGGAACAACTATACTCACAGTCGGTTAACAACGTATTTCACTGCGGCCAATTTGCCGTAACACTGTGGACGAGATTTGCGCGCGCTCGACAGTCGCTATCTGGCCGAGATCAGGCCGGTCGAAACCGTCGAGCCCCAGGCCGGTCATGCGGCCGAAACAATCCGGATGCACGACGGAAGGAAGCGTCTCGGTCGACGCGGACGCGTGCTGCTCGTCCGGATGCCGGTGCCTCGCCGCCCCGGGCTCGGCTTCACGGACAAGTTGCGCCGTTGTCACCGGTCCGTCACACGAGCTGGGCATGCTGCGGGCAAGGAGATTGCGATGCAGAAACCACAAGCTCAAAGCACAGGGATCCAAAGGCGTAGCATAGGCATCTTGGGTGGAATTGCTCAGGGATTGGCCGTCGCCATAGCGCTGCTGGCGCCTCTTGCGGCTACCGCCGGTGAGATCACGGTCAAGGGCTCGGACACTATGGTGATCCTGGGCCAGCGCTGGGCCGAGGAGTACATGCGCGTCCACCCGAGCGCGACCATCCAGGTGACTGGCGGTGGCTCAGGCACGGGAATCAGCGCGCTCATCAACGGCACCACCGACGTGTGCCAGGCTTCGCGACCGATGAGCGCCGCCGAGAAGGAAAAGCTGCGGGATCGCTACGCCACTGTGGGCGTGGAGATCCCAGTGGCGCGCGACGGACTCTCCGTCTACGTGAACGCGAGCAACCCGCTGGGCGAGATCACCATGGATCAGCTCAAGCTGATCTTCACCGGCAAGGTGACCAACTGGAAAGAGCTGGGCGGCCCGGACGCGAAGATCGTGGTGTATTCGCGCGAAAACAGCTCGGGCACCTACGTGTTCTTCAAGGAGCACGTGCTCAAGAATGCCGACTACACCGTGCGCGCGCAGAGCATGCCGGGTACCGCGGCGGTGGTGAATGCGGTGGCCAAGGAGAAGTTCGGCATCGGCTACGGCGGCGCGGCCTACGCCAAGGGCATCAAGCTGCTCAAGGTGAAGAAGGACAGCGACAGCGCGGCCATGCCCCCGGACGAGGCGCATGTCAAGGACGGGAGCTACCCGCTGAGCCGGCCGCTCTTCTTCTATTTGCGCAACAAGCCGGTCGGGGACGTGGGCGCGTTCGTCGACTGGGTGCTGTCAGCCTCGGGCCAGGCCATCGTGACCAAGGTTGGCTACTACCCCTTGAAGTAGCCGGTTGTCACACGACTGTCACAATCCGGTCACGCAGGCGTTTCGCGGCGCTGCTCCACTTTGACTAGATATGGCGAGCATGAGCGAGCAGCCGTCGAAACCTCAGCCCGGCCGAGTCATACCGGTCGGGCTGGCGCCGTCGCCGCGCCAGACCCTGCCACGCCTGGGACCGCCGCCACTCCAGCCGACTGAGCGGAAGGGCCATGGGCAGGCCGAGCGACCTCGGCTGGCCAGCTGGCGACCGAAATTCCACGCGCTGGCCGAGGCAGCGATTCGGGTTCTCGCCTTCAGCTCCATCGCTGCGGTTGTCCTGATCTTCGTCTTCATCGGCAAAGAGGCGTGGCCGCTCTTTCACGACTCTGCGATTTGGAAAGAGGTCACGCTGGCGAAGATGTGGTTCGCGCGACAGTGGCCCGGGTACGACGCGCCCGAGCATATTTGGCAGCCGGTCTCCGAGGTTCCCAAGTACGCGGTTTGGCCCCTGGTGGTCGGGACCCTGAAAGTGACGTTGGTCGCCATGCTGGTGGCCGTGCCCTTGGGCGTGGGCTCGGCCCTCTTCGTGTCGCAGTACGCGGGCCGCCGACTGCGCGAGATCATCAAGCCGACAGTCGAGTTGCTCGCGGGCATTCCCTCGGTGGTCCTGGGCTTCTTTGCCCTCATGGTGATGGCCACTTGGCTGCAGCAGGCCCTTGGTCTCGAGTCCCGTCTCAACGCGCTGGTGGCCGGCGTGGCGCTGTCATTCGCCATCATCCCTGTGGTCTTCACCGTGAGCGAGGAGGCCTTTGGTGCGGTTCCGCGCAGCTACGTCGAGGCTTCCACCGCCTTGGGTGCGGCCCGCTGGCAAACCATCGTTCGGGTGGTGATTCCGGCCGCCGGGCCAGGCGTAGCGGCTGGCATTGCGCTGGGGCTCGGGCGCGCGGTCGGGGAAACCATGATCGTGCTCATGGCATCGGGCAACGCTGCCATTCTGTCGGCCAGCCCGGCGGATTCGGTGCGCACGGTTTCCGCCACTATCGCGGCCGAGTTGGCTGAGGTGGTATTCGGCGGCGCGCACTACACGGTGCTCTTCTTCCTGGGCGCGTTGCTCTTCGCGTTCACTCTCGCCACTAATCTGCTGGGCGAATTCGCCATCGGCCGCATGCGACGGCGTCTGGGGGGTGTGGCGTGAAGGGGCGCGCCCGCACTCGGAGCAGCCGCCGATTCGGCGATGTCGCCTTGTCGTTGGGTACTGGCCTAGCCGCTGCGTTGGTGTTGTTGATCGTCGTCGTAATTCTGGGCGACGTCATCTACAACGGCGCCCCTCATATGACGCTGACCTTTCTGACTCAGGCGCCGCGCGATGGGATGACGGCGGGTGGAATCTTTCCCGCCATCTTCGGCACTGTGGCGTTGGTCGTGTTGATGACCCTTGCTGTCTTGCCGGCCGGTGTGGCCACTGCCATCTATCTCTCGGAATACGCCAATCCTGGGTCGCGCCTGACCCGCCTGGTGCGCGTCGCAGTCAACAACCTGGCAGGGGTTCCGTCGATTGTGTTCGGCCTGTTTGGCTTGGGCTTCTTTGTTCAGTTCGTGGGCGCCGGGATCGACCGCGCCTTGTATGGCGGCCAGCGCGTGTTCGGGCAGCCAGCTCTGATCTGGGCCGCGCTGACCATGGCGGTGCTGACCCTGCCGGTGGTCATTGTGGCCACTGAGGAAGCATTGGCGGCCGTCCCGCGCGAGTTGCGCCTCGCGTCCGCGGCCCTAGGGGCCAGTCGCTTGCAAACCATTGCCCGCGTGGTGTTGCCGCAGGCCTTGCCGGGGATCTTGACTGGCGCCATCTTAGCCATCAGCCGCGGCGCTGGCGAAGTCGCGCCCATTCTTTTCACCGGCGTGGCCTACTTCCTGCCGAAACTGCCGAGAAGCCTGCACGACCAATTCATGCAGCTTGGCTATCACGTCTATGTTCTGTCCACGCAGTCGCCCGATGTGGATGCCACGCGGCCCATCCTGTACGCCACTGTGTTGGTTTTGTTGCTCTTGACCTTCGCGCTCAACGCCACGGCCGTGGTGGTGCGTTCGCACATGCGTCGGCGTTTCGCCGGAGCCTCCTCATGAATGGCGATGCCAACACCGACGCGGCGAAGATCAGTCTGTCAGTGTGCGACCTGGTGGTGTGCTACGGCGACAAGCGTGCCCTTGGTCCGGTGAGCATGGAGATCGCCGAGAAGCACGTCACCGCGTTGATCGGTCCTTCGGGTTGTGGCAAGTCGACCTTCTTGCGCTCGCTCAATCGGATGAACGATCTGGTGCTGGGCTGCCGCGTGGAGGGCGACGTGCGGCTGGACGGCCAACCCATCTATGGCCCGGGCGTGGACCCAGTGGAGGTGCGGCGGCGCGTGGGCATGGTCTTTCAGAAATCGAACCCATTTCCCAAGACCATTTTCGACAACGTGGCCTACGGTTTGCGCATTGGCGGCATGAGGGACCGCGCCGAGATCGCGGGCCGGGTGGAACATGCGCTGGGCCGGGCCGCCCTGTGGAACGAGGTCAAGGATCGCATGGGGGAAAGCGCAATGGGACTGTCGGGCGGCCAACAGCAACGACTGTGCATTGCCCGCGCTTTGGCCGTGGAGCCGGAGGTTCTGCTCATGGATGAGCCCGCCTCGGCGCTTGACCCCATTGCCACCGCGCACATTGAGGAGCTGATTCACGAACTGGCGCGCGATTACACTGTGGTCATTGTGACCCACAACATGCAGCAGGCTGCCCGCGTGTCCGACTACACGGCATTCTTCTACATGGGCGATATGGTGGAATTCGCTAGCACCGACACAATCTTCACTCACCCCAGCCAGCCTCGCACCGAGGACTACGTCACGGGCCGCTTCGGCTAGGAGGGGTCATGCGCGCACGCGAGCACACAGACCAGGAATTCGAACAGGAACTGCGGCATTTGCGCGAGCAGCTTCTGCTCATGGGCAGCCACGTCGAGGGAATCATCAGCGCCAGTCTGCGCGCCCTGGTGGAACGCGATTCTGAGCTGGCACAGCGGACCATCGAAGCCGACCGCGTGGTCGATCGGCTGGAGATCGAGATCGACGGTTTGTGTTTGCAGATCCTGGCGCGTCGCCAGCCGGTGGCTTCGGACCTGCGCTTCGTTACCATGGTGCTCAAGGCAGTCACCGATCTGGAACGCATGGGTGATCTGGGCGTGAACATTTCGGAGCGCGTGGTGGAACTGAACAACGAGACTCCGCTCAAGCCCTACGTGGACCTGCCGCGCATGGCAGACGAAACCCAGATGATGTTGCGCGAGGCCCTCGACGCCTTCGTGGCCAAGGACGCCGATCGCGCCCGCCGGGTCATCGCCCGGGATCAGATCATCGATGACCTATACGCTCAGATATTTCGCGAGCTTCTCACCTACATGATGGAAGAGTCGAAGAACGTCTATCGGGCCACGCGGTTGCAGTCGATCGCCAAGTATCTGGAACGCATTGCCGACCACGCCACCAACCTGGCCGAACTGGTGGTCTTCATGGTCAAGGGCAGCGACATCCGACATCCCGACAGCCGCGGCGAGGGCGACAAGAACTAGCGCCTCCGGTCAGAATTTCGGCCACGTTTGGGCGGCCGATCCATTCCGGCCGGCTGCGTTGCTCCTCGGTTACATACGTCGAGTATGCGCCCTCGTCGCGCCTTGCCGTCCGGGCGTCTCGTCCACCGAAACATGACCGCTCTTCTGACCGGAGGCACTAGGGGCTGTTAGGGCCGTCTGATCAATGGAGTTCTCGACGGACAGTCACGGTAGCCAGGACGACCGGTGATCAAAGAAGCTACAAACCGAGATACCGGCCCGGGTTGCTTGAGCAAGTAGTGGTGGAGAGCTGATTGCACGAGGTCGCCGTACCGGTGCAGCTGGTTGAGGACGGATACCAATAGCAACCAGGATTGTTGTCACACGTGCTGGAAGAAAGATTCGCACAGGGGGGTGGATGTGCCGGAGCAGGTGCCTGAAGATGACCACGAACAACCGGGGTTGTCGGCGCATGTGCTGGAAATCCTGCCTGCCACACCACGCGTAATTGAGTACAATGCATGCGTGAGCGAGAATGGAAGTCGTTTGGTCATGCCGTCGGGCGTACCGACGGTGTGGCCGCTCGGCATCGTGATCCTGGCCTTCATGGCGACGTTTGCTTGCGGCCGCTCTCCGATGGGTGCTGCGTCCGCTGCCGGCATGTCAACCCGGACCACCGCGGACACGGCTACTGCAACGACCAAACCGACCGAGGTAGGATCGGGCACCGGCGGCGAGAGCGGAACAGGCCCGACCACCGAGACGGTGACGAACACGACCACGGATACGACCACAGCAACCACGTCACCCGCAGACGCCGGATCTGATGCCAGCAGGAGCGGCGAGGACAGCAGAGTCAGCCCAGACAGCGCCGGCCGCGATATTCCTGTCGCGGGCGAAGGAGGTGACGCCCGGGATGGGACCGCTGCGACCGAGAGAGGATCTGCGATGCCCGACGCCCCATTGGTCAAGGACGCGGCGAGCAACGCAGACGGGGCCACAGACGCAGGGGCCGCGCCACCCCCAGACACCGGAGCTGACGCCGCCACCAGCGAGAGCAGCAAGCGGGGGGACAGCGAAGTGGGCCCGGATAGCGCGATCCGCGATGCTCCTGTCGCAGACGAAGCCGGCGACCTCCACGACGACGCTGGGACCGCGGGAGACGGATTGTCGACGACTCCGCCGAGGTCCTTGACCCAAGCTTCCGCCGGTTGGAACCACACCTGTGGGCTGCGGGACGACGCCACCGTCACCTGCTGGGGCGACAACCAGTACGGACAGTCCGCGGCACCGACAGGCGCTTTCATGCGTGTCGGCGCCGGCTGGAACCACACCTGCGCGCTGCAGGTCGATGGCAGCGCAATCTGCTGGGGCTACAACGGCTTCGGTCAGTGTACTGCACCGACCGGTAGGTTCACCGAAATCACCGCCGGCGAAGAGCACACCTGCGGACTGCGGGTCGACGGCTCCGCAACCTGCTGGGGCGACAACTCCTCCACGCAGTCCACCCCGCCGGCCGGCACGTTCATCCAGATTTCCGCCGGCGAGATGCACACCTGCGGGCTGCGGGCTGACGGCTCCGCAGCCTGTTGGGGTGACAACTTCTACGGGCAATCCACTCCACCGACGGGTGCTTTCACCCAGGTCTCTGCCGGCGGGAACCACACCTGCGGGCTGCGGGTGGACGGCTCCGCATCGTGCTGGGGCGCCGACCACTTCGGGCAGTCCACCCCTCCCGCAGGAGCTTTCACCCAGATTTCCGCCGGCCTGGATCACACCTGCGGACGGCAGAGCGACGGCTCCATAGCGTGCTGGGGCGCCAACTACTACAGCCAGTCCATTCCGTTGCCAGGAGCTTTCACCCAGATCTCCGCCGGTGGGGAACACGCCTGTGGGCTGCGATCCGACGGCACAGCCGCTTGCTGGGGATACAACCTGTACGGGCAGGCCACGCCAACCGCGGGACCTTTCACCCAGATTGCCGCCGGCGAGGCCTATACCTGCGGGTTGCAAGCCAATGGCTCTGTGTCCTGCTGGGGTGACGAAAGTGCCGGGCAGACCTCGCCACCCGCAGGTCCTCTTGCCCAGATTGCCGCCGGCACGGCTCACACCTGTGGGTTGCGGGCCGATGGCTCTGCCGCGTGCTGGGGTGACAACGACTTTGGGCAGTCGACTCCTGCGACAGGTGCTTTCATCCAGATTTCCCCCGGCGGGGAACACACCTGCGGGTTGCGGGCCGACGGCTCCGTCGCCTGCTGGGGCTGGAACGTGAACGGGCAGTCCAGTCCACCGGCCGGTCCTTTCACCCAGATTTCCGCAGGCGGGTACCACACTTGCGGGCTGCAGCCTGGTGGCGTTGTCGCCTGCTGGGGATACTGCGGGTATGGGTCGTGCATTCCCGCGCCAGGCACTTACACCCAGATTGCCGCCGGCAACGCGCACACC
>Ga0224523_1000232_pt1 | contig 34479 bp, 27 predicted proteins | sample CFST50metaG_FD_182732 | JGI IMG/M metagenome (GOLD analysis project Ga0224523, IMG submission 182732) | Peat soil microbial communities from Stordalen Mire, Sweden - C.F.S.T50 | ecosystem: Environmental > Terrestrial > Soil > Wetlands > Peat | place: Sweden: Norrbotten County, Stordalen Mire... | reverse complement strand
AATTAAAAGAAGAACTATCGAAAGACCCTCTTATTCATTCATGTTTTTTATCTCCCAGTGAGAAGCTTAAGGGTACAATAAAAATTATTCCTGACATTAAACTTCAGGCATTGCAAGCTGAATCAATAGCAAAATATTTTCATGAAAAATACAAGCAGGTTATTGATTTATCATGTAAGGACATTACCAGATTGATGTTCATGAGTTTTGACCAGGATCTACGTTTCAACCCAAATTCTTTAGTTTTTGACAGAATAGACAGTTATCCGAAAAGAAAAAACAATTACAATCAGCAACAGCTTGAAGCTATCTGCTTAATAGAAGAAATAGAGAAAAAGAGTATTGACATCACCGAAAATTATAATAACTGGATTAAAATTATCTATTCTTTGAGACGTATTTTTGGAGATGAGAGCAAAGAATATATCCATCGTGTAAGTATTTTTTATCATGGCTATTCATATCTGGACACAGAGAACCAAATAGAAGCTTGCTTTAAATCAAATGGTGATGGAATTACAGGTAAAACCTTCTTCCACTTTGCCAAACTGCATGGATTTACAGTAAAGCAGACAAAGCAAGAGAACAAAGAAGTTGGTCAAATATCTCAAATTACAAGAATCAAAGACTACATAGCCTCAAAATATGAAGTTCGCTTCAATTCTGTTAGTCTTGAAATCGAGTTTAGACTAAAAGAAAATCCGGGCAAATTTAAACTTCTGAATGAAAATTCACTTTTCATAGAGTTACTTGAGAAAGGATTCTCACTAAGCATTAATACTCTTTATGCTTTACTCAAATCTGATTTTGTCATTTCATATGATCCGTTCGAACAATACTTCAAGAATCTAAGAGCCTGGGATGGTATGGATTATATTGAAAAACTTGCTAATCACATCAAAGCAAAGGACCAGGCAGCATTTAACAATCACTTTAAGAAATGGATTGTAAGAGTTGTTGCTTGTGCACTTTTGTCTGATTATTATAACAAACAGGCTCTAATATTAATTGGAGAAAACCAAAACACAGGTAAGTCAACTTTTTGTAGATTTTTATGTCCCCCTGCACTATCAAAATACATTGCTGAAAACATATCAACCGATAAAGATTCAAGAATATTATTAGCAAAAAATTTATTAATAAATCTGGATGAACTTGCATTAATGGGTCGAAGTGATCTGAATTCACTTAAAGCTTACTTCAGTAAAACAATGATAAACGAAAGGCTTCCTTGGGGAAGAAATGCAACCATAATACTCCGCAGATGCAGCTTTATTGGCAGTACAAATCAAAATGAATTTCTTTCAGATGAGACAGGATCAGTTCGCTGGCTTTGTTTTGAGATTGATTCAATTGATTGGGACTATAAAACCACTATTGATATCGACAAAGTTTATGCTCAGGCTTACTACCTTTTCAAAAGCGGAGCATTCAACTACCACTTAACTGGCGAAGAAATTCGAGAGAATGAAAAACGAAACAAAGATTTTCAAGTTTTAACTATTGAAAGAGAGCTTTTAGAAAAGTACCTGGATAATGGGACGATTGGGAATGGTTTTATGACACCAACCGAAATAATGCAAATTATTAATAGCTCAACAGACAACCAATTCAGAATTAATCACGTACAAATTGGTAAGACTTTAAAAATGCTTGGATATAAGCGCATTAAGCAAAAAGGGATTTACGGATATAACCTGGCTGATAAAAATAATATTTAATGCTAAAATCTTATAACAATACCTATCATTCATTGAGTTGTTTGAAAACAGGAAGGTTTCCAAAGGAAAGCAAGATGGATTCGGGCAGAGCCCGAATCGACCTTGGGGCTTTGCCCAAGAGTGACTGATTATAAAAACATTAGAAAAATAACAATAACTATTTGAATAACTATTTATTTATCGCTTCTCAATAGAATTGGCCCTTTTGAATCAAAAACATTACTATAAAATAACTATTTATGGCAAAATATGAGACATTAAATGTAAATCCAAAGAGTAAAATATCTATTGATAGACTTGCTAATAAGTTTGACATGAGCAAGGTAGATCTTGTAGAAAAAATGGTTTATTACTTCGAGAAAACAGGGTTAAATCCACAGGATGTAAAGGTTTTAACTGTCGCTGAAGAGCTGAATAAATTCAGAGATACTATAATATCGTTCATGCGAAAACAGGAGAAGGATTTCATTCTTCCCACTTTCGGGAAAATGGATACTCTTATAGTCCGGATGAAGGAGTATATCGATAATGAAGCTCCCTTAAGAGGAGATATCGGAACGCAAACCAGAAGTAAATCCTTGCTCCTTAACGACAATTCTGAAGAAAAAAAAGACCTCATAAACACCCAAAGTTCTAAAACCATAGAGGATGCTATAGATGAGAAAAATGATCTGAAAAATAAAATCGAAAAATTGGAGCTAATTCAAAGCACAACTCTGAAATATTTCGATAATGTGCTGTCTAAGACAGAAGAAAAATCTACCGGACTAAGAAAAATGCCCGTGATCGAGTTGCCTATGGCCGATATAAGAGAATATAAAGAATACATAAAAAAGTTATCCCATGTACATAAAGATACATTCCGATAAGAAGGATAATAACAGAAATAGCAGTCATGACCTGGTTAACTATTTAGAGAAGGAGAACCTTGAAAAGAATGACGTGCTGGATCATCAGAAGTTCTTCAATCAGGATAATCATGATATTTCTGCTTTTACCGTTCAGAATTCTATTGACTCCAATCGTGCGAAGCTTTGCAAGGATGAATCAAAGTTTTATATGCTAACGGTAAATCCGAGCCAGGTAGAACAAAAACATATCTGCCGATCCATTTCAGGAAGGAATATTGGAAATATTTCTCAACTTACAACGAGAGAACTAAAACGGTTTGAGGAAGCGCTAAAAGAGTATTCCAGAATCGTAATGAATGAGTATGCAAAGAATTTTAACCGGGGGTTAACAGGGGATAACATTTTATATTTCGGAAAAATTGAGCATAATCGGTACTATGGAAGGGATTGCGAGGAGGTAAGAGAAGGACTAAATAAATGCGGTGACAGGAAGGAAGGTCTACAAACCCACATTCACATAATTGTATCCCGGAAGGATTTATCTAATAAAATAAAGCTTAGTCCTATGGCCAATGCCCGGAATGCCAAAAACAGGGTTAAAGGTAAAGAAGCTCAGATAGGATTTGACAGGATTAAATTCGTAAAAACCTGTGAGAAAAGCTTTGATTCAGCTTTTGACTATAAGAGGTCTCAACATCTTACTTTTTCTCACTACCATACTATGAAAAACCAAATGAGAAATACTGCCAAAAATGTTGCTTTGAGTATGGTTAGGGACGTTCCATTGGTAAAAGAGTACAGGAATGGTGCGCGGGTTGTCAATGTAATTTCAGGCTTAACTAAATCAAAAGATCCGTTAAAAGTACTCTCAGCTGCATTCAGACAGGTACCAGGAGCCAGAAATTGTTTAAAAGCCATTAACTACACTTACAACCCTTCTAAAATTGTATTGGACATTGGTAAAAAGGTAATAACAACTGCTTTAAACACTGGTTCACTCTAAGAAAATAGTTTTTTTGCTCAATGAATAGTAAGTAATACTAGTAATATCAATAATACAAAGCATATCAGTAATACCGATCATATTAGTAACCCAAACATGAATCTATGAAACCACAAATCTTCGCTATCAGCAACCACAAAGGGGGTGTTGCCAAAACTAGCACAACCGTTAATCTTGGTGCAGGATTAGCCTTGATGAAAAGAAGAGTGCTTCTGGTTGATCTTGACCCTCAAGGTAATTTATCCCATAGTTTTGGGATTAAGGAAGCCGAGCCAAGCATGTATAATGCGTTAAAAGGTCAATGTCCAATCCCGGAAGTACCAATAATCGACAACCTCTGGTTAGCACCATCGAATATGAATCTTTCAGGAGCAGAGCTAGAACTCTCAATGGAACCTGGTAGAGAAAATCTTCTTAAGAGGTTACTTCTTAAAACTCAAAATGATTATGATTACATCTTCTGTGATTGTCCTCCTTCATTGGGGTTGTTGACTGTGAATGCCCTAAATGCAGCTGAAAAGGTACTGATTCCACTACAAGCACATTACCTGGCAAGCCAGGGCTTAGCAAAGCTAATGGAGATTATCGACAAGGTCAAAGAGAGGTTAAATCCAGAACTCTCGATTGGAGGAATAATCATTACCATGTACAAGAAGAACACAGTCCTTAGTCGTGATGTGGTTGAATTTACCAATTCCCGGTTCGCAGATCTTGTTTTTGATACGAAAATCAGAGATAACATTTCGATAGCTGAAGCCCCTGCATCAGGACAGGATATCTTTCGATATTCTAAAAATTCTTTAGGTGCGATTGATTACTCTCACCTTTGTTTGGAGTTCTTCAACCGATTTGAGAAGTAGTATTTTATTTCTATAACAAATATTATCTATATTACCCATATTACTGAGTAATACGAAGAATACAAAACAAAAATATGAACAAATGGCAAAGAAACAGTTTACCAATAGCTTTCAGGATATATTCTCCCCCACAGAAACAAAATTATTAAAACAGGATGTTACCAAAGCTTCAGCAGATATTGATGATAAAATACAACGAACAACGCTTTTGCTCAGCAGGGAAACGTATAAAACAATTAAAGCAATTGCTTATTGGGAGCGAAAGCAAATTAAGGATATTATTGAGGAAGCCATCGCAGGCTACCTAAATTCACTAGATGCAAATGAACTAGAAAAAGCTATTGTTCAGTTCGAAGCTGATTCAGTAAAGCCAATTCTTCGAGAACCCTCATAAAAATCGCACTTTCCCAATCAACTCCGCTCATTGGGGTGATTTTTTCTCGATAAGTTGAGCTTTTGTGCTGTTTAGTATATATTGAAGTCCTTCAGGAAAATCATCAGGAATGAGAAAAACATCTTCATCCTGAACCGGGTAAAGTTTCCGCTTTTTTGAATTACCCCTATTTTTCTGTTCTATTCCTTCAGTTGGGGAACCAGCATTCTTCATTAACAACTTAGATTCTATTATGATGTTTTATAAGAGTTTTGTAAAAATTATAAATTGTGTTTTTTATAAATCTGCCCTCTTGGCAATACTCTCTTTAAAGTAGTCGTTGTCCCATCATATTGAAAAGTCACCCTGTAAATACCTCTCCTAATACGGTACATATCCGCTACCCCTTTTAGTTTTGTACAATCGTGAACTTCACCAGGCACTTTGGCTGATTGAATCTCTTTTATTACCTCCAGTATAACCAATTTTACTTTTTTTGGTAGCGGTTCGGTGTCTTTAACAAATGCTTTTGAAATCTCAAATTTCATATTGACAATAATTTTAAAAATTTCGCCTTTTCAGATTCGCTTAAAATTTCATCTGTTCCTGGAGCTTTGGATAATGCAATTAACATTTCATCCTCATTTGCCAATTCTTCTAATACACTTTCAATGTATGACTTTAAATTCTGACCATAGTTTACCGCTATTAACCTTAAATTCTTTTCTGTTTCAGGTCTTAGGTCAATAATTTTACGTTTTGTTTTAATTGCTTGCATAGTCACTGTTTTAAAGTTTTATAGTTTTATAAAGCAAATATATACAATATATATCATATATACGATATATACATTTAATTATTTTTTGTTTTCTTGAAACCTTTGACCGTTACGCCTTCTTTTCTAAGGTATTGATAAATTGTTGACCTGCTTATTTTTAAATTATCCTCAATAAAGTTAATTGATTCTTTTTGTTTATAAAGGGTGACAACTGCGGAAGCTTTCTTCTTGTTGTAAGATCCTTCCGGCCTTCCTCCATTTAATCCTCTTGCCCTAGCTGCTTCAAGTCCTTTTATCGTTCTCTCCCGGAGAACATTTACTTCCATTGCCTTCAGGATGGCAATAATTTGAAATATTGCTTCCCCCATCGGGCTTGACGTGTCAAAAATTTCCTCAGTCAAACTTTTAAATGTTATCCCCTTTTCCTTAAAATCATTTAAAAGGATTATCAGCTCCCTTGTGGTTCTCCCAAGACGGTCTACGCTAAAAACTATTAAAGTGTCTCCCGGTCTTATATGTTCCAGTAGTTTTAAAAGCTCCGGCCGTTTGGGAGATCTCCCGGAAACCTTTTCCTGAAAGATCCTTTCACAACCGGCTTTTTTAAGCGCATCGGCCTGTAAATTCAGGTTTTGTTCCTTGGTAGAAACCCTGCCATATCCAAAAATCATAATAGTTCTAATATATGTACAAACAAAGATAAAAAGAACTTTGATTAATAAAAAGCGATTAATCGAACTTATTGTTTTAAAAAAATGGGATTTAAAATAGTTTGATTAACCGGTCGTTAAATAAAACTTGTTGTTTTGTCAAAATGAAATTTAATCTGTTCACGCTGTTGGTAAACCACAAGACTAAACCTTTCACGGGAGGTACCAAAAGTTGTTATAGAAGACGAGACAATTATTGAGATGGTGGCTTAGTATCAATGAAAGAATAATACAAACCCCTGATATAACCAATAAGCAATAAAGGGCATGAGTTATTATGATTAATTATAGTTATGTATGAGATATCCTTTTATTTGAGATACTGGAATTACAGTGCTTGTATTGTTATTTAAATTTCTAATAAATACATAAGAGTCGGTTTTACCAAGATAGAGGATATTTGTTTTTTCACTGCAAACTAAGACAGTGTCGTTAGTAATAATTGAAACTGTTTGGTTAGATTTATATTTGTTTTGAATATCATGTTTTGCTAAAAGGAATATTGCAAGTACTATAGTAAAAAAAATAGAAAGGATAGCTGATGTAGTTGAAATTTCAATTTCGTCATTTTCATCCTTATACATAAACAAGAACGTCATAGCCTGTACGAAACAAAAGATTAAACAATAAATAATAATATAATTAAGCAATAAGAATTTAAACAATAATATAATTGAAATCAGAGCTATAATTATGATAAAAAACAGAACATATCGATATCTGAAGGGGAAAATAAGCTTTAACAGTTCATTGAAATATTCATCAAACTTAAGATTAGATCTTTTATGAAGGAAATTAATAAGAGGAACAGTTTGAATTATCATCACTAAAATAAAAATCAACAAAATATTTATATCATTTAAAAAAGAAGTTATGATTTCAGAAAGGGTTAAATAATCTAAAATATTAATATGGAAGGGCGAATAATAAAATATTAGCTTCAATACTCCACAGAAGATCAAAAAAGCTCCTGAAATAGATGTTATTTTTACTATTTTATCTAACATATTATTATATGGAATTAAGGTTACATAAATCTAATAATTATTTTAACTATAGCTTGATTATTCATCATACGTATAATTTAGTCTTGTTAAATGAGGAGTAGGTGGTCGGCCATGAGGATTGTGCCAATTAATATTTCTTCCTGTTTCAGAAATTAAATGAAGATTCTTTCTTGCTCGTGAACAAAGTACATATAACATCTTTTTAGAATTCGAATCTCCATTATTATCTTTGAAATGTGGAACCCAACCATCTAATAAACCAAATCCTATGACAGTATCGTATTCTGTACCTTTTAAACCATGTATGGTTGAGATTTTAATACCTTTTCTTTGCTTAAATATCTTTTTAAAATTTTCAATTGTCCCTATAAAGCCAAATCCTTGTTCGGATAATCTTTTTATTCTTGCCTGCGAACTGTCAAAAAACGAATCATAATGTTCTTTTAATGAACTAAATGTATCTATTTTAAGCGATAATATTGAGAACAAATGATCAAATGAAATACGGAGGTACTCCAATCCGTCTGATTCATCTATACTAAGAGAATTACAAATTTTCAGCAAATACTTAGGAGTGATTTCTGAAATATCTGCTTCAACAAAATTGAGCTCATTTAATATCTCCTTTGCCCACCTAAGTCTTTTTAGATACATATCTGGAGATGGCTCCGTTAATATTATTCGAGAAAGCTTATACCAAAAATTATCAATATCTCGAGAAAATGGGGCCATACCTGGACCATCGAAATTAAAATCTGGTAGTTTAATCATCAAGTTGCGCGTCAAACCAGCCAAATGAATCCATTGAGGTGCTGCTATACAAATTTCATTAGGAGAAATTCGTTCTTTCTCAATATTAAACAGTATCAATTCCACTATTTCATCTTCAAGTAAAGAATTATCAACAAGGCTATTATATGTTATCACACTGGGATAATCTTTATATTCACCAATTGCTTTGATATTGTTTGGGAACACCTTAAAATTTTCAAAATACTGAATTATCTTTGTTGAAGATCTATAATTTCCAGATAGTTGTAATTCCTTTATCGTCATTCCAAATAATTCTTCCATTTCAATTTTTTTCATTGGATAACCACCCAGTGTATCATATATTGACTGATTGGGATCTCCAACAATAAAGGCATTAATCTTATTTGAACCATTATTTATAATTGCAGAAACAATATAATACTGAATTTGTTTGGTGTCTTGAAATTCATCAATAAGTATAAAAGGGAATATCTTAGATAGAATTTCCCCGATAATGGGATTTCCTTTTAGAAGTTTATATGAAAAAAACAAGATTTGCTCAAAATCAACTTGCTCATTGGCACTTAAAATTTCAAAATATTCAATAATTACTTTCTTAATTGATGGATGTTTTTCCGTTTCAAGTGATGTAATTCTATAATTTTTGATTGTGGCAAAAAACTGACAATCATAGTAATTAATCGTTGGATATTTATATTTCTTACATAATTCAGAAATGATTATTTCTGAATCATGTGAATTAATGACCTTAAAACCATGTTTTAAATTATCAAGATATAGATAATATGGCTTTAAGATCCATTCCAAACAAAATGAATGGATTGTTCCAATCCAAAGCTGTGTGGTGCTAATTCCAAGAATTTCAATTCTCTCCTTTATTTCATCGGCTGCAGCGTTCGTATATGTAATTGCTAATATATATTGTTTCTCTGATACTAATTTTGATAATTCTAAAGCAATTTTATAGGTAAGAGCACGTGTTTTTCCACTACCGGGACATGCAATAAGCAATACGCTATCTGGATACAAAATAGCTTGTTCCTGTTCATCACTTAAATCTCCTATATCCCAATAAAACATAATTATATTTTTTTTAGAAATATGATTATTTGGTCATCAGGAATAACTTTTTCAAGGCTTTCTACAATCCTTTTTATCTCTACTTTTCCTTCTTTGAAGTCCCTAATATTTTTTTTAACCAATTTAAAGTCTAATTTGTCATCGTCATGCTCATACATATTAAGGCGGAAAGATAAAATATCGGATATAAGGTCTTTTGAAAAGGACTCCTTTGCAAATAAAATAGCATCAAGAATATAATCACTTAGTTCTGTTTTATACGAAATACTACCCCCCAGTAGAATAGCGAACCAACCCTTACCTTCATTATTTGCCATCGTCAAAACACGTTTCCCATATACAGAAACATCATCTGATTCTAACTCTTTTTTTGCTTGTATGATTGTTGCAGGATTCGAATATATTTTGTTGACTATGTTTAATACTTCCCATAAATTCCCATCTTTAATAAAATTCACTTCAAAAGTATATTTAGAATAAAATACTCTTATCCAAACATTTGATTTAGTAAACTCCTCTAATCTTTTTTGTCTTTCAAGTCCTTTTATACTAGAATTTTTAACTTTGTTTTTATAAGCCTTATCAGAATCATCATCAGTTGACAATATTATTGTTTCACATATAGGTGAATCTAAATCAGTTATTATACTACATCTTCTTCTTATTCTGTCATCATGAAACAACTGAGCTACATTTTCAAACCCAGTACTTCTAATATTAATTAAACTAATACCGAATTCATCCAGACTAATTCCAAAGACTTTCTTAACAATTAAAGGTAATATTATTTCCTCCGCATCTCCTTCGACAAGGATTATTCCCTTTGCGAAAAGCAAATTACTTCTGACAGCATCTAAGTATCTTTGAATCTCCCTAATATTTTTAGGAGCAAGACCAAATGATGGTTGGTATGCTTCAGCATAATTTTGTTTTTTAGACAGAATATTAATATTTAATACATTACTTACCTCTGAGATGTGTGTAGAATGAGTTGAATAAATAATTTGTGTCTCACCGTAATCCAAATTTTCAAAAAGAGTTTTTTGAATATGAGTATGAATATGTGCCTCTGGTTCTTCAATAATAAGAAAGTTGGCAAATGTTTCTTTTGCTTTGTATTTATATTCCAATAATTTAAGAGTTAGAAAGATTAGATTTGCTCCCCCTAAACTTAATTCATGGATTCCGCCTTCATATGATTCATCCGGTTCTCCGATAAATAGGCGTAATGATTGAAGAAGTTTATCTGCTTCATCTGATAAATTAGACCTAATTGACAACGATGAAGGAGAATATGTTGCGCCTACTGCATCCTTAATAGTTTCTTTTATATTGACTCTTATTTTTTGAACATCTTCTAGAGATTCTATATCATTATTTAATTCTTTAACCTTTAGTGAAATTGGTTTAAAATCTTCAGGTTTTATTGTTCCACTTTGGCTTTTCAATAGAGATAAAAGTGGATTTGTTTTATTATTATGAAAATCACTTACAACATCTCTGAGTGCCTTAATAAATGTAAAAGATATTTCTTTTGAAACAGAAAGTTGGTTAGGCACTTTAATTCCAAATTTGGAAGCATCTACGTTGAAATTAAACTTTACCTTTTCAAAATCTCCTACTAATTCTTTATATACATGTGGATCGTTAAAATCAACAGTACTTTTCCCAGTGAAAACAGTTTCGTACTTCTCACTAAGGTTATTTTCAGTAATTTCATCTAGTATTTTAGTTAATCCCTCAATATCATTTTCCTCAAGTTCAGATAACTTTTTTCTTATTTCAGCTTTCGGTCGGAAAAATAAGTTGTAAGTTGCTTTTTCGACGAAATCTTTTTTTTCGATTTTCCCTACTCCATGAATAAAAAGGCTTTGAATTACTTCATCACTGGATAAATCATTGAATTCAATGCTTATTATAATCCATTGTCCCTTCCAATTGGTTAAACTTCTATTAAAATCACTTTGTTCTAGTTTATATGCATATTGATATGAAGAATCTTCTAATATCAAACGTATAGCATTGAACAAATTAGTCTTACCTGAACCGTTTTCTCCAATAATGGTATTAATACCCTTATTGAAATAAACTTTTGTGTTTGCGAAATTCCTATAATTTCTAAGTGACACTTTTGAAATGTACATAGACCTGTTTTTTGATTATTTAATTATCTCAAATCCTTAACTCAATAAAGTTAAACTTGCTCACATAAACAAATTAATAATTTGTTCAATGCGCGTTAATTGTGAGGGTTGCGATTTGCGTCACATGCCCTGGCGTGTAGATGCTTCTATGCGACATAAAGGAGCAACCCGAACACCGATTTACCTGCTTTTATCCTGTCACAACTAAATATCTCCTTGCTATTTCATTTTCTTGTCCATCAAGTTCTATATTTAAAACATGAATTTTACTTAATCCTAATAGTCTTTTATAAATATCCTCTACTAAGTCTCCAAGTTTTTGAAGATTTACATAAGTTGCATTCTCCTCGATAATACTATTAATATCACCATCCCAGTTATTCTTTGGTAATACTACTATAGGATTAGTCGGATGATTATCTACTTTGAATTGATGAATATTTTTGGGATTATCCTTATTTATTAAACTAAAATCATGAAAGAAAGCATTTCTTAGAGCGTATAATACATCTATCTCTAAATCTGTCAAATTGGAAAAATAATTAAGTGCTTTAATAATGGCGGATTTGGTTTTTTCTAAAGGCAATTTATCCTGAGGTATATAACATTTACCTATCTGGTCTAGAATTGTAATGTAGCCCATTGCACCTAACCAATTACCTAAATCCTTAAGATTATCACTGTCCTTGGCCCCTGTCTCGATATTCCTTCCTGTCATTTTTCTTGCATCTTTCAATGCGGCACATAATGTCGAATAGTGAGTTAGATTATCTTCTCCTTTCACGCCTTTTAGTGTCAAATGACAACTAATTGTTTCATCTTTATTCATTGTTCTGAGTATTCAAATGGATAAAATAATATATTACTAATATGGATATTTATCAATTCTTAAAGCAATTTTAAACATGAAAGAATAGCTCCCACAATAAGTGATAAACAACAGATTAAGGGAATGAACCATCCAATTATCCAACGTACTGAGAAAATTTCTGTTATCCAGGGAGTCCTCGCTTTACACTCTTTTTCAATAACACCTGCAGGGTGCACAGGGTTATCTGATTTTAAGTCCAAATGTTTTTCTAATATTATGTCTAACTTTATATGACTTCTATAAATAACTAAGGCTAGTAAAATTGATATAATAGCTCCAAGAATAAGAATAATCGTTTTGTAGCTATGATCTGTTGTTGTGACAAAGCCAACAACAACCAATGAATAAAAGACCAGGAAAAAATTGAATCGTGTACACAATAAATTTTCTATAAATTGTCTTTCTTGACTAAAATCCCAATTTTTTTCGTCATTCATATTATTTCACTTATTAAATTGATTTTTATTTTAAAAGCATTGACTATACCAAAGTTACAAGACAATTATAATATAAGTCAAGTTTATTATTACTTTCCGTGTTTCTGTCCAAGAGATTAGTGGAAAAGCCAGTGGCCTTGATCAAATTTAGCCGCATCACATTGACCACTAAAAGCCGGAGTTAAATGCTTGTTGTTAAGTTATGTATGTAAATTGTAATCTGACCGGCTAAATGTGGTCAATAAGCGCGGCTTTTGCAGTTAGTCAAGATGTAGGAACTTTTTAGCGAGCAGATGCGCGTGTCAGAGTACACCGGCTGGTAGGAGTTGTCTTGAGGGCAGGATCTGCAAAAACCATGACAAACAAATGACCTTTATTGTCCGTGTTAGCGGTTGGGATATATTTTTAATCAAGACATAAAAATGTCAATCTTATCTGCAAGGTCTAAGTTCTGGAGGGATGGGATGGAAAGCTCTTCCCGCAAACATTGGATTTGGTTTGGCTTTTAAGGTTTGCGGGGAGTGCCTGACAGTGGAAAAGTGTTGAAAATCAACAAAGAATTTTAGTTTCTCCAGAACTTAATATCAGTCATTGGGTTATCCAGCTTATGCGATTTTTTGATCTCCCCTGTCGATATATCATAAAAGAGCACCTTAAAGTCACCGGTTGCTGTTATATAGCAGTTAGACTCAGCATCATATCCCATAATATTTGAACAATATCCAATCTCCGGTTCAACAATATTGCTGCTTATTACTGATCCTGTTTCAGGATTGATGACCTCGACATAGTTCCTTTCATCGCTATACGAATAAGTCATAGAAATAAGGGTATTATTTCCGGGATTATATACAGAATTAAAGAGAGTCCTTCCAACATAAACCTCTTTAATGACAGCGCCTGTGGAAGGATTCACCGTTATTAATTTCTGGTCAGACCGGTACATGACATATCCTTTTTCTTTCTGGTCATAATAGTAACAGGAAACATAAACTCCGTCGCCTATATCAACTTTATTATTAGAAACAACTTCCCCTGTTGCCAGGTCGACCCTGATTACATAATTTGTATAAATCGGAGCGCCGACATTGACAGATTTTGTATCAACCGTGTCAGGATCCTCCCCGTAAGTCATTGTGCAGTATCGCCCGATAAGCATATTATCCTCACTATCGATCACTACCTGGGAAACTAATCCCGGAAGCTTAATGGATTTGATAAGGCTGCCGGTTTCTGGATTAACAAGTCTGAACATGGTATCGCAGTCTACATATCCATAGCCGCCGCTGAGAGGGTCATAAACGGTGGAACCAAGCATATAGCTGTCTATGGGCGTTGAATTTACCACCTTCCCGGAATCGAGATTCATGCAGACAATCTCCGTACCTTTGGCTCCCTTTATTCCTGCAAGGATTAGGCCGGAAGATTTGTTATCGGATGGTTTGGTGCAGGAAAAAATCAATCCGACAAGAACTAAAGAGAGAAAAATAGTCTTCTTCATATTTTATTGATTTTTATAAAGTTCAGGTGTCTACTAAGTTAAATTTCTAAATCGAAATATCCATTCTTTAATTTATTCATTTATATTATTCAAGGTTAAGAAATATTGTTTATAACCAGGAAATGCATGTCTTGTGAAAGCCCCGGAGAACCGAGGCTTTTTCTTTATGGGTAAGTTATTGTCCAGTTCATTTTTCCCATATCACTTTTTGTAAGCTGGTAACGCTTTAGCACCGTATAATGTTTTACTATAGTATCCCATGGGGTGGTTTCTACTGTATGGGCATCAAAGATAAACACCAAAGTTGTTTGGTTTATATTAAAAGCGCTCCTTGTTTCATTCTTCCCATCATGAGCCAAAATTTTTTGCCATTGATTTGGAACAGACTTAAAACTACTTAGGCTAGTATCAGGATAAGAGAAGGACAATGTAAAGTATATTGCAGAATCCGATTTGTTTATTATATCAAATTTAAGTGCATAATCATTGTGAGAATTACACGAATAATTCAAATTAATAAAACTGACTCCAATAAGGATTAAAGAAAATATTTTGTTCATAATCTTATTTTTATATTAGTTTTTTGCAATATTTAACCATTTATACATTCTCTCAAACCAACTGGGACCCATATAATTATTATAACCTTCATATTGTGAATAAGGTACATTAAATGGGTTTATAGGATCTCCTAAAATATAGAAGTTAAGATAATCCCAGTTCGAATCACCAAAATAATTTCTTGCCTTAATATCAGCACCCTGCTCGACCCAAAAGGCATTATGGGTCATTTGATCTGGAACCGTCATACTATTTATCAAACTTGGCAATGCATAATTACATAAATATCCTGGCCCAACAGATTGACTTTGTAAGTAATGTCCATATTCGTGTAAAACATTTGGATTCTCATCATCATTATAACCAACTTCTTTACCATTAATAGTATGATGAACAGCATCATTATGACCTAGGTTTATGTAAGAACCTATTGTAAAAGAGCCTTGCATATTACTCCAATGTTCTACAACCGTAGCCCCATGAAAATAGCGGACATCTTTTACATCGCCAATTATATTTGAACCCTGTGAAACAACATAACCAACTATTGTTTGCGGCAACTCATTTGTAAACCTTGACAATATTTGTTTTGGTGAACCGGTAAATAATCCTCCAACAATTTTTGCGCCATTTTGGAGTGTACTCCAGTCTCCTTTAAATATGCCATCTCCCACTCCCAGGATTATAGTTCCTGCTGTAGCATATATAGCTAAAGGAATACCTATTGCAATAGCCGCTGCATCCACAACCACATTTAAGGCAAAATTTACAACAGGTTTTATAATTTCATTTGCCACCCATTTTGCCGCTCGCACAAAAGGTTTGAAGATTCCCCAGGTATAACCATTTAGATCAAAATATCTTAATGGATTATTTACACAATAACCATACCTGTTATAACCCTGGGTGTTCCCCGGATTTTGAACAATCGGGTCGGGGCCAAGAAATCTTCCCAGTATCGGATCATAGATCCTCCCGTTCATGTTTATCAGATTAAACTGATCTAAGTGTTCATGCCCTGTAAATCCCCTGGAAAAGAGAAATGTTGAAGGGACATTATTGTATGTCCAGTTTGTAGGGTTCCGTCTTCTGCCCCAGGCATCGAAGCTGTAACTTTTCACAACTGCTCCGTTTTGATTTGTAATAATATTTATTGATCCCAGGTGGTCAGTATGAATATAATATAACGTATCTACCCCGTCGTTTCGTACAAAAATAGCAGCTAAACCATCTCCTCCGGCAATGTAATGAAGTTGCCGGATATGATTTCCAGGCTTAACTTCTTTTTCATAACTACCAACATAGTAAACTGTTTTTTGAAGGTTGCCATTATCAAATAATTTAGATATCGTCCTTTGGTCCTCAGCGCCATAAGTAAGAGTGTATATAAGATTACCCTGGATTATTGAATCAACTTTATTGAAAGAAGTATAGGTAATTCTTTGTGTGGTAGTAGAAATGAGCCCGTCGGGATTTGTAACACTCGTTACAGCATGAGGCTTCGCTCCATCATAAGAGTAGTTTCCGACAGATGTTTTTGATAAGATATTCCCATTTGCTGAATATGATATCGTCAGTGGAGCCGGGCCACTTACACCTGTCAGCCTGTCAAGGAGGTCATAAGTAAATATTTCCGTAAGGTTAAGCAAATTATCTTTCCGGCTTAATATGTTACCTGTGGGCAGGTCATAACTATAATCCATATTTTGAACTGAACCTGTACTGATATTTCTTAACAAACCCAGGCAATCATAGGTTTTTGTAGTGGTCAGACTATTGCCATAAGAGTATTGGGTAAACTGACCAAATGCATTAACATTCTGACCCTGCCAGATCAATGCATTATTATCATTACGCCTGACCTCTGACTGATAGCCGTTGGAATTATAAACATTCTTTACAGCAAAACCTGAGGGATAGGTAAAAGTCTGAAGGCGGCTATAGCTGTCATAGCCATAACTTTCAGAGTAACTTGTCCCGTCAATCCTGTTTACTTTACCTGTTAAACGTGATGCACTGTCGTAGTTGTATTTAACACTACCGCCGGAATAAGTTACTGAGTCCAGCAATCCCGGGTTGCCTGACGGATCGTACTTATACACATTTGTTCCTTCGTCTCTTACTTCGGTAGAAACTCTCCCTAAAATATCGTATGTCAGTGAATCGATCTTACCCCGGGCATCTGTCTGCCTTGTGAGTTCATTATAATTATTGTACCTGTAGGTGATTGTCCCTGCATCGGGATCGCTCATTGAAGTTTGTCGGCCATAATTATCATATACCATTGTCGATGAGGAACCGTTGGTAGTAATCGTGCCGGTTTTACCAAGGCTTTTATAAGTGTAGGCAATGCTCCCTGCATCATCTGAAGCACTAACAATATTACCTTGTGAGTCTGAAGTTTTTGAAGATGTTTGCCCGGCACTGTTTGTAACCTGAATGGTTTTCCCTGAGTAGTTAAATGTAACTATACCTGATGTGGATTCTTCCCTTATCTTATGTCCGTATTTATCATAAATATAGACTTTCTTTAAAGGAGTATCTCCCTGTTTATAAGGTAATGAACTTTCGGATACCTGACCTTTGTTATTATAAACAGTACTGGCATAAACTATATTCCCGTCAAATCCAGTTGTTTCCGTTCTCAATACCCGGCCAAAGGCATCATAATAACTTTTCGTTGTTGGCGCACCTAAAGTTGTAACCTGCTTATAGTAAACCGATCCAAGAGGCCTTGTCCCTGTGGTCCAGCCTAAAATAACAGACTGGCTCTGACCCAATGCAGTTGTTGATTTATTGGTCAAAATACCAAAATCATCATACGTTAAGTTTGTAACCACATTATCAGGCGTTTTTTCAGTGAGAATATTCCCGGTTACATAATCGTATGTCCTTTCAGTTACATGATCCAATGCATTGTATGATTTCCAGATAAACATGTTTTGAGAATCATAAGTAAAATGATTAGTTCTGTTTGTGTTCCCATCTGAAATAGTTTCAACGGTAGGGTTGCCATAACTATCATAAGTATAGGTTGATGTTAAAGGACCGACAGTTTTTGTATTGACCAGTCCTGATGTCGAATAATAAGTATAATTGCTGGTTAACGAGTATGGTTGTGTATCCTGGTAATGTTTCCTGGTACTTGTCACTGTTTGTGGTCTCGCGGGTAGCCACGTGCCTTCACTTGAAAAATTTGAATTGGTGGTTATGTTATATGAGCCGTCGTCGAAGTCTTCTCTATAGGTTGTTAGATTACCATTATTGTCATAGGTATATTGCTTTGTAACAGCAATACCTGTTAAATAATTTGTTTCAGAAGAGTTACTCACGTAAGGGAAATACATTTGGTTTGTCAAATCCATTACGGCATTAGTATAAGTCGTTTGCGATACGAGTTCTTCCGAGCTTGATCCTGTTGGCATAGTATAAAGACTATTCTTCTTTAGAGAAACATTGTAGAATGTGGAATTATACTCATATTCATCAGCGGATTTAAAATTTGTCATTGAATCTACTGAAGTAATCTTTTCAAATCCAAGAAAACCTTTTCCTAAAAGATGAGCATGCGCGCCAGAGTAAGAATAGCTAGTTTTTGAACGTGTAAAATCAGGATTATCGGTGGACACTGAAGATACAACATACATCGGAGCTTGATAACTAACTACAGGATACGATGTTGAGGTTCCTTTATAATAAAGGCTATCCATAGTCATCGGTCCATAATTTAAATGGTTTGAGTAACCGAATCCGTTCTTAATTTCAGAAACGAGATATTGTGATCGTCCACGATAAGTATTTATTAATTCTGCAAAAGTGCCATCATCATAATAAAAATCCATTACTCCGTCTCCATTAAAATCACCAAAACAGTTATAATAATCATAGTCACCGCAGTTCGGTGAAACCAGAATAGATGATCCTGGTGTATAGGTTTGAAGGTTGAAATCTAGTCCATTACTATAGCCCACATAGATTTTAACAGGATTATTAATATTTGTTCCTATTCCAACAATAACAATATCGCTTTTACCATCACCATTCATATCTTCAGCGTAATAATTATTAAAATGATAAACATAATTCCCGACTTGATAACATGAATATGGATTAAATCCACTAAATGTGGTAATTGTTTGTTGATCAAATCCGTTCCCTTTAGAAAAGCTTATTTTCCAATTGTTATTCACATCAAATGACAAAATATCTGTCATACCATCACCGTTAAAATCTCCGAACAAATTTACTGTATTAATATCCGGATAACCTAACGAACAAATCAGACTCATGATTGTCGTTCCGTCCTGAAGTCCGTAGAATTTGCTGCCACTTGCAGACAATACCATTAATTCAGTTTTCCCATCCCCATTCATATCAAATGGAACTTTTTTTAATTCTGAATAGCCCATATCATTATTGCCCCAAATAATATTACACTGACTTAGAAAAGTATATGAAACTCCTCCTCCGGTGGGAAAACTAAACTCAACGATGGTACAATTGTAACCTGATGGACTCTCGATTAAAAGATCTGTTTTTCCGTTTCCGTTGAAATCGCCGATACAATATTTACATGAAGAATTTCCAAAAGGAACGGAATAATCAAGTTCAGTAAATGAACTTCCGTTCGAGATAAAAAATGAGGGACAATAATTTGAACCAACTAATCGGAAAATAAGAAAATCTTCGAGACCATCACCGTTAAAGTCACCTGTGTAAACCTGAGATATCTGATAATTCGTAGGTAAGGATTGACTTGAAATAAACTGGAGCTGACCAGACGGGTCTGCAAGGTACAAAGTGCAAGTTCCAGGGTTATTAGTAATTAAGAGAATATCCGTTTTCCCATCACCATTAAAATCCCCCTGATAACGAGAAGTAGTATTAGGAGAAGTGGAAATTACTGGTTTATTTGATTCAATCAAACCAGCAGTTGCATTCCCCCAGTTAACAAAGGTCGAGTTTAAACGAGTATTATTCTTGCCAAACTTTATTATCTCTCCGATTTTTGAGTTTGTGTAAACCAGTTGGAGTTTACCAACAGTAGTAGTTCCATATTTAATTGAAACCAGATCCAATAACTTATTTATCAAGACCTGCGATCCACTTATGTATGTCTTGATTGGAACTGACCGGGTTTCATAACCAAATTCTATAGTGTAGTCACCTATGGTACTACCATAACAAGAATAATTAATACTTGCCGGATAAATCTCTCCGGTGCTGGTATTTTCCGAATATACTACAGTATAAAAGTTCCCATTTTTATCTATTACCTCATTCAAATTCCAGGCATAAACATTTGTGGTTCCTTGTGCCTCAACCCTGGAGTCTGTTGTATTGCCAAAATATAGTTCGAGTCCTTCTTTCGTTTCGACTTTAAAGTATGTAGGGTTGGTCGAAGATCCATACAACGTTATTTTTGAAAAAGATTCATTTTCGGTCCGATATTGGTCACCTCCAATAGAAATCAATCTCTGACCATTTAAGGCAAATCTGTCGTTACTGTCAAAATCCACAACATCGATATACCCTTCATGATAAAAATCAGCAGGAACTCTTGTTATCGAAGATAACCCAGATAAGGCCCATCCAAGGCCTAATAATCCTTCGCCACTCTGACTGTTGTAAACCAGCGAGAGGCTGGGTTTCATCCCATTACGTCCCGGTGGAATATCAATAGGTATAACATAGTTTGCCGCACCTGTTGGTCCAACTGAAATAGAACCGTTAATGCTCCCTACTGGATATGAAGTATTTACTTGGAGAGAACCGCTTTCCTGTGGTTCAGTAAAAGTATAATTTGAATTACCAGTCGTAGGAATTACATTCGCGATCAATTGGTTGGTTGAACCGGCATCATAAGAAAAGCCTGCCTGGAAGGTAATGGAATTAGTTGCTTCTATAATATGATTCCCGGTCAATGCTTGTGAAATAGTCGTATCAGCCGGTTGACAGAAAACACGATTAGAAAATATCGTGAGAATTAATATAATTAAAAGGATTCTGCAGTTGGTAGTCATAGGACGAACTATTTGTTGTGTAATATACAGACTTGACGATTCCAATGATTTATTCTTTGAGTATCTTCCATTGACTCATTTTTCCCTGGATCAATAGGTTCAGGATATACATCCCTGCAGGATTTTTTTCCAGCTCAATATTAAACTGATAACCAAGATTCTTTTTTATTTCCAGTAGCGATCCGGATTTTGAAAATAATTGGTAATCAACTGTTTCATCTGGTCCCAGACCATTTATTTCAACATACAAATCACCATGAGTCGGGTTTGGATATATCTTTATTGTCAATTCTCCCAGTTTATCCTCAAATTCTTCAACTTTATTATTGACCTTAGAATCCTCAGTTTTACCGGCATCCGTATCTACATAAGATTTTTCCTCATCTGAATTATTCCCTTTGCCAAGAACTATATATCTTTTTACACGATTCCCGCTATCATCATAATCATAATGAATGGTTTGTCCTGTTAAGAAGATAAAATTCTGGGAAAGCATAACCGCTATGAGTAAAGTTCTGTAAGACATATTAATGATTTTAAATTAAGGGTCTCAAAGAAATACGATTAACCAATAGACTATTTTTGTTTGAGCATCTCGACTTCTTTAGCCAGTAAACTAATTTTCTCTCCTAAATCGTCAATTTTCTTTTGCTGTGACTGAACCACTTTAATTAATACCGGAACTAATCCCATATAATCAACTCCCAAATTTCCATCGCCATCCTTACAAACTAAATCCGGATAGATTTTTTGAAGTTCCTGGGCAATTAATCCGTATTTTGTTTTAGTAAATAATTCATCAGATTCTGTAAAATACTTTCTCACGATTGTGCTATCTGCACTTTTTTGCGTTATCTCCAGCTGTTTCAGATTATATTTTACAGGATTGATCTCTAGAAGTTTTGTTATTGACTCCGTCTCTTCAAGACTAATAATATTTGTTTTAAACTTCTCATCAGATGTCGGAATGAATTGTGTGGCCCATATAATATTTTCACATTTAACTTTACCTCTGAAATATCCTGCATACTGGTCTGTCAATGCGACATCTCCATAACCGTTAACTGCTCCAAAAACCGCAGCTCCATAATTAGTGCCAGACAAGTATCCATAGACAGAATAATTGAAACCCGTAATACCATTCCCCGCCTGAGCATAAATACCATATGTCCTTCCTTGTGTAAGTGGAGTGTTAGAGTAAGCCATTGCTTTAATCCCCATTAAATAGTTTGCACTCCCGGTAACTGTAATAGCAATGTGAGATATATTAAATGTAGAAGAGCCAGTACCCGTTTCACAGTATGATGCCAAGGCACCTCCGGTAGTCGAAATACTTGGACTATAAATGTATGCTTGCCATGGGGCAGATCCCGTTGTATTTATTACGAACCGTGAAGCAGGAGTCGTGCTACAATTAATTCCTACATAATTATTATTAAATACTTTTATTTGACAGTTGGAATTAAGACTATATGCAATAAAAAATAGAAGCAGGTAACTGAATTTTAATAGTGTTTTCATAGTAAGTAAGTGTAAATAAGTGAATTATATTTAATTAAAATCAAATCTTTAACACTACAGCACTTTGATAAAAACTAGTTGATCAGACTAAAAAAGATGTTCCTAAATATCTTGTTATGAACTTTCGATATAAAATTAAACATAAAAAACGATTCCTATCAAATATTGTTATTAATAATTTATGAACATGTTATCTTGCATGTTATCTTGCATGTTATCTTGCATGTTATTAGATAATTAAATAAATCTTGTTGTTCAATCCTGAATTTTAGTAAAACAATTTGAAGCATTAAAGTATCAGGTTCAAAGCGGGTCAGCAAAAAGCATGTGTTTGGCATCGAGGAGACGGGCGGCCAAACTCTCGCTTTGAGCATTGGGAATCATTGGACATCCGATACCTGCAAACTTACTCCGATAATTTATGGTGGAGTATTACCACTTAATAAAGAGAAGATATTAGGTATTGGGGATCATGTTTATAAATCTTCTAACACCGGGGAAACCTGGACAGATTTAACGGCACAATTACCTGTCGGAAGCAGAACTTTTGGTTCTTTTGCCATCAATAGTTTAACCTGGATTTTTACAAGAAGCGGTGAAATCTATAGAACAATTAATGCCGGGCAAACATGGCAACTGGTCTATAATATTTCTTCTGATGATATTTACGAAAACTTCACGTTCCCATCTTCACTAGTAGGTTATACCAGTACTGGAGGTATCATTATGGATTTTTCTCCAGGTTATGGCGGTAGCAGTGGTTCTATTTTAAAGACCACTGATGGAGGTCAAAACTGGACTGTATTGAATCCTGAACCATGGAAATCAAATAAGAGTGCGATGCCATATCTGAATGCATTGCAGTTTTTACAGATCAAATAGGATATATTGCAACCTATGATTCTAAATTGTACAAAACAGTGAATGGTGGCAATAGCTGGTCATTAGTACATAATAATCATTACTCAAACGGTCTACAACATTTTATTTCAGAGAAAATTGGATACTATAGTGATGGTGTAACAGTTTATGTTATAAATGATGGAGGGAAGACTTGGACAGTCGATAATTACAACAATACCCAAGGTTCAGATATTCTATACTGGACTTTTTTAGAAACCGGACAAGGTTACACATTAACTAGAGATCATAGGATTATCAAAAACAACTTTTAGATTTGATTGTAAGCTCATCAGCCTGATACGGAATTAAAAAACGCACTATAACTCGGACGGGCCGTTAGGCTTCATGCTCTAAAAAAATTTGACTTTTGCATATTAGTTTAATAACTTTGCCTTAATAATTAATAATTAATAGTTAAGATTTTAGAAAGTAAGATTAGCAAAGAATTTTCGTTTTACCACATTTCACTTTTAATAAAACAGGATTTTCTAAATATAATTGAAACATGAGATCGCTATTAATTCCATTCCTTTTTCTCTTCATTTACTTTCCGATATCTTGTGATCGTGACCAAACTATAAAAACTTCTCTCTCTAACGAAAAATTTATAGGTACTTGGTCATTTTGTAGTGTTGATAGTTGCTTTGAGTATGTAATTCAGAACCCCGAGACGTATAGAAACACTATTTCACATAATACCGGGGAAATTACATTTCTTAATGATGGGACAGGTTCAATAACATCAAACTTAATATTAAACTGCAATTATAGCTCATTTACCTGGCAGTATAAATCAAATATTTTGACGATCTATGGAATGGATAGTTATTCGAATCGTTTTTCTTCCGGAATTAATTTCATTACCGAAGATACAATGTTTATTAAACTTGAAAGTTGTATTCCACGATATGGTATTAGGATATGGTACGAAGTTATTTCATCCAAAAACATATAAGAATGAAAAGACTTATATTTATAACAACCTTCCTATTGTTTTCAGGTTATTTAATTGGGCAATTCAAAGGCATTCCAGATCCGTCAGCAAAATATTGCAAGTTGTTAGGTTATGATTATAAAATTGTTAAAGGTGAGAAGGGAGAGAAAGGAATCTGTCTTCTACCTGATGGTAGCGCTGTAAGTTCCTGGGATTTTTATAAAGGTAAAGTTGGTAAGGAATATTCTTATTGTGCCAAAAAAGGTCTGTTAATTGAGACTAAAATAATCGACCATGGTAGTTCAATAGAAGAATGCCCGGTTTGTGTCGATAAAGAAAAAAAAATCGAAATTCCATTACTTCAATTATTAGAACAGGATGGAATGCCACTCCTAAATTCTGACTCGAATAAGGTTTTTAAATTTAATAACGATTCTATTTCTAAAAATTTTGAGAAAAAGAGTTCAAAAGAAGTCTATTCATTAGAAAACGTACCAACTTCTTTTGATTGGAGAAATCGATCTGGGCATTCCTATATACCAGATATTCGAGATCAGGGTTCCTGTGGGTCTTGCTATGCATTCGCAGCTATAGCTGCTGCTGAATGCGCATTTAATTGGAAAAATAATCTCTATGACAATTGCAGATTTGAATTTTCTGAGTCTTTTCTTATCTGGTGCCTAGGTAGTATTCCTTCATGGCATGATAATTTTTACGGTTGTTTGGGGGCAGATGGGTCATATACTGAACTCACGGCTATTTGTGATTCTGGCGTCTGTAGAAGGAGTGATTATCCATATACTTCTGAAGAGCCAGATGAATGTTCTCATTGGAATGATCCGCGAATAAAATTCAAAGAATGGCATAGAGTCGATTGCAGTGATATTAATGCTATTAAAACAGCTATCTATACTAATGGAGCAGTCGACGCAGGAGTTTATATTAGTGAGGGTTTTAACAACTACCAATGTGGTGTGTATAAAGATCCAAGAACTGATTATGATACGTGTTATGCGACTCCATGTTGGACTTCAACTTCAAACCATAGAGTTGCTCTAGTAGGGTGGGGTCATGATGCAACTCTCGGTGATTATTGGATCTTACGAAATTCGTGGGGAGAGGGTTGGGGTGAAGATGGTTATATGAGAATAACAGTTCATTCTTTACATATTGCTTGCGCAGTTGCTTACATAGAAGCGCCGGATAGGTCTTTAGTTGGAGCGGATTCAGTATGTTCGTCGCCAAGTCAAACTTACAGTTTAACTAATTTTTCCAGTAATTTTCCGATGATTTGGAGTTCCAATCCTGAACCGAATAATGAAGACTACTCTTTAATATCAGATGATAATTCATGTACAGTGACAAATGACCATCATGTGGGTTTAATTTCTTTATCAGCTTATCCAGGGGGTTGTAATACATTTGCGACTAAGGATGTTTTTCTTACTTATGCTCCCAACTTATATACATTCTATGCTTCTTTAACAACAGGTGGTGAAACTGATTGGTTACAAGACTGCAACGGTTTGATGACTTATACTTTCCCGGGAATGTATAGTGGGGACATTGATGTTTCTGATCCAGAATATGTTCCCTATATTGATAATATTACCTGGACTAAAATAAGCCAACAAAACTGTTCGTTTGCTAACCTCGCTTCTTCTAATCATGGTAAACATGTTTTCTTAAATTTCAAACCACATGGTTGTACGGCTACTGTCAGAATGACTGCAACAAATTACTGTGGCTCATTCTATCATGATTATCAGTTTTTAGCAGGGATTCTCTGTGAAAATATTGACCAATTGGGAAATCAAGAAAAAATCAATATTTATCCAAATCCTACAAGCGGCCACTTAAGTGTTAGATACCTTTCTGATGATTTACATCTTGGAATTAACGAAATTGTATTAAAGAACTCTATTGGCATTGAATTGATGCGTAAAAAATACGATTGTCAGAATTCAATAATGATTGATATTTCAAATAACACAACAGGCATATATTTCTTAGATATTTTCGATGGTAAGGAGTGGTCTTCCCATCAAATAAGTTTACAAAAAAGGAATTAACGATAAAGTGTAATATGCTTGAGAAGACATAAATAATAGCACGAAAGCCTAACACGGACAATAAAGGTTAAGCTTGTCACGGTTTTTGCAAACCGTTCCCTGCACTTAAGAGAACACAGTATAAGGGGATATCTCCACGACCGCGCCGCTGCTCTCAACCAAACCTGTGTAAGGGGAAAGGTGACCTACTCCCAATAAACCTTGGCGACACTCGTAAAACTCAAAAAACTTATAACTTGATGGCAAAAACCGCGCCATGCTTCGCTCATTACTGCTGGTGCCGGGACTCTACCCCGAGACAGCTTTTCTGCTCCAGCCTTCATTCGCTCAGCAACGCTTACAACCTTTATTGCCGGGCCGATAGCTGCCAGATGGACCACTCCTTAAATGATCCTGCTAGTTGATCAAAAATTGAATTAACTCTTGCACCTAACCTGTTTCCGTTTACCTTTAATACCAGTTTTTAAAATATTCACAACATGATAATACGAGCTACAAAAAAGCTTTTAAATATATCTGGACTGGACCCCATCAAAAATCTAAACGACCCAGATAAAGAAATGCCTGGCGAGTGGTATGCTTCGACTATTTCATTGCAACAACCAGGGAAACTTGCTGTCCACTTTCTTCATTATCCAACATTTATTTCAATCCTGATTCCAGGGAAATCTATCAATAAGGTGATCCCTTTCCTAAAACCAAGGACTTCTGCACTTTTAAAAAGAATTGGATATTCAAATTTAGAACCCAAATTTCAACTTGATTCAAAACCAGTGATTTTTGCAACAAATAGCCGAAGTATTCTTGCCCATATTAATCAGTTAAAATTCAATTTGGAATATCACATTTCTCTTGTTGATACAATTGAATCAATAGACTTTGACGAACTAGAGGATATCCATTTTGACAGTCTCTTTACTGATAAATCGAGCCCAAGAGGATATATAACTCCAAAGAACATCCTAGATAATTTATCACAGAAAAAATAAAATCCGTCAGCTAACACGGACAATAAAGGTTATAAGCTTGTCACGGTTTTTGCAAACCGTACCTGCACTCAAGAGAACATAGTATAAGGGGATATCACCGTGACGGCGCCGCTGCTCTCAATAAAACCTGTGTAATGGGACAGGTGACTTGCTCTCAATAAACCTTGTACCGCGACACTCGTAAAACTCAAAAAACTTGCAACTGGACGGCAAAAACCGCGCCATGCTTCGCTCATTCAGGCCTTACGGCATTGTCTTTTCTACCGGGACACTACTTTCCGGCCTTCAATTGCTGTCTCGTCCTGAAATAGATTGATAATATTTTGAACAAACCATGCTAATGACTATAGAAAAACTTAAATAAAACAAATTGAACAAAATACTTGACTTGTATCTAAATATTTTAGTAACTTTGTTTAAGTCATAGTTAGTGAGAGTTCAATACAATTATAAAGTTTATCATTAATAACTGGGGAAAAATCAGATTCCGTTGAAAATCAACAGAAATCTTTATACAAAATTAAAATAATGAAAGGATGAAAATAATATATTTAATACTACTCAGTCTCTTGTTTATCTCATGCGATAAAAGCGATATCAAATTATATCATGCAGAAGGTTATATAGTTGGTTTTGACCCATGTACAATTAGACATCATTATGATATTGGCTATGTAATATTTACGTCGGATTTAAAGGATACATTGGTCACTTATAATTTACCTAGTACTTTATATAATTTTACTGACAACTTTTTTAATAACTATGTAAATTCATCATATTTCCCTGATTCAATACGATATAAATTTAAAGTCGAAATATCCTATACTAAAGCTACAGGAAATGAAATAGTAGTACATGAGTGTGCTTCTGATTTTAATAATGGCGATTTTGGTATTCAAATTCTTTACAATCAGGTAATTATTAAATCTGCTTCAAAGTATTAACAGTCTTAAAATCTATCTTATGAAAAACAGAATAATTTTAATTAGTACAGTATTATTCATAGTACTTGTTATTATGAGTTTCGTGGGATTACAGAAATCAAGTTTTTACTATGCGTATAATGAGAAAATCTATCTTAATAAGCTTGATAATAAGCTAATTGTAAGATATAATCAAAACAAGAAATCTGATAAAAAACTAATATCCTTGTACTCTGAGCTAATGGATAAATCAATAGATTGGAAAGATGATAGTACATGTATAATTACCATATCGGCTTCTGAAAAGGAAATATTAAAAAATAAAATTCTAAATCAATCAGATGTAAAATCATGTAATGATGTTTATACTATAAATACGGGTTTAGAAATGGGAGTAACTGATGAATTTGTGGTTGGATTTAACAAAAACGTTACACAAAAAGAGATTGAAAATATTCACAAAGAATATGGCGTTGAAGTTGTGAAAACGACAGATTATTATCAACTTCTGAAGGTACCTACTGGTATTGATGCATTAAAAATCGCAAATATATATCAGGAAAGTGGCTTAGCCTATTTCAGTCATCCCAATTTTATTAGTGATCAAGTATTGCATCAAGTAATTCCAACAGATCCCTACTTTGTAAACCAGTTTTATCTAAATAATACGGGTCAGGTATTTACAGACGGACACTCAGGTGTAGTTGATGCTGATATAGATGCGCCTGAGGCTTGGGACATAATACTTGGAAACGGCAATATCATAATTGCAGTTATCGATGAAGGTATTACATCAGATCATCCCGACCTGCCTAATACTCGTCAAGTTCGTTTAAATGGAAGCAATTTTGCAGATGGGAATGCTAATAACCCTTCCCCAAGTGGAGATCATGCACATGGAAATTCTTGTGCGGGAATTATTGCAGCAACTCAAAACAATGAAGGTATCGCTGGGATTGTTCCATTATGTAAAATAATGCCAATTCGTAAGTTTAATGCAGATGACTCAGGAATAACACCTGAAAAAAATGCAGCAGCCATTGATTTTGCACGTACACATGGTGCAGCAATAATATCGAATAGTTGGGGCTATAATTCTGACAACCCCAATCTTTATCCTATTATTAAAGAAGCAATAATAAATGCAACAACTACCGGAAGAAATAATCTTGGCTGTGTTGTTATATATTCCGCAAGCAATTCGGCAAATCACAATATTAGCCAAGATGGATATATCTCATTTCCAGGAAATGTTGATGTGGCAGGTGTTTTAACAGTTGGGGCTTCAGATAGAAATGATTTGCAAGCAAATTATAGTCCGACTAGTCAACCGACAAGTCCAAATAATCAAATTATTGATATCGTTGCACCATCGAACCGTGCTTATTCATCACAAATAGCAAATGAAACATCTGAAGTTTGGACTATCGATACTCCTGGTAACCCTGGATATAATTCAGTAAAATCTACAGATGGAGGTACATTACCAGTAGTTGGATCAATATTACCAAATTCTGGCACCAATTATTTATCTTATACTGGTCGTTTTGGAGGCACGTCAGCAGCATGTCCTCAGGTTGCTGCCGTTGCAGCATTAGTCCTGTCTATTAATCCAAATTTGACTCAACAGCAGGTTTTTAATATCATTACAAGTAGTGCTGATCATGGGACACACTATACTTACACTAATGGAAGAAGTAATGAATTTGGTTATGGTAGATTAAATGCGCATGCAGCAGTTATTCAAGCTCTTTCAACTCTTACCATATCTGGACCGTCAACTGCATGCCCTGGCACTTCCTATAAGATAAATAACCTACCAACGAGTTGTAACGTAACATGGAGTGGCTCATCTCCATGGCGTTATACCCTAACTCAAGCCGGCGACAGTTGTTTATTTACCTACATTCAACAAGCTGGTACAATCCAGTTAACCGGTACAATTATTAATAATTCCGACACAATTAGTTTGACTAAACAAATTTATCTGTCCCATGCCCCAGATTATTATGCAATTTATGCCCAACTTACCACTGGTGGAAACACGGATTGGTTGCAAGATTATAATTGCCTCGTAGATTATTACTTTCCCGGGAATTACTATGGTCAAATCGACATTTTAGACCCCGAATCTCAGCCTCATATTGATCAGGTTACCTGGACAAAAATATGGCAATCACAAGGTACTTCAATCGCTGCAATTGGAGGTTCAGCAGATGGAAAACATGTAACCGCACACTTAAAACCATTAGGGAGTACAGCTACCTTTAGGATGACAGCAACAAACACTTGTGGTTCATTTTCTTATGATTATACTTTTTCAGCAACAGGAGTACCCTGCATGCAAATGGAAAGTATGGTTACAACTCCACAGGTGAATATCTACCCTAATCCCAATAATGGTGAATTCACAGTTGGATACAATTCACAAGATCAAAACACTGGGATTCAAGAAATAATTGTCACAACCAATATGGGTAGTACCATTTTACATAGAAAATATAAAAATGAAAAACAAATAACAATTAATCTTTCAAGTATAAAATCAGGCAATTATTTCTTGGAAGTATTTGATGGCAAGGATTGGACATGCAATCAGGTTAGTATTAAGAATTAACGCTGGTTATTTGTGCGCTAAGTTCAATCCCAGATCAGATAAACTTGGTCTAAAAGTGATTTGGGTGCTTTCTATATATTTAAATCGTTAAACGAGTAGGTATTTAGCGTACGACATTAAATAAAACACACACTTTATACTCCTTCGAGTCTGTGCTGAAGTATCTTACACAGTGAGATTGGATCGGTTTGAATGTGCAAGAAATGAAAAAGTATGAAATAGCATTTTTACAAATCTTAAAACGGGGTTAAATAAAATCTTGACCTATACAGATTTATGCTTTTTGAAATATTAAGTGCAGTAACGTATTTTTAACCATCCCGCTGTCAGGCACATTGTGCAAACATCTAAATTTTAATTTAGAAGTAAATTTCTGCGTTTGCGTAAAGAGCCTTCCTCCCCTTCCCTGCTTTTCAGTGAGACTGACAGCTAAAGAACAATTTATCGTAATAGTTTGACAAAAGTAAATTTTGCTCTACAGCTAATACGGACAATAAAGGTTATAAGACTTGTTACGGTTTTTGCAAACCGTTCATGCTCTCAAGAAAACACGGTATAAGGGGACATCACCGTGACGGCGCCACTGCTCTCAATTAAACCTGTGTTAGGTGACAGGTGACCTGCTCACCAGAAACCTTGTACCGCGACACTCGTAAAACTTAAAAAGCCTTGTAACATCAAAAGGTAATTTAACTTGTTGCAACTTCCGAAGGTTGGGGCTGCCAACTAGGACAAGAGGTCATTTTCGACCTCTTTTTATTTTTCAATTTCAAAGAACTTCCTCCATATGTACGGAAGTCTAACTGGAAAAATCAGTGGGCTTGGCTATAGTTGGCCGGATCAAATTGACCACCAAAAGTCGAAGTTAAGTATTTGTTGTTTAGCTGTGTAGATAAATTGTAACTGTTCCTAACGAAATGTGGTTAACCTACCCAACTCTCCCAACACTATTTAAAAAGAACAAATCTTGAATTCCAGATTAGAGGCTTAATATTTTCAACCTTTTTAAGCAAATTTAATCTCCGTTCCGTTTTTGTCAAGGGTATACAGAGCGATGATATTTTGGTATATAAGTATATGGTATCATCGCCCTTGACAAAACCTCCACTTCGATTTTTTGTTGCTTAACAGGTTGAAATGAATTGATATGTTCATATATGAATATTAATTGAGAGCTTTCAAGTCAGGGTAAGATAAGGTAAAATGTTTAAAATGAATCTTACCCTTACCATCGTCCTTATTTTTAACAGGGTTAGAAGTTCGGGTAAGATGGGTAAGTGGTTTTTACATCTTTTTTAAAGAAAAAGTTTATTTCTATATGAGAAGACCTTTTCCCCGGTGAACTATTCGGTTACCTTTTGGTCATTACAAATCAAAAATCCTTATGGGGTCTGCCATAGAGAGTTATGGTTCGACTCCCTTAATCTCCACCTTCGCCACGTAGCCTTGGCGAAGCAGGGCTTTGCCCGCCGAATCCGCCAACCGGCGGAGAAGACGGGTTTTTCTATTCAATCAATGTTATCATATCCGTTGGCATATTGCGGTTCAGAATTGATATTTGCTGTTGACCGTTTAGGATAATACCCCTCTCTGAGAAAGTATGCTGCAAGGTCTTAATCACTATTTCGGGAGTATTATTGTTTTTACTCAGATGAGCAAGACAGATATTACTGAGGTTGTCACTAATAATATCTGCCAGAAAAGTCGAGGTCTGGTGATTCCCTAAATGTCCATGATCTGATTGTATCCTTGCTTTTAAATAATGAGGATATTTGCCCTTCACAAGCATCTGTTCATCATAATTTGATTCTATAACAAGCAAGTTAGCTGCTCTGATATAAGGAGCAGCAGTTTGGCTGATATACCCAAGGTCGGTAGCAATTGTTATTTTTTTTTCGCCGGCACAAATGTGGAACCCTACAGTTTCAGGGGCATCATGACAAACCGGGAATGCTTCGATATCAAAACCTGCCAGATGAAATTTTTGCTGCAAAGAAATTTCATGGATACAGTCCTGAGATATCTTTTTATGTGGAGTAAGAATGCTTTTCCAAATTTTATGAGTAGTGAATGCAGGAAGACTGTTTCTCTTGGTAAGTACTTCCAATCCTTTGATATGATCTATATGATTGTGAGTTATCAGGACGCCCATAATAGACTGCATGGAGATATCAAAATTCTTCAGAAATTTACGTATGGAAGATGCTGGAATTCCGGCATCAATCAAAATTCCATGGAACTCATTACCCAGGTAATAACAATTACCGCTGCTTCCACTGCTAAGACTGCAAAAATTCAATTTCATCAATAATTTATTTATGGGAGTCAAAGGTATATATAAGAAAAATGGAAAAACCAGGCATTTGTGTCATCAATCTACTAAGCAGGAGGAAGTTTTTTCATAAACTGATAGCTTTTAAAAATTGACAAAAATTCGAAAATGACTAAAACCAGGACAGTCATTTCAATCTGCCAGTGGTAGTAATACTGGTTGGTGAGTCTTTTATTTTACTTGCATATTTTACTTTCATAAATTTGTTGTAATGAACTGATTATATGGCAAGCACGCTTCCGGGTTTGAATATGACATTTTCATTAGCAACAATTAAAAGGACAATAAGTTGGACTTCTGAGTGATTAGTTCGTGGAGTACTTTCCGAATTATCTAACGAGGAATTTGCACTGGATAACTCTTTAAAATTGAGAATGTTGCAGGAGATAAAGAAGCTCTATTTTGGATTGCAAGAGATGGTAAATGAGAATAAAGATCCTATTCCTGGTTCAGAATTAATCTACATGGTCCCTCCAAGAAGTTCAACCAGTGCTTTTGATATTGATAACCCCAGTCCGGTACCAGGGCGGAATTTATCACTTTCATTTTCAATCTTGGGGAAATGCTCAAATACCCTCTCATGAAACCTTGGGTCTATTCCCGACCCTGTATCTTTCACATAAAAAGTTGCCAGATCATCTTTTTTCATATAATACACACTCACTGAACCTTCCTGGGTGAATTTAAATGCATTATTTAGCTAGTGTTCCTGAATTTGCTTCAGGCTGCTCTTATCAGTAAAAATGATATCGTCAGCACCGATCTCAGCACGGTCAATTTCAAAAAGCAGGTTCTTTTCCTTAGCTAATGATGAATAATACAAGTAAGTGTTGTCGAATAATTCATTGACCGAGACACTATCAATTTTTAATTTTGTCTGCCCTGTTTTAATTTTGCTGAACTTAATTATGTTTGAAATAATTGACAGAAGCTGGTCGCTGCTCAAAATAACTCCCTTACTATAATCAATGCGCCGTTCATTATCTAAACCTGGCTCAATAATCAAATTTGTAAAACCGATTATTCCATTTAGCGGCGTTCGAATCTCGTGGTTTATGCTGGTTAAAAAAGCAGTTTTTAATTTATCGCTCTCTTCTGATTTGATTAATGCCCGTTCAAGTTCTTTATTCCTGATTTCAAGGATTCTGGCAGTCTTTAAAAGCACTAGAAAAGGACATGTCATAGTGGTAGAGGCAAATAGCTCAAACCTATAGGCGTAAAGCACATTTTTATAGGTGGTGAATATTTCACTCCCTTTAATAACTTTAAATAGATATAAAACAATTATCAATGTTGGAATTAAGAATATTACATAATAAGCAATAACCGTTATTGCCCAGAGTACACCTAATAGGTAAACATTTCTGGATAGGTAAACATTTCTGGCTTTGCTTTTTAAATATGAATAGAAAAACCAGGCATAAAGACTGGCAGTACAATACATAAGAATGGTCGATACTTCAAGGTTATGCAGAGGAAAAGTTAAAGAGGAAA